>Ga0075521_10000564_pt1 | contig 11109 bp, 11 predicted proteins | sample NGEPerD_FD_74785 | JGI IMG/M metagenome (GOLD analysis project Ga0075521, IMG submission 74785) | Arctic peat soil microbial communities from the Barrow Environmental Observatory site, Barrow, Alaska, USA - NGEE PermafrostAB12-D | ecosystem: Environmental > Terrestrial > Soil > Wetlands > Peat ...
GCATATTGTTGTTCAGGTTAAACGGGGTGTTCTGTTATTAAAAGGGGAAAAACAAGTGAATGAAAAACTGCGTTTACTCATCACCGGTGGAGGTGCACATAACCTCTTCCTTTTAAAAAGACTGGAAGAAGAACTGCTGCCCGCCGGTGTCGTTTGCATTAAACCATCGGAAACCCTGATCAATTACAAGGAAGCCCTGGTAATTGCTTTGATGGGTGCTCTTCGCTGGAGGGAAGATATCAATGTGATGCATTCAGTGACCGGCGCCTCAAGGGATAGCATCAACGGTGCAGTCTGGTCGGTATAACTGGCCATTACAGGCCGAGCACTGATTTCAGTTTTACATAGCCGGTTTTGCTGACCGGCACACGGGCTCCTGATTTCAGAATAGCCAGGTGATTATCTTTTTCGTAAGGATCGATTCGGGTAATCTCTGTAATATTTACCATATAAGACCGATGGGTTCGTACAAACTGGGTTTTATTCAGGATTGCCTCAAAATGCCCCATGGTTTTATTTTTCAGAAATCCACCTTCCCTGGTGTGGATTTTTACATAATCATCAGCCGCCTCCAGGTAATGGATATCTTCTACCGGAATGATTCGGATTTTGCCAGCGAGTTTCACGACCACACGATGCTGTTCGGCAGGGCTGCTGGAAACGGTTTCAAGCAACTGCCCCAACTGTTCCTTTGCTGAAATGTTTTTTCCGGTCTGCAGCCATTTGGACACAGCCTTATCGAATCTTCCCCTGCTGAAAGGTTTAAGCAGGTAGTCTACTGCATGACTTTCAAAAGCTTTTAAAGCATATTCATCAAATGCCGTAGTGAAAATAACGGAAGGCGGATCTTCAACCAGTTCCAGCATTTCAAAGCCGTTTATTTTTGGCATCTGGATATCCAGAAATATCAGGTCGGGCTGGTACTGCTGAATCGCTTTTACACCTTCGAATCCGTCACTACACTCAGCAACTAATTCGAGTTCCGGGTGGAATTGCAGATATTCTTTAACAATGGACCTCGCGAGGGGTTCATCATCAATGATGATCACTTTCATGTTTTGGAATATTTATGGTCGTCGTAAAAACATGGTCCCCGGATGATGTTTCCACAAGGTCCGTTCTTGCAAATAAAAGATAAAGCCGGCGCTTCACAGAATTCAACCCAAATCCTGTTCCATGCCTGGGGCTCGCTGTTTCCGGATCATAGGGATTTTGCACGGTCACTTTCAGCATTTCATTTTCAACAGATACAGATATGCTGATGATAACATCGTCCGTGGTATCGTACAGCCCGAATTTGATGGCGTTTTCAACCACCGGCTGTAATAACATCGGCGGAATAAGCATCTGTCCGCTCTTGTCGTCTTTCACTATCGCTGTAGATAAACGGTGACCGAAACGAACTTTTTCAATTTCAAGATACAATTCCAGCGACTGTAGTTCCTCTTCCATTTTCACCCATTGTTCCTCTTCCTTTCTGAGGGTGGTTCGCAGGAAATCTGACAACTGATGAATCATATTCCGGGCCTGCTCAGGATTGGAAACAATCAGTGCGCTGATGGAGTTCAGGCTATTAAATAAAAAATGTGGTTGAAGCTGCTGCCTGAGTTTATACAATTCAGCATCCCGGCTGAGTTTTTCCGCATCATTTTTTCTTTGACGGTTTTCCTGTTCTTCTTCCTGCGTATACCACAATACGCAAATGACAGCCATGCAGCAAATCATTAAAAAATCGATTCCAAGTCTTATCCAATATGTATTGGCGAGAAAAGGAATATACGCTCTGTAAGCGGGATCATTCAAGCTGAGATCTAAAATGAACTTCCCAAGGGCATTTGCTGAAAGGCTAAAAGTCAGGCACAGCAGAAGCACATATATGTACCGGTTGCTGTAAGGAAGATAATATCTGAGGATATTGCTTACGATTCCGCAGGCACCCATCAACAATCCGTTTGAAATCAGGCTGTCGATCAGCGCCATATTTACCGTAAAACCGTAATAGGTAATCAGCAGAAAATGCAGGCAAGCCCAAACAAACCACCAGGCAAAAAATATGTTGCGAAACCTGCTGACATTAAGCGGTGACCTGGTCAAGGAATTCTTTTAAATGATTTCCAGAAATTGATGTTTGCTGTTGTGCTGGATATGGGCTGCTTTTTTGTTAGTCAGCTCGATATACAATTCCGCATTTTCGGTTTCCTGGATGCGTGAATATAATTCAGCGCCGTCGAGCAGACCACTCAGTTTATATAATTCTGAAACATTGATAAATTTCCATTGCACCAGTTTTTGATCTTCATTGAAGAATTTGTCTTCTTCCTTTTCTCCCAACAGGGTGGCTTTTTCGAAGGCTTCTTCAGCATGGTTTGCCTGGATTAACCGAAGCTGTTCATCAAATTGGGCAGTGTGATTTCCTTGTCCGCAAATAATTCTGTATACAATTTTAGTGAGGTACCAGTTCATAAGCTTGATTTAATGTATGATCGGATAAGTGTTTAATAATTTCTGATTTCAATGCCTCCAAATACAGAAGTCCCATCGATGATGAGTACTTTATCGGGGTTGGGAATACCGATATTCTGCCGTTTGTCTTCAATATTTCCAAACACCGAAGTCAGTTCACTTCGTATTGTCCAGTGGGGAGGTACAATAATTTTAGTACCGCCCATGATCTGGGTGATGTCCAGCGCCGCCGTTCCCTGTATATCCGCCTGAGCGAGGTTCAACTCAGCACCACCCATAAAAATGGTAATATCGCCCCCTTTAAAATTTTTGGAAAGTATATTCTTGTGAATGCCGCCCAATACCGTAGTCGCAGAAATATAGTCTTCTGAAGAAAAACTCCTGGAATCAAAGCCTGCACCACCTGCCTGGCCAGGACCAGGATTAAATCCCCCCGGAACATTACCTGGCCCGAATCTTCTTTCAAATCTTTCCTGCCATCTCTGACGCTGACGCCCATTTCTGCACCTATTCCAGTCATCACCTCCCCAATACGATTTTTTTGGGCGGATCAGCATAACAAGCCCCACCAGGATGATTATCGCAGGCCATATAAACCGGTGGATGTCCAAACCGGGAATCAAATGGTCGGTGAGAAAAAAAGTTCCGATCAGGATCATTATCAGCCAGCCTGGTCCACGGAATGCATGCGCCAGACCGCTGAAAATACCAATTACGATCAGCACCATCTCCCAGCTGAACAGCCATTCCGGTACACCCGCACCCATCTGGCGAACCAACAGGAGGCCGCCTACGACAACCAGCCCAAGTGGCACCCAAACCCTGCCTCCGGCCCTTCTTCGAATCTGGTTTTCCTGGTCGGGCGCATTCGGCTGATCTTTATCTGTAGTTTCCATTTATTTAAATTTCATGTAAAACTAGGCCCCGCCGGCGCCCGGGGCAAATGCTTATAGGCCACACCTGTCCGGGAAGCGGTGAAAGAGGGATTTTCTCCGGTAAAAAATATCCGTTCAGATAATTTGGAAGAGATCCCCGTCGAAAAGACCCAGGTCGCTAAGCTTCAGGTGGGGAATCACCAGAAGTGCCATAAAGGACAGCGTCATAAAGGGAGATGCCAATCCGGAACCCAGGCTCTTGGCATGGGCATCAAGGCGGATGTACGATTCTGCCACACGGTATCCGTCTTCAACGCTCATGAGCCCGGCAACAGGCAGGCCCAGGCTGAACACGCCGTCTTTCCCTGCTGCGCTGATACCGCCTTTTTCGGAAATGACGGCATTGATTGCCCTGGATAGGTCTTCGTCATTGGTACCAACCGCCACAATATTATGACTATCATGGGCAACCGACGAAGCCAGGGCACCTGTTTTTAGCCCGAAGTTTTTAACGAAAGCTATAGCCGGTGGCGATTTTATATATCGGTTTAACACAACAATCTTTAAAATGTCTTTTTCCGTATTCGCAACCCATTGTCCATGTTGTGGTTTGATTTCCGTTGCATCTTTCATGGTGATCAGCTGACCCTCCAATGCTTCAATCACAGGGTAGGGATAGGGAGATTCCCTTGAGGGAAATGCAGGAAAAACAAAATCAGCAGGATCTGTAAACGTTGCATTGAACCGGTTTGGCGTAGTGGAAACCGAAATGTAATCTAACATGGACTTGCCCCTTTCCGCTACCAGCCTGCCTTGCAACCAGGTTTGGAGTACTTCGAAATGAGTAAGGTCTTTTAACAGAATAAAATCTGCGGGATCTCCCGGACGCAACTGGCCGCAGGCCAACCGGTAATGGCTGATCGGATTGAGACAGGCAACGGTGAGTACTTTGAATACATCAATATGCTTTGCTACAGCCCGGGCACAGAGTTGGTTGATATGCCCTTTCACCAGGCTGTCGGGATGTTTGTCGTCGCTGCAAAACATCATATGTTCCCAATGATCGGGAAGCAATCCGGCCAGGGCCTCAAAATTTCTTGCGGCACTGCCTTCGCGAATCAGGATTTTCATGCCACGCTGCAATTTGTCCAGGGCCTCCTCTGCAGTGAAACATTCATGATCGGTGGAAATGCCGGCGCGGATATACTGGCCAGCTGCCTCCCCCCGTAATCCGGGCGCATGACCGTCAACTGGTTTATTGAATTTTTTTGCTGCAGCTATTTTTTTCATCACTTCAGGATCCTGCTGCAACACGCCCGGAAAATTCATCATCTCACTTAAATAGTGTATCTCTGGTCGCGACAGGAGTTCCTCCACATCATCCGAATGCAATGCATCTCCCGCCGTTTCAAATACAGTTGCGGGTACACAGCTCGGTGCACCGAAATAAAAATAGAATGGCGTTTGCCTTCCGTTACTGATCATAAATTCCACTCCCGACTTTCCCAGCACATTGGCAATTTCATGGGGATCACTCACCGTGGCTACAGTACCATGCACTACAGCCAGGCGGGCAAATTCAGACGGAATAAGCATCGAACTTTCAATATGTACATGGGCGTCTATAAATCCGGGGCATATAAATGGTGCGGAAATATGTTCTTTGGATTCCAGTTCGCGGATGGATTGTATGGTTTGGTCACGGACGGTTATTTCGGCCGGATAAATTCGCCTAACCCGGATATCTACAAGATTTCCCTGGATGACCATATTTGCATCTTAATCTTTCAACAGACCGGGCCTCTTTTCCGCTGTTTTTTTCAATGAAGCATCGTGGCGCCATTCGGAAATTTTACCCGGATCCCCGCTCAGCAGGATATCCGGAACCTTCCAGCCGCGAAAATCAGCTGGCCTGGTATAGACCGGCGGAGCCAATAGGTTGTCCTGAAAAGAATCGAATAGAGCAGACGTCTCGTCATTTAATACTCCAGGCAGTAAACGCCCGATCGCATCCGACAACACGGCTGCAGGCAATTCACCACCGCTCAATACATAATCACCAATAGAAATTTCCCGGGTGATGAAATGCTCCCGTATGCGTTCGTCAATTCCTTTATAGTGGCCGGATATGATCAACAGGTTTTCTTTTAGGGAAAGCGCGTTGGCCATCGGCTGATTCAGCAATTCCCCGTCCGGGCTCATGAAAATTACTTCGTCATATTGCCTTTCTTTTCTTAATGATTCAATGGCATTGGCCAGGGGTTCACACATCATGACCATGCCGGCTCCGCCTCCGTACTGATAATCATCAACCTGTCCGTATTCATTCACTGCCCAGTTACGCAGGGGGTGAACGAAAATATCCAGCAGGTTTTTTTCCCTGGCCCTCTTGAGAATAGAATGGGCAAAAGGGCTCTCCAGTAATTCAGGCAGAACGCTGATAATGTCTATACGCAATTTGAAATTTTTTTAATGCCCGGCCAACCGTCAACTGTCAACCGTCGACCATCCCATCCAGATCACGTCGTTGCTTTTTTGTCGGCCTGCCTACTTTACTCAGGCGTTTTCCGGTATGAAATGTCGCAGCCTGAAATTGTATCCGTTCTACTTCTTCAGCCGGTGTGATATCCAGATAGTATTTTATGGCTTCTGCATAGGCCAGACGGTGGTCCAGAAGTCCGGTTACCTGAATCCTCCATCGTTTGGCTTCCGTTTTTACTTCGTATACCTCTCCGGCATGCACCTGTTTGGATGGTTTTACCTGTCCCGCATCATTTTTCACTTTTCCTTTTTCACAGGCTTCCGAAGCCAGGCTCCTGGTTTTGAACAGCCTGATGGCCCAGAGATATTTGTCGATACGTAGCTTTTCTTTCTCAGACATTGTGAATCAATGACGGTTGATCTTTACCCACACTCCCACACTCCCATACTCTCACACTTTCCTCCCTCTTTCCTCTGCAAAGAATTTATGGAAATAAGGTATCGTTTCAATCCCTTTATAAAAGTTAGCGACATTGTATTTTTCATTCGGCGAATGCAGGTTGTCGCTGTCCAGCCCGAAGCCCATAAATACAATTTTTATTCCGAGTTCATTTTCGAGCAGCGAACAAATCGGAATGCTGCCGCCGCCCCTCTGGGGTACCGGCTTTTTACCAAAACTCGCTTCAATTGCTTTTTCGGCAGCGATATAAGCCAGTGAATCCATCGGTGTCATATAGGGCTCCCCTCCGTGTAATTCAAATGCATGAACAGTTACGCCGGGAGGTGCGATCTTCCGGAAATAATTCAACAGCAGCTGACCGGTTTTCCCTGAACTCTGATTGGGAACCAGCCTTGCAGAGATTTTCGCAAAGGCTTTGGAAGGAAGAACAGTTTTAGAACCTTCACCCTGAAAACCTCCCCAGATGCCATTCAGTTCGAGCGTGGGGCGAATGCCCGTCCGTTCATTGGTGCTGAATCCTTTTTCACCCCAAAGCGACTGGACACCAAGATCCTGTTTGTAATCTTTTTCGTTGAACGGGGCGGCAGCCATTTTCTTCCTGTCTTCTGCTGATGATTCCAGCACATCATCATAAAAACCGGGAATCGTAATATGATTGTTTTCGTCATGACAACTGGCAATCATCCGGGCCAGCATGGTTATGGGATTGGCTACAGCACCTCCATAAACCCCGCTATGCAGATCCCTGTTGGGACCGGTCACCTCGACCTGGATATACGCCAGGCCGCGAACGCCGATTTCGATCGACGGGGTTTCGAGGCTGATCATGGACGTATCACTGATCAGGATCACGTCTGCTTTCAGTAATTCCCTATGTGACGTAACAAAGGCGCCGAGATTGGGCGATCCGATTTCTTCTTCACCTTCGATGATGAATTTAATATTACAGGCAAGCGTTCCGGTAGCATGCATCATTTCCATTGCCTTCACGTGCATGAAGAACTGTCCCTTGTCGTCAGCAGATCCGCGGGCAAAGATCATCCCGTTTTTAATAGTTGGCTCGAAAGGAGGCGTATGCCAGAGTTCCAGCGGATCCACAGGCTGCACATCATAGTGTCCATACACCAGCACCGTAGGTTTGGAAGGGTCCACTATTTTTTCTCCATATACCACCGGATGTCCGGCTGTCGGGTAAACATCAGCTTTCGAAAGTCCTGCATTCAGCAGGGATTTCTTTACGGCCTCCGCGCAGGCAAGCATATCCGGCTGATTCCTGCTGTCTGAGCTGATCGAAGGGATTCTCAACAAAGCCATTAATTCTTCGAGAAACCTTTCCTTATGCTTATCCTGATATAATTTCCAAGACTCCATATTATATAATCTGATTATGGGTGAAAGTCTGCGAATTTAATCCCTTTTGATAAATGCTGCCGGATTATACAAAATGCCGTAAGGAATCAGGCAGGAGTGGACAAATCATGTTTTTTATCCGGTATGGCATTTACCATGCTCCATGAAATTTTTTTTATGAAAGGCAGTGCCCTTTCCGCGCAATCTTTTTTTATACATATCGGGCAGCAGCTGGTGATGCAGTCGTCAGCATGCACGAAAAATTCCATTGCCGCCCCAAACTCTTTTTCAACCAGCACCCGCAGGCTCTCCACCTCGGCATGCGCCTGGCGTACATTCAGATACCAGGGAACCGTCATATGGCAGTCGATATGCAATACGTTTCCGAACTTGATTACCCGCAGGTTGTGTATGTCAATCCAATTCGGCAAACGGCTTTTGTCCAGCAGGGTGATCACTTTTTCTAAAATTTTCTCATCGGCTTCATCCATGATGCCGGCTACGGATTTCCTCGCAATACGATAACCAATCACCATAATGATAACCGACATGATGATGGCCACGATACTGTCCACCTGACGGAGACCGGTAAAATACATCAGCAGCAGACCGATTACGATGGCGAGTGTGGAATAGGTATCAGACTTCAAATGGTTTCCGCTTGCCTGTAATGCTTCAGATCTGTTGATTCTCCCAATCTTAACGGCTAAAAATCCAACCCCGAAATTTATGATGGCCGATATGCCAATCAGCAGGATGCCCAGGTTGATCTTATGTAATTCCCTGGGTTGAATGAGCTGATTTACGGCTTCATAAATAATGAATACTCCTGCCAGCATGATCAGCGTGCCTTCAATTGCTGCCGAAAGAAATTCCGCCTTGCCGTGGCCGTATGGATGGTTCTTGTCCCGGGGTTTATAAGCGATCGACAAACTGTACAAGCCCACAATGCCTGCAATAATATTCACGATACTTTCCAGTGCATCCGTCAGGATAGCCACAGAATGGGTAATCCACCAGGCGATGATTTTGATCGTAAATAAGAAAACGGCAACAATAAGTATCCAGGATTGGATGCGGAGATTTTCTTTGTTCTTATCCACAGAGCTAATTGTCAGCAAATGTAAAAGGAATCCCCACGAATCCGGTAACAGAGGGGAAATGTTTTAGAGGGCGTTTAATCCTTTTTCAGCTGAGAATTCCTGGTTCCTAACTTTTTCAGCATCCGGTAATAAAATTCCTTATTGAAGAGCTGGGAATCGCTCATGGCTTTATAAGTCAGAAAAATGCCTACCGGTAACAGTACAAAAGTGGCCATCCACATGCCGGAAACCGGCTGCATGACGTCCTGCTTCACAAATTTCCTCCCGAAATTATTCAGCAGGAAGAATACAACAAAAAAGATTACGGCAAAGATCAGGGGCAGCCCGATGCCGCCTTTACGAATGATGGAGCCCAGTGGTGCACCAATCATAAATAATACGAGGCAGGCAATGGACATGGTGATTTTTTCATGCCAGGCCATAAGGTGCATACGCAGATTCGTGCGATCGTTTTCGTAAGACAACACCGAAATATCTGTGCTGCTTTTAATACTGTTGATCGTATTAAAGGCCCGATCCATAACGGGACGGATTGTGGAGTCGGGCAAAACTTTTGCAAATGAATCTGCTATAGCAACCGGCGGACGGGCTTTCCATGGACTATCCATGTAATTCAGGATATGCAGCTGCGCATTAAGAACCGTCCGGGATGATCTTTGATATGATGCATTTGTCTTTTCCAGGGAATCTATGGTGGTGCTCAGCTGACGCATGTTTAGCATCTGGTAATTATTTTTGAATGTGCTGTCGTCGGTTTTATTCAGTTTGAAAGAACTTAAATCAAATACTTTTTTATATTCTTCAAAGCCCATCCGGATGAGCTGCGTATTCAGCGTATTGTGTTGTCCCTTTTCCTGGTAGTCCCAGCCGTTTTTCAGATTGAATTCCAGAAACTTTTTGTCTGGGGAGATGGTCATCTTGCCGCTTTGGGCAACAATGGAATTGTCCTGTAGCAGGTTGTAATTATGCTGGTAGATCAGGATATCATGAATGGTGGAGCCGTCCTTTTCTTTTTTTCCGATTTTTATTATATAACCGTCAATCTTGTCGTAGAAAACACCTTCCTTAATGTCGAAAGCCGGTTTGGATACGATAATATCATATTTCAGCGTCTGCATCTTCAGCTGGGCCACCGGAATAAAATAGTTGTTGAATAAAAAGGCGATGCCGCAGATGATCAGGGAAGTGATGAAAAGTGGACGCATAAATCGCAGGAGGGGTATGCCTGCCGATTTGATGGCTACCAGCTCAAATGTTTCACCCAGGTTCCCGAATGTCATAATGGAAGAAAGTAATACAGCCAGGGGCAGGGCCAGCGGAACAAGGGTTGCACTCACATATAAAACAAACGTTCCGATCGTAAGCATATCCAGACCCTTGCCGACGATATCATCGATATAAAGCCAGAAGAACTGGAGGACCAATACGAAAAGCGTGATGAAAAAAGTGGCGATAAAGGGCCCGATAAATGCGCCAATAATGAGTCTGTCGAGCTTTTTGATCACAAAGCAAAAATACACTTAAAGCCTAAAGCATAACGCAGAAAGCCTAAAGCAAATGTGAAAGTATGGGAGTATGGGAGGGTGAACTGTGATCGACACATAAAATTCAACGATCATCCGTCATCCGTCATTCGTCAACTCTGTCAGTTCCCGAGCCTGTGAAAAAGGTCTTTCACCTGATAACTCCAGAGCTGGGTCTGGTCTTTAATATCTTTTTTGTCGGCAAAATCCTTGATCAGCAATATGGTTTGATTCGTGATGTCTGATTTTTCAATTCGGAATTCAAAAAATTCTTCTACAGGTGAATCGGACCAATGAAAACGGACAAATTTATCCAATTCACTTTCCAAAACTTCAGCTTTAGTAGTAGATCCGTTCCAGGAGAAACTGAAAATATTATCGCGCTCGTCAACTTTGTCGGCAAACCATTCCTGGAGTCCTGCCGGGGTACTTAAAAATTCGTACAAAATGGAAGGAGGGCACTTTAATGAATATTCTAACGTGAACTGCTGTTTCTTGCTCATCTATTATCTGTTGATATCGTGGGCTGCAATTATAGATAAATATTTCATGACCTGAAATTTTTTTTAACTGTTCCAAAGTCCTGATAATGAATAAATCATGCAGTACCAATTTGGGAAAGAATTGAAAACCAGTCCTTTATCCTTATTCGGGTTTGGTATTTCGCCTCCGGATCCTTATATTGATTAGGTTAAATGGAATCTTCCGGCTCTACTGATAAGAAAAGATCCATTTATACGTTTTTAATAAGTCCATATATCCAAAATTGACCGAAGAACCCTTTAACCTATAACCCTTTAAAATTACCTGCCCATGAGTATGCGTCAACTCAAGATCACGAAGAGTATTACAAA
>Ga0075521_10000565_pt1 | contig 11100 bp, 10 predicted proteins | sample NGEPerD_FD_74785 | JGI IMG/M metagenome (GOLD analysis project Ga0075521, IMG submission 74785) | Arctic peat soil microbial communities from the Barrow Environmental Observatory site, Barrow, Alaska, USA - NGEE PermafrostAB12-D | ecosystem: Environmental > Terrestrial > Soil > Wetlands > Peat ...
TCACGGTTTTTTGAGTACCGTAAACAAAGCGCCATCATGGCCGGACCATAAATTGTATAAATTTTATACTGGCAGGATCTGTTTTTGACCAGGCAGCCATTGATGAGTTCCTGAAGTTCTTTGGCAGAAATATCTAATTCTTTTGCTATCATAGATGCAGAAAATCGTAAAAAGGTTGGGTCGGGCAATTTTGTGATCATTTTAAGCGACCTGGAGCCACAACCAGCACATTATCATATAATTTTAACTGGCAACCGATCGTTATAATTACCGTATACTATTCAGAGTACCCCCGTTTAAAATAATCAGGTTATATTAATCAAAGTGTTGAAAATGAATGTAAAGTTATTGTTATTACTGCCTGTTTTCCTAATTCCTTTGCCAAACTGGTACCATAATCTGGATGACGCAGAAAAAATTGCGGGGAAGGAACACAAATACATCCTGTTGAATTTTTCCGGCTCCGACTGGTGCGGACCCTGCATTCGAATGCGCTCTGAGATTTTTGAATCCGATGTATTTAAACAAATGGCAGATACGGAGTTGGTTATGGTTAATGCGGATTTCCCACGGAATAAGAAAAACCAACTTTCGGCCGAACAACAGAAATTAAATGATGAGATGGCGGACAAATATAATTCCCATGGAAAATTTCCATATACTCTGTTACTAAATGCCGAAGGTAAAGTGTTGCAGACCTGGGAGGGATTACCCGACGAATCTCCGGAAAATTTTACGATAGAAGTCCGAAACGCCATGTACACAAACCAATAGGCATGTCCATTCCTTTAGTATATGACCGTAGCTTAAAGTTAATGGGGAACCGTTTTCAGCTAAGCGTAGTTGGCGAAAACGAGGAATGGGCAAACAGATGCATAGACGCGGGTGTGAATGAAATTCAGAGAATTGAAAGACTGCTTACCACTTTCAATGAGGAGAGTGAAACGGCACGCATCAACCGGTTTGCCGGTAATGAGCCGGTAGCGGTAAGCGAAGAAACCTTTTTGATTATTGAACGATCGATCAGAATTTCCCGTGTTACACAGGGCGCTTTTGATATCACCTATGGTTCTGTCGACAAACGTCTTTGGAATTTCGATACTCAACTAAAAACACTACCAGATAAGGACACGGCCAAAAAAATGGCCAGGCTGATCAACTATAGAAATATTTTGCTGGATAAGAAAAACATGACGGTGATGTTAAAAGAAAAGGGTATGCGAATTGGATTTGGCGGCATTGGAAAAGGATATGCTGCGGAAAGAGCAAAGTGCGTAATGCAAAAAATGGGAGTTGAAAGTGGAATTGTCAACGCTTCAGGTGATATGACTACCTGGGGTCTGCAACCCAATGGCCAACCCTGGACGATTGGCATCGTGGATCCCAACGCCAAAGGGAAAATATTTTCTTACATGAATATTACCGATATGGCTGTTGCCACATCAGGCAATTATGAGAAATATATCCTGATCAACGGAAAGAAATATTCCCACACGATCAATCCGAAAACAGGGCTTCCGATACGGGGTATAAAAAGCGTAACCATCATCAGCCGGAACGCTGAAATTGCGGATGCCATGGCGACTCCGGTGATGATTATGGGAATCGGTCCGGGTCTTCACATGATCAACCAGATAAAGGATATCGAAGCCATTGTAGTGGACGATAATGATAAAATTTTCACTTCACAAAATATTCATTTCAACTAAGGCCAAAATGCAAATGAGAATCATAAGAACATGGGGAATAGTGGTGCTTGCTGCAGTGTTCGGAACTTCATGTAAAACGGTAAAAGAATATCAGAAAAGCAGGATCAATGATTCCGAAATGAGCTTGTCCAACAGGGCAGTTGAAAAAACTGAATTGAGCGCGGAATCCTATCGTGAAGGATCGTCAGGGGCAAATGGTGGAAAAACCGGCGGAGGCTGCGGATGTAATTAAAATCCATAACCTGTAATAAAATATGAAGAAACTTTCTCTTTCAGTAATTGGTATGTATCTCATGATGGCCCATGCATTCTCGCAGGGTCCCGAGATGGACAGCACCGGCTACATTCCTAAAAAGCTCAAATTGGACGAGGTGAACCTGGTTACCAGTTACTATAACCAAACGGCAAACAAATCAGCAGTAATGGGCGGAGACCCAGGTCCGAAAGGTATTGCAGATGTAACGGATTTTGCCAATGGGCTGGATTTAAAATTTGTTGGCTGGGATAAAAAACAGAGGAAAAATACGCTGGCAGTCGGCCTGGGTATTGACTATCATACTGCAGCATCCCAGGCTTATGTTGATTCAAACGGGACGTCTAAAAATAACGGAACCAGAATTTATCCAACATTAAGCTGGTCAAGAGAAAACGATCAGAAAGGAACTTCCTTCGACATGGGCATTTATTACTCTGCCGAACACAATTATTATCATTCTTTTGGGTTGAATGCATCTGTATCCAAAAGAAATAAAACCAACGGAGAATTCAGCTTGAAAATGGTTGGTTTTTTTGACAGGATCAATATGATCTATCCGGCAGAATTTTACCCGGTGGATTCTTTAAAAAATACACCCGTAGCTGATAGTATCGTATACATCACTTCTGCCAGTGGCCGCACGGAAGCCTTAGTATATAATAACGGCCAGCTTGTCGGCAACACTAAAAGTCATAAACTGGAAACTCCAACCAAACCCAGAAACACCCTCACTGCCTCTCTTTCCTTTACACAGATCATCAGTCCGCGTATGCAGGGCTCTGCTGAAATAGATCTGGTTTATCAAAGCGGTTATCTGGGTTTGCCATTTCATAGGGTTTTCTATAATACCGGAAAGGATACCATTGAAAACCTGCCTTCACAAAGGGTTAAACTTCCTATTGGTTTCCGGTTGAATTATTTTTTGGGTGACAATATTATCATTCGGTCCTACTACCGGTTTTATGCTGACAGTTGGGGTCTTTTCTCCAATACGTTTAACCTGGAAGTTCCAGTTAAGATCACCCCATTCGTTTCCATTTCTCCTTTTTACCGATTTTACATGCAAACAGCCGCGAAATATTTTGCTCCTTACCAGGTGCATACCGAACAGGAGCAATATTTTACGAGCAATTACGACCTGGCGGCTTTCTCAAGTAATATGTTCGGGGCGGGAATACGAATTGCTCCACCACGGGGAGTCTTGATGAACAGTCTGAGGATTTTCGAATTAAGATATGCGCACTATTCGCAGACCACCGGCCTGAATGCGAATATGATATCCCTGAACCTGGTGTTTAAATAGAAATTAATAATTCCAGGAGACCTGTTTAAAACAAATCCCATGCGCCGGATAATCCGAAAAATTTTGATATTGTTACTTGTATTTTTTCTAGCCATCCAATTCATCCGTCCTTCAAGAAATCTGGGTTCAGTTCAGACTGCAACTGACCTGACACATTTTGTACATACACCCGATACGGTTATGCATATATTAAAAACTTCCTGTTATGATTGTCATTCCAACCATACGGAATATCCATGGTATATGAATATCAATCCTGTCGGACTATGGCTCCGCAGCCATATCAATGACGGTAAGGATGCCATCAATTTCTCAGACCTTTCCGGATTTACCAAAAAGAAACTGGACCACCGGTTCGGAGATATCGCTGAGACGGTTGAAAAAAAAGAAATGCCACTTTCCTCTTACACTTTTATTCACCGCTATGCCATTCTGGATGACGGTCAAATCAGCATCATAAAATCCTGGGTTGACTCTGCGCGCAGGGAAATCGGGTATAAGGAATAAGACCCTGTGTATCTATAATTTTTGAACCTCAACATGAAAACCAACTCCCAGGCCACTTGCTTTTTTCCATTTTCCCTGACTGGTTAACCGGTGCCAGGTTGGGGAATTTAGAAAGGCTGCTGATAAAAATATGGCTCCATGGCCTGCGGCGGAAGCTGATCCTTCAATCCATTCCAGGGAGATCAGGATATCGTCTTTCATCAATAATTTATAGTCGCTTAAAGGGATAATATATTTTCCCGTTCTTTTTCCAACGGCGACTAAAATATTATCACGTAATACATTCTCCTCTGGAACTCCATTTTTGAAATGGTAAATATTCATCCTGAAAACAGCAGTATCCAAGCGGCTGTCGGAGATGTTGAAGGAAAAGTTTTTGATCAGGACTGGATTTTTCCCCAGATTAATCCGGACGCCTATTTCAGAGCCTAGGAATTTTAAAGGGAGTCCGACACTCACGAAGTTTGAAGTTGTCTTATTACCCAATATTCTGATTTCTAATTTCTTTTGTGTTACTACCACTTCCGGTAGTTCAGTTTCTTGTTGTAGTAGCGGAATGCCAAGAGGTTTTGGTTGCTTCAAAAGATCAGATATCGCGCAGGAACGGCTTTTATATCCCACCATGGATATCTTCAGGGAGTCAGTCAGTGTGGTGGAATCTACCTTAATTTCAAAACTTCCATCGCGGCTGGAAACCGTACCCCTGTTTTTGTCCGGGATACCGATATTCACGTATGCCAGACCCTGCTTACTGCTCATTTCAATTATTCTGCCTTTAATCCATTTTCCGGAAGTTTCAGCCGTGTGTGTGTCCGGGTAAAGACTATCTCCCAAATGAGATGCATAGATATGTGTCAGTTGACTGGAAAATGGATTTTCTTCATTTTTTAGGTTCTGATTAAAAAAATCCAGGGAGAGCTGGTTGAATAACCTGTACAGTTCAACGGAACTATTCTTTGAATGTGAAATATCGGCTGCCAAAAAGGGTAAGCAGGAAAAATCTTCATGTTTCGCTTTTGGAAAACGGATGTATCGTTTCGGGTATCCTGTATTTAGAAAAATATTAAAGACCGAATCAGACGGCTGATCATCCGGATTCAATCCGCTTCCCATATAGGCATATTCCGAATGTCTTGTTGTACCGGGGTGGAAAAATGATCGTCGGAGGGAATCGAAATCCTTGTCCTCCTCTGCTGATTCTCCGTAGTGATGCATTTCGGAACCATCCCAGGAGAGAACAGCTTTTATTTCTTTCTGCTTCTGTGATAATATCCAAGCTGCCAGTCCGCCCCAGCTATAGCCCATAACGCCGATCTGATTTGAGTCTGTGTTATTTTTTAATAATTGTATCGCGAAAGCGCCGTCCCCGACCTGTTCCATCAGGTCTGTTTTTTTCATACTCATATTTCCCGGATAACTTCCGACAGAAGTTATGCAGGCGACTATATATCCATGTGAAGCCAGATTTTCAAACAGGTTGATGTTTTCAAAACTCATTCCGTTATATGCCGACATATATATAATCAGTGGAAAATGCCGGAAGGCCGGCTCCGCATTCAACCAGCTCGCTGTATTATAGTTCGTAAGCGCAGATTCATCCCGGATATTCAGGTTAGCGCATATGTATTGCACCAGGTCTGAACCAAGGTTTTTGTATACTGTATCGTCCTGAAACCTGTTGGACCTTTGTTCAAGCAAATTTAAAAATTCGCCATAACCCATGGGTAATTTGGAATTTGATTCTTTGGCGGGATACCAGACGTCTATTTCAATCGGACGATAATGCAAGTTTTCAGATGGTGAAGTTCCCGGTTTATAGGTCCTGGACGTATCGGTGGTTATGATATTCCGGTAACCTGCGATATACCTGCCAGGGTTACCCTGTTCATTGAGCGCCTGGGAAAAACCTGCAGTTCCTGTCAACAGGAAAAAGAGAAACGGGCTTAAAGATTTCAAATGAGTTGATTGCGGACCAAAATAGAAATTTCGTCCTAAAGCTGATGAACTACTGCATCATTTTAACTGCAAGTTGTGATTTACTCGCATTCGTCCGTTTAAATTACTCTGTCCTCAAATTCTTCACCGGGTTGGATCTTGCCGCCCTTACTGCCTGGAAAGTTACCGTGAATAGAGAAAGTATTTATTTCATTTCTTATCCTGGTTTGTACATGGAGACGAGACTATTATTGAATCCGGGTTTTTTTGCAATGGCGCGAACGGACTGAGTTCTTGTTATTTGAATTGGCTTTGTATACAGATTTGATTTGGTGAAGGAGGGTATGGAGTCGTTCAGCGTAAAATAAATCTGAACCCCCGGCGTATTACTTGAGATTGTTGCCATATTGTCCTTAACGGTGATCAGTGGCGGTTTGATGATGTTGACATAAGTCGTTGTGCGGTGATCATGAATCACCCCCTTCCAGTTTAGTCCAAATCCGAAATCATAAGTATTTCCCTCCGAATCGGTATAAGCCAGCATATCATGCGGAACGTCTTCGTATTGCGCTTCTACCGTTTGCATATTGGCGGGCATTTGCAAAGGCAGGAGCCCTGAGGGTTCTGAATCTCCGGTTATTATATCCAGGATGGCCTGGTTTTGCACGCCGAAACTCGCCACAATGGCATTCACCCGGCTTTCAAATTCCTGCATCACTGCCGGCTTGGACAAAGCAATTGCAACAATAACCGGTTTGCCGTTCATGAGTTTTTTGGTGTCCAGTATAGACTGAAGATCCTTTTCATTTCCGGACCTAACGGATTTGTTTTTGTATGAGCGGTTTTTCACTTCCAGTTCTGCCGGATCCCCTGAAGCCATACTCTGCGACCTGGCATCGTTTGCCGTGTATGGCCCAAACTGAAGCGAGATCGGCACATATCCATTACCGCCGGGGTTCGCCAGTTCACCTTTATCATATCCAGGTCCGCCATCCGGACTGCTGACAAAAACAATGGCAACATCGGCTTTGGACGGGTCGTCTGTAACAATAAAATATTTTTTTGCGAGTTCCGGATTCAGGGCGTCCTCCCATTTTTCGGGCGTAATATTTCCAAAAAAATCCTTTCGGGATGCAGTAAAGCGCTTTGGAATAAATACGGTGATGCCTTTATGCAAGGGCAGCAGGTGGGATTTGTTTTTGAGCATCACCACTGATTTTAACTGGGCATTGTAACCAGCCAGCATGAATTGCGGATTACCTACGGTCTGTTTTGATTCTTCCACGACCAAATAAGGATTTTCAAATAGACCAAGTCGGAATATATTTCGCAATAGCCTCACCGCGGATTGCTCAAATCTTGAACGCATAAATTTTTCTCCATGTTCTTTTACACCCATTTGATACGCTTCAATTACCGGTGCCGCGACATTGTTCCCACCAAACTGATCCACGCCAGCCATCAGCACTTTATAGTGACGTTCAGCAACTGATTTTGATTCCATACCCCAGCTTTTGCCGGCAAAAATATCCGGAGTTTTACCTTCATCGGCAGTTACCAGCCAGTCGGTGCATACGACGCCATCATAATGATATTTCCCCCTTAACAAATCCGTTACGAGATACCGGCTGTATCCGTTCCCGACATTTTCAAAGTTTTTCTGGTCCTGGTTAAAGGAAATGGTATAGTAAGGCATCACCGCAGCGGCCGTTTTTGTTTTTTGGGAAAGATTCAAACCACCGCCAACAAAGGGTACCAATTGTTCGTCCAGATTATTACCGGGGTACACTGCAAATTTTCCATAGGCAAAATGGGCATCGCGCCCGCCTTCCTCCGGACCCCCGCCGGGCCAGTGTTTGATCATGGCGTTGACGCTTTGATAACCCCAGCCATTATGGATTTCTGCTGGGCCCAAAGAAGTCTGGAATCCATCCACATATGCGCGCGCCATGTCTTCCGCCAGTTTGGGATCTTCTCCAAAAGTTCCATTGATTCGTACCCATCGCGGCTCTGTACCCAGGTCGATCTGTGGTGACAGGGCAGTCGTTATGCCCAATGCCCGGTATTCCCTGGCGGCGATATTTCCGAACTGCTGCACAAGCGTTGGATCGAAGGTTGCTGCAAGACCAAGCTGTTCGGGCCACATAGAAATCTTACCTCCCGCGCCGGCATTATATTCAGTAGTGGCATTCGCACTGTTTCTGGGATCAGAACTGTTGTTGGCAGGTATTCCTAATCCAATGCCTTCTACCAGCGCTTGCACATGGTTATTCCAGGTGGCTGCTACTTCAGGTGATGTCAGCGTTGTAACGAGTATGTGCCGGAGATTGTCTTTTGTCAGGAACTCCAATTGCTGATCAGTCAAATCTGAAAGTTGTGCCCCGCTTTCGTTAAATGGTTTACCGTTATAGGTTCCGGCGCCAAGTCCTTTACTACCGGCAGGAATCGCCTGGTGCCGGCTGTATAACATGAGACCCGCGATTTGTTCGACGGACATGAGGGAAGCCAGGTTCCCGGCGCGGGTGTCCACAGGCAGCCGCCAGTCTTCGTAAGGATCCAGTTTGCCATTTTTATTTAAGTCTTTAAACAACAATCCATCCTGTTCAATAATTTTCACTCCTGAGCTTTCTGCATATCCCAGGACGGGGCCGCCTTTTGGATTCTTCACATAGTGAATATTTTCACCCTGATCTTTTTCGGAAGATTTGTAACCTGCCAGGAGAATGACCGAAGTGAGCATCAGGATAACCACTAACGCTGAGAAAAATCGGGGAAGGAACTTTTTCTGGCTCATATGGCTTATTTAAAAAAAATATTTGATACCTTCTATTAAGTTAAGGAAATTTTAAATATCCCATTTCTAAATTCATACACCTGACGAACTTTGTAGGACAAAAAACAAATCTTCATGTTTGACAAACAAACGCAGTCAGCCCGGGCCACGCAATTCAGGCAGCAGCATCTTGGAACCCGGCTGCTGATATTACCTAATATCTGGGATGCCCTGGGCGCAAGGCTCATGGAAAAACTCGGTTATCCGTCTGTAGCGACCGCCAGCGTTGCAACAGCACTTACTAACGGTTTTTTAGACGGAGAACATATTCCATTTGACCGTTTACTGGAAATTGTACGAACGATTGCTTCGTCTGTCCAATTACCGCTCACGGTGGATATGGAGCGTGGATTTGCGCAGGACAACATCCAACAACTACAGGAAAATATTCTTTTGCTGATAGAACATGGCGCCATTGGAATTAATATTGAAGATTCCAGGCCGGATCATAAAAGTCTATTTCCCGTTTCAGAGCAATGCCGGAAAATTGAAGCGGTTAGGGAAATGAGCTTACGGTGTGGTGTTCCATTGGTCATTAATGCCCGTACGGATGTATTTCTTACAGGTTCGGAAACCAATGCCCTTGAAGAAGGGATCGTAAGAGGCCAAGCTTACAAAGCAGCGGGTGCTGATTGTATTTACCCGGTCACCATCAGCAGTTACGAATCGATTTCGCGATTTGTTGGTGAAGTCGGGATGCCGGTGAATGTATTACTCATGAAATCGATCCCTGACCTGAAGCGATTAAAGGAAATCGGTGTTGCCCGGGTCAGCCTTGGGCCGAATCTGCTTTCTCATGTTCTCGCAACGATGAAAGAGATCGCAGAAGGCCTGATACATGAAAACAGCTCAGCATTTTTCAACCGGGAATTACCTTCCCGCGAATTTAGGGACAGCCTGGTGTAATTAAAATCGGACTTATGGATATTCTGGTTATCGGATTTGATGCAGATGATACGCTTTGGGTGAATGAATTGTATTTCAGGGAAACCGAAAAAAAATTCTGCGCCCTGCTGGATGAATATTTGTCGGAGCATGCAGTTGAGAAGGAACTTTTCGCAACGGAAATGCAAAACCTGCCACTTTATGGATACGGCATTAAGGGTTTTATACTAAGTATGATCGAAACCTCGTTACGGATTTGTGGTTCGTCGGCCAATCCCGCAATGATTGAAAAAATTATCGGATATGGAAAAGATCTTCTCAACAAACCCATAGAATTGCTGGAAGATGTGGAAAAAGTATTGAAATCCTTATCAACTGATTTCCGTTTGGTTGTTGCAACGAAAGGTGACTTACTCGATCAGGAACGGAAACTCAGGAATTCAGGGATTGACCACTATTTTCATCATGTGGAGATCATGAGCGACAAAAAGGAATCGGACTACAGGAAGCTGATCAAACACCTGGATATTCGTCCGGAACGATTCCTGATGGTCGGCAATTCTTTAAAATCAGATATTCTTCCCGTGTTATCCCTGGGTGGTTATGGCATGCACGTGCCTTATCATATTACCTGGACCCATGAACATGTTGATCTTAAAATTGAAGATCCTCATTTCATGCAGGTTTCAAAAATATCCGGGATTTTAGATTTTTTTCAATCTCAAAAATAAACCTGTTTACTGCCTCCAACTATTTGCTTTACCTGCATGGTAAATCTATTCGGAGCGAAGGCTGGATACCGGATTGGCCACGGCAGCTTTCAGCGCCTGGAAACTTACGGTGATCAGGGCAATACCAACGGATACCAAGCCGCCGGCTACGAAGATCCACCAGCTTAAGTCAATCCGGAATGGATAATTCTGCAGCCATCGGTGCATAAAATACCAGGATACCGGGGCGGCAATGCCAAATGCTATCGTTATGAGCAGGATGAATTCTTTGGAAAAAAGATAAACGATATGCGAACTTGTAGCGCCCAGCACTTTGCGGATACCCACTTCCTTTAAGCGTTGAATAGCCATAAAGGAAGCCAGTCCATATAATCCGAGACAACTGAGGAAAATGGCGATGAGGGCAAACGTCTTATACAATTGCGCGATTTGGTTTTCATGTTTGTAAAAACTTTCTACTTTATCGTCCAGAAACTTGAATTCAAAAACAAATTCCGGATATATATCGCTCCATACCTTTTCAATGCCCTGCATGGAGGATGTGAGGTTCTTTGAATCGAGTTTGATGGAAACCTGTTCATATTCCCTTGCATCGGTTGTTATAATCAGTGGGGCCAGATCGTCGCGGAAGGATCGGGTATAAAAGTTTTTCAGAACTCCCACTATCGGACCTCTGGTGGTTTTGGACAGGCTGATTTCCTTATTTAACGCGTCCTGCGGATTGGTGATTCCCAGGTTTTTCAAAAACATTTCATTTACCAGGAACTCCCTGATTGTGTCCGATGCTTCCAGGTTCCTGCCGGCAATCAGGGGTAATTTATAACCGGGCACGTAGTCATTATCAGCCATCTTAAATATGGAATAAAAATCTGTTTGTTTTGCTGCATGGTTGAAGACGACATTTGTCCAGTTATCATTATTGTCTTCTACCGGTGTATTGG
>Ga0075521_10000566_pt1 | contig 11095 bp, 8 predicted proteins | sample NGEPerD_FD_74785 | JGI IMG/M metagenome (GOLD analysis project Ga0075521, IMG submission 74785) | Arctic peat soil microbial communities from the Barrow Environmental Observatory site, Barrow, Alaska, USA - NGEE PermafrostAB12-D | ecosystem: Environmental > Terrestrial > Soil > Wetlands > Peat ...
GTGGGGTCCTTTTCGCGGTAGCGCGGCGCGATGAGTTCGTGGGTCGAGTCCGATCTGCCGGCGTGTCGGCGGAGCCGGCCCGGGTCACGCATCCGTGGCCGCGCTACGTATCCAGCTGAGCTAGGAACCAGCTGAGACGGAACCAGCTGAGACGGAACCAGCTGACAAGAGCACCGCGATAGTGGCTAACTGGACCGGTGACTACCTCCGTGGTTCAGAGTGACGGGCTGGTTGTGGTGCGCGGGAAGACCGAGGTGCTCCATGGTTTGACGTTCACCGTGCGGCGCGGCAGCGTCACCGGTCTGCTTGGTCCCAGTGGTTGTGGAAAGACCACCCTGATCCGCGCGATCGTGGGTACGCAGGTGATCCGTGCCGGACAGCTGCTCGTGCTCGATCTGCATGCCGGGGACGCGGCATTGCGTGGCGCCGTCGGCTACGCGTCGCAGGAGGCCTCGGTGTATGCCGACCTCACCGTCGCGGAGAATGTGCGCTACTTCGCAAGCGCTGTGCGGGCGCCCGCAAGCGATATCGACCGCGTCATCGCCCAGGTCGACATGACGCGGCATGCCGATCGGCTCACCGGCGAACTCTCGGGAGGAGAACGATCGCGGGTGAGTCTGGCGGTCGCCCTGCTGGGCGATCCGCGTCTGCTGGTCCTCGACGAGCCAACCGTGGGACTTGACCCGGTACTGCGCGAGGACCTGTGGGGACTGTTCGGCGAACTCTCAGCGACCGGGATCACCCTGCTGGTGTCGAGTCACGTGATGGAGGAGGCAGAACGGTGCGACGAACTGCTGCTGATGCGTGCGGGCCACCTGCTCGCACATGAATCCCCAGCCTCACTCAAACACCGCACCCGCACCGCCAGCCTCGACGCGGCCTTCCTGCACCTCATCAACGAGGCCGGTGACGCGGCATGAATCCCACCATGACCCTCGCGACCGCACGCCGCGTGCTGTTGCAACTGCGCCACGACCCGCGCACCGTGGTCTTGCTCGTCGCAGTGCCTGCCCTGCTCATGCTGCTGCTGCGCTACGTCTTCGACTCCACACAGGCCTTCAACCTCCTCGCGCCTGCGCTGCTAGGCGTGTTTCCATTCACGTTGATGTTCCTCGTCACGTCGATCACTACGCTGCGGGAACGCACCTCAGGCACCCTGGAACGGTTGATGACCACCCCGATCGGCAAGCTGGATCTGCTTGCCGGGTACGCCGCCGCATTCGGGCTGGTCGCGCTCGTTCAGGTCGTCGTCGCGGTGCTGGTCTCAGTGGCCTTGGGTCTGGACCTGGTCGGCTCGTTCTGGTCGCTCCTGCTCGTTACCGCGCTCGATTCACTGCTCGGTGTGGCGATCGGGCTCTTTGCCAGCGCGTTTGCGCGCACCGAATTTCAGGCCCTCCAGTTCATGCCGGTCGTCGTGCTACCGCAACTGCTGCTGTGCGGGCTGTTTCATCCACGAGATCAGATGGCTACGGTGCTGCGGTGGGCATCCAACGTCATGCCGATGTCCTACGCCGTCGACGCGCTGAAGCGGGTTTCCGCGGGAGCTCAACTGAGCGGCAGCTACCTCATTGACTTGACCGTCGTTGCCGGGTGCGTCCTTACCGCGCTCGCCCTGGCCGCCGCTACCCTGCGTCGTCAAACAGAATGAAGCAGACGGACGTGCCCGCCGGACGGGGTGGCTATCGGTGGCAGCCGCCTCGAAGAGCTTTGGCAGGACAGACCCGCAGGAAAGGAAGGCATCCCGATGTCCAAGAAAGCGGCGAAGGAGCACGATCCAGCCAGGCTGAACCGCTCGATTTATGAACGGGAACTGTCCCGCCTTCAGGCCGAGCTCGTCAGCATGCAAGAGTGGGTACGGGCCGAGAATGCTCGCGTCCTCGTGCTCTTCGAAGGCCGTGACGCCGCCGGAAAGGGCAGCGCGATCAAGCGGGTCGCGCAGTATCTGAACCCGCGCGTCGCACGCATCGTGGCGTTGCCCGCGCCTACTGAGCGCGAGCGCGGGCAGTGGTACTTCCAACGCTATGCGGCCCAGCTTCCCGGGGCTGGTGAGATCGTGCTGATGGACCGGTCCTGGTACAACCGGGGCGGCGTCGAGCGGGTGATGGGCTTCTGCACACCTGATGAGTACCGGCGATTTCTCGCCCAGTGCCCGGTGTTCGAGCGGTTGCTCGTCGACGAGGGCATTCTGCTGCGCAAGTACTGGTTCTCGGTAAGTGACGAGGAGCAGGAACGCCGCTTCCTCTCTCGCCGGGACGACCCGATGCGTCGATGGAAGCTCTCGCCGATGGACGTCGAATCGATACTTCGGTGGGAGGATTACTCGCGCGCCAAGGACGAGATGTTCGTCCATACCGACAACACCGAGGCACCGTGGTGGGTGGTTGAGGGCGACGACAAGCGGCGCGCTCGGATCAACATGATCATGCATCTGCTCTCGACCGTGCCCTACTACGAGGTTCAGCGGCCGGCGATCGTCTTGCCGAAGCGCCCGGCCGCGACCCACTACGTTCGTCCACCGCGCGAGTTGTTCCGCTCCGTGCCCGACTATGCCGCATCGCTCGAGGCGCCTGCCAAACCCCCTGCCTGATGGACCTACCGCGTCCGGCGGGCGGGTATGAAGATCACCCGCCGGACGCCGCAGGGCCAGGTCGCGTCCCGCGGGACGCGCCGTCCAGCGGCCGCGCTGGTCCGGGAGCGAGCGGCTGATCCCCTCCGATTCGGCCGGTTGTGTGATTTCACGCATAGCGCGCCACCCGGGCACGGCCATGACCTTGGTCCCGCTCCACCGGCCCCTTCGCCTCGGGCGCGCGGGATGGCCGTGAGTCACATTGTTAAGAAGTCAGCTGAATTTGCTTTAAAAAGGGAGGGGCCATGACGCACTCCTACTTCAGCTATGCCCTAGTGCTCATGGTTCTCGCGGCGTACGCCGGGACCACATGGGGCCTGGGTGGGGCGCAGTTGCTTTTCGTGCAGCGGCACCGCTGGGTTCTGCGTGAATGCCGCAGCACACCGACCGCAGTCCAGTGCGTTCGATGACGCAGCTTGTCGCCCCACAGCTGACCAGCGCGCTGCGCCGCGCGGCTGTGCGGGCAACTCGAGCGCCGTCGATCCACAACACCCAGCCGTGGCAATTCGCGCTGGAAGGCGGCGTCCTCGAGGTTCACGCCGATTGGAGCCGCCAACTGCGTGTGCTCGATCCGTCGGGCCGGCAGCTGATCCTCAGCTGCGGTTGCGCGGTGTTCAACGCTCGGGCCGCTCTGGCCGGCGCTGGCTACCCGGCGAAGGTCGAGCGCTTTCCCGACCCAACCCGTCCTGGCCTGGTCGCACGCATTGTGGTCGGCGAGTCTCACCAGCCGATCGATGACGGATTCGCCGAGCTCGATCGAGCTATCGATGATCGAAACACGAATCGCCGCGAGTTCATGGACGAGAACGTGTCCGACCAGGTGGTCGAGACCCTGATAGACGCGGCCAACCGGGAAGGGGCGGAGGTCTTCTCAGTGCTACGTCCTGAGCACCGGCTCGCGGTCGCGCGTCTGAGCCAGGTGGCTGATCATTTCGAAATATCCGATCCCGCCTACCGCGCCGAGTTGCGGGCCTGGACCCTTGATGATCCACGTCTCGCCGAAGGAGCTCCTGCGTTCGCGCTAGCTCACGTCCCCGTCGGTGCGGAGGACGACAATGCGATCCGGGACTTCGATACCCACTGGACGGGGCGGCTGCCCGCAGATACTTCATCGAGCCACGCCCAGTGCCTGCTGCTCCTGGGCGCCCTGGACGAGGACCCGCTGGCATGGCTGCGCATCGGCGAGGCGCTGGAGCGGATGCTGCTGGAGATCGCGCGCCTCGGCTACGCCGCCAGCCCGGTGACCCAGGTCATCGAGATCGCCCGCACGAACGAGCGCCTGCGCCACGAACTTGGCCTGACGATGTATCCCCACGTGTTGCTGCGGATCGGCCGCGCGCCCGCTGCCTCGCCCAGTCGGCGACGTCGACTGGTCGACATGTTGACTGAGTCGACTGGTCGACATGTTGACTGAGTCGACTGGTCGACATGTTGACATCGCGCCCATCCCGGCCCGATCCCGTCCCGGCGCGACGTTGAGGTAGTGCCTATACCGGGTGGTCGGTTCCGAATACGGCCCGCGCTCGACTGATCAGAGCAGCGGGTGATGGTGCAGGTGCACCCTGACGACCCCGGGTACGGTACGGGCCAGCACGGTGACGACATCGCGCTGGCGCTCGTCATCGAAGGAGCCGCGGACGGTGACGACTCCGTCTTCGACGGCTACCGACCATCGGTCGCTGTCGCTGTCCCCGGCGTACTCGTTGAGTCGCAGCGCCACTTCGTTGCGGATGACGGCGTCAGTACGCAGCAGGGTGCCCAGCAGATCCCGCCGCCCCACGATGCCGACCAAGTGCACGCCGTCCACTATCGGCACCGCACGCACGTTGTTATCGAGCATCAGCTCGACAAGATCGGCGGCGTCGGCGAACGGTGGCATGCAGACAACGGTTGCGGTCATGACGTCGCCCACCAGCCGGGCCGGATCCTGGCGCTCGTCCGATTCCGTCCGCATATGACTGCGGGGGTCATGAGCCATCCGGTTGCGCAGCAGATCGATCTCGCTGACGATACCGATCACATGATCGTCCTCATCGAGAACGGGTAGCGACGAGATGCCCCGTTCGGTCAGCAAAGCCGCGGCCTGCTGGACCGAGGTATCAGCGTGCACCGTAACCACCGAACGCGTCATGATCTCGTCAGCCCTCATGCCTGCCTATCTTGCTCCTACAGCTGGCCGGCGCCGAACGGCTGAGGCGACGAAATCTGCGGTGCTCATGTTCGGTCGGGGGACCGGTGCCTGCTCGACAGCCACTTCCGGCGGCTGAGCGCAAGATCCAGCAGTTGTCGATTCGTGCCGGATACGCCGAGTTGACTGTCATTGCCCCCGGAGCCAGGACATCTCGTCCGGGCAGCAGGGCAAAGACCCGCCCGGCGACGGGACCTTCGCCCCTTGGCGGAAGGTGGCGCGTGGCCGACTCTCGAACGAGGTGTCAAGGCTGGTGCCGATCGCTGCGCGCGCCGCGGGTGTTCGACCCCGGGGGCGCGTTGGTCGGACGCGATTGACACTCGCGCGATTGACGTTCATTGACTCGAGGGGACCACGTGGACGCGACGACCTTGGCTCGGTTGCAGTTCGCCAGCACGACGGTGTACCACTTCCTGATCGTGCCCTTGTCGATAGGGCTGACCCTGCTCGTCGCGACCATGCAGACGCTGGCCTATCTCAAGCGAAGCACCGAGAACGGCGACACCTGGGATCGCGCCAGCAGGTTCTGGGGCCGGATCATGCTGGTGTTGTTCGCGTTGGGCGTCGTCACCGGAATCGTGCAGGAATTCCAGTTCGGCATGAACTGGTCGGCCTACTCGCGCTTTGTCGGAGACATCTTCGGCGCCCCGCTCGCTATGGAGGGATTGATCGCGTTCTTCCTGGAATCGACCTTCCTGGGATTGTGGATCTTCGGCCGCGACCTGCTCAGCGCACGCATGCACCTAGCAACGATCTGGCTGGCCGCGATCGGCACGGTGCTGAGCGCATACTTCATCCTCGCCGCGAACAGCTTCATGCAACATCCGGTCGGGCTGCGGTACAGCGCGGCGCATCACCGGGTCGAACTCACCTCGATCTGGAAGGTGCTCACCAACTCCACCCAGCTGGTGACCTTTCCCCACACCCTCTTCGCGGCTTTTCTGACGGGCGGGGCGCTGTTGGTGTCGGTGAGCGCGTGGCAGCTGCGCCACCGGGCCACGAACGCAGACCCGGTGCACCGCAAGGTGGTTGCCCTCGGACTTGGCGTCATGCTCGCGTCCGCCATAGGGGTCAGCCTGGTCGGGCACATCCAGGGCCAGATCATGACCAAGCAGCAGCCGATGAAGATGGCAGCGGCAGAGGCGCTGTGGGACGGCAAGTCCAACGCAGGCTTCAGCCTGTTCGCCTATGGTGACGTCAGCCGCGGCAAGAACAAGGTCGACATCACCATCCCGGACGGGCTGTCCATCCTCGCGACCAATCATCCGAGCGGGTATGTCGCCGGCATCAACGACGTCCAGCAGGAGGAGGTCGCGAAATACGGACCGGGCGACTACCGCCCCATCGTCGGGCTGGCCTATTGGACGTTCCGGCTGATGATCGGTCTCGGCGTGCTGGCTGCGCTGGTCGCGCTGGCAATGATCGTCCAGTGGCGCCGCGGTCGCATGCAGACGAGCGGGCGACTGCTTCGGATCGCGACGTGGAGCGTCATGCTGCCGCTGCTGGCGAACTCAGCAGGATGGATCTTTACCGAGACCGCGCGGCAACCCTGGTTGGTTTATGGGCTGCTGCGCACGAAAGACGGGATCAGCCCGACCGTATCGACCGGATTCGTGGCAGCCACCCTGGTGGGTTTCACGCTGCTCTATGGCGTGCTGGGCGTTATCTGCTTCTGGATCACTCGGCGCATCGCTCAGGCGGGCCCGGATCCAGCCACCAGCGTGGAGGATCCGCGCGCCGACGACGTACTAAGTCTGGTCTGAGAGAGGACTCGCGATGCAGGGGTTGTGGTTTGGTCTCATCGCTGTGCTGTGGGCCGGCTTCTTCGTGCTGGAGGGCTTCGACTTCGGCGTCGGAATTCTGCTGCCGATCGTCGCGCGCACCGATGCAGATCGCAAGGTGGCACTGCGCGCCATCGGCCCGGTTTGGGACGGCAACGAAGTCTGGCTGCTGGTGGCGGGAGGCGCCACCTTCGCGGCGTTCCCGGCCTGGTACGCGAGCATGTTCTCTGGTTTCTATCTCGCATTTGCGCTGCTGCTCGTCGGGCTGATCCTGCGTGGAATCGGAATTGAGTACCGTGGCAAGGTTGCGACCGCGGACGGGCGGCGCTGGTGCGACGTGGCGATCACCATCGGCTCGTTACTGCCTGCGCTCCTGCTGGGCGTCGCGTTCGCGAACTTGATCCGCGGCGTCCGGATGGATGCGGCGCAGAATATGACCAGCAGCTTCTTCTCGCTGCTCTCGCCATACGCGCTGCTCGGGGGCGTGGTCACACTCACCCTGTTCGTCTTCCACGGCGCCGTCTACCTGACGTTGCGCACGACCGGCGACGTACACGATCAGGCTCGCAGCCTGCTGCCCGTGCTCACCCCCGTGACCGGGGTTGCTGCCGTGGTCTTCCTGGCCTGGACGTCGCAGGTCCGCGGCGGCGCGGTGAGCTGGGCACTCGCGGTGGTGATTGCGGTGGCCTTCGTAGTGGCTTCGATCGCGGCCCTGAGCAATCGCGAAGGTGTCGCGTTCGGGGTGAGCGCTGTGGCTACCCTGCTCGTCCCCGTATGGGTGTTCGCCTGTCTGTGGCCCGATGTGCTTCCCGCGCGCAACAACGCCGCGTGGTCGCTCACTGTGCACAACGCCAGCTCGAGCCCGTACACCCTGAAGGTCATGACCGTCGTGGCCGTGGTCATGACTCCGATCGTGTTGGCCTATCAAGCGTGGACCTACTGGGTCTTCCGGGCGCGGGTCACGGGTGCCGACATCGCCGGTGGTGGCTACGGCGGGTACGTGGTCGCCAGCGCCAGGAAGTCGGCTACCGAGATGCTGGGCGGCCCCGCCGCCAGGGCTGCCACCACCCAACCGCCTCCGATCGAGGGCGTAGGGGCGCAGGAACCGACCACCACCCCGCTGTGAGCCGTCCGATCGACCCGCGCCTGCTGGTCGCAGTCCCGTCGCTGCGACGGTTGCTCACGGCGCTCGGCCTCGTGTACCTCGCTGCGGCGGCCTGCACCGTGGCACAGGCCGGATTGTTGGCCGAAGTCGTGGTCGCCATCTTCGTGCGCCATGATCGCCCGCACGAATTGTTCGCGACGCTCGTGCTGCTCGCCGGGGTCGCCGGCTGCCGCGCCCTCCTGGCCGCGTTGCAGGAATGGGTGTCGGCACGCGCCTCGACCAGAGTGCGCGCTGAGCTGCGGGCCGGTGTGCTGCTTGCGGTGCGCAGCCTGGGGCCGAGCTGGGCGCAGCGCCAGCCTGCGGGGAGACTGGCGACCGCCGCTGGGCCTGGTCTCGAAGCCTTGGACGGATACGTCTCGCGCGCCCTGCCCGCGCTGGTGGGCGCGGCCGTCATTCCTGCGATCATTTTCGGACGCATCGCGTTCGCCGACTGGCAGAGCGCCCTGTTGCTGCTGGTGGCGCTTCCGCTGGTCCCGGTGTTCATGGCGCTGGTCGGAATCGCGAGTCGACGCAGCATGCAACGACAGTACGAGGCGCTTGCTCGGCTCAGCGGCCACTTCCTGGATCTCGTCGCCGGTCTGACGACGCTGCGCATCTATGGCCAGGCCGACCGGCAGATCGCCACTGTACGGCGGGCGACCGACGCGTACCGCAGGCGCACGATGACGACGCTGCGTACCGCGTTCCTGTCCGGCCTGGTCCTCGACCTCATCGCGACGCTGTCCGTCGCTGTCGTGGCTGTCGACATCGGGCTCCGGCTGGACCACAGCCAACTCAGCCTCGGCACCGCGCTCGTCGTGTTGCTGCTGGCTCCGGAGCTCTTCGCCCCGCTGCGAGCGATGGGTGCCCAGCACCACGCGAGCGAGGAGGGACGCGCGTGTGCCGCAGCCGCCCTCGACGTCATCGACGAGGCGGCGGCGATCCCCGTCGCCGCGGGCCACCGGACAGTGGGACGCGCCACGGGAACCCTGGCGTTCTCGGCAGTCCACGTGACCTACCCGGGACGAGCCGAGCATGCCCTCAACGGTCTCGACCTCGAGGTGAAACCGGGTCAGATTGTCGCCCTGCGCGGGCGCAGCGGGTCCGGGAAGTCCACGCTGCTGTCCTGTCTGCTCCGCTTCGTGGCTGCAGGTTCCGGCCGGATCCGGGTCGGGACATCGCATGGAGATCATCCGCTGGCCGAGCTGCGCGCCGACCATTGGCGTGAGCAGGTGGCCTGGGTTCCGCAGCGACCGCAGCCGACCCAAGAGACGGTCGGCGACGAAGTGTTGCTCGGAGATCCGCACGCCACACGGACACAGCTCCTCGACGCGGTCGCATCGTGTCACGCCCCGCATCCGGACACCCTTCTGGGAGAGGCGGGCTCGGCAGTGTCGGCCGGTCAGTTGCGCCGGGTGGCCCTTGCGCGCGCCGTGCTCCGAGCTCGCCGCCAGATCGCCGCGGGCGCGACGCCGATCGTGCTGCTCGACGAGCCCAGCGAGGACCTCGACGAGTACACCGAAGGGGTGGTCGCCGGCGTGGTCGGCGGACTCGCGGGCAAGGCCACGGTGCTGATGGTCACGCACAGTGATGCGCTCGCGGCGGTCGCCGATCGCGTGGTGGTCCTCGCCGCTGGGGTCGTGCTCGCGGACACCAGGCAGCGGCCGCAGCGGCTCGCGGTCGCTGCGGCATACGCGCCGCGCCCGGTTGGACCTGGCCACCGCAATCGCACTGTGGCAGATCCTCGCGCGCGGGAGGCACGTCGCCTCCTGGCCACCGGAGGTGCCGCCAAGTGGCTCGCGGGGGGCGCCCTGCTGAGCGGCGCGGCCGGACTGGCCGGCCTCGCGCTGACCGCGACCTCGGTGTGGCTGATCTGCCGCGCCGCACAGCATCCGAACGTGCAGGCCCTCGAGATCGCTGTGGTGGGCGTGCGCACGTTCGCGCTAGCCCGGGCCCTGCTTCGCTACGGGGAGCGGCTCATCAGCCATGATGGCGCACTTCGTCTGCTTGCCGAGGTTCGTGCGCGTGTCTTCGCGGCGCTTGCCCCGCTCGTTCCCGGCGGGGTCGATGTCCGCCGTGGCGACCTGCTGCGACGCTTCGTCTCCGATGTCGACGGGGTGCAGGAAGGACTGGTCCGGGCCGTGGTCCCTCTCGCCGGCGCCGTCTTGACCGCTACCGGAGCCGTGGCGCTGGCTGCGCTGCTCGCACCTGCGGCAGGGATCGCGTTGGCGCTCGCGATGCTTGTGGGCATAGTCGCGGCTCCGGTCCTGAGCAGGGTAGTTGCCGGACGCGGTGAACAGCTCAGTGCGCTTGCGGGTCACCGCGACGCCCGCACCATTGCCTTGCTCGACGGGCTGCCCGAGTTGACGGCGTACGGAGCCGATGAACGGGCTGCGTCGGCAATCGGCGGCATGGACGACACGTTCGGTGCTGCCTCGCGCCGTAGCGCTGCCGCTGGTGCCCTGGGCGTCGCGGTGTCCGGAACGGCAGCAGCAGCAGCGCTACCCGGCGTGCTGGCTCTCGGCGCGGCCGCGGCCGACAGTGGCAGCCTCGCTCCGATCCAAGTCGGCGTGTTGGCCGCCTGCGTACTGGCGGGCTTCGACGCACTTGCGCCGCTTCCGTCGGCGTTCGCCGCGTGGGCCCGATTCCGCGCGGGACTCGCCAGAGTGCTCGAACTTCTGCTGCTGCCCGCCCCGGTTCCCGAGCCGTCATCACCTCGCGCCATGCCGATCGCCGCCAGCGCGCTTCGAGCGGTCGGGCTGTCGGTGCGGCCCGCAACGGACGCAGCGATCGCCGTCACCGACGTCGACCTGCTGTTGCGCCGCGGGGAGAGGGTCGCTGTCCTCGGACCGAGCGGATGCGGGAAGAGCACCCTGCTCTCTGCTGCCCTTCGCCTGCTGCCGGCGGAAACCGGAAGTATCGGCGTGGAGGACGGCACACACCGGATCGCTCTCGCGGACGTGACGTCGGCCGACGTGGCCTCGGTGATCTCGGGCTCGCTGCAAGGGGACCACGTCTTCGACGCCTCGTTGCGCGACAACCTCTGTGTGGTCAAGCCGCATGCGACCAACGCTGAGGTCGAGGCCGCCGCCAGGGGAGCGGGGTTGACCGAATTCGTGGCCGGCCTCACCGACGGATGGGCGACCCCGGCCGGCCCTGATGGCGCGGCGCTGTCGGGCGGTCAGAGGCAGCGGTTGCTACTGGCCCGGGCCCTGCTTGCGGATCCGGGCATCCTGGTGCTCGACGAGCCGACCGCTCACCTCGATCCCGACACCGAGCGGGAAATTCTGCACGACCTGCTGGCCGGCACCACCGGTCGGACCGTGCTGATGAGCACGCACCGTCGGGTACCCGTC
>Ga0075521_10000567_pt1 | contig 11093 bp, 5 predicted proteins | sample NGEPerD_FD_74785 | JGI IMG/M metagenome (GOLD analysis project Ga0075521, IMG submission 74785) | Arctic peat soil microbial communities from the Barrow Environmental Observatory site, Barrow, Alaska, USA - NGEE PermafrostAB12-D | ecosystem: Environmental > Terrestrial > Soil > Wetlands > Peat ...
CCATAGGCTTCCATCACCCGGGGCGGCTTCCTTCAAGTCGCTGTATCCGAAGCGCCCCCGAAGTTCATCTGGGCGCGAAGCATTGCGAAACGGGCGCTCCAGATACAGCCCTAAGACTTGTCGGGAGTAATCTCCCAGAAGCCAGTTTGGGGCCCGACTTCCTGTTCGCCGACAATTCAGACCTTGTCCCAAGATCGTTTCGACCCAAGGGTTCAGCAGGAAAGACCAGGGTCCGTTTCTTTAGCTCCTGCGATCAAATCACCACCAGCGTCAGGCCTTACGAATCTTTCGCCGCGCCTGCACCATAAAACAGACCAGGACACACCGTAATCCCTGGATTCTGGCGCGATGTTGCGCTGCGGGAACAGACTCGCTACAGCATGTCCCGGTATCGCTCCAAGGCAACCCGAACCAACTGGCTCCGAGTGCGCACTTCTGTTTTCGAAAACAACTGCTGGAGCGTGTTCTTCACAACACTTTCTGAGATGTTTAACTGCGATGCGATTTCCTTGTTGGCCAGACCCTGAACCAGAAGCCGGAGCACGTCGGATTCGCGACCACTCAAGGAGATTCGCTCCCGGTCGATGGAGCCTGCAGAGGTCGACTCTGTGACATCGGCGATGATGGCGGCTAGTTTGGGGCTCGGTCCTTCTTTATAACTGGAGAACCACACGTCTGCCAAAAACGATTCTCCGTTGCCTCGATGCGCCCGGCATTGCATCGATGTCCTGAACTGTGGTCCCTCTTCCCAGCGCAATGCATGATGCAATTCGGGGAGGAATGCCGCGATCGGCTGCCCGATCAAATGCTTGTCCCGCGGAGCCATGAGTTCGACAGCCGCGACGTTAGCGAGCTCGATAAAACCATGCTCATCAACCGTGACAATCGCCGCGGGACAAGTAATGTTTAAGCCTCTCATAGCGTTCTGCCTGAGCCGCCGAGCGATCGTGGTGTTGGGACTCCTGCTGTTTGCCGGCGCGGGGCTGGTGGCTTTCAAGCTGCTCAACATCGGGGCGTATCCGAACCCAACGCCGGTCATCTGCAAAGCGCGCGGGGTCTTGTAATTCGGCGCGAACATGCCCGACGGGCTGCTCACCTGCGTACCAATGTTTGCACCGGGTTCCAGGTTGCTGGTGACCACCCCTTTGGAACAGGCCGCAGCGCTCCGAATTCGACTTCGAGTAGATATTGTGCGGCTGGTCCCATTAGGGTGGCGCTCACCTTGCATGCTGGTTTGTTTCCCATTACGATTACGGGACTTCTACTATCTGGGGACTTCCTCTTATGATGCGACGTTTGATTGCGGTTGCGGCGCTGTTGTGTGCGTTTTTCGCCGGAAGTGGTCTTGCGCAGGTCAATCCTGCGGTTGTCGGAGGTATGAAGTGGCGGCAGATCGGGCCGTTCCGCGGAGGCCGGGTCCTCGCCGTCGCAGGAGTTCCCGGCGATCCCAACACCTATTATTTCGGCGCGGTTGCCGGAGGAATCTTCAAGAGCACCAACGGTGGACTCAGTTGGACTCCGATGTTCGATCACCAGAGCATCTCGTCGATCGGCGCCATCGCCGTAGCGGACTCCGATCCGAACGTCCTCTATGCAGGTAGTGGCGAAGCCTGCCTTCGCGGCAATATTTCCTACGGGGACGGCGTGTACAAATCGACCGATGCCGGCCGGACGTGGGCAAACATTGGGCTGAAAGACACGCGCCACGTCGGAGCGGTCATCATCGACCCACGCAACCCCGACATCGTTCTCGTCGCAGCTCTGGGACACGCATGGGGGCCGAACGCGGAGCGCGGCGTCTTCCGCACCGCCGACGGCGGCAAGACCTGGCAGAAAGTTTTGTTCAAGGACGAAAATACCGGCGCGATCGATGTTGTATTCGATCCGCATAATTCCAACGTCGTCTATGCGTCACTATGGCAAGTGCGACGCCAGCCCTGGTACTTCAACAGCGGAGGGCCAGGCAGCGGCCTCTATAAATCTGTCGATGGCGGTCTGACGTGGAAACAATTGCAAGGCGGCGGTCTGCCGGAAGGCAATCTTGGGCGCATCGGCATCGCGGTTTCCGGAGCCGACTCCAATCGCGTGTATGCGCTGATCGAAGCTAAGGAAGGCGGACTGTATCGCTCCAACGACGCGGGCAATTCGTGGATCCGCGTGAACGAGGATGAGCGCTACCGGCAGCGTGCCTGGTATTTCAGCCACGTCTTTGCCGATCCGAAACAGGTGGACACGGTTTATGTGCTGAACACCGGCGCGTTCCGCTCTAACGATGCCGGCAAGACTTTCGAGCTGCTGCCCGCTCCCCATGGCGATCATCACGGCTTGTGGATCGACCCCACGAATCCGCAGCGCCTGTTCAACAGCAACGATGGTGGAGTCACGATCTCGGTGGATGGCGGCAAGACCTGGACCGAACAGAACAACCAGCCCACGGCGCAGTTCTATCACGTCGCGGTGGACAACCACTGGCCCTATCGCGTGTATGGCGCGCAACAGGACAACTCCACCGTCGCCATTGCCAGCCAGTCCGACGACGGAGTGATCGCGCGCCAGGATTGGTACGAAGTTGGAGGCGGGGAGAGCGGATACATCGCGCCCGATCCGCGGGATCCGGAGATTGTGTACGCAGGATCGGATGCTGCCATCATTACTCGGTACGATCACCGCACCAACCAGCTCACCGATGCGTCTCCCTATCCGCTCGACACTTCGGGCAATGGCGCGAATGCTCTCAAGTACCGTTTTCAGTGGACTGAACCGCTGTTCGTGTCGGCGTTTGACTCCAACGTGATCTACAGCGCAGCCCAGAATGTCCTCAAGAGCAGCGACCAGGGACACAGTTGGACCGCCATCAGTCCCGATCTCACACGCAACGATAAGGAAAAGCAGAAGCCTTCGGGCGGCGACATCACCCTCGACATCACCAGCGTTGAGTATTACGACACGGTCTTCGCGCTCTCCGAGTCGCCGTTGCAGAAGGGCCAACTCTGGGCAGGGACTGACGACGGCCTCATCCATCTCACCCGCGACGACGGCAAGACCTGGGAGAACGTAACTCCTAAAGCCCTCCCGGAGTGGAGCATGGTGAGCATCATCGAAGCTTCACCGCACGATGCGGGCACGGCGTATGCGGCCATCGACCGTCACAAACTCGACGACTTCAATCCCTACATCTACAAGACTCACGACTTCGGCAAGACGTGGACCCTCGTCAACAGCGGCATTTCCGCGGGCTCGTACGTGCGCTCAGTACGCGAAGATCCCAAGGCGAAAGGCTTGCTCTACGCAGGGACGGAGACCGGGGTTTACTTCTCTATCGACGATGGCGCGCATTGGCAGAGTCTGCAGCTCAACCTGCCGACTTCGCCAGTCCACGATCTGGCCGTGAAGGACAACGATCTCGTGGCCGCGACCCATGGCCGAGCGTTCTGGATTCTCGATGACGTGAGCCCGCTGCGGCAGGCGAGTTCTGCTACCGCGACTGACGATTTCCACCTATATCAGCCCGCAACTGCGACGCGGCTGCACTTCCCTGATGCGGTTGAGCGCAGACGTCCCGTCGGAGACAATCCTCCCAAGGGCGCCATACTCTACTACTATTTGAAGTCCAAGCCGGCGGCTAAAGAAGAGATCACGATTGAGATTACCGACGTGCAGGGCAAGCTGGTTCGTAAGCTTTCAAATCTGGAGGAGAACAAACAGGAGCAGCCGCCAGAGTGGCCTGACATGGAGAAGCCTGCCAACCTACTTTCAGCCGACGCGGGCATGAACCGCTTCGCATGGGACTTCCGCTCCGACGGGCCGGTGCAAATTCCGGGCGCATTCTATGTGGGCGATCCACCGCGTGGCCCGCTGGTGCTTCCTGGCGCCTATCAGGTGAAGCTCACGGTGCGGGGGAAGAGTCAGAGCGCGCCGCTGCAGGTTCAGCCGGATCCGCGCATTGAGAAACAGACGACCGCCGCGGACTTGCAAACGCAAGCCGAACTGGCCAACAAGGTCAAGGCTGACATCGACTCACTGCATCGTGCCGTCAACCAGATCCGCGGACTGCGGACGAATCTGGAAACGCTTGAGAAGTGGACCGCAGCGGGTTCTCCCAACAGCGAAGTGATTGCCGCCGCTAAGTCTCTTGACCAGAAGATGACGCCGGTCGAGGAAAAGCTGATCAACACGAAGATCAAGAGCACGGAAGATAACCTGCGCTATCCCAACATGCTCGACGAGCAATACGCCAGCTTCAACGACCTGATCCAGAGCGTCGATCAAACGCCCACGGCGCAGCAGTTGCTGGTCTATGACGAGTTGCACACTCGGCTGACTGCGCAATTAGCGCAGTGGCAGCAAATTCAGACTAGCGATGTTCCGGTGCTGAACGACCTCATGCGCAAGAACGGAGTGCCCACGTTGTCCGTGGGCACTGGGCAGGGGGAATAGGGTTTTTGCAACAAACTGTGGTGATTTAGCGATTTTGTCACAATTCTCTTTCAACGGTGTTATTTAGAATCAGCGAGTTAGACCGGCACTAATATACTTACGGAATCAAGCCGCAAGAAATATGATGCCTTTGGTGGGGACGCGCTATGACCAGCGTTGAACTGGCGGCGTCCCTAGTTCGTTCGCTGTTCTGCGGACTACCTAGGCAGGAGAAGAGAATGCGGTATTCATTTCGGCTTCTGATGAAAGTAGTGGAGCAACTCAGGTGGATGACTATCAGTGTACTGGCTGGATTGCGCCGGAACCAGACTGGTCACAGTTCTTTGCTCCAGCATGGCAGAAGCGAGTACTAGATGGCCCTCCAAAGATCGAGTATCTCCATGTCACCGAAATGCGCAGCCGCACATGGCGAGAAAAGAACGGCCTTACGCGCCTCGATGCCGATAATCGCATGGATGAAGCGGGAAAAATAATCGCGGAGATGAAAAGTCTATATCCGGTAAAAATCAAAGTCTCTGGAGTGCGATTCCAACAGTTATTCAACCCGCATCAGCTCTTAGCTGGATCTGGTGGTCGAAAGCGGTACGAGCCGGACTACTATCCGTTCGTAATATATGCCTTCGTTGTTTTAAACCGCGTCAAGATAAGGTTTCCCAACGCGGAAAAAGTAGACTTTATCGTGGAACGAAAATCCAGCCTTACGACACACATTCAGGAGTTTTACGAGTCTCTTCCGACCGCTCTAAAGCACGTCAATCGTGAGGACTTACTTCCTCTTATGGGCGACTTTATTCCGGCCTCTAAAGAGCGCGTTCCACTGCAAGCCGCCGATTTTCTGTGCTGGCATAGTCGGAGAGCGGATGCCAGAATGTTGGATGAGACCGACATGCGAAGGTGGAACCCAATGGCCAAGAAAAAGGGCTTTAATTTCACTGCTCCAGAGAGACTAATGGCGTCTCTCGCTGAAGCGGTTACCGCAAGGAGTGGAGGAAAATGAAGTAGCCAGGGGAATTCGAGAGGTTCGATAAGGCAATGGATACGTTGCTAAAGATTCCACGCAGCCAGATCAAGGCGCAACTGGACGCGGAGAAAGCAGAAAAAAAACGGAAGCCTAAGACTTCCGCTTTGGTCCGCGCTTCCCGCGCCAAGGACTCGGCGGCCACCCATCTCAGAAATTCCGCTTGACGCGCGCGGGGCGTCCCACCCGGGCCACCCGCCGACAATATGAAGTAAAGATGGCGCGAACGCAGGCGATTGGTTGTATAGTGCGGCACACCATCATCTAAAAGGGCTCGGTGAAGCGGGTCATAAGACTTGTTTCTGCGGCAAGGCGTTGCCGATGTGCGGTGCCAGTTCGCGCGGGTTGCGAGCGTTGGAGAAAAGACGTCCAAGAACAAAGCACGGAGTAATGCCGACAGCGGTGCGGCAAATCAGAAAGAGAACACATGGCTGCAGTAACGGCGGAGGAAGTGGCACAAGCAGGCAAGTCGAGGCCCCCGCGGCGCAACAACGCGGCGCGGCTGTTCGGCTATGACGTGTTTATCTCGTTCGCCCTAGGCGCGCCGCCTCGCGGCTCACACAGTTACGCGTCCGACCTGGCGCGGCGGCTGCGCGAGCGCGACTTCACGGTCTTCTTCAGCGAAGACGAAGCCGCTCCGGGCGAGCAACTGGACAGCACGCTGCTCAAGGCGCTGCTCCGCTCACGCACCCTGGTGGTCATCGCCAACCGAGGCACGCTGGAAGAGCCGCGGTGGGTGCGCAAGGAAGTCGAGGAGTTCAGGGGCCGCCACGCAGACAGAGCCATCATTCCGATCAGTGTTGATGGCGCGCTGCAGGACGCGACCCTGGCCGAGCAAACGCAGCAATGGCTGCAATTCGGGGACAAGATCTGGCTAGACGAGTCGCAGGACGCAGTGGCGCACGGCATTGCAAGTGATGAATTGGTCGAACGTCTGGTGCTGGCGCCGGCCGGGCGCAACTCGAACACAAAGTGGCGATGGGTGGTACGTGCCATCATCGCAGCTCTTACCCTGCTGACATTGGCGGCCATGGGGTTCGCAATCTACGCGAAGAACGAAGCCAGAATTGCTGTAACGAACGCTCGGGTATCCAAGGCCAGAGAACTCGCCGCGACGGCGACCGCGAACCTGGGCGACGACCCTGAAAAGAGCATCCTGCTGGGCATGCAGGCGGTGAACGCCACGCTTCGATTTGGGCAGCCTCCAATGCCAGCCGCGGAAGACGCGCTGCATCAAGCAATCTTGTCGTCCCAGGTACGTATGACCCTGCGCGGCCACCACGGAGTTATTTCCGGTGTGGTCTATAGCCCGGATGGCAAGCGCCTCGCCACCGCCAGTGAGGACGGAACGGCGAAGGTGTGGGACGCAGCAACTGGCCAGGAAGTCCTGACCCTGCGCGGCCACTCGAAGCCCCTTAATGCGGTGACCTATAGCCCCGATGGCAAGCGCCTTGCCACCGCCAGTCAGGACGGAACGGCGAAGGTCTGGGACTCAGGCAGTGGCCAGGAGTTGGTGACCCTGCGCGGCCACTCGAAAGCTGTTATGGGTGTTTCCTATAGCCCCGATGGCAAGCGCCTCGCCACCGCCGGTGAGGACGGAACCGCGAAGGTGTGGGACGCGGAAACCGGCAAGGAGTTGCTGACGCTGAGCGGCCACTCGAACATTGTGTCCGGTGTGGCCTATAGCCCGGATGGCAAGCGCCTCGCCACCGCCAGTTGGGACGGAACGGCGAAGGTGTGGGACGCAGAAAGCGGCGCGGAGTTGTGGACCCTGCGGGGCCACTCGAGCGCTGTCAACTGCGTGGCGTATAGCCCGGATGGCAAGCGCCTCGCCACCGCCAGCGATGACTACACGGCGAAAGTCTGGGACGCGGAAATCCGCAAGGAGTTGCTGACCCTGAGCGGTCACGAACAAGTTGTTTGGCGTGTGACCTATAGTCCCGATGGCCAGCGCCTCGCCACTGCCGGCAAGGACGGAACGGCGAAGGTGTGGGACGCCGAAAGCGGCGAGGAGTTGCTGACGCTGAGCGGCCACTCGAACATTATTTACGATGTGGCGTATAGCCCGGATGGCAAGCGCCTCGCCACCGCCAGTGATGACTCAACGGCGAAGGTGTGGGACGCAACAAGCGGCACGGAGTTGCTGACCCTTCGCGCCAACGGGAACGTTGTTTTCGGCGTGGCCTATAGCCCGGATGGCCAGCGCCTCGCCACCGCCGGCATGGACAACACGGCGAAGGTATGGGACGCAACAAGCGGCGCGGAGTTGTTGACCCTGGGCGGACACTCGAACGCGGTTGGGAGTGTGGCCTATAGCCCCGATGGCCTGCGCCTAGCCACTGCCAGCGATGACAACACGGCGAAGGTGTGGGACGCAACAAGCGGCGCGGAATTGTTCACCCTGCGCGGCCACTCGAACGCGGTTGGGAGTGTGGCCTATAGCCCCGATGGCAAGCGCCTTGCCACCGCCAGTTGGGACGGAACGGCGAAGGTGTGGGACGCGGACAGCGGCAAGGAGTTGCTGACCCTGAGCGGCCACTCGGGTATTGTCAACGGCGTGGCCTATAGCCTCGATGGCAAGCGCCTCGCCACCGCCAGTCAGGACGGAACGGCGAAGGTGTGGGACGCGGACAGCGGCAAGGAGTTGCTGACCCTGAGCGGCCACTTACAAGATGTTTACAGTGTGGCTTATAGCCCCGATGGCAAGCGCCTCGCTACCGCCAGTTGGGACAAAACGGTGAAGGTGTGGGACGCAGAAAGCGGCGAGGAGTTGCAGACCCTGAGCGGCCACTCGGGCGCTGTCAACTGTGTGGCCTATAGCCCCGATTGCAAGCACCTCGCCACCGCGAGTGATGACAAAACGGTGAAGGTTTGGGAGGCAGCGAGCGGCCAGGATTTGCTGACCGTGAGCGGCCACTCAGGGGTTGTTTGGCGTGTGGCCTATAGCCCCGATGGCAAACGCCTCGCCACCGCCAGCGCTGACGGGACGGACCAGGTATACACACTCGACCTACGCGAATTGCTCGATCTGGCTCGCAAACGGGTCACCCGCGATCTCACTCCCGATGAGTGCATGCGGTACTTGCAGACAGAGAAGTGCCCGGCGCTGCCGTGAGTGGCACCATGACTTCGCGGGAATAGGGGTTCTTCGACTGCGTTCGCTGCGGTCACTTCGCCCAGGATGACGGCGGGAAGAAAAAGCAGATCCCTCGCTTTGCTCGTGATGACAAACGTAAGAACGAAAAGCAGATCCCCCGCCCGCCGTTGCGGGCGAGGATGACAAACCCCAAGACCGCGCAGCCCACACTACTCCAGAGGACCTCCGCCGTGGAATGACGGCTACACCGCCGGTTGTGGCTGGTCCTGCTTCATGATCAACTTCTTCAGCACCACCTGATCCGGATTGATCAACTCCGCGATGCGGCCGGCGTTCACTGTGGCCACGATGATGAGTTGCCCTTCGGTATCGACCTTGCTGAAGATGCCCAGCCGTTTCATCTTCTGCGCCTGGTGCTGGTTGTCTTCTGTCGGACTCAGGTAGTGCACCAGTCCCGCCTTGTAGCGATGCAGCAGGAAGAGATGCGCCAGCGTCATCAGCCGCTTTTTCTGTAGCGACGGATCGTAGGTGTTCATGTCGCGAATCGACAGCAGTTTGTAGCCGTGCCGGTCCTGCACATCCGCAAAGATAAGATTGGCCGCCTTGTCCTTTCCGTCGTTCAGGATGCTCAGTTCCAGGAAGTCCGACCCTGCTGCCAGCGGACGCAACTGCGGACGAAACGTCTTCGGCAAGTTGTTGTGCTCGGCCCAGATCTGCAGCCACTCTTCCAGTACCTTGGGCGGAAATTCCGTCTGGATTAAGTGCTGATGCTGCGTCGATCCCTTGCCCATGGCCTTGGTTGTGGCGGTGCGTCCGGAAGCTGCCACCAGCGCCGCGTCCAAACGCGGACCCCCGACGAGCGTCTGCGGAGTGCGGTACGGTGACTCGATCAGTCGCAACTTGCGCTGCAACCGTGCCAGCGACAACATGCCATCCTGCCGCAGCGCCGTGGCGAAGTCCTCAGCGGCGAGGCCATCGATCTGGTGTCCGCCATAGGTGATGAAGTTGAACACGAAGCCCAGCTTGCCCAGCTCTTCAGGGAAGCGCTTCATCTGCTCGTCGGTCATACCGGTGGTGTCCCAGTTGAACGATGGCGACAAGTTGTACGCCAGCATCTTGTCCGGGAACTCGGCATGAATAGCTTCGGCAAATTCTTTCGCCTCGTGCAGATTCGCGGTCGCGGTTTCCATCCACAGAATGTCGGCGAAGGGGGCAGCGGCCAGCGACTTGGCGATGGCGTACTCCAGGCCTCCCTGCACCTGGAAGTAGCCCTCAGGCGTTTTGGCCAGATCGCTGCTCCATGGCACTTCGATTTCCATGGCGCGAGCTTTCTCTCGCGCGGCATACCACGATGCGCGCTTGGAGAACTCCAGCCACTCCTCGGCATTCAACTCGAACGACTCGCCCTGGCTGATGCGGAACACGATCTCCTCCGCCACCGCCATGCGATAGGTCTTGAGGTCTGCCGCTTCCTGCCACTTGTCGAGACAGCGTCCGACGACTTTGTCGAGCGCGGCCTCTACGAAACTATCCGCGTTCTTCCGGAAGGCGTCAGCGGCATCACGAATGACCGGCGACAATCCCGCCTGATCGAGCCACACGTTGGCCGCGGCATATTCGGCGTCCGACATGTTAAACATCATGTGTCCGCGCACCTCATCGACGCCGGCGTCGTGGAACTTGCGCTGGATCGCGAGGAACACGGCCTTGTAGCTGGGCACATCGAGGTTGGTCACGCCCAGGATGAAGGGCTGATCGCGCTCGTCGGCGCAGCCATCGAGCAGGCTCGCTGCCTCGGCATCGGTGCGGGCCACGATGATTCCGGGCACGCGCATGACATCGAGCTGAAAGCGCGCGGCGTTGAGGCGCAGGATCTGCTCGTTCTCTGACACCAGCACTTTGCCGCCCTGGTGCCCGCACTTCTTCACGCCGGGCTTCTGGTCTTCGATGTGGTAGCCCGGAACGCCCACTTCGACGAAGCGGCGGATCAGGTTGCGCACGTGCGCGTCTCCACCGTGTCCGGTGTCGGCATCGGCGATGATGAACGGCCGATAGTCGTGTTCGGGAGCGGCGGCGCGTTGTTCCTCTGTCATTCGCGAACGCGCAAAATGCTGATTGCGGTCGGCCGTCAGCAACGCACGTACGATCGACGCAGCCTCGTCGGGCACCTGGCTCAGGGGATAGCTGGCGAGATCGGCGCCCGGATCTTCGGTGATGCTGCCCTTGGCCGAAGTCGCCCAGCCTCCGAGATAAATGCCCTCGATGCCGAGCCGCTTGATGGTCACGGCCTGTCCTGGCGAATACGGGCCAAAGGTCGTGATCGACTTGCCCACTTTGAACAGTTCCCGCAGCCGCGCATAAAAACCTTCGGCGGCCTGGCGCGCGATGGGATAATCGGTCGCGATGGTTCCGCGCTGCTCGACCACTTGACGGGGAGAATAAAGACGGATGATTTCCTTAAAGCGCGGGCTGGCGAAATACTCGCTGACGTCCCGCACTCCTTCTTCTTGTTGCTCACTGATCATAGTCAAAGTACTCATA
>Ga0075521_10000569_pt1 | contig 11084 bp, 10 predicted proteins | sample NGEPerD_FD_74785 | JGI IMG/M metagenome (GOLD analysis project Ga0075521, IMG submission 74785) | Arctic peat soil microbial communities from the Barrow Environmental Observatory site, Barrow, Alaska, USA - NGEE PermafrostAB12-D | ecosystem: Environmental > Terrestrial > Soil > Wetlands > Peat ...
TGCGGTCAGCGGCGCGAGGCCACCGTCGCCGTCGATGGCGTGCACGTGCAGCTCAGACGGAGCAAGCCGCTGCGCTGCGGCAATGGCCAACGACAGCAGGAACGTCGTGCGTCCCGTCCGTGCCGAGCCGGCGACCAGTACCGAACTGCCCCGCGCGAGATCGATCTCTAGGCCCTCCTGGCGCTGCTGGCTCGGGAGGTCAACCAGGCCGATCGGAATTTCCGTCGCCCGCTCCGACGACGGCACCGAACCGCTGGCCAGCGCAGACGGCAGGGGCGGCAACCACGGCCGCGCAACCGGGCGGCAGCCCATGCTGGCAGCTGCCTCTCGTACCGCATCAACAAGCAGTCGCAAGTCACTTGGTCCCTCCCGGGACTCGGGCTCGCGGGGCAGGGACCGCCAGGCGCCCAGGCGTGTCACCGCCACCGGAAGAGTCGAGGCCGTGCGCCCCGGCCCAGCGACACGAGCCAGTTGCGCCACGGTCGTAGTGCTCCCGCGGCGGATGTAGGCACGGCCGGGGAGCCGCCTGTCGATGTGGGCGGCGTCCGGCGCGTCGATGACGTCGATCGAGTCGGCGGAATCGGTGACCCGCAAGGCAATTCGCAGCGCGGTGTTCGCACGGATCTCCGGCGAAACGACCCCTGCCGGGCGCTGTGTCGCGAGCACGAGGTGCAGACCGAGCGAGCGGCCACGCCGCGCGATCTCAACCAGCCCCGACACGAACTCGGGCAAGTCGGTGGCGAGCGCGGCGAACTCGTCGACCACGAGGACCAGGCGGGACAGGGGCGCAGCGCAGTCGAGTGTGCGGTAGCCGGCCAGGTCTACGGCTCCGGCGGCGGATAGCACCTGTTCGCGACGGCGCAATTCGGCGTGCAGGGAGTTCAAGGCTCGGCGGGTGAGGTGCGCATCGAGGTCGGTGACCATACCTGCGGTGTGCGGCAGTCGAGCGCAGTCGGCGAAGGCTGCGCCGCCCTTGTAGTCGACCAGGACGAAACTGATCTCCTCAGGCGGGTGCGCAATGCACAGGCCGACAATGAGCGTCTGCAGAAGTTCGGACTTGCCCGCCCCGGTCGTCCCAGCGACCAAGACATGCGGGCCGTCCCAATCGAGATCAACAACGACCGGTCCCTCGATTCCCACCCCCACGACGGTGTCAGCGCGCCCGCTGCTCGCCCGCCACCGCGCGAGCACGTCCGCTGGAGCAAATGTCCCCGCGTTCAGCAGTTCGACCAACCGACACTCATCGGGAATAGCCGAACCGGGATCAGCCGTGGCGTCGACGAGCGGAGCCAGGGAACGCGCCACCTCATCTGCCCAAGCTTCGGTAACGCGATCCGCGACGGCCGCGGTCGCGACCGGTGTGCCGCGGATGGCAAGGTGCGTTCCGGATTCGCCCTCGGTTCGCGCGACGGTGCGGCAGCCCGCCGGAAGCAGGTTCTCCCGCTCGTCGATGCAGATCGCCGTGATGCCGACCGCGGGTCCGTCTCTCAGCACACCGGTGAGCGCTGGAAGCTCAGCCAGGGCATGTGCCCGGTCGACCACGACCAGCAGCCATGGCCCCTTCCACGCGCCCGCTGCCGCAGGGGCAGATTCACGCCGAGACTTCACGAGCTCGACCAGCTCGGCGGTCAGTGCCTGGCGCGCAGATGCGTTGACAGCGATGCTGGCGCGCAGGTGGGGGAGCCACCGCGACCACAACCACGACTGCGCGGCATCATCGGATAACAGCAGCGCGACCTCGACATCTGCCGGCGAGGCCAACGTGGCGATCTGGGCGAGCACCCAGCGCGCTGACCCGACGCCAAGCGGGCGCGGCGCGGCGATGCCGAGCGGCCCCGTCCGCAAGTCCACGCCCACCGGCACCGCATGAACTGTGCCCCCGGGCTCGACGTGCCCCGCCGTCACGACCGTGAGCGCCGATGGCAGCGACGCCAGCCCGAGCCGCGCCGACAACAACTTCGGGTCGTTGCGCTGCCGCTCCCACACCCGTGACAGGGGCACCGCCGCGATCCGTAGGACTCGAGCCGGGTCAGGGTCCTCGTGTCGGCGCAGCGATCCCTCGACGGCAAGAGCCGTCGCGATGGTGGCCCGCGCCCGCGCCAGATCGTCTCGATAGCGTGCCGCAGTGCGACGCCGGTTGTGTCGCCAGTGCAGCCGGTCGCCGCCGGTGGAGGCCAGCACGGCAACAGGGGAGAGCAGCGCGAACGCGAGGAACTGTATGGAGTGCATGGCGAGGGCCAGCCCGATTCCCGCTGTCGCAGGCAACAGTGCGGCGAGCCATGGCACACGCTGTGGACGTTCCGTCGCCGGCGTGGGTAACCGGACCTGCTGGGCGTCCGCCGGCCGGGACGGGCGGGCCCGGCGGTTGACGATGAGCCGACCGGGGGGACCGTTCCGTACTGCTGCCGGGATCTCGCCGGGCGGGTCAAGCGATAGGTACGAGTCCCCGATCCGCGCGACCTGGTCCGGACGGAGCACGCTCCCCTCCGCAGGCAGCGGTCCGCCGTCGATCTGGCTGCCATTGGTCGACCCGAGATCGCGCAGCATGACGCCCGCGTCGGTGACGCTCAATTCGGCGTGGACCCGCGACACTCGCGGATCGGCGAGGACCAGATGGCAGGACGCATCGCGGCCGATTCTGAACCTCCCCCGCGATACACCCAGCGATCGACCCGCGTCGGTGCCCCCGATCACGTGCACGCGCGCGGTCGCGGCGGCGGTCCGCGGCTCGCCGCCGCCCTGAGCGCCGCCCAGCACCTCACCTACTCTCAGCTCGCGCCCCGGGCGCCCAGCTCTGACAGCCAAGCCCGTCGCGGCGCCAAGGGCATCTGCCACGGCGGCGGGAGCCCCTGAATCTGCCGCCTCGACGGCGACATCGCAGCTGTTACCGGCGCTGTCGCGGACGGTCACGTCGATTCGCACGTACGCAGTCTGCTGGGCAGCTCCGACGCCCCGATGGTTATCGGGGGGCCTGTGGACAACCGCACCGATCCGACAAGTTCGTCCACAGCCGGGTCATGGCGGCGCCCAGCGCCCTGCCTTCGGGTTAGCGTTCCGCACCATCCAGTCGAGGTCGCGGCTCGCGCCGTGCTCAGGAGGAGGTCGAGGAATTCATGTCCGGACTAAGGGTCACGCCCAGCCAGCTTGCCGCACTGAGTGGCTCCGTATCCCGCGTGTCTGGGGACGTCCGCGGCCAGCATCAGAGCCTGCGAGCCCAACTCTCGCCGCTGTTTGGTGCCGACTGGTCCGGGGCGGCAGCCGGACAGTTCACGGCGTTGTACGAACAGTTCGACCGTCATGCCAGGGGGATGTCAGACGCGCTCGATGGCATAGGTCAGCTGCTAGGCCGTGCTGGGGCGGCCTACGCCGATGTCGAACAGCAGATCGCAACGTCCTTCAGGTGAGCGGTTCCGGCTCGCGAGGTAAGGACGTCGGCATCGGCTAGCGTGGTCGCGGTGATGCTGCCCGATCCGCTGGCAGGCGTCGAGGCTGCGCTGTGTGAGCACTTCGCGCAGCAACCCGTGCGTGCCTCGGTGTCGTTCGTCGGCGTGCAACCGATCGAGGTGCTCCGCTTCGAGCCAGTACCGGGCGAGCGGGCCTACGTCAGCCTGGGCATGTCGCGCACCGGGATGACGGCGGCCTCCGCAGGAGTTGTCGACACCACGGGGCCCAGAGCCGAGCTCTTGCTGCACCTGCGCGATGAGATCGATGCGCACGTCGACGTCTGGCGCCAGTTCGCCGTGCTGGCTGCCGCTCCGAGCGTGGAGGGTGTGGTCTACGCAGCGGGAGTGACGGTGGATCTCGGCCAACCGCTGGCGCCAGGCTCGGGGTGCACCGGGGCATTGGTCGTGGCGTCCCCTCTCGGCGCAGTCGCGACCGCGGCGGGCCAGGTGGACGTCCTGCAGGTACTACCGGCAACTCCGAACGAGCTGGCCTGGTGCCGGGTGCGCGGCGGCGCAGCCTTGCGCGAGCGATGGGCCCACCAGGGGGTCGACCTGCTGGACCTGTTGCGCCCCACGGCCGATCTGGAGTGAGCGCTCAGCCACATTTGACCGCACGGCACATTTGGCGTCGGCCACATTCTGGATCTGTTCGCGCTGCGGCCAGGCAGGATGCCTGTAGACAGTTCACACCGACGAGGGGAAGCAGCGTGCAGTTCGGTCGTTTTTACGAGGAGTTCGAGGTTGGTGCCGTGTACAAGCACTGGCCCGGAAAGACCGTCACAGAGTACGACGATCACTTGTTCTGCCTACTGACGATGAACCACCATCCGCTCCACCTGGACCTCAACTACGCCGAGAAGACCACCGATTTCGGCAAGAACGTCGTTGTGGGCAATTACATCTACTCGCTGCTCCTTGGCATGTCGGTACCCGACGTCAGCGGTAAGGCCATCGCGAACCTGGAGGTCGAGTCCCTCCGGCACGTCGCGCCTACCTTCCACGGGGACACCATCTATGGCGAGACGCGGGTGCTCGACAAGACGCCGTCGAAGTCCAAGTCCGACCGGGGCGTGGTCTACGTCGAAACCATCGGGTACAACCAGGATGGCACCATAGTGTGCATTTTTCGACGCAAGGTCATGGTGCCCACCGAGGAGTACTTCGACGCGCGTGGCGGTGAGCAACCCGGTCGGCCGGAGCCGCGGCCCCGCTGATCTGCCGTTCGCACCCGCTCAGCGCGGCAGGCAGTCCCACTCGCGTAGCGCCTCGAGCAAGCCGGGCACGAGGGGCAGCGCCTCGAGGTCGGCGCGGGTGGCCCACACGGCCTTGGCAGCGTCGTCGCCCGGGGCGAGGGTCCCACCCTCCAGCACACAGACGAAGTCCTCGATGTCGTACACCGTGCCCGCCGACCCCGCCCGCTCGACCCGACCGGCCAGGCGCGCGACCCGGACCCGCAAGCCGGTTTCCTCGGCCACCTCGCGTACGCACGCTACGGCGGGGCTCTCACCGGCTCGGCAGCGGCCACCGGGTACCGACCAACGACCGACCGAGGGCTCGTGACCCCGCTCGATCAGCAACATTCGTCCCGATTCATCAAAGACGATGCCGGCGGCACACAGCTCGCGCCGCGGCTCTGGTCGTGTCACAACTCTGCCTAGCACGCGGCGCGGCGGCGCAGGGTTAACCGCGAGGTTTGGTATGAATACTGACGCGTCGTGTCGTGCGGTCTGACGTGCCCGCGATCAGCAGGAAGGCGAGTGGCGTAGTGAAGACTGTGATTATCGGCGCCGTCGTCGTGTTCCTGGTCTTCTACGTCATGACCTCGCCGACCCAGGCTGCGACGATCGTGCACGCGTCGTGGCGGCTCGCAGTGCACCTGGCCCACGGCGCGGGTGACTTCGTCAATAAGCTCGCTTGAGCTGATCGAAGGACCGACGTGCCGGCCCTGATGCACTCTGAGCTGCCCGAACTGGCCCGCACCCGACATCATTGGATCGTCCTGACGCGCCGGCCCCACCGGGCGGGCGTTATCGCCACCGTCGTGCTCCTGGTCGCCGCGGCGATCTGGCCCTGGCCGTGGGCGGTGATCTTTATCGGCACGCTCGCGGCCACCCTGTTGCTACGCATCCACACCTGGCGGGCTGAGCTGATCATCCTGACCCAGAAGCGGATCGTCCGCATGCAGGGTGTTCCGGAGACGACCACGAGCGAGGCCTCGTTGCGGATCGATCGGGTCTCGGGAGCCCGGCTCGTCCAGACCGTCCCCGGCAAAATCCTCGGCTACGGCACCATCGAGCTCGAAGCCCCGGGCCAGCACCCGGACACCCATCGGCTGGTCCGAATCGCCCAACCGCATGCGTTCTATCGACAGTTGCGAGCGATGATCTTCGGCGACCGCACGAAGCCCGATCCGAACGAGACCTCGGTCGACGCCGTCCCGGACGACGACCGCGCGGGTGAGCAGACCACCGAGCCGTTGCCCTACATCTCGCCGGCGCCGCCAGCGCTCGACCTGGACAAGTAACCTCGGGAAATGGTCATTGACCTGCACACCCACACCACCGCCTCCGATGGCACCGACACCCCAGAGCAGCTCATCGCAGCGGCCGGCGCCGCAGGCATCGACGTCCTGGGCGTCACCGACCATGACACCACTGCCGGATGGGACGCGGCCGTGCAGGCACGACCCAGCGAGCTCAGCATCATCCGCGGCGCTGAGTTCTCCTGCGTCTACTGGGAATCAGACCAGCGACGCGTCGGCCTGCATCTGCTGGGTTACCTCTTCGACCCGGAGGAGGACAGCCTCCGCCTGGCCCGCCGGGAGCTGCGCGCGAGCCGGCGCGAACGCGGCCGGCGGATGGTCGAGAACATGATCGCTGACGGTCTACCGATCACCTGGGAGCGGGTCAGCGAGCTTGCCGAGGGAGGCGCGGTGGGTCGCCCACATCTGGGCCGCGCACTGGTCGAGGCCGGGGTGGTGCCCGACGTGGGTAGCGCGTTCGGGCAACTGCTGTCCTCGCGGACGAAGTACTACGTGCGCAAGACCGACCTCGATGTGTTCGCGGCGATCAAGCTGATCCGCGGCGCAGGCGGCCTCACGGTGTTCGCGCACCCGTTGGCCCGACGCCGCGGACCCGTGGTCGATGACGCCGTGATCGCGAAAATGGCCGACGCAGGCCTCGTCGGACTCGAAGTCGAGCATCCCGATCACGACCCGGCCGACCGCATCCACGCCGCAGGTCTCGCCACCGAGCTCAACCTGGTGAGAACAGGATCCTCGGACTACCACGGCACAAACAAGGCGACGCCGCTCGGGGCGTGCACCACGTCATCGGAAATGCTCGAGCGACTGCTCGCGATGCCGAGCGCGCTGCAGCCGGTGTCGGGCCCGCGATGACGAGCGCGCTGCAGCCGGTGTCGGGCCCGCGATGACGGCCGCGCACGACGATGCTCTGAACCGTCCCCCCGTGACGCGGTCGGCGCGGCTCGGCGGCCGCCAGGTGGTGCGACCCGGTGCGGCTGTCATCTACTGTTAGCCCGTCGTTGAGGCGCAGCCTGGACACAGCCAATTGTTTGGGCGGAAGGAAGCTGAAATGCGTGCCTTGCGGGTCGATGCGATCACGCACCGGCTCGGATGAGCACCGCATCTGTGGTCATCCCCGCGCACAACGAGGCGAGGGGACTTCGTCGCTGCCTGTCCGCGCTCCTCGAGTCAGCGCGTCCGGGCGAGTTCGAGATTGTGGTCGTGGCAAATGGGTGCCGCGACGAGACGGCGCGGGTCGCGCGGTCATTCGGCGTGGAGTGTGTTGAAACTCCGATCGCGTCCAAGTCCCGCGCGCTCGCCCTGGGTGACGACTCAGCGTCGGTCTTTCCCCGAATCTATCTGGATGCCGACGTCGTCATCTCCACAGGCACCGCGCGTGCCCTTGCGTCAACCCTGGTGTCGGAGTCCCGCTACCTTGCCGCCGCCCCGCGCATGCTCGTCCCGTTGGACGGAACGAGCCCGCTGGCTCGTGCCTACCTGAGCGTGTGGCGCGACCTCCCGGTGTTTCGGACCGGATACGTCGGCTCCGGCTGCTACGCACTTTCCCAGGCCGGCCGGTCACGTTTCGAAACCTTTCCTGACGTGATCGGCGACGACCGCTTCATCAACGAACTGTTTGAGCCCGGCGAGAAATGCACACTTTCCGATCATCAGCTCTTGACCGTTCCGCCGCGCACACTGCGCGGCATCTTTCGCCGAAGTCTTCGAGTTCGAGCCGGAACCACGCAGCTACGTTCACCGGGCAAGCGGGTCGTTGCCGAAGGGACCCGGAGCTACCTGGTGGAGCGAGCCGCCACTGCCAGAGAATTGCCCAACGTGATTGTCTTCGTTGTTACCCAGGTCGTCATCGCAGGTGCGACGCGAGTGCGGCGGGCACTCAGACGTGACACCGTGTGGCTTCGTGATGAAACCTCCAGAGTGTGATGCATCGTTGTCGCTTCGAAGAATTACCAGGCGGCAGCAATCGGCGAGAGGAATATCGGCGCGTGCTTCTCAAGTGCATTTCGAGTGAATCCGGGGACGTCGGTGAATGAGTGGTCCTCGGTGCGGGTGGCGATCTCCATGGCCTCATCAGCCGGGTCGCTGGCCGATTCGGGCCGAGTGCTCCGGCACTTGGGCCTGCGCAGATTTGGCTCGCGCGTCCCGCGCCTGCGCGACCGCCACCGCCACGAGAAGATTAGATTGCGCAGCCTGATCGGTCCGCTTGTAGTATCGCTCGACGGCGGCGGCCTCGCTACCTACTATGAGATCGTCATACACAGGATCTACTGCTTGAATGACTCATGGCTGCCACGTGCGGATGACACTGTTGTGGATGTCGGCGCCAATATTGGGGTGTACTCGTCTTGGGCCGCTGCACGGGTCGGTGAATCGGGTCGGGTCATCGCGTTAGAACCAAATCCGAAGGCACAGGAATTCCTCGTTGAAAATCTTGCTGTCGCGAGCAATGTCGAAATTCACGCGATTGCCTGTGGTGAGAATAACGACGAACTCACGCTATATTTTCCGCCCGACAAGCTCTCCGTCGGAAGTTTCGAACAGCGGCCCGACCGGACCGCATCGGTTGTTGTCCCGGTCCGGACCCTTGACTCGGTCGTCACTGCACCGCACATCGATTTGATGAAGATCGATGTCGAGGGACATGAGATTCAAGTCCTGCGCGGTGGGCGAGACACCTTGCGACGCACTCACCGGGTTGCACTCGAAGTCGGTGGCGAGCAACTACCTGCATGCGTCGAGTTGCTGGCGGGTTGCGGCCTGCCTTTGGTCGGCGAGCGAAGCGGGGCATGGAACCTGCCGAGGAGCCTCGCCACGACGGCGTTCTTCGAACGTCCGGCGTGAGCACCGCGCTGCGCGAACGGCTGAGCTAGCGCCCGTGCGGTGGCCCATTTGGTGCCCGCTTCAGCCGGATCCGCCCGACACGCGATCCGAACGCTCATCCCAGAACTGGATCAACGCCTGAGCGGTGGCAGCCGGGTTCTCCACGGCGGGGGAGTGCCCGGCGTCGCCCAGAACGACGAGCCGTGCCCCGAGCCGACGTGCCATGTCGTACTGAACGTGCGGTGCCCAGGCGTCATCGTCGGCGCCGTGCAGAACCAATGTCGGCACGCCGATTGCTGCCAGTTCGGCCACCCGGTCGGGCTCGGAGCGCAATGCGTCGCCCATTCCGGCGAGCATGGCGGGGACGCCGGCGAGGAACCGGCGCTGCAGGAAGTCGCCGAGCGCCGGCGGCGGAGCGACGTAGCCGACCTCGTTCCTGGCCGCCGTTTCGGACGCTGCATAGACCGCGGCCAGACCCGATGACGCGAGCACCGGTTCGAGCCGGTCGATGAGCATTCGTCGTCTGCCGCCGATGCCCGCCGGCCCCGAGCACATCAACACGAGCGAGTCGAATGCGTCGGGATCTGCGATCGCTGCCGCGCGGGCCACGAGCCCGCCGAAGGAATGCCCGACCAGATGCACCCGCTGACCGAGCTGTGCGGCAACTTCGCGAACCGTGACGGCCAGCAGGTCGGTGCGATAGGACTCCCGTTGGGACGGCCCCGGGGACTCGAATTGGCCCGGCAGGTCAATCGCGACCGCGTAGCGGCCGCTGCCGGCAAGAGGATCGAGCAGCGGCGCGAAGTCCTCCTTGCTGCCCGTATAGCCAGGCAGGAGCAGCACCGCGGCGGCGGCGCGATCGCCGCTGACCAATGCGGCTATCGCACCTGAGCTCGTGTCGAATGTCGCCCGCTGGGCGTACCCGGCCGCGAGCTGATCACTCACCGTACGAAGGCCGTTGTCGAGCCTGCGATGAGGAAACCTCTTCCGACCGGGAACGCCTGCCCGGTGGCCGCCGGAATGCGCACCGTGAAGTTTGTTCGCGCCTTCCCGGTGCTGGTATCGAGCAACGCCACGCCGTTTCTCGTCGGGACGGCGAGCGAGGCAACGTCGAGGTTCGGGGTCGCCCCGCCGGAGCCGGTGACCGTGGGCAAGGCTGCGGTCTGCGCCTGCCAGGTGAACCGGGCTGCGTTGCTTTCGATGGCGTAGGTCGTGGTGCCGACCCGCAGTAGCTCGGCGTCGGCCGCCGTGGCCACTCCGGACACCGTAGTCGAGTGTTGCGCCAGCGCCAAGCGGTTCTGCGCCTTGCCGGTCTTGCTATTGAGCACCGCCAGTCGGGCGCCGCCCGGCTCGAGCGCCGCTACCACCTGATCCGCAGATGCGGGCAGCAGCGTGCTATCGAGCAGGTTCCACTTGATCTGATCGGGGTTGCGATGATTGGTCGAGGAGTTGTTGTCCTCTCCTGTAACGCCGTCGCGCAGCAGCAACTGCCGCCCGTTGCCGCAGAATTTCTGGTCGGAGCAGTCGCGGTTCGTGCAGGTCTGGCTGATCAGCGCACCGGTGCTGCCGAGAACCGCACCATTGATACGGCAGGCCTTGTCGGCGAACACCCACCGGTCCAGCCCCCCGTTGCCGTTGGCGGAGTCGCCAGACGGGTCGAGGGCGTAGATAGCACCGGCGGAGACGAACATGACCGTGTTCGGCACAACCGCATACCGGGCTGGACCGTTGAACTCCGCGCCGTCCTTGTCGAGCGTGCGTGTCCACTTCCGGGCGCCGGTTGCGCTGTCCAGGGCAGTGAGCTCATCGCAGTTTCCGTGCAGTTCGTACACCGCGATGGTCACGCCCTGGTCCTGGATCGCCTGACAGACCGTTCGATCGCTGCGACTGTAGGACCACGTGACGGTGCCGGTGAGGGCATTGCGTCCACGCACCGTCTGATGGTCATGGGTGACCACCGTGCCGCCGAAATACGGCGTGCCGATAGCTGTCGCGTCTGTGCTGGACCACGCCTGTGCGAGCGTCGCGCCGGTCGGCGGGACGTGTAGGGCTACCGACGGCGGCGGCACCGCCACCGTCCGCAGCGTCGCGTGACTGATCTCGCCGTGCGAATAGGCGATCTTCACGATGACGACGAGCACCACAGCTGCCACCGTGATCAGCGCCGCGTAGACGATGCGCCACGGACGCATTCGGGCGGTGTAACGGTCCACCGCCGCCGTGCCCGCCGGGCCGGTAGCGGCTGCCGGCGGGTGGGCCACGTCGACTGCCGGGCG
>Ga0075521_10000570_pt1 | contig 11083 bp, 14 predicted proteins | sample NGEPerD_FD_74785 | JGI IMG/M metagenome (GOLD analysis project Ga0075521, IMG submission 74785) | Arctic peat soil microbial communities from the Barrow Environmental Observatory site, Barrow, Alaska, USA - NGEE PermafrostAB12-D | ecosystem: Environmental > Terrestrial > Soil > Wetlands > Peat ...
CAAACGGGGCGTTCGCGTCGGGCACGTCGCCGCTCTCGGATGCGTGCTGTTCGCGGTAGGGCCGATCATGGTGCTGACGGCGGTGGGCCCGGTCCCGGCGTACGCGACGCAGTTCCTGCCCGGCTGGCTCATCGGCGGCGTTGGAGTGGGGTTGGCGCTGCCGACGATCCTGTCCAGCGCGACAGCCGACCTTCCGCCGGGTCGCACGGCCACCGGCAGCGCTGTGATCACGATGAGCCGTCAGGTCGGCAGTGTGCTGGGCGTGAGTGTGCTGGTTGCTGTGCTGGGGACGCCCATCGGGTACGAGGCCGTGCACCACGCGTTCCAAGCCAGCTGGTTCGCCTGTGCCGTGGCCGGCGGGCTCGCCGCCTGCACCGCCCTTGGCATGACACCGCGCCGCCCCCCCGCGCGAGTCGAGGAGTCAGCGGCTGTCGGCGCAGCCGCATGACGGGGCAGCCGCTCCCCGGATGGGGTCCGCCGCGTTCGCGCACGGTGAGCTGGTACGACCCCGCTGCCACCTCGAACGGCACGGCGGGGCGCACGGGCCTCGCGTTCCTGCAGGCCATCGTCGACGGCCAGCTGCCAGGCCCGCCCATCGCGTCGCTGTTCGACTTCCGGATCGTCTCGGTCGTCGAGGGCGAGATCGTCTTCGCCTGCACGCCGGGGGAGTCGGCCTACAACCCGATCGGCGTGGTGCACGGCGGACTGGTCTGCACCCTGCTCGACAGTGTCGGCGGCTGCGCCGTGCAGTCCACGCTGCCGGCCGGCGTCGCCTACACCTCCATCGAGATCTCCGTGCGCTACATGCGGCCGCTGCGCGCCGACGGTAGCGAGATCACTGCGACAGGACGGGTGGTCAAGTCAGGCCGACGGGTGGCCGTGGCCGAGGGTGAGATCCGGGATGCCGCCGGCGGCCTGGTGGCAACGGCCGTCACCTCGTGCCTCGTCTTCCCCGTTGCTGGTCTCTGACCAGCGCGCTGCGCTCATCGGCGGAACGGGGCGGTCGTCTGCGGGGGAGCCATCGCTACCGGGGGCGCTGGCCGGTGTCGCTCGGCGGGGCCACGCCGGTGTCGACCACGTCCTGGGCGACCTCGCGGAGCTTGACGTTGAGGTGTTGTGAGGCGCGGCGCAGAAGGTCGAAAGCCTGGTCAGCGGTGATGCGTTCGCGCTCGATGAGGATGCCCTGGGCCTGACCGATGACCTCTCGGGATGCGAGAGCCTGGCGCAGGTGCTCGGCTTGGTCGTGGTCGGCGGCACGGGTCTGGGTGACGGCGAGGGCAGGTCCGGCGTGCGCGGCGAAGATCAACCCTTTGGCGCGGTCGGTCGCGCCGAAGGCGGCGGGGAGGGCGGCGTAGAGGTTCAAAGCGCCCACGGTCTCGGCTCCGGCAGACAGCCGGTAGGCGAGCACGCTGCGGACGCCGCCGGCCACCGCGCGCGGCCCGAACCGTGGCCATCTGGGCTCGTCGGCCAGGTCGTGGGCGTAGACACTGTTCAGACCGCCGAGAGCGTCCAGACAGGGTCCCTCTCCGGCATCCCGCTGGAGTTGGTCGATGTCGGTGACGAGCGCTGCGGTGCGCAGCGGGGTGCGCGGCACGGGCTCGGGCAGCATGATGCCGGCGAAGTCGCACCCGTCGATGGTGTCCACCGCCAGGGCGACGACCCGTCGAAGAACCTCGGCCACCGTAGGCGCGGAAAGCAGACTCCGGGCAATCGCTGCAAACCGGGTCGCCAGGTCGCCCTCGGCGTCCTCGATGGCGACTGGCATGGCGACTGGATTGCCGTGGTCCACCCGAAGCCTCTCCGCCCTGTCGGCTGCCCGATCAAAGAGTAGAATACGGGTGCCTTCTACAGCGAGGGTTCGTCCTCGGCGCGGGCTGACCCCCCGTCTTCGTAGGTAGGTTCGAGATGCAGTCGAATAGCGCCTCGCCGTACTCACATGGCGACTCATCTTCGGGGGCGGTTCTCGTCGTACTCGAGGATGAGACCGGGGCCGTGGTGGCCGTCCGCGGTCAGGTCGACCCGGTCACCGACATCGCCGGTGCCGGGGTCACGACCCCGGCTGCAACGCCGGATGCCCGGCGTGGGGTCGTGCTGCGCTTTCCCTCCGAGCTGACCCACCTGGTCTCTACGATCACCGCGCTCACCGCCGTCCCCGAAGCGGCAAGCAATCGCCTCGGGTCGACGGCTCGCTCCCGGGCCGCGGGGCCCTCCATGGTCGTGACCCGCCCTGTGCTCGACGCGGCGCTCTCTTTCGTCGTGACACTGGCGAAGGCCGCCGTGGTCGGCGCCGACGGGGTGAGCATCACCCTTCGACGTCACGGCCGCCTGGACACGGTAGCGGCGAGCGACGATGTCGTGGTCGAGATGGATCGGGAGCAATACGACGGCGGTGAGGGGCCCGCTCTGGACGCCACCGACGGTCGGCGGGTGCACGTCAAGTCCCTCGACGGGGAAACCCGGTGGCCGGTCTTCGTCCCCAAGGCCAGGGCCCGCGGGGTTCGGACCATCCTGTCCACCCCGATGGTGACGGCCGACCGTCCGATCGGGGCGCTGAACGTGTACGCCCGGACAGCGGTGTCCTTCACCCGGGAGGAGGCTGGATGGGCGGAACTGTTCGCCGCCGAGGCGGCGGCGGTGGTTGCCGCCGCCGGACCGGACGAGCCGGACGAGCCGGGGGGTCAGCGGCTCCGAGAGGCGTTGCAGGCTCGGGAGGCGATAGCCCAGGCGCAAGGCGTGATCATGCACCGGGACCGCGTTTCGGCGTACGCCGCGTACGAGGTGCTGCGCGACACGAGCCGCCGGACCCACCTGCCGTTGCGCGACGTTGCCGCAGAGTTCGTGGCCTCGACCCGGGACGGGGCCGCGGCGCGGGTCGATTCGACCGGGATGGAAGGCGCGAGCGGGCACCCCGAGGAGATAGCCGTCGGCTCTGCCGTCCGGATGGCGGCCTTCCTGACGGACGTCGTTCGGTCGGCACCGCCTACGCTGGAATCGTCACCACGACAGCCCGACGGCACGATCTACCTCACACTGGCCGGTGACTGGACCGGGGGCGCTGCCGATACGCTGCGCCCACTGGTCGACCGTGTCCGCCGGCACCGGCCGACGCTGGTCATTGCCGAGTTGTCCGAGGTCGGTGTGATGGACTCGGCCGGTGTCGACGCGCTGGTCGCGGCCTCGGAAAGCCTCCTGCGGGCAGGGGGACGTCTCGAACTGCACAACCCGTCGCCTCCTGTCCGGTCGCTGTTGGACAGCACCGATCTGGCTCAGGTGGTCAGGATGGCTGGCGCCACATCCGCAAGGGGGGGCACCGATGCTGGGCCAGCCGACTGATGCCCTGGACCGGGCCCGCCGAGACGCGTCGCTGTCCCTGGGGGACCTGTGGCTGCGGTACTTCGCGTTGGGCGGCATGACCACGTCGCTGGACGTGGAGGCGTACCTTTTCGGTGCGCTGCGCCCGACCCCCCACGACCGCGACCTACTCGTGCATGCGCTCAACGAGCGCTTCTCGGAGTTGGGCCGCGACCATCCGCTGCCCTACTCCGACGACCCGGAAACCCCAGCCGACGAAGCCTGACCCCGCGCGCGTCAGGCTTTTCCGCCCACCGCATCGCGCTGATCCTCCCGAGGTCGTCGCCGACTGACAGCAGGTCCTGTAGCGATGCCACCGGGACGTCGTTGACGTAGAGGGCGTAGGCCGGGTGGCGCCCGTCCCGGGTGTCGATGTAGCCGGCCAGCGCCTTGGCCGACAACAGGAACCGATTGTGAGGCCATCGCCTGCGGCCAGCGTGCCGGCCTTGGCGACCACGTGACCGGCTGCCGGGCTCGTGCGCTCCGTGTTGCAGAGCGAGCCGTCGCGACCGAGGATGGGCAGAGTCGTGGAACACGGGAAAGTCCGGGGCCGACCATGCAGCGCAGCAGGCTCACCACACTTCGCGGGGTCACGAGGTCTGTCGGGGAACCGCAGCGTCCCACAGCTCAAGCGTGCGGGGCTGAATACCGACGGCCTTTCGCCCACGGCGCCGGAGCGGCCAACTCGTCGATGAGAAGGCAGCAAACGCCACGCCGCCGAAGCTCGACAGCCGCGGTCAGCCCCACCGGTCCAGCGCCCACGATGAGCACATCGACGTCTGGTTCTCGATCCACCCGTTGCCCCCTCAGCGACTCGACGATCCCTACCGCGAAAACCTCCAGCCCGGCGATCAGCGTTCGCGCGGTCATCCCGTGACCCATCCCTTGACGTCAGTCCAGGGCCGGCCGGTCCTTCTTTGGCAGCTTGCTCACCACAGCGTCGTATGACGCGTCAACGGCATCGAGCAGCTCCTCGTCCGGTATCGAGCCACCAATGCGAAGGGTGTTCCAGCCGGCGCGACCGATGTAGGCCATCACCTGGGCATCCTGCGGAAAGCGCACGAGCCACTCGTCGGCCTCCTCCCGGGTCCGGCCGCACTTGAGCCCCACCGAGGTCCCCGACCCGAGGAAGGCGAAGATCTTGGCCGCCACCTTCACGACGACGTCGCCATCCCAGGGCTCGTCGCGCCACGCGCCCGGCTTGGCCAGACAATGGCTCAGCACCTCCTCCGGGGTCAGCATCGACCGCAGTGTGCGCCATCGGGGTCGCGGAACCCGGGCGGCGCGGCCTGTCGCGCAAGCTGCGCGTGCACCACCGCGAGGCGCGCCGACAGTGCCCTGCCTGGGTCGTCGTTTGGGGTGTGCCAGCGCTGCCAGTCGACCATCCACAGATGATGGCGGAGACGGTGGCGACGAACCACAGTGGCCGGTCCTCGTCGTGATGGGGCGGTAGAGTCCCCTGGCAAGGCAACCCGGGCGCGTCTTCTCCCACCGTGGTCCCGGCACGTCGGGCTCCCGACGAAAGGGCGTGCACGACGAGGACGCGGCCGGTGCAACGGTCGGATGGAGGGGCATCACAGTGGGCAGGGCCAACCGGGAACGGCGTCGGATGAAGGAGAAAGCGCGCAAGCGCCCACACCCGGCGACTCCGCATCGGGTGTTGTGGGCTCCGAGCGGGCAGCCGACGCTCGAGGAGTTGGTCGCGCTCGAGGTTTCGGCGGCCTTGCGCGCGTTGGCCTACGACGACAGTAGATCCTTCGAGGAGGCGGCCGCGAGAGTGGCCGAGCGGCCTGGAATCGTCGGCTGGCGGCGGGCCACCGAGCGTGCTCTTCTCGGCCACCTACAGTCCGCTGTCTCCGGGGCCTGGCGCCGGGGGTGGCAGCCGGACGACCTGGTCCGCGTGGCGCGGCGCCGGCTGAGCGGCCCGCATGTGCGCCTGATCCGGGATGCGATCGCAGCCGAACTGAGCGGCTACGCCGCGGCAACCATCGACCCGCGGTGGACGGCACAGTTGGCGGAGCTTGAGGCTCGCGTCTGGTGGCGACCCGACGAGACCTATCTCGGCGCCTGGGCCGAGGAGCAGAACACCGAGTGGGCCGCGGTGGTCCACTGTGCCCTGGAGGCGTTCGACCTTCTTTCCGGTCTGCCGGAGTTGGAGAAGTTGGGGCCGATCCCCGGTACGGCTCGTCCGACCCGCTCCGCGGCGAACCGGCCGAGGCCGGCCGTTGACGAGCGGATGCTCAGCCGGGTCCGGGCATTGCTGGCCAAGGCCGAGTCGACCACCTTCCCAGCCGAGGCGGAGGCCTTCACTGCCGGCGCCCAGGCACTGATGGCCCGGTACAGCATCGACCTCGCGTTGCTGGCAGCGACCAACCAGAGCTCCTCCGACGAACCGTCCGGCCGGCGGATCGGGATCGACACTCCCTACGAGGGTCCGAAAGCGATGCTGCTCGGGGCGGTGGCCGAGGCCAATAGGTGTCGCATCGTGTGGAGTCAGCAACTGGGTTTCTGCACGGCCGTGGGATTCCCCACCGACCTGGACGGCATCGAAATGCTCTTCACCTCGCTGCTCATCCAAGCCACCACCGCGATGACGCAGGCCGGGTCCCGGACCGATGCCTACGGCCGCTCCCGGACCCGGGCCTTCAGGCAGTCGTTCCTGACCGCCTACGCCTCACGCATCGGCGAGCGGCTCTCCGAAGCCACCGAGACGCAGACCGCCGAGGCGGCCACGGAACCCGCTGCCCGTAACCTGCTGCCGGTGCTCGCGGCGCGCGACCGGGCGGTCGAGGACGCGGTCGCGGCCATGTTCCCGCAACTAACCGAGCGCGTGGTCTCAGTCACGGATCGGGAAGGCTGGATCTCCGGCCGGAGCGCGGCCGACCTCGCCACCCTGCACGACGGCAGAGAAATGCTCGCAAGCGAGGGGTGAAGCGGCGCTCATACGGCGAAACCGACCGGCGTCGACGTCCGCGTCAGCTCACATCCCGTCCGAGGGGCGGACGCAGGCTGCTGCCCGCTCGCGCAGCAGGGTGAGCTCAGGTGCACTGTGAGTGAGCGCTGCCGCCCTTTCGAATTCGAGCCGGGCCTCCTCGATGCGCCCAAGCCGAGCCAGCAGGTCCCCCCGCACGCTCGGCAACCAGTGGTAGCCCTTCAGCGCCGGGACCGAGGTCAACGCGTCGACGAGATCGAGGCCGGCCTGCGGACCGAACGCCATCGAGAGGGCGACCGCGTGGTTCAACTCGACGACAGGCGACGGGGCCAGTTGGGCGAGCGCGTCATAGAGGCCGCGATCCGCACCCAGTCGGTCTCCGCGGGCGTGCGCGCCCGGGCGTGACAGGCGGCGATCGCGGCCTGCAGGGCGTACGGGCCGAGCCCACTGCCGAGCCCCTCAGCCCGCTCCAGCGCGGCGAGGCCTCGACGGACGAGGACGTGGTCCCACCGCCCCCGGTCCTGGTCGAGCAGCAGGATCGGCTCTCCCGTCGGGCCGACCCGAGCCCGCAACCTCGATGCCTGAATCTCCATCAGGGCGATGAGACCGTGTACCTCGGGCTCCTTCGGCGCAAGCCCGGCCAGTATCCGGCCGAGGCGAAGCGCCTCCCCGCACAACGCCGGCCGCAATCAGTCGTCACCGGCCGTTGCTGAGTAACCCTCGTTGAACACCAGATAGACGACGCCGAGCACAGCGGACAGCCGCGCTGCGAGTTCCGCTCCCCGCGGCACCTCGAAGGGCACCCGAGCCTCGGCGAGGGGCCGCTTGGCTCGCACGATCCGCTGTGCGACGGTCGACACGGGGACGAGGAACGCCCGCGCGATCTCCTGAGTGGTCAAACCGCCGAGCAGGCGGAGCGACAGGGCGACGCGGGCCTCCGTGGAGAGCACCGGGTGACAGGAGATGAACACGAGGCGCAGCAGGTCGTCGCCGATGTCGTCGCCCAGGGCGGTATCCATCGTCGGACGACCGACTGCTGTGCGGTCTCCAGTGCGCGGCCGAGCTCGGCTTGCTTGCGCTCGAGGAGCGTTCTCCGGCGCAGCGCGTCGATCGCCCGCCCGACGTTTCGCGACGGCCATCAGCCAGGCGCCTGGGTTCTCCGGTACGCCCGAGTCCGGCCACTGCTCCAACGCGGCGACGAGGGCGTCCTGCGCGAGGTCTTCGGCCAGCCCGACGTCGCGCACGACCCGGGCGACCCCGGCGATCACCCTGGCCGACTCGATCCGCCAGACCGCGTCGATCACGTTCGAACGTACGTTGGGTTCGCGGATCATGCTCGAACGTACCTTCCGCAGGTCAATGGGACGTTCGTTCGAGCATGATCGGCGCAGCACTTCGCCCCCAGGCCGGGTCTGCGGCCGGCCGGCCCAGCGCAGCATTTCGCCCCCAGGCCGTTACCGCTTCGCGGCGACCTGCGCGCGCAGTCGCTCCTCTGCCTCCCGCTGCTCGGAGGTCAGTGCCGGACCGAAGTCGTCGGCCTCGAAGACCTGGCGGATCTCGATCTCGACCTCCCCGTCGTGTACCTCCCCATCGCGTCGATGAGCTCCTCGCTCGGCAGGACGCCAGCCTCGGTCTCCTCATTCGCCTTGACCATGATCATGAATCGCACGGCGTCGTTCTAGGGTCCGCGACATCGACACGAGGAATCAGGTTTGTCCAGCCGTCCCGCCGAGGCGGTACCGACTACCGACCGGGGCCGCCCGACGGACGGCATCGACCGACTCCTGGACGTCGGCCGCGTCGGTCGACCAGTTGCTCACGGAGACCCGCAGGACGTCGCGGTTGCGCCATCGGGAGCCCGACATCCAGGCGGTCCCGTCAGCGAGCACCCGGGCCGTGACCGCGCGCGTGCGTTCATCATTGCCGAAGGCGGCACAGACCTGCGTGAACACGACGTCGTTGACAATCTCAGCCCCGTCGATGGCGGCGATGCCCTCGGCGATCGTGCGGGCGTGCGCGCATAGTCCGTCGAGGAGGTCGGCAACGCCCGATACACCGAGGGACCGCAGCGCCGCCCACACGGGTACGCCGCGCGCCCGGCGAGACATCTCCGGCACCTTGTCGAAGGGGTCACCCGCGTCGTCGGCCTGGATCAGGTAGCTGGCGTGCATCCCCATCGCCTCCCGTAGCGCGGGCGGGCGGGCGACGATGACGATGCCGCAGTCGTAGGGCACGTTGAGTGTCTTGTGCGCGTCGGTGGCCCAGGAGTCCGCCGCGTCGCAGCCGTCCATCAGGTGGCGTAACCGCGGCGACGCCGCCGCCCACAACCCGAATGCCCCGTCGACGTGGACCCAGGCGCCGTGCTCGTGGGCGAGTGCGATCGCGGGTCGAAAGGAGTCGAAGGCGCCGGAATGCAGGTTGCCCGCCTGCAGGCACACGATCGCCGGGCCGTCTCCCGCGTCGAGTGCCGTCTTGAGGGCGTCGACCCGGATACGCCCCTGGGCGTCGGCCGGCACCGTCGTCGGCGCGCCGAGTCCGAGGTAGCGCAGAGCGAGGTCGACTGAGGCGTGGCGATCCTCCCCCACGAGTACCCGGACCCGCGGGGCGCCGGCCAGGCCCGACCGGTTGAGATCCCAGCCGGCGTCGGTGAGGACCTGGTGACGGCCGGCCGCCAGAGCAGTGAAGTTGGCCATCGTGGCCCCGGTGACGAAACCGACGTCCGCCCCGGTCGGGAAACCGAAAAGGTCCAGCAGCCAGCCGCCGGCCACCTCCTCGGTGGCGGCCACCCCGGGCGTGGCGAACCGCATCCCGCTGTTCTGGTCCCAGGCACTGGTGAGCCAGTCCGCAGCGAGTGCTGCGGGAAGCGTGCCGCCGATCACCCAGCCGAAGAACCGGCCCGAGGGCATCGCCATGAGACCCGGCTCGACGAGCTCGGCAAGGCGATCGACGACCTCGGCCGGTTCGCTCGGACCCTCAGGCAGGGGGCCGCCGAGGCGGTCCCGCAGCTCGTCCGCGGTGGCGCGCGGTGGCACGCGGCGATCGGGCATCGAGGCCAGCCAGGCGCGGGTGTGGGCGGTGGCCCGATCGAGGGCCGCGGTGTAGGCGTTGGGTCGCGAGGTCACGCCCAACACTGTGGACCACCGAGCCGGGCACCGTCACGGAGGTTGTCGTAGGACAGGATCGCGGCATGCTGCTCACTTCGGCCGGCACGGTCGAGAACACCGCGAGCGACGCCGTCCCTGGTCGCTGTCATCGTGGCCATCGCCGTTGCGGTGGGCCTTCACCGACGACGGCGGCGGAACGAGCTGGGGCTCCAGCGAGGCGAGCGGGTTGTCGCCCTGTCCCAGCAGTGGCTGGATCCGATCATCGTACTGGTGATCGTGGGGGCGACGTTGCGGCAAGAACTGACCGACCCGCTCACGTCGGCTTGGCGGTAGCCGGCGTCCTCATCGGTGGGGTGGCCGGCTATGTTCGTGGCCGGTTGCTATTCCTCGAGGCGCGCCCGGACATCGGTCGTGTCGTCCTCAGGCGAGGCGTCGCCGAGATTGCGATCGTGGCCGGCCTGCTCGTTCTCACCTACGCCGCTCGGCACTTTTCCGACGACATTCGTTCGCCGCTCAACCTGCTCGCCACAGTGGCCCTCACCGTCGGCGTCGCGGAGTCGGTGACCCGGGTTGCATACATCACCTGGCGCTACCAGCAGGCGAACAGAGCTCGGGTCAGGTAGCGATCGGGCGAGGTTCAGGTGCGCCCCGCAGTCGGTAGTAGCCCAGGGTGAGCACAACGGCCAGGAACGGCGAGACCAGGGTGCCGGAGACGATCCCGCTGATGGCGTTGCGAACAGTCTCGGGCAGCACGGCCAACACGAGGGCAATGACGAGGTCGACCACGATCAGCAGCAGGAAGACAAGGATGATGGTACCGAACACCGGGCCCCCGTAGCCGCGGACGAGTTGGCGGCTGCGACCGAAGGAGGCGCCCACGCCAGCCCCTTCGAGCACGATCACCGGCACGATCAGGCACCAGATAGTGAGTAGGATCAGCCCGGGAACGATCAGCAGGGCCAGGCCGATCGCGATCCCGATGCCCGCCAGGATGGAAGCGCCGGCGACCCGCCAGATCGCGGGCCGGGCGGCCTGCAGCGTGCCTCCCAGGGAGAGATCCGCCCGACCGTCATGGACGTCCTCCACGGCCTTCACCAACGCCGCCTGGAGCAGGAAGGCCGCGATGATGCCGACGATCGCCCCGAGCACGACGCCTAGCCCCCCGAGCAGCCCGACGAGCACCGCCTGCACGATCGCGATCACGACGTACAGGACGAAGGCGATCGTGATCAAGTGCCCGAAGTGCGCCCGGTACAGCGCCCAAGCCTCACCCAGCACGCCAGAAAGTGGATTCATCGACGAAGGCTAACGGTGCGCGCGCCCGGCTGCGCCCCGGAATGCGTGCGCCACGCCGTTTGTGGTCTTCGATTGACTTATCGCCCGCATGACGTGCTTCCCGGTCGGTGGGTCGGCAGGCAAGACTGGGTTCGTGGAATGGACAGTTGAGCAGCTTGAGGCGATGGAGACGCCCGACCTCGGCCGGTTGGCGCGAACCGTGGTCGCCACACTTGCGGCCCGGTCGGGCAGCGACGTCGAGTTCCGGGAGATGCTGGCGACCATGCAGGCGGTCAGCGAGGGTCTGGCGGTTTCCGCGCGAGGTCTGGCGGACAGCCACTCCTGGGCCAACGTGGGCACGGTGCTGGGCACCAGCCGCCAGGCCGCTTGGGAGCGCTGGCACTGACGTGGGGATGGTCGC
>Ga0075521_10000571_pt1 | contig 11082 bp, 9 predicted proteins | sample NGEPerD_FD_74785 | JGI IMG/M metagenome (GOLD analysis project Ga0075521, IMG submission 74785) | Arctic peat soil microbial communities from the Barrow Environmental Observatory site, Barrow, Alaska, USA - NGEE PermafrostAB12-D | ecosystem: Environmental > Terrestrial > Soil > Wetlands > Peat ...
CCAGAGGAATGGCCGTCACGTTTGCGGTTTGCGCCGCAGGCCTTACAGAACCCGGCTTACAGGCCGGCTGATATGTTAAGGGGGCTCGGCGGAAAAACCGCCGGGCCCCCGCCAATTTTCAAGCTCCATCGTGAATCTAGCTACGGTTCTTTTGATGGCATTCGGCTTGATATCAATTTAGGTTTAAAAGCGTAACGGGGGGAACGACGACCATGACGACTAATTCTGTGACTCCGCCGCCGGCCGCGGCGGCGGAGGCGCCCAAGACTTTTTGGCAGAAGGCCCAACAATGGTTTCTGATCGTGTGCGGCATCATCATCGGGCTGCTCGGGCTGCTCAAATTGTACACCGCCTTTACGCCGCAGTTGCCGGGCTGCGCGGCGGACACGACCGTCGCGGTCCTCCGCGACATCTTCAAGAAAAAGGACGTCGAGCTCACCGTGCTCAACAATATGAAGACAGTGACCGATACCTCGTCGGAACAGACCTGCCAGGCGCATATCGAGACGCCGGCGGAAACCGGGACAATCTCCTACAGCATCACCTTGCAGGGCGGTAACTTCCAGGTCCGGATCGACAAGGTGGACGCGGCGCCGCGCTAATCTGCGACGTTATCGATTTCCGCGACTTGAACCCCGTGCGCGTGCTGCATGGCTGCGGCCGGCGGCGCATGCTGTTCGCGCATAACGCAGAACTCAGAGGTGCGCGATGGCCGTGCGCAGAAATCGCCAGACGTTCGGCAGACGTCGCGCTGCTCGGCGCGGAATTGAATGTTCTTCTGAACCAAACGTCTGCGCGCGCCGCCGCCTCGCACCCTAGCGTCGCCATAACGATCGGCGTGCGAGGCCGCCATTATATGATTGAGATCATATGGTTCCGTCATTCTTCGCTTCAATATGAACAAATGGGCGATATCGACAGCAGAGGAAATCTTCCATGAAAACGCGAGCCAAACTGGCCGGCATCGCGGCGCTCACAGTGGCGCTCGGCGTCGGCGCCTATGCCTACACCGCACATTCCCAAGACGGGTTCGGCATGCACCGCATGGGACGGGGCATGATGGGGATGGGACCGGGCATGATGGGAATGGCGCATGACGCTGCCACGCAATCCCAACTGCAAGGCATCCACACCTTGCTCGTCAACCACGATCGCATCACCCGTATGGTGACGAATTTACCCGACGGCATCCGCACCGTGACAGAATCCAACGATCCGGAGCTCGCCGCGCAGATCAAAACCCACGTGACTGACATGGGCCGCCGCGTCAGCGCCGGCGACGATCCCGGCCTGCCGATCGAGAGCGAGGCGCTGCATGCGATCTTCCGCGACAAAGATAAGATCCGCATCAGCTACGAGACGACTGCCAACGGGGTCGCCGTGGTGCAGACATCCGACGATGCTAAAACCGTCGCCGCACTGCGGACGCACGCGGCGGAAGTGACTGATCTCGTGCAAGGTGGCATGGCCGCGTTGCAGACGGCGATGATGAAAAACCACGTCGGCATGATGGGTGGTGGGATGATGCACGGTCCGATGATGATGCGCGGCATGATGCATCGGGGCGCGATCTAAAGGCCGGCGCTGCGGCCGGATAACATATCGGCCGCAGCGCGCGCGATACGGTCGAGACCGCCGCCGGGCGGCGTGCCGGCGACGATCTGCACGCCGCGCACCGGCTGCCAGGGCTCAGTCATGGCAAAATCTATTTATTGCCCGCCGCCAAACCGCCGAGCACCTTCGCCCACAGCGCGACTTCGTCCTTGTAGAATTTGTCGAAGTAAGCGGGACCGCGCATGGCCGGCGGCACCACATCGTAGCCGAGATCGGCAAAACGCTTCACCACGTCGGGATCCTGCAGCGCGACGCCGAGCGCCTTGCCGAGCTTGTCGACGATCAGCCGCGGCGTGCCCTTGGGCGCCGACAGGCCGAACCAGACCGTGAGATTGAACTGCGGCATACCGGCTTCTGCGGTGGTCGGCACGTCCGGCAGCATCGGCGAGCGTCGATCGCCGGTGACGGCATAGGCCTTGAGCTTGCCGGCCTTGATATGGGGGGTGATGTTGACGATTTGATTACAGCCGAAGTCGACGGTGCCCGCCACCAGATCCATGGTCGCCTGCGGCGTGCCGCGATAGGAGGCGACGGTCGGGTGAACATTCGCAACCGAATGGAACACCGAACAGGCGAGATTGGAGAGCGAGCCGACGCCGGCGTCCGCCTCGGTGACTTTTTTCTCGTTTGCCCGCAGATAGGCGACGAATTCCTTCAGCGTGTTGGCCGACACGCCCGCGCGCGCGACCAGGACCACCGGCGAAATATTGATCAAGCCGATCTGCTCGAAATCGGTCGAGCGGTAGGGCAGATCTTTATTGAGAAATTCCGCCGCGGCATGGGTGCCTGAGCCGGAGACCACGATCGTGTAGCCGTCGGGCTTGGCCTTGGCGACGCGGTTGCTGCCGATGGTGCCGCCCGCCCCGGTCACGTTTTCGACCACGATCTGCTGACCGAGCGCCTTCGACATCGGACCGACAATCATGCGCGCCGAGGTGTCCGACGGGCCGCCGGGCGGGAACGGCGTAACAAGAATGATATTGCGGTCGGGATATCCTTGCGCGAAGGCGCTTGAGACGAGAGCCATGAGCGTGAAAATCGGCAACAGAAACTTTTTCAAGGCAACCCTCCCGTGTCGTTCTCGCCCGTATTATTCAGATCGGCTCGATGCCCTTGGCCCTGAGCGTGGGCGCGGCTTGCGGTGAGCTGAGATAACGGATCAGCGCCTTGGCCGCGTCCGGTTCTTGGGTAGATATGCTCAAACCGGCGGCAAAACCGATTTTGGTCTGCAGTGCGTCAGGGATCGGGCCGACCACGTCGATGCCCTGCACGCCGATCATGCGGGTCGCCACCACCACGACCAGGTCGGCTTCGCCGCGCGCCACCACCTCGACGCAGTCTTCGGCCGCCATCGGCTTGAGCTTGCCCTGCATCTCGCGCTTGATCCCCATGCGGTCGACGAGACCGACGAAATACAACCCGCTGGCACCGTGCGCGGGAAACGCAACAGCGTTCGCCGCCATGAGCGCGCGCTTGAAGCCGTCGATCGAAGCAAGATCGGGCTTGTCCGCGCCCGCGCGAACACCGACGGCAAGACCCGCCGTGCCGATGTCGACGTAGCTGTCGGCGACGACATGGCCCGATGCGATCAACTGCTCTATGGTCGATGGGTTGCCGACCGCGACGTCGAAGGCTTCACCCGCCTTGCCGCGCCGGACCACTTCGGGATTGACGTCGATCTGCACGTCGACCGCGTTGCCGGTCGCGCGCGCGAATTGCGAACACAACTCGCGTACCGCGGCGCGCGGCCCATTGCCGCTCAGCACCCTGAGATCGGCCATCAGTGTTCGGCGACCGGCTTGATGTTCGCCGCCTTGATGACCTTGCCCCACTTGTCGATTTCGGCGGAGATGAACTTGCCGTATTCCTCCGGCGTGCCGCCGAGCGCCGTGCCGCCGATGTTGGCGAATTTCTCCTTGGTCTGCGGCGTAGCGAGAATGGCGTTGATCTCCTTGTTGAGCGTGGCGATGATCTCCTTCGGCGTGCCCTTGGGTGCGCCGATGCCGTGCCAAATGTTGGCCTCGAATCCCGGCAAGAGCTCGGCAACCGCGGGCACGTCCGGCAGCGCGTCCGAACGTTTGGCGCTCGACACCGCCAAAGCGTTCAATTTGCCGGCCCGGACGAGGGAGAGCGTGATCGGCATGGGGCCGAAGAACGCCTGAACCTGCCCGCTGAGCAGATCCGTCACGGGGCTCTGGCGATAGGGCACATGCACCATATCGATGCCGGCCATCAATTTCAGCAGCTCACCGTTCATATTGGGCGCGCTGCCGACGCCGAACGAGGCATAGTTGATCTTGCCCGGATTGGCCTTGGCATAGGCGATGAATTCGGGAAGCGTCTTGGCCGGCACCGACGGATTGACCACCAACGTGTTGGGCGACGTGAACGTGCTGATGACCGGCACGATGTCCTTCTGAATATCGAATGAGAGGTTTGGATAGAGCGTGGCATTGACGGCGTTGGTCACCGTCATCGCCAACAGCGTGTAGCCGTCGGGAGTTGCCCTAGCGACCACCTCGGCGCCAAGATTGCTGCCGGCGCCGGGCTTGTTGTCGACGAGAAATTCCTGCCCGAGCTTTTGCCCAAGCGGCGCGGCGATCAGGCGCATGTCGATGTCGGTCGCGGAGCCGGGCGGGAAGCCGACGACGATGCGCACCGGCCGCACCGGATAGCCTTCCGCTCTGGCGATTTGCGGGAGGACCGGGAACGCGGCAGCGGCCCCGGCGAGTTGCAGGAATAGACGGCGGCGAAGTTTCATGGCGTTGCTCCCCACAGTATGGCGGTTCACGGTTAGTCCGGCTTGGCGCCGGAGAACTTGACCACCTTGGCCCACTTCTCGGTTTCGGCGGCGATGAGCTTACCGAAGTCGGCGGGCGAGCCCGGGAGCACCGTGCCGCCGAGATCGATTAGCCGCGCCTTGATTTTGGGGTCCGCGATGGCCGCATTGATTTCCTTGTTGAGCGTCGCGATGATCTCGGGAGGCGTGTCCTTTGGCGCGCCTATGCCGAACCACGAGGTCGCCTCGTAGCCCGGCACGAAATCGCCTACGGTCGGGAGGTCCGGCAGCGCATCCGCGCGCGTCGCCGTGGTTACTGCCAGCGGGCGCAGTCTGCCGGATCGGATGTGTTGCATTGACGCGGGCGTCGTGTCGATCATGACCTGCACCTGTCCGCCGATTAAATCGGTCAGCGCAGGCGCGGCGCCACGATAAGGCACGTGCACCATCTCGACCCCGGTCATCATTTTGAACATCTCGGCGGAGACATGTTGCGGCGTCCCGATACCGGCTGACGCATAATTGACCTTTCCGGGATTGGCCTTGGCGTAGGCGATGAACTCGGGAACCGTCTTGACCGGGACCGACGGATTCACCTCCATGACGAGGGGCACGCGCATGATGGTCGCGACCGGCGCGATGTCGCGGATGAAATTGAAATTGAGATTCTTGTAGAGCGTCGCATTGATTGCGTTCGGCGACGAGACCGAGAGGAGCGTATAGCCATCGGGGGCCGCACGCACCACCGTCTCGGCGCCGACATTGCCGCTGGCGCCCGGCCGGTTTTCGATGATGAATGATTGGCCGAGCCGCTCCGAGAGCCATTGACCGATCAGGCGCATGACGATGTCTTGCGGGCCGCCTGCCGGAAAGCCGACGATCAAATGCACCGGCCGCACCGGATAGCCTTCCGCTCTGGCGATTTGCGGGAGGACCGGGAACGCGGCAGCGGCTCCAGCGAGTTGCAAGAATAGGCGGCGAGGAAGTTTCATGGCGTTGGCCTCCCGACGGATTATTTTCTTTAAACCCGACTAAATATAGCAGACTTGTTTTGCCCCCGACAGGTTGCCCTTCCTTTGCCCAACAATCCCTTGTGGCAAAAACTGGGAATGCGATAGGCTGCAAACACTCGTGAACAAGCGGCAGAAATCATCGTGCTGTCGGCTCGTGCGTCGATCCGCCAACCGGCTGCCGTACAACGAGACAGGGAGGTCACCATGAGAATGAGATCAAGCGCTATCGCATTTCTGTGCACCGCCTTCTTAATGTCGGTGCTGAACTTGACGCCCGCCCAAGCCTGGGATCGCGGCAACGCGGAAATCTTTGCCGTCTTGCCGGCGGGAGCCGTGGGGCCGGAAGGTTTGGCCGTCGGACCCGACGGCAATGTTTACGTCACGACCTTTAACTTCCAGGCCCCGAGCACCCCGGGCAAGCTTTATGTCTTCGGTCAGAACGGGAACCTGCTGCGGCAGGTTAACGTGACGGGATCGAGCGGCGCCCTGCTCGGCATCGGCTTCCAGCCCGGCACGCATGCACTGCTCGTCATCGACTTCGGCGCCAGCAAGGTGTTCAAAGTCAACTCGAATAACGGTGCATCGTCATTGTTCATGACAGTGCCGGCGAGCGGCGCCGGTCTCAATGCACTCACCTTCGATTCCTCCGGCAACGTCTACGTGTCGGATTCCTTCAACGGCATCATCTGGAAGACCGGTTCGGGCGGCGGCGTGGCTACCGCCTGGGTCACCGATCCGCTGCTCGCAACTTCTGGCGTGCCCCCGTTCGGCGCCAACGGGCTTGGCTTCAATAAGGCGGGCAACGCGCTGTTCGTCGCCAACACCGGCAACGATACCATCGTTAAGATTCCGGTGACCGCCGGGACTCCTGGGACGCCCGCGGTGTTCGTCAACAGCATCAACGGCGCCGACGGGCTCGTGCTCGATTCTCACGACAATCTCTGGGTTGCGGCCAACCAGGCCGACGAGATCGTCGTCGTCGATCCGACCGGCAAGGCCATCGCCAAGCGCGGCGACTTCGATGGCCTCGACAAAAACGGCGTGCCGCAAGGCCTGCTGTTCCCGGCGAGCCCCGATTTCAGCAAAGACGGCAAATACCTCTACGTGTCGAACCTGTCGCTCGATCTGCGGCTGTTCGGCCTGGTGCAATCGGTCGACTCGCAATGGACGGCACAGGTTCAGCGCCAGACCATCTCGCGGATCAAGGTGAAGGTTCCGCCCGCCGGCCATGGCAACAGCGACGACCATGACGACCATTAGGTGACGGCCGCGGCGGCGCTTTCGGTTTCGCGCCGCCGCTGCTTGCTAAAAGCCGGGGCGAGCGGTTCACTGTCCGCCAGACGAACCACCCATCCCGGCCATGCCCGCCAAAACTTCGCAACTTTGGGACTTCTGGATCGACCGCGGCGGCACCTTCACCGACGTGGTCGGAAGGCGGCCGGACGGCTCATTGGTGGCGCATAAGCTGCTGTCGGAAAATCCGGAAGCCTATGCCGATGCCGCCGTGCAGGGCATCCGCGACCTGTTGGGCCTGAAAGCCGGCGAGCCGATCCCGCCCGGGCGCATCGGCGCGGTGAAGATGGGCACGACTGTTGCCACGAATGCGCTGCTCGAGCGCAAGGGCGACCGCACGCTCCTCCTGATCACGCGCGGTTTCCGCGACGCGCTCAAGATCGGCTACCAGGCGCGGCCGAAGATTTTCGCGCGCCACATCATCAAGCCCGACATGCTGTACGAGCGCGTCGCCGAGGTGGACGAGCGCGTGCGCGCTGACGGCACGGTTGAGCGCGCGCCCGATCTGGCCGTCGTGCGCCGCGATCTCGAAACGGCGAAAGCGGACGGCATCGCCGCGGTGGCGATCGTGTTCATGCACGCCTATCGCTATCCCGAGCACGAGCGCCAAGTCGCCGCACTCGCGCGCGAGATGGGCTTCGCGCAGGTCTCGGTCAGCCACGAAGTGTCGCCGCTGATCAAGCTGGTCGGCCGCGGCGACACCACGGTGGTGGACGCGTATCTGTCGCCGATATTGCGGCGCTATGTGGCGCAGGTGGACAAGGATCTCGACGCCAAGCGATCGGCCGCGCGGTTGATGTTCATGATGTCGTCGGGCGGGCTGACGGCGGCGGAGTTGTTCCAAGGCAAGGACGCGATTCTGTCCGGCCCGGCCGGCGGCGTGGTCGGCATGGCGGAGACCGGACGGCAGGCCGGCTTCGACCGGCTGATCGGCTTCGATATGGGCGGCACCTCGACCGACGTGTCGCATTTCGACGGCGAATACGAGCGCGCGTTCGAAACCGAAGTGGCCGGCGTGCGCATGCGCGCGCCGATGATGCTGATCCACACGGTGGCGGCCGGCGGCGGCTCGATCCTGCATTTCGACGGCGCGCGTTTCCGCGTCGGCCCCGACAGCGCGGGCGCCAATCCGGGGCCGGCCTGCTATCGGCGCAAGGGGCCGCTGGCGGTGACCGACGCCAATGTGATGGTCGGCAAGTTGATTTCGGATTTCTTCCCGAAGATTTTCGGTCCCGGACAGGACCAGCCGCTCGATGGCGCGGCGGTGAAGCATGGCTTCAACAATATGGCGCAGAAAGTCGGCGGCAAGACACCTGAGGAAATCGCCGACGGATTCATCAAGATCGCGGTCGAGAACATGGCGAACGCGATCAAGAAGATTTCCGTGCAGCGCGGCTATGACGTGACGCGCTACGCGCTCAACTGTTTCGGCGGCGCCGGCGGCCAGCACGCGTGCCTGGTGGCCGACGCGCTCGGCATGACGCGCGTGCTAATCCATCCGTTCTCGTCGCTGTTGTCGGCCTACGGCATGGGACTGGCCGATATTCGCGCCACCCGCGAGCAGGCCATCGAACTGCCGTACGGTGCGAAGGCGCTCGCCGCCATCAACCGCATTGGCAGCGCGCTCGGCCGCGTGGTGAAAGCCGAAGTCGCCGGCCAAGGCGTGCCCTCGGCCAAGATCAAGATCTTCGTGCGCGCGCATATCCGCTACGCCGGCACCGACACCGCGCTGGTGGTTGACGCGGGCGCCCTGCCCGCGATGAAACGTGCCTTCGAGAAGGCCCACAAAACGCGCTTCGGCTTCATCGATCGGACCAAGCAGATGGTGGTCGAGGCGGTGTCGGTGGAAGCGGTCGGCGGCGGCGCCAAGTTCAGCGAGAAGGCGGTCAAGCGCGCGCGGGGAAAATTGCCACTGCCGGCGCGGCGAACGCAATTCTTTTCCGCGGGCGCTTGGCACAAGGCCAATGTCTACACCCGCGACCAGCTCAAACCGGGCTCACGCGTCAAAGGCGCCGCTATCATCGTCGAGCCGCACCAGACCATCGTGGTCGAGCCCGGCTGGCAGGCCGAGCTCACGCGCAAAAATCATCTGGTGCTGACGCGCGCGAAAAAACTCAAGCGCACGCATGCCATCGGCACCCATGCCGATCCGATCATGCTGGAGGTGTTCAACAATCTATTCATGTCGATCGCCGAGCAAATGGGCGTGTCGCTGCAGAACACCGCCTATTCGGTCAACATCAAGGAGCGGCTCGACTTCTCCTGCGCGGTGTTCTCCGCCGAAGGATCGCTGGTCGCGAATGCTCCGCACATCCCGGTCCATCTCGGCTCCATGGACAACACGGTCAAGACCGTGATCCGCGAGAACCAAGGCAGAATCCGTCCGGGCGACGTCTATGCGATCAACGCGCCCTACAATGGCGGCACCCACCTACCCGACATCACCGTATGCACGCCGCTGTTCGACGACAGTAAGAAGAAGATTATATTTTGGGTCGCCTCGCGCGGGCACCACGCCGACGTCGGCGGCATTTCGCCCGGTTCGATGTCGCCCAACGCCACCACCATCGAACAGGAAGGCGTCTATTTGGACAACTTCAAGCTCGTCGACCGCGGCCGCTTTTGCGAGAAAGAGCTGATGGCGGCGCTGACGGGCGCGAAATATCCGGCGCGTAACCCGGTGCAGAACATCAACGACATGAAGGCGCAGATCGCCGCCAACGCAAAAGGCGTCGCCGAGCTGCGCAAGATGGTGGTGCATTTCACCATGCCGGTAGTGCGCGCCTATATGCAGCACGTGCAGGACAACGCGGCCGAAAGCGTACGCCGCGTGCTCGACCGGTTGCACGACGCGGAATTTTCCTACGAGATGGATCAGGGCACCCTGATCAAGGTGAGGATCACGGTCGACAAGCATAAGCGCGAGGCCACCGTCGATTTCACCGGCACCTCGCCGCAGCAGCCGACAAACTTTAATGCGCCTGCGCCTGTCACCCGCGCGGCCGTGCTCTACGTGTTCCGCGTGATGGTGGACGACGACATTCCGATGAATGCCGGCTGCTTGCGGCCGATCAATATCGTGGTCCCGCCGCATTCGATGCTGTCGCCGGAATATCCCGCAGCGGTGGTCGCCGGCAACGTCGAGACCTCGCAGGCGGTGACCAATTGCCTGTTCGGCGCGCTCGGTGCGCTGGCCGCCGCGCAAGGCACCATGAACAATCTCAATTTCGGCAACGCCAAGTATCAGTATTACGAAACCATCTGCTCGGGCTCGCCCGCCGGGCCTGGCTTTCCCGGCACCGACGCCGTGCACACGCATATGACCAATACGCGATTGACCGATCCGGAGGTGCTGGAATTCCGCTATCCGGTGGTGCTGGAGGATTTCCACATCCGCACGGGTTCGGGCGGCAAGGGGCAGTGGAATGCCGGCGACGGCATCCGCCGCACCATTCGCTTCCTGGAAAAGATGCAATGCACGATTTTGTCCGGCCATCGCCGGGTGCGCCCATTTGGCTTAGCGGGCGGCGAAGCTGGCCAGATCGGCGAGAATTGGGCACGCCGCCAGGACGGCCGCATGGAGGCCCTCGCAGGCTGCGACGAGACGGTGATCGACGCCGGCGAGGCGGTCATCATCCAGACCCCGACGGCGGGGGGATATGGCAAGCCAAAATAGCCGCGGCTGAGCGCCGCAGGCCGCCAACCGCCGGTAAACCGGCCCTCGCCTTGACCTTGATCAAATCCCGGCCAAGGCACCGACGCTACGTTGCCTCAATGTTAGCCCCTCCCCGCGCGGGCCGCCCAGCGTCGCCGCTCAAAACGCTATTGGAGAATGTCCCCAGCGTGCTGCTGGCGCCGGTGCCGCTGGCGCTGCTGCAGCCGATGTTCACCCGCATCGCCAACCATGTGGCGCAGGCGCGCCCCGAACTGTTCAACCGGCTGGGAGCCCACGCGGGAAAACGCTTCCTGATCGACCCGACCGACCTGCCCTTCGTGTTGGTGCTCACGCCGCTGCCCGACCGGCCGCTGCTCACCGCGCATCGCCGCCATGAGCGGCCGGCGCACGTTGCCGCCATCGCCGGCACCTTCTTCAATCTGCTCGACATGATCGACGGCTCGCTCGACGGCGACGCGCTGTTCTTTTCGCGCGACCTGCAAGTGAGCGGCGATACCGAAGCGGTGGTGGCGCTGCGCAATGCGCTCGACGATTTCGAGGGCAGCGCGCTCGACAGCGTGGTCGGATCGTTCGGACCGTTGGCCAAGCCCGCCGCGCTCGCGGTCTCGGCCTTGCGTTCCATGCAAGCGAGTCATCGTCATGCCTGAGACTTACATTCGTCCCGAACTGGTCTGTCCGGCCGGCACGCCGGCGGCCTTGCGCACGGC
>Ga0075521_10000577_pt1 | contig 11036 bp, 9 predicted proteins | sample NGEPerD_FD_74785 | JGI IMG/M metagenome (GOLD analysis project Ga0075521, IMG submission 74785) | Arctic peat soil microbial communities from the Barrow Environmental Observatory site, Barrow, Alaska, USA - NGEE PermafrostAB12-D | ecosystem: Environmental > Terrestrial > Soil > Wetlands > Peat ...
GCTGCAGGCGACGCAGACCATCGCGCAGCTTCACCAGTGGCGGCGGCGAAGGCTGCGGCAGGGTTGGCACCATCGTCACAGCCGACACTCCTCAAGGATTGTCGGATTGGTCCCGCCGGTGGCGGCGCAGTATCCGTTAGCCACGCCGAGTTCTTTCAATTTCCTGAGCAAGGTCGATGGTGCCACTGGTTTTGGACAGTGCGCATTGGCGCCGGCGGCCAGGACCTCATGCAGCACGTCGCCGGAAAATTTCGCCGTCAGCACGATCACAACCGTCTTGTCGCGCTCCTCCGAGGAGCGGAGGTAGCGCAGGACTTCCTGCCCACTGCGTCCTGGCAAGCCAAGGTCAAGAAGAACGGCAGAGTAGGTATGGCTCTGAAGCCTTTGCACAGCTTCGTCGCCATCGAAGGCAGACTCGACCGTGTACCCTTCCTTATGCAGTACAAACTCTAGGAATCTGGCGATATGCCGTTCGTCTTCTACAACGAGAATGCTGGGCGTTGGAGGGTTGGACAATGGGTTCTCCCTAACGTGATCGCGTTTCTGGCGATCGGTCACGCAGCACCCAGCTTTTTGGGCGATGCATTGATGGACAGCGAAAGCTTGTGGCCCGAGCATCGCTCGACGGTATTGCCAATCAACCGCTACCGTGATCACAGCGTTTCCGAGCTATGCATCGCGTGTTCACAGGCGGACTTCAAGCCGCTCTTCCGCCTGCTTCAGTGCACGGGAAAGGGAGTTCAGAGCCCGGTTCAATTCCTCAACCATGGCATGGACTCCGTTCAGATCTTTTCGCTGGCCCCGCTCTTCCAGTTGGCCAGCGATATGGGTTACGTGGTCTGCGCGAAAATAGGACGCAGACCCCTTGATCTTGTGCGCGATGAACGCGAAGTTTACGCTATCTCGATTCTCGAGAGCCCGGCGGAGAGCCTGCATGTCGGGCACATAAGCTTCACGAAACAGCTTGGCTACCGGACCCAGAATCTCCGGGCAATCTTCGAAATTCTCCAAAACCTTCGTGGGGTCGCATTCCGCAAGTTCGGGTTGATCCACCGGTCGCAGCCTCATAGTCATTAAGTTGGGACACTGCCTCGCTAGCTCGAGAACAGATTCCCATTGGCTTGAGTGCAATTACTCAGCCAAAGAAAAGGTCTTGACGGCAAAGGCGAGAATCGAAGACAGCCACCGGCGGTAGCCAGAAGTCAAACAGCGAGTCTAGAAACCGGACTGTTTTCTTATTGTTACGAGTGAGCACCGCGTCTCCAAGAGGGAGAACTACGATCAGCGGGAGGCGAAGAGACAGCTTGGTGAACACCCGCTATGGGCCGGGCCACTGGCCAGCCCCACCCATTTCGATAGCTCCAATCGATAGACCCACAGGCCACGGGCAGCCCTGCCCTGATTGCGCCGCCTTTCGCGGGTGGCGCACGAAAAGGCTGACTCTGCTTTCCCGGTCGGGAATTCCAATTGTCGCCCATCAAACCCGACCTGGAACTGCGCGGCAAACTCATCCGCAGCCTCGGTGATCTCCGCGAAATGCTGCCCGGCTCTTTTGTCGAACGCAAACGTGCCTGCGGCCGGCCCAACTGTCATTGTGCCGACGGCAAACACCTGCACTCGCAATATCAGATCTCTGTACTGATTGACGGCAAGCCGAAAGCTCTCAACATTCCGGCGGAGTAAGTGGATAAGGTGCGCGAAAAAATCGAGATGCGCCGACGCTTTGATGCCGCCGCCGCGACTATCTGCCGCGTAAATCTCAAGCGGTTTCTCAAAGAAAAGGAAGAGCGCCAAGTTTGACCCGACACCGGTTCGAGGCCTATCTCGACAAGGTGTTCAGCTTCTCAGATTGGGTGAGCGCTCTGCCCGAGGGACGGCAGTTTCCCCAGCTCTCTTGGAAAAAGGTGTTTGATGCCGTCTTCTTGGGTGCCGCAATGCAGATTCCCAGCCTGCTGCAGATCGAGGCCGAGTGTCATCATGGGGCGCTGGCCCAGCACATCGGACCGGTCAGCGACGACACCCTCGGCTACTCGCTGGAACGACAATCTCCCGAACCCGTGTTCGCGCTCAGTTGTGAAATTGCCCACCGCCTGAAACGCAGCGGCGTTGTACGCTCCGATTGGTCCCGAGGGTTGGTGGTGGCAGCGGTGGATGGTATTGAAATCTGCAGTTCGTTTGCCCGGTGTTGCGAGGCCTGTATGGAGCGAGAGATTCAACACAAAGTGAACGGCGAGCTGAAAACTGATATTCAGTATCATCACCGCATCGTTGTCGTAGTCTTGGTCAGCACCTCTTTCCCCGTCCCCTTGGGGGTTCGCTTTCAGAAGAACGGCGAAGCCGAGGTCTGCTGCGCCCTGGCTCTACTGCAAGATCGGTTTGGGCAGTTGGGCCGCCGCTTCCTGGATGTGTTGGTGGGGGACGCTTTGTATCTGCAAGCGCCCTTCGTCAAGGAAGTGGAACGTCTGGGTCTGGTTTGGGCCTTCACCTGGAAAGAGAACCAGCCCGAGTTATTGCCCGCGGCGGAGCGTTGTACCCAGGATTCTCCCACCGGTATTCAGGCGGACCCGGGCCGGGAGATTCAATACTGGCACTTGCTGGAGGTCGATTGGCCGGTCGCCGATCGCCTGGTGCGGGTCGTCAAAACGGTTCGCGCCGAACAGCAGCGCCGCGTCACCCTCCGCGAAAAAGACGCTCCTAGAACCAAAGGCAAGATGGCCATAGCTCAACCCAGCACCAACTTCTGCGCCACCAATTTCGAACTGGGCTCGATCTCGCCGCTGTTCATTCATCAGTTCAGTCGCAGCCATTGGCGAATCGATACCGAAGTCTTTCAGACCATCACCACCGACTGTCACCTCAAACACCCCGCTGTCCACCAAACCACAGCCTTGGTAGTGCTGACCATGATCCGGTTTCTTGCCTATACCCTGTCCCTGGTCTTCTACCACCGCCAAGTCCGTAGCCATGCCCACCGAAAATGCGAGACCTTTCATGCGCTCGCCAAGCGCTTAGTCTACTGGTTCGTCGCTCTTTCGCCCAATACCAGTTGATCAGGCCGGGCGTGTCCTTCGACCTGTCCGGCAATCTTTTTCGGTGTCCCCTCTGACGCTCTGGTCGCCCCATTCTCTCCAACCCGAAACATCATATGCGCCCTCCAGTTTCCCAACGATTTCTCCTGTCCCGCCAGCATTCCAACTTGCCTCAGATTCCTGGTCTGCCGTAACTGATGTCAAATCAATGCCTACCCGATGGGCACATGGCGCTTTACGGAATCGCTGTAGGACCCCCCAGGCACATCGCTCTCTGTTAAAAATAAGCGCAAAGATCCCGACGAAATTGCCGATCTAAGAAGAGAAGGGATCGGCGCCATGTCACCGACTCAAAGCGTATTCCAGTACCCATCCACACCAGTACCGAGGCGGCTCAATCTAATCCTTCTGGGATTGCTTCTGGTAGCTGTAACCATCATCTTTTGCGGGTGCGGGGGAGCAAATGGAGGAACGAATAGGCAAGCAGTTGTAGCAACTGCTAGCGCCACCAGCGAGCCACCATCTATCAGCGTCGCGATCAACCACGCGCAATGCAGCCTTCCGGTAAACCAAACCTTGCCCATCACGGCCACCGTTACGGGTGCCGCGAACACGGCGGTCACGTGGAGTGTCGGGGGCGTGGTCAACGGTAATGCAACGATAGGGACGATCGCTGGGGCTGGGCTGGCAGTAACATATACTGCGCCAGCTACCCCCCCGAGCACAAACCCGGTAACCATCACTATGACTAGCCAGGCGGATGCGGCCAAGTCCGCATCGCTCAGTATCACTATTACGCCGCCGATCATGGGGCCGACGGTCTCGGTTGTGGTGACCACCGACGACCAGACGCTGCTTTTAAAGTCACAGCCAAGCGTCACGTTCTCGCCGGCAAGCAACGGCGGCAACACAGTCTTTGTGGATGAGAACCAGGTGTACCAGCAGATAGAGGGCTTTGGCGCCGCATTCACCGACTCCGCAGCATACCTCCTCAATGAAGTCGCAACGGCCGCCGATCGCGAGAGCGCCATGAGTAATTTGTTTACGCGCGACGGCAACGGCATCGGGCTCAGTTTCATGCGAAATCCGATAGGAGCTACTGACATAGCACGGTCGGTATATTCATTTGACGACATGCCGGCGGGACAGGCAGATCCGGGGTTGGCCAATTTCTCGATTGCCCACGATCAACAGGACATCATCCCGATCATTCTTCAAGCCAAGCAGCTCAATTCACAACTTAAGCTCGTGGCAAGTCCTTGGAGCCCTCCGGGATGGATGAAAACCACCAACTCCATGATAGGCGGCTCACTGCTACCAAATGTGTATGATGCCTTCGCCCAATACTTCGTAAAGTATGTCCAAGCTTACGCAGCAGCAGGCATTCCAATCGACTACATCACCTTGCAGAACGAACCGTTGGGTGTCCCACCAAATTACCCTGGCATGTTGATGGACGCGCCAACACAAATGGTTGTTCTGCGGGATCATGTGCTACCTGCCCTCGCCGCCAGCAGCACCGACACCAAGGTGTTGATATATGACCACGACTGGATGTGGCCCGATTATCCCGACGCCGTCCTCGCGGATCCCATGGTGTTGAATTCTGATCGGGTAGCCGGCATTGCGTGGCATGGCTACAGCGGTACCCCGGGTGTGCAGAACAATTTTCAGAGCAAAGGAAACTATGAGACGGAACACTCCGGTGGCGTATGGGTCTCCGATCAAGTCAAGACCGACTTTGAGGAAATAACTCAAGTCATGAGAAATGCTGGCAAAACATTCGTCAAATGGAGTTTGGCCCTCGACGAGAACCGGGGCCCGCACACGGGAGGGGGCAGCACGTGCAGTCCGCTCGTGACTGTCAACAGTGGCTCGGGTGCCGTCTCCTACGCTGTCGACTACTATACGTTAGGGCACTTCAGCAAGTTCGTAATGACAGGTGCGTCCAGGATTTATTCCAGTAATGCTAACGGTATCGTGAGCGCAGGATTCGTGAATCCCGACAACTCCAAGGCACTGATAGTTTTCAACGACACCACCAACGGTCAAACGTTTCAAGTGCAATGGGGAACACAAACATTTAGCTACGCCCTACCCGCGCTGAGCGGAGCAACCTTCACGTGGATTGGGCAACAAATCGGGGGATACGTTGTCAATGCACAATCTCAGATCCAGGCCTCAAGCTTCAACAGCGTTTCGGGACCGCAGACAGAGGTTTCGCTTGATGTCAACGGAGGCTACGATGTGGGCTATGCAAACAACAATGGCAACGCTGTCTACAAGAACATAGATTTCGGCTCGGGCGTCAGCGAAGTAAGTGCACGAGTGGCGAGTGCCGGAGCTGGCGGAACTTTGGAATTCCACTTAGACACCGTGGACGGGCCGCTCGTGGCCTCGGTCACCATCCCGATCACTGGCGGGTGGCAATCGTGGGTCACGGTGTCCGGAACTGCATTGGGTGCGACCGGAATTCATGATGTGTACGCAGTATTCAGAGGAACCGTAGGTATTGGCAACTTTAACTGGTTCAAGTTCAGGTAATTCTAAGCACGGTCAGTATCCGCGAGGGCCGCAAATAACACTCCCAAAGCAACAAACTACAGTAGCTCTGACCCGTGTACCCGAAGTTCTACTTCGGGCGTGTTTGCGGCCATCGCTGAACCGCTACCGCTTTGTGTGCCAGTCGAAACCCGAGATTCTGGCAGATGAGGTCTTCGTAACCTGGGTTCAAGCAGGTTTCGCGCACTCCCAACCCGGCATGCGGCGTCTTCCACAAGTAGCAAGAGGCTTGGCCTATCCCCACCTTGCGGCAAACGTGTGCCACCCGCTAGCCTGCCGCCACTTGCCGCAGTACCCAATACTCTTCTGCTCCGGCTGTCTTTTCTTGGGCATCGCGTTCTTCTGCGTTCCAGGACCTCTGCCTTGGCTTACCTCCACTTTCGTCTGTCACAGTTTTTAGGTCTCGGGTCCATGAGCTGGGCAAAGACGTTGCAGCCGATGTTGATGACCCATTGTTGCCCGAACTCCGTGCAGTGCTTGCAGGGGAGTTTGGGGGCTCTTCAGATTCAGTTCGAAAAAAGCAATAACAGCACTCAACTTTTCGTTCAGGAAGGCGTTAGCCTGATTTGAAATCTCATTTTCTGGACAGTTATGGCTTATCAATACGTGACCATTATTACCCAAAATATTCCTCCGGTATGCCTCACACCGGGGGCAAAACAACCTTCTATCGAATATCCAGACGTCATCGGTCGCGAAAGCCGTGCCTCTGCTTGCGGCGGAAGTGCTGCGGGATTGCCCGTCCTCCAAACCACGACACCGTTGACCCCGGGTAGTTGGCCAGGCGCCTCCCGGTTCACGGCACCATTCCTCGCCATCTCGCAAGCCATATTTCGCAACTGTGACTGCGGCTTACGTGTGGGCTGAGGCATGCCGTGCTCTTGCGCGTATTGGTTGATCGCCTCCTGCAAGAGGCCGTCAGCCTGTGCTTCGGAGTACTCGGGCAAGCGGTGCGCAAAGTCCTGAGTGACCCACAGCCCTGCGCCGCATTGCACCGCGCCCACGCCGACTACGTTGTAATCGGGATTCAGAATGTTGGCGCGGTGATCTGGCGAATGCATCATACTCTCATGGCCAGCTGCCACATTTGGAGCGAAGGAGATGTTTTCCGCTACCTTGTCGAAAGGCAGATTCTCGTTGTTAAAGCGGGCCATCATTGGGGGCTCGTCGTCAAACTGGTGCGATAGCGCATGATGCTGCACCATCATTCCAGTGTGTTTCCGTGCGGCCTGGCTCAGGCGAGGATCGACCTGAAGGGACGAGATGCCTCGCTTGGTGCGCTCCTGGTTAATCAAGTCGACTAGCTGCTCTTCACCGGCTGGGTCGAACTCGTCGTGGGCGCAGGCGCTCCCGGTGGCTGGCCTGGACGTTTCCGATTCGCGGCAAGGTTGGGTGCCTCGCGGTCCTAAGCCAAGATCGTCCAGGTCGTAGTGTCTCCCTGAGACCATTCCGCTTCCGTCGTAAAACAAATTAACTACAGGCATGAAATCTGACATGGCTCGAGGAGAGTTCCCATGGTGCTCATTCCAGGATTCAATTGTCTTGTTTCTTAGGATCAGTAGTTTTTCCTGTTCGCCAGGTGGGCGCCCATTTTGCCGGGTGAAGTTCGCAACATCCTGCAGATAGCTTTCGCCCAGTTTTGGCGCAGCGCTGACCAGGCTTCTGATGGCGGGAGCAGCAAGAAACGCCACTGCTTGTTCCGACTGAAGTCCAAGAGCCGATGCCAGGGTTCGAGCTTTGGTCACCTCCAGCTCCACTTGCTCCACCTGCACATGCTGAAATGAGTGCTCGTTACCTAGGTCTCTGAACCTGGATCTCCAAAGCGCGGACAGATGTCCGGAGTCGTCAAGCATCGCCCGGAGCGCGGCTTTGGCCGAAGCCTCGCAGGGACCGCTCATGGTTTTGCTCAACCATTCCGCATCAGCTCCGATGATCTCCGCGAAGCGCCTTCGATCTCGCTGTTCAAACTGCAACAGCACCGGCTGGAGGCTGCATTCGCGTAAGCCCCAGGTTCCGGAGCCGAACTGAATGTCCTGGTATGCGGTGCGAACGAATGGGAATGGGTTTGTGCCGCTCGCTTCGATCGAGGCGGTGAGTATGATCTCACCCCATACCAACGCGTCGCCGCCCCAGACTGCAATCGATCCCTTAACGTCCTGGACCGATAAGCCGAATGTCAGAGCGGCTTCTGCGAGGGCGGCCTGCTGCAGCTCCTCCTCCGTACAGAGTGGATCGCCGTAGTTCAGTGCAGAACTGCTCGCTCGCAGCGAAGCGGTCTGCAAGTGAGGTACGTTGAGATCGAGGTTGGTGGGATGACGGCGATAGTTCTGCGAACTGGGGTTGGTGGGCTTTTTCCGCTGCGCAGCAGCCGAAGTCTTAACAGCGGCGTGTATCGCGAGCATCCCAGATCCGCTTTCGAGCATGGCCTTGTCGCCGCGTTTTACCAGTACTACTGGATCGTAGTTATCTTGTTCGTTGTCGTAGGGCGGGACCCGTATCCGGCCGTCATAAGGCGAAATAAACACGACGTCGACGCCATTGGGTGCGTTCCCGATGAGGAGTTTCACCCAACTGTTGGGTTTGGTGCCCGGTGCAAGTTTGAGCCGCGCCTTTCCATTCTGGTCGGTGGTTTGTGGTGAACCGCCGTCGCCAGCGGTGCCTATTCGCACGTCGGGAAAGGGGTGCTCCCCGGTGTCGGTGGCGATCACCACCAGCACACCCTCTTCGGCGATGGTGCAGGTCACGAGAACAAAGAGGAGAAGCAGTGTCGCGAGGCGACGACGACCAACGAATTGCTCAACCTTCATCTACTTTTCTTTCGGCGCTAACTCCCTCCAGACGAAGTGGAGGTTAGTCGCGTTGCAGCTGAATCATGCACGGCGAGTCGCCGGCCGGACACCAGGAATTGGCTGATCGGTAGCCTGGTTTCTCCGCGTGCAGCTGCACTTGTTGGCCGTCAGCTCCATGGGCGGGGAGCGAGAAGCTCCCCGATGACTTCGTGACCTCGGCTTCGGAGTCGTAGCCGATCACGCTTACGGTGGCACCCACAATCGCGGACTGGTGCTCGTCCTCGATGATGCCAATCACCCTTGCAGTGCGGGACTTGTCGAGCGCTACGGTTACCGTAGGATTGTGATCGTCGGTTAACTGCAGCGGCGCCTGGCCTTTGAGAAACGCAGACTCTTTCGAGGCATAAAACGTGACTTTGCCGTCCAGAGGTTTTGTGTCCCGGGCGATCACGAACAACCAGCCGCCTTCCACGTTCATGGGCTCGCCTCCGATGGAAGACCAGACTTTGGCATCGCTGACGGGCGTCTGGTGTTCATCCACGACGATGACCCTGACTCGATAGGAGGCCTCTTTGGCCACATCGGAATTGGCCCGCGAGATCGCCACACCATATCCGATCACGCCGCCCAGCATCGCCAGATATATAACCGCCTTTATCTTGGCATCCGCATCCTTAAAGAACACAAAGCCGAGCGATCCCAGCACCAGAATCATCAGCGCGAGTATCCCCAAGGGACTCTTCGACGCGGACTCAATGATCGCAGCCCAGTCCTTGGTGACCAGTTCGGACCCTTGCAGAATTGCAGTAATGATCACTGCTGCTGTCTCCTATCGAGCCGCGGCATTCTGGATGCTAAGTCTACGGTCAGAATCGATTCGACAGTCCACATTCGCCGGTCTTCGGGGCTCGAACTCCGAATTCAGCGATCAGCGTTGAGCACCAAGAAGGATTCTCCCGCGTCCCTTGCTGTCAATAGAAATTCTGTGTTCGATACCGCCACTTTCGTTCCGCTCCGCGGGAAGCAGATAAGACAAACCCCGGCCCGTTGTACGGCAGAGACCTGGGTCGTTGTCAGTTAGGGGGAGCGACATGCTACTCCCCGCGAAAGTCTACGTGTTGTACACTTTCGCTATTGCGTCGGCGGAGGCGCTAGCTTGGCCTTTGAGTTGCCCTTCTTCGGCGTAGGCGCCATACGCGACTTTCCGGGCACCAGGGTTTCTTCCACCAGGGTGCCCTGTTCCAGTTGTCCATCGCATAGCCTCCCCTCGGCCACGAAGTAGAAGTGGGTCGCCTTACCCTCCTCGGTGCCGCCCTGACGAGGCTGGATGCGAGCGGCGTCGACCTTGTTCGGTCCATCCGTTGTCAGGTAGTACTTAACGTTCACGCTGCGCTGGGCGCCCAGGGTCTTCTGGCTGACGACTTCCTTCTCGTCGGTATAGCCCACGATGTCCAACCTGCCATTGGGCATCTGCTGCAGCCGCAGCGAAAGTTTGTCCAGAGTGTCCTTGCAGTCGTTGTCAACCCGCGCCGGCCGCTTACGGTCCTTTTCGAAGGTGCACTCACCCCAATCCGCGATGATGACGCACTTCCCGCCCGCTGCCACCGGCTGTTTGGCCACAACCGTGCAACTGCTGCTTTGCGGGGGCGTAAGACCGTCGCTCGCAGTCCCCGTGATCGTGATGGTGTTACCCACATCAGCATCAGTAGCTGTCAGCGTCGCGGAGGTGCCGCTGCTGCTCAACTGGCCACCGGTGGCGGACCAACTGTAAGTTAAGGGTCGTTGATCGGGGCTGGCGGCTGTCAAGGTGACGGTTGCCGACTCACCGACGGCGATCGTTGAGGGCCTGACAGCGCAGCTTACGACCGGCGGCAGTGGCTGTTTGACGATAAAACTCGCCGAGCACGTCGCTGAGTTCATCTTCTTAACTTTGGGATCGGTGATGGTGGCGTTGACGGAATGGTTCCCCGCCGCCATGCCAGTCGTGTCAATCTCCGTCGTTTGGGTCGTGGCGCTTGACAGTTTACCGGCGTTCGCGGTCCAGCCATAGGTCGGGGTGTGTTTCGGGTTAAAGTTGGTGCCGCTGGTGGTCAATTTTACGGGCTCACCGGCCATTACTTCTGCTGGCGTAGCCGAGGCGGTACAGGACAGCGGCTGAGTGCAATCGTTGCCCAAGTTGAATACAATACCTGCCGCCACGCGAACACTATTCCACTGGGTCGGGTGGGTGCTCGGAAATATGTGATTGTAGTTGGTGTATATGTAATCCACCTGCGCCAAACGAATGGAGAACCGCGGCTTGACGCTGAGATCCAGGCCGCCACCGCCTCCGGCGGCGAGATTCCACTGCGTTCCGCCGCAACAATCCGGTGAGACGTTGGCCCCGCCGATGAAACCGCGAAGAAACGGCGAGAGAGTATTGGTATGATACTTGTACTGCAACCCTCCTAGTGCGTATCCCACAGCAGTGGTGTTATTCGATCCATTGGCAAGATTTGGGGGCGTAGTTCCTCCGAGAAAGTGGCCGCTGCCATCAATGAGGAGGCCGAGATTAGGGGCGCCCCGAAGGTAGTAGGTGTTTGAAGCGTCAAAGGCGTTCGGGATGGTGTTGATTTTGTAGTCCAGGTCGCCCCACCCGTTCGGGACGAGAAAGGCG
>Ga0075521_10000578_pt1 | contig 11031 bp, 10 predicted proteins | sample NGEPerD_FD_74785 | JGI IMG/M metagenome (GOLD analysis project Ga0075521, IMG submission 74785) | Arctic peat soil microbial communities from the Barrow Environmental Observatory site, Barrow, Alaska, USA - NGEE PermafrostAB12-D | ecosystem: Environmental > Terrestrial > Soil > Wetlands > Peat ...
TCGGAGCCGGGAGTTGAGGATCGAACGGTGACTGCTGTTCCGCTGGCTGATCCGGCGACCGATGCAGTCACAGTCATCCGGTGCTATCCGTTGTTGCTAGGAACTGCCCCGAATGCCGGCATTTGAAAGAGAGGCACTTGGAAGCTATTGGTTCTTGACCGTGATCGGGATGCTCGTGCTGAGGCTGCTTGCACCGAACGCGTCGTAGGCGATGCTCTGCAGCGAGTACGTGCCGTTCGCCACGCTGGTCGTGCTCCATTTTGCGAGCCATCCGTACAGGGTCGGAATGCCCTCGGCAATCAGTTTGCGGTGGTGGTCTTCGTCGGTGAGGAAGAACTCGGTCTTGGTGATGCGATAGAAGCCTGTCGCTCTGGCATCAAGCACTGCTGTGCCCGACAGCGTGGCGTCGTTCGCAGGCAAGACCACGCTTGTGACGATGTGTGGCGAGAACTCTTCGTGACTCGGCCGGCCGTGCCAGCCAGCCCACATCGAGAACTGGCCTGCCGAGAGCATGGGAGGGCCGAGGGCATCGTTGAATAGCTCCATAACCGGACCGCTACCGCTCATCGAGCGGTCCACGATGACCAACCGAACGTCATACTTGGACAGAGCGGTCCGGGTGGTAGCCACCAGCTCGGGGCTGACCGGCAACGCCGGCCCGAAGTGTTCCCCGTAGTAGGGCGTCTCGAAGAGCCCGGCACTCGAGCTTGCGAGGAACTGCTGCAGACCGGGCGGATTCATGACGCTCGGCCAGAGCGTTGCGTGGCCGCTGGAATCTGGGTGATAAGCGTAGCCCCCGAGGAGACGGAATTTGAAGCCGCCTTCAGCCTGCCAGAGCATCGGCTGTATTGTGATGAATGTCTCATACGGGTAGGTGATGGCCACCGGGTCTCCTGCTGGAATGGCTCGCGTAAGAGCTGTAGGGAGCGCAACAGCCCCTTGCGCGGTGTAAGGCCCGGGCCACTGTGGCAATTGGGTGGCGACCAGCACAGCGACAGTCACTACGGCGAAGGCTGTGCTTCCACGCACTCGAAGCCACTTCCGCTCGGGTGCCCGACGCATGTCGTCTAGCCCGAACGCAATCACCGCCGCGAGGCAGGCATCCATTCCGAGGGAGATCCGGTTCGGCAAGACGGCATTGAGCAGGGGAAGGTGGTCCAGCAGCAAGAACGGGAGTGGAATGTCGGTAAGCCGCCCGTCGATGGCAAGGTTAGGTCCGAGCGAAAGGAGCGCAGCACCGAGCATGAGAACCACTGCCAGCTGCGTGCGGGGACTACGACGGGACCTCCAGGCGAGGATTCCGCTGAGGATGAGGACAGGAAAACCGATATAGCCGTCGGACTCTGCGGTGTTGTAGGACCCAAGAATCAGGCGGGTCCCGAGCGACCGCATCCCCAACGGGACTCGCTGCTGAGGCGTCGGGGCCAAGAAGCTCAGCAGGTCGTTGTGCCAAGGGTTCGTCGTTGAACCTGGAGGTCCTGTGAAGTGCTGAGGTCCATAGAAGCTCATCCAGATGGGATAGGCCAAGAGCACGGCCCCCACCACGAGAGCGATGCCGGTCGCGCTGGACGCTGTGTGCACCATCTTCGGTACGTCTGCCGGATTGCGGATCGCCATGCACGCCACTGCTGCAACGGTGAGTACGACGACAATCGCAAGCATCTCCGGCGAGATGAGGTACTGGCCCGCCACCAAGAGCCCAAGCTGCACACCGAGACGTCGCGACGAACCCCGGTTCTGCAGGATGGAGGCGACCGTCAACGCGATGAACGGCGGCAATGGAACGAAGAGAAGTTCTAAATGGGCCAGGCTCTGGCCCACCATGTACGGAGAGAAGCCATAGATGAGCCCACCGACCGCAGCCGCCGGGCCCCACACCTGCCACTTCCGCAACACTACGAAAGCGGCGGTCGCCGAGAGCGGCATGGCCAGCACCATCAACAGGTTTGCTCGAACCACCGGGCTGAACACCGGCGCAAATGGAGCGGTGATCCAACCGAGCAATGGGGTTGACGTGTTCTGCGCCAAATTCACGCCGGTCGGCACGTATAGGGCATTGCTGAAGAACGGGTTGAGGCCGTGGGCGAGCGCATGGGGCACCCAATTGAGGTACCAGACAGTCTGTATGAGGTCATCCTCGTTACTGAACAGATGTTGCGAGATACCCGGGTAGACAGGCCAGAACGCAACGATGCCAATCAACAGGTACGCGATGATCACGACCACCGAGGAAAGCACCTTGCGAAGTGTGGAGCGCTCAGAAGCGGCCTGGTCGGCCGGTCGAAGCGCCGTGATCACTTCGTGAATGGTCACAACGAGTTCCTTCTCACAGACCTTTCTGTGTGTGTCCGGCGTTGCTCAGAGGCCACTTGTTTGCTACTCACATGGCTCACTCATATCGCTCGGAGGTCTCGGTCTTATGCATGCGCTCTGCTTGTTTGACGCAAATCCTAAGCCAAGGACGTCAGGTCCTGCGAGAACTGTTCCGCCCGTGAAGACGATGTTGCGATCGTTTAGAAGGCGGTGGCCCGTGGGTCTTGGCAGATTGTCGACGAACTCCATGAGGGGTTCTCCTTCTACCGCTTGGCAATCTTGCACTTGGCCAAATCATCTCCACGCCACCCCGGGTAGGACAACGGCACCAGTCGTCTGCGACACGAGAGCGGTGGTCATCGTCAAGATAGCCAATCCGAGAATCGCCATGACGCGAAGGGTCAACCCCACCATGCAACTATGACTCAGGACGGCGAAGATCGGTGTGCTCCTGCACTGGTGAAGTAGGGAACTGGTTCGGTGTGGCCGGTGCGGAGGATGGGCTCAATCCCGGCGGTTTCCCTTCGGGTGCATGTGGTCCATCTCGCCTGGGCGTCAACCTCCCCAGTTCCCCCTTCCCGAACCATGCATGCGGTTCTCCCGCACACGGCTCTAACGCCGGCTGCGGGCGCGTTATCGACGGACGGGGAGCTTGCCCGCCGCGAGCTGTCACCGACCGGCACCTTCGGGACACGGCCACTTCGTCATGAGTGGAGTGGTTTGGGCTATCTGGTGTAGCGCCGACGTCCAGAGCGAGTTGCCAGGGCGACAGGACATCTCCAAGGGCAACGGTCAGGTGTCGACATCTGTCTCGGAAGCAGCTTCCTACTGGGTCAGGGTCGGAATCAGCTCGCGGAGCCGTACACGACTACCGGTACGCAACACTGCCGTCCGGTATACCCGGGCCGCCACGAGCGCCACGCCGACGGTGCAGACCAGGCTTAGTGTCGCTGAAAGCATGAACTGCCACCAGGTCGCCTCCCCGAACCCAACCAAGGTCGGCATGGCGAACGGTGCGGTGGGGGGCAGATAGGCGAGGATCTTCACCAGCAGGGAGGCGCTGCCTGAACTGACCCCGATGAGAGAGACGATGTAGCCAAAGATGAGGGGTGCGCTCAGTGGGAGGGCCAAACTCTGCACTTGGTCTTGGCGTTCGGCGAGTGAACCGGCGGCCGCGTACACCCAACTGTAGAAGGCATATCCGAGGACCAGCCAGACGAGTGTGGACGCCACGACGAATGGGGCGGCGCCGTGGACGAGGTTCGACCCAACCGCCGCGGCAAGGACCAGAGCGAAGGCGACCAGGCCGACTGCCTGCGTCAATGCGACTGCGCCAATCCCGATGACTTTACCGGCGAGCAGCTGTGTCGGCCGGACCGTGGCAAGAAGGACCTCAACCACCCGGCTCGCCTTCTCTTCCATCACTCCCATGAGCGTCCACGTGAGGTACTGCGTGAGCACGATGAATATCATGATCACGCCTATCAGCGCAGTCGCCTCCGCCGTCGTAGGGGTCTTGTTGACGGGTTGGATGCTCTCGACCGGCAACGGCTTGGCGTTCGCGACGGTGGCCGCCTGCTCCGGAGTCAAACCGGCCTGGGCGAAGGCACGCTGTGCGCCCAGGGCTACTGATACGGCCCGGACGTAGCGGGCCACGTCGGACGTGTTAGAAGCCGAGAGGGGACTCTTCACCAGGATCTTCCTCGCGCCGTCAACCACCAGGTCGAGCTGGCCAGCGTCCAGAGCGGCGCGCCCTTTTGCTAGATCGGACACGTCGACGAACTCGACGGACACTCCCACCCTCTTGGCCAGCTCGTGCAGCTCCGAATCGAGCGATGCTGATGCTGGCACCACACCCACTCTCTGGCTTCTGGCCGACCCACTATGGATGGTCGGGATCACCACGGCGGCCGCCACGACGACGAAGAGGATGACCGTCACTCCTCGGAACAGCCGGCCCCGGAACCGCTCACGGATCTCCCGTCCGGCCACGAGGCCGGTGTCGCCGAAGAGCCGCCGATCGCGAAGATTGACCTTCATCGACTCACCGCCTCCCGGAACACCTCTGAGAGACGGCGCCGTTCGAACAGGAACTCAGTGACCCGACCCGAGGCGCGCGCTGCGTCCAACACAGCATCGCCGTTGGTCGAGTCGTCGAGGACGAGCCGCACCTCGCCGCCATGCACCTCAGATACCGTCACGCCGCGGATGGCACGGGCCCATGCTCCCTCGCGGTCCCCGTCCACCCGAACGGTGAGACGCCGCGCACCCGTGGCCGTCAACTCATCGACGCTCCCGCTCGCCACGAGCCGTCCGTGGTCGATGATGGACACTGATTCACAGAGGTCCTCGACCAGGTCGAGCTGGTGGCTTGAGAATAGGACGCACCGACCCGAATGGGCCTGTTCGACGAGGACTTCGCCGATGACATCGATGCCGGTAGGGTCCAATCCAGCGAGGGGCTCGTCGAGCACCAGCACCTCCGGGTCGTGTACCAGCGCCGCAGCCAGCTGCACTCGCTGCTGGTTCCCGTGCGACAGTGCTTCAACCTTACTGGTGGCCCGGTCCGCGACCTCCAGGCGTTCCAGCCACCGCATTGTGCCGGCAGCGGCGGCGGCGTTATTCATCCCGTGGAGCCGGCCCAGGTACTCGATCTGCTCGGCTACGAGCATGTTTGGATACAGGCCCCGCTCTTCGGGCATGTAGCCGAACCGGCGTCGCTGGTCGGGCCCGACCGGCACCCCGTTCCAGCGCACGGACCCGGCATCCAGGTCGGTGAGGCCGAAGATCGCTCGCATGGTGGTGGTCTTGCCGGCCCCATTCGGCCCGAGGAACCCCACGACCTGTCCCGATGGGACGCAAAGGCTCAGCTTGTCGAGGGCTGTCACGGTGCCGAACCGACGGCTCAGGCTGTCGATATCGAGCACACCGGCCACAGCCGCAGCATACGGTTGCTTTGGAGTCGGCTCGCTCGTTTGGGCATGGGTGCCCCAATAGCCCGACCACAGCCTGCGGCGACATGTGCCCCTGATCACCGGGTAGGTGGGACGGTTCGGCACGATTGGGGCAGCCCGACATGGTGGGATTCGACTTCGCTCTGTCCAACTCGATGTTTGCAGGCGTCAGTCACAATGCCCAGCTTCTCCGCCATGTGGCGTTACCCGCCACTAAGGACAGCTGATGCGACTCTACGGACGCGTTCGGGGTCGGCGATGATGTCAAGCTCGACGACCTGGTCGTTGACGATGGTGAAGGCCATGACGACGTGCGGCTGCCCATCCAGCGTGATGACGACGCCCGCCGCCCCATTTACCAACGCAGGATGGAGCAGTGCCGCCGGATTGGCACCGAGGCGCGCCTGCCTAGCGACAGCCGCTGCGCCGCGAACAATCGTGGACGTGGCAGGGCGGCTCGGGCCGAAGTCGGCTCGCAGGACGACGTCGGGGTGGAGCAGGGCGACCAGGGCGTCGAAGTCACCACCTCGGGCTGCCAGAAAGAAGGCATCGACTACCGCGCGTTGACGAGCGAGGTCGGGGTCGGGGATCTCGGCGCCTCTGACCCGGCGCCGTGCCCTACTCGCCAGCTGCCTGGCCGCAACCGGGGATCGACCCACCATGGGGGCGATCTCCTCGAAAGGCAGCTCGAACATGTCGTGGAGCACGAAGGCCAGGCGCTCAGCAGGAGCCAGAGCATCCAGTACGACCTGGAGCGCCAGGCCGACCGAGTCGGCGAGTAGTGCCTCTTCCTCCGGTTGAAGTTCCCCCGCTGGCTGATTACCGGATCGGGGAGATGCACCTCCAGGGATTCCTCGCGCCGGACGTTGCGCGAGCGGAGCAAGTTGAGACAGACGCGGGCGACGATCGTCGTCAACCAGCCACCAAGGTTCTCGACCTCGCTCGTCTCGGCCCGGCTGACTCGCACCCAGGTGTCCTGGACAGCGTCGTCGGCCTCGGTGAGCGAGCCCAGCATCCGGTAGGCGACGGCCCGCAGGTGGGTCCTCTGCTCCTCAAATCGCTCCGCCAGCCAGTCGTTCACATCCTCGCTGAAGGCGGTCACCACAATGACCCCACAGCGACCACCGATGTGACATCGAAGGGGTGGGGCCACCCACGGCCGACGCAAGCATCAGCGCTGTCCGGCGGGCCCCCTGGGCATGGTGAGCCGGATCCTCCCGGAAACCCGATGCTCCCAAAACTGCTGTTCAACGACGTTTTCGGGTGCGACGGTCACACTCCTCCGGTGCCAGGTGTCATTGAGAGTGACGTACCCACCCCGACCACTTCGACGAGGAGAAGCAATGCAATCGCGAATTCCCAATCCCGCCCTCAGTGTGCCCGGCTTACTCGACGCCCTCCAGAGTCTGTCGAAGGCGGCCAACGACGCGGCCAGCCAGGCCGGTCTGCCGCACACGACGTTGGAGCTCGTGAACCTGCGCGCCAGCCAGATCAACGGCTGTGCCGTCTGCCTGGACATGCATACCCGCGGAGCGAACAAGGCTGGCGAAACCGACGAGCGCCTCTTCACCCTGGCCGCCTGGCGGGACACCCCCTATTTCACCGACGCCGAACGGGCCGCCTTGGCCTTGACCGAGGCGGGAACCCGACTGGCCGATCACAGTGAACCGGTTCCCGACGCGCTGTTTGACGAGGCCGCCAAGCACTACGACGAGGGGGCCCTGGCTGCGCTGATCGTGTGTATTGCGGCCATCAACACGTGGAACCGGCTCAATGTCATTACCGGGCAGCAAGCCGGCGAATGGACGGCGCAATTGGTCAACTGAGCGAAGACTCCTGACGTCCACAGGTCCGAAGATCCCACTGGGTGTCCCACAACACCGGCTCGGGGTTGTCGAATACGAACAAGCAGCCGTGGAAGAAGGGTGCAACAATCCCGATGCAGTCTCCGATAGGCGGGGATGCGGTGGAAAGGCGAGATCAAATGGCGAAATACCTAATGAGTTGGAAGACGCGTGCTGCTGGCACTGCACAACAGAACCACGACGATGGAAAATCCATTCTTGACGCTTTTGCGAAGTGGCAGATTCCGGCTGATCAGAACTACAAGGAGTTCTTGAGCCGAGTCGACGGTGAAGGCGGCTTCGCCGTGATCGAGACAGACAATCAAGCCGGACTTCTCGATGGAGTGTCGAAGTTCCTTACCTGGCTTGAGTTTGACATCGTTCCGGTCGTCGACATCATGGATGGCGTGTCGGTCCTTGCCGCCGGAGCGGAGTTTCGCGAATCGGTCTGAATCTTGCATTGGCGAAGGCCCTGAAGTGTCCCTATCGCCGGGAGGATGACGTATAGGGCACGTCAACATGTACTCTCAGCATTGGCGTTCCTTCCTCGCCGGCGTTCCACCGCCAGCGTTTCCTTGATGTGTTCAAAGAGGAAGGTACGTCGCGCCCTCGGTTAGGTGGTGCATCCACAAGTTCTGGTTATAACTCGTCGGGCTTGCCGCTATCCCAGTGAGTCGGATGGTCTTCGGTGTTCGCCGTCGCAGACTCATTCGCCGCATTCGGGCTGACCGCCCCGTGCTGGACTAGGGCTCTGGCTAAATATCCCAGATCGCTGCCGGGTCAGAGGCCCTTATCGACTGTCCCAACCGGCACCGATGCGACGGTCGACCGATCTTGAGAGGCACTCGCTCAGACTGTCCATCCGTGTTAGGCAATGAGAGTCGCAACTGCGGCGAAGTATCTCCCAGCGGAGGGAAATCTCATGTTCGTAACTGTCATCCACCGTATCCATGACCCCAAGGGCTTTGAGGCCGCTGAGGCTAAGGCGCTCGAAGCTGGACTTCCTTCACATGTGGCGTTGCCGATCCACGCATCAAACGACGATCACACCTTCGGAATTTGCATCTGGGAAGGTGAGTCGGTCGAAAGCGTCCGAGAGGTGGTTGAAGGTGCGGTCGGACCGTGGGCAAACAATGAGTACATCGAGATGCACGTGGACGGACTAAACCCGCAGCTAGCCAACTAGGACTCATCCGCCGCCCTGGGACTGAACCCAACGACGTTCGGCGGAGCGGGGTGAGTTCCCCGATCGGTTCGCGGCGTCCGTGGTACCGCCAAGCCCCGGCGTGTTTGCCGATCGCGAGCGCGCCCGAAGCCCCAGACATCGCCCTCACTGAAGACTTGGGACCCGGCGGGTCCGCTGACGGCCCCAACGTGCTGGACGCCACCATCGGCGCGTGGTCTGGAGGACGGATCCCCGGGGCGTGCGTGCTTCTCTTTCACGTGCGCCCGATCGCATCGGATCCATTTGTAGGTAGAAGGAGACGAACCCGGCACAGTAGTTGAGCGGTCGCTCAACTTGGAGGTACCCGGATGGCGAAGAGCGCCGACGTGGGAAAAGCCGAGATCCGATCCTCAACTCGCGGAGATGAGACCCGTCGGCAGCTGATCGAGGCCGCCATCGGGACCCTCAAGGACCACGGGTTCGCCGGTGCCAGCGCCCGGGTCATCGCCGACCGGGCTGGGGTCAACCAGGGGCTGGTCTTCTACCACTTCGATTCAGTGGCTGGCCTGCTCCTCGCCGCCCTCGATGCTGTCAGCGCCACGCGCCAGGCCCGCTACGGGGAAGCGGTGGCCGGCATTCCTTCCTCGGACTTCGGGGGAGCGAGATACTGACCTCCCTTGCCGGGGACCCATTGCCGCTCGATGGTGATGGAGCATGTGGCCGGATCAATGTCGCTCCATTTCATCCCGCACAGCTCACCCCGTCTCGCGCCGGTGAGCGCCGCCATGGCGATAGCCATCGCCACCACCACGTCGCCAGCCGCCCCATCCTTCCGAGGAGCTGAAGCTGCGGCGATCATCTTCGCGATGTCGGGGAGGGGGAGAGCGCTGCGCTTCGGTTTGTGTCGCCGTGGAGCGGTCGCCCCCTTTGCGGGGTTGTCGTTGATCCAGCCCCACTTGATCGCCTGTTCGAGTGCAGCCGTCATGATCGCGTGCGTCTGGCGGATGGTGTTATCAGCCAGGCGTTCGGTCAGGTCGCCATAGAACGCGTCCAGATCACGGGGCGTCAATTTGGCCAGCGGTAGCGCCCCGAGCGTCGCCGGCAGCCTTGCCGCTGCGTGCCCATAGCTCTCGATGGTGGATTGGGTCCGTCCGATCCTCTTGCAGTGGACGAGGTAGGCATCGAGCATCTCGGCCACCGTGACAGTCGATGGCGCCTGTGTGGACGATCGCTCAGCCACTTCGGCGATGAATTTCTCCAATTCCGCCTTGGCCGCCCCCCGCCCCCCGTGCTCTCGATCGGGCACCCTCACGACCTTGGTTTCACGGCGCCGGCCGTCACCTGTGGGCACCCAGATGCGAAGGCGAACCTTGGTAGCGCCGATCCAACTGATCCCACCTGTTCCGTACTCGCGACGTGGTGCCACACGAGGATGGAAACGGAAATTGGGCCACGACTGGGCCATACAGGCCCCTCCCAGGGACAAAAGCCCTGGTAGACGGTGAGCCGGCCTGTAGGCGGGATTCTGTCCACCCCCTTGCGGGAGTTGGGTGGCCATCCATCTGAGCGGTCTACCTGGGGGCGGTGCTCTCTGCAGAGCACCGGACGGGCAGCCCGTTCCCCCTGTTCGACCTTGCTCCGGGTGGGGTTTACCAAGCCGACCGGGTCACCCCGGCCGCTGGTGCGCTCTTACCGCACCGTTTCACCCTTACCTGTGCGCTGCCCGAGGGCCTCGCCATCGGCGGTCTGTTCTCTGTGGCACTTTCCTGCAGGTCACCCCGACTGGCCGTTAGCCAGCACCCTGCCCTGTGGAGTCCCGACCTTCCTCGGTCCGTTCCCGACCGGAGGGGTGACCCCCTGCCGGTACGAGCCGCGACCACCCGGCCGGCTCACCGTCGCCCCCATCGTCCCACACCGGGCATTCCCGGACACGAAGGGTGCGGGGGAGGCCCGCGACGACGTCCTGTCGACACCGACGGCGGCCGTCGCCTGACGGGCATCGGGACCCGCTCGGACGGCAGGTGGGCGGGGCGGTCCCACCCGCGTTCTAACCTGGCGCCGTGTCCCTCGGATCACGCACCACCCGGCCCGGCTCCGATCCCACCGACGGCGACGCGCTCTCGATCAGCGATCTGTACGGTCGGATCGACCGGGCCCTAAAGAGCGCGCTGCCGGGCGAGGTGTGGGTGTCGGGCGAGGTGCGGTCGTTCAATGTCAGCTCCCGTGGCCACTGCTACCTCGACCTGGTCGATCCGGTCACCGCCCAGGACAGCGGCACCCCCGTCCTCAAGGTGGTGTGCTGGTCCGGCCGGTGGAGCCGGGTCCGGACCACCCTCGACCAGCTCGGGATCACCCTCGATGCCGGCCTGGTGGTCCGGGTCCGCGGCGAAGTCCAGCTCTACAAGCCGCGTGGTGACATCAGCTTCATCCTGTCGGAGCTCGACACCGATGCGCTGATGGGCAAGGTGGCGGCCGAACGCGCCCGTCTGATCAAGGCGCTGGTTGACGAGGACCTGTTCGACCGCAACCGGCGCGTCCCGGTCCCCCGTCTCCCGCTTCGGGTCGGCCTGGTGGCCAGCCCCGGCACCGAGGGCTCCCGCGACTTCATCGGCCGCCTCCGCGCCTCGGGAATGGCCTTTGACGTTCGCACCGTGCCCACCCAGGTGCAGGGCCGCGAGGCGCCGGCCTCGGTGGCGTCGGCCATCCGGCGTCTGCAGAGCGAACCGTGCGACGTCATCGTGGTCGTCCGGGGTGG
>Ga0075521_10000581_pt1 | contig 11014 bp, 9 predicted proteins | sample NGEPerD_FD_74785 | JGI IMG/M metagenome (GOLD analysis project Ga0075521, IMG submission 74785) | Arctic peat soil microbial communities from the Barrow Environmental Observatory site, Barrow, Alaska, USA - NGEE PermafrostAB12-D | ecosystem: Environmental > Terrestrial > Soil > Wetlands > Peat ...
GCCCTCGATCATGGAATTGTGGTTGAGCGCGTCGGACAGCAGCAGGCAGTTCGGCAACAGCTTGGCGATGGTCGGGATGCCGGTCTGATTCGAGACGTAGCCGGAGGTGAACACCAGGGCCGCCGGTTTGCCATGCAGGTCGGCGAGCTCACGCTCTAGCTCAACCAGCGGGTGATTCGTGCCGGCGATATTGCGGGTGCCGCCGGCGCCGGTGCCCATGCGGGCGGCGACGTCGACCATGGCGCCGATCACCTTGGGGTGCTGGGCCATGCCGAGATAGTCGTTGGAACACCAGATTACCACCTCGCGCGGGCCGCTCGGGGAATGCCAGAGGGCATGCGGAAAGCGGCCGGCGATGCGCTCTAAGTCGGCAAACACGCGATAACGCCGTTCGTCCCGCAATTGAGCCAGGGCGGACGCAAAAAATACGCTGTAATCCATGTGTCTTGTTCTTTCCCGCCCCCAACCGACCCGTTTTTTAGAAGGCTTCCGGGTGGTTTGTCGAGGGGCAGAATCGTCCGATTGCGAGTAAGTCACATTGATCGAAATCAAATGATGCCGAAGGCCTTCAGCGCCGGCTATTTACGGCCGGGTGATCCGAAGGCCCCGAGGTCGATATGCCCGTGCATGCCGGCGAGCAGAATCGCGCCGATGTGAAGCTGCAGGATGAATTCGCCGGACCGAATCAGGCTGGCCAGTTCCTCGGGCGTCACCAGTTTGACTTCGATGCCCGCCTCCGGCGCATGTTTTTCGACGCGCGGCCCGGTCTCGACGAAAAATGAATGCACCCGGTTCGACAGCCGCGCGGTGCACGGCGCGTAGCTGCCGAGCGGATGCACGGTTCGGGCGGCAAACCCGGTTTCCTCCAGGAGTTCGCGCCGGCAGCAATCGGCCGCGGCCTCGTCAGCATCGACCAGCCCGGCCGGCAATTCCCAGGTAAATTGCTCCAGCGCCGGGCGGTATTGCCGCACGATCGGAATTTTTCCGTTCGGCGTACGCGCGACGATGGCGATGTAATCCTGCTGGCCGACCGCGTGATAAATCTCGGCCTGCGCGCCGGCTGAGAATTCGACCTCGCGTTCGATGATCGTCATCCACGGAGAAATCGTCGTGGTGCGTCGGGCTTTGATCTTCGGCCAGTCCTCGACCATGGTTCTCATCCGTGTCGGGCCGCGTAGGGCCTACTTTAATCGCACCGTCCGCGCCGGCCGCCTGAGATAGGTCGTGGCGAACGCATAAGCGTACCAGCGCAGGTAAACCGGAAGCCAGCGCAGCACCCGGAAACGACTGGGGCCATGGGGCGCTTGATCCAGCGCGCTGGCACCTCGCCAATTTGCCAGCCGAGCCGGTGGCATTTCACCAGCAGTTCGATGCTGTAGCAAAAACCACGGTCCGACTCGATGACGATTTCATCCATCGTGCGCCGCGAAAACAGGCGAAAGCCGTTGCTGGCGTCTTGCGTCGGCAGCCGCGCCAAGTGATAGAGCGTGAAATTGCCTACGCGCACGAAGAGCGCCTTCAGCCAGGGGCAGCCGACCATACTGCCGCCGACCATGAAGCGGCTGGAGCAGACGATGTTGCCGCCGTTTTTGGCGCGTCACTAGGACGTCGATAATGCCGGCGTTATAGTCGTCGTCGGCCGGCAGGACGACCGCGAATGGCGCCTTGCTGCCGGTGAAACCCGACAGTACGGCGTCATGGGTGCCGCGGCCACGGTTGCGTACGAAATCGATCGCCAGATCGCCGAGCGCCTCACGTTTATTGCGAATCGCCGGCAGCGTGTCGTCGTCCTCGCGGTCGTAGCAGATCAGCACGCGCTTTGGGGTCGTCACTGCGCGCGCGATCGATTGCAGCGTTCGCAGGATATTGGCGCCTTCGTGGTACAGCGGGATAACGATGTCGAGGCGCGGCGGCGTCATCGGATGAGGTTGGCGCCCTGAAGTTCGCCCCAGATGTCCACCACCGGCTTACCTTTGAAATCGGCGGTGCGATAGGCAGTGTGCGGGGCACATAGGATCAGCAGGTCGCTGCGCTCGATCACCTCGGTAAGCGGCAGCAACTCCGGATCGGTGGTGACGAAGGGGTCGGTGGTCAGCACCGCGCGCACTTGGCCGCCGAGCATCTTCTTGAACTTGTAGCTGAGCGAGGCGCGCACGTCGTCGCTCTCGGCCTTGAAAGCCATGCCCAGCAGACCGACCGTGGTCTTGCTGAGATCGAAGCGGTTCTTGAGGTCGTCGATCACGTGCAGCACCAGGCCTTCGTTGATCAGGAGCGCCGCGTGGCCGAGGCCGAAGCGGTTGCGGGCGTAGGCGGAGAGTTGCATCGTGTCTTTCATTAGACAGGGGCCGGCGGCGAAGCCGGGACGCGGAATGTTCTTCAGCCGCGGATAGTTGTGTTTCATCCCCGCGAGCACGCGCTGATAATCGACGCCCGCCGACTTGGTGATCAGATAGAACTCATTGGTGACGGCGAATTCGATGTAGCGGTAGGCATTGGCGAACAGCTTGGCGAATTCCGCCTCGATCGGCGTCATCACCACGACTTCCGGCGTGATGCGCTCGAATAGCGCGACCGCGTCGCGTTCCGCCTCGGGGGTGGTTCCGCTGACCAGTTGAGGCATCTCGCGAAGTTCCTTCAGCCCATAGCCCTGCACCACGCGCTCGGGGCAGAACGCCACCTTCAGCTTGCGCTTCTTTGCCTCCAGGTAGGAGGCGAGCCAGTCCGTAGTGCCGGGAAACACGGTGGAACGAAGCACCAGGAGTTGGCCGTCGGCGAGTTGCGGCAGCAGGGCGTCGATACAGTCCTGCACCACCCGACGCACCGGATTGAGGAACTCGTCGATTGGAGTCCCGATGGTGACGATCACCGGGCCGCCGCGCGAGATCTTGTCGGACGAATTGGTGAACACCAGGCGATTGCCGGCGAGCGCCTTGATGAGCACGCTTTCCGCGCCGTATTCGATGAATGGCAGCTTGCCGCTCTTAAGCGTATCCAGCGTGGCCTGATTGAGGTCGTTGACGTTGACCCGCAAGCCGGCCTCGGCCAGTGCCAGCACCAGCGGAATGCCGACATGGCCGGCTCCGCCCACCACCGTGATGTCAGCGTTTTCGACGGTGGTCGGCGCTTCTGGGGCGGCGATGTCGGGGCGGATGGTCATCATCGTGCAATTATAAGTTGGCGGTGTGAGGTTGCGATAGGGCCAATATCAAAGGACCCGCGGCACCGGCAGCGGCGTGATCAATTGCCCGTGGAAGCCCTTGGCCTTGAGCTTGGGCGCGAGTTCATCAGCGATGTGCCAGGAGAAGATCACTGCGCAATCCGGCTGGTCGGAGAACAGTTTGGCCTCGTCGACGACCGGAATGCCGGTGCCGGGCATGTATTTGCCGATCTTCAGGGAGCCCGGGATCTCGCACACGTAGTCGATGAGCCCTTCGTCCAGCCCGACATAGTTGACCAGTGTGCTCGCCCGCGACGGCGCGCTGATGCCGGCGATGCGCGCGCCCCTTTCCTTCAAGTCGCGCAGCATCGAAAGCAGCCGCAGCTTGGACAGAATGACATCGCGCTTGAAGTCGACGAGCCGCTTGGCCAAGGCCTCGCCGCGCGGCTCTGATGCCAGCATGCGGCGCACGCTCTCCTGCACCGCGTGGCTGCCGCGGCGCGCCGCATAGACACGGATCGAGCCGCCATGGCTCGGGATCGGTCGTGCGTGGAATACTTCGAGATCGTGCATCTCAAGCAGATGCTTCAGGCTCGCGACTGAGTAATAGCGCAGATGCTCGTGATAGACCGTGTCGTATTGTAGCGTGTCGAGCAGGCCGATGAGATAATGCGACTCGGAGATGAATACGCCGCCGTCCTTCAGCATCTCAACGATGCCGTCGACAATCGCATGCACATCTTCGATATGGGCAAAACAATTGGCGGCCGTGACGACGCTCGCCGGCCCATGCTCGCGCTTGACCTCGCGCGCCACTTTGACGCCGAAATAGCGCTTGAGCGTCTTTATGCCGCGCTGGTTAGCGATGTCGCCAACGTCCGTCGGCTCAATGCCGAGCACGCGATGGCCGCCGTGTTGGAAGTTCGACAGCAGCGTGCCGTCGTTGGAGCCGATATCGACGACTAGATCATCGGGCCCGAGACCGAGCATGGCGGCGGACTCGCGCTGCAAGTCGGCGAAATTGTCACGCAGCACTTTGGTGGTGCCGCTGGTGTAGGGATATTCCGGCGGGAAGATGATCACCGGATCGACCGCGAGGCCGAGCTGCACCAGGTCGCAGTTGCTGCAATGCAGGAGATTGGTTGGAAACCACGGCTGCTGGAGCGGCTGTTGGCCGATCGGCACCATCTGGTTGACCGGCGGCATGTAGCCGAGCGAGAGCACGTCATCGAGCGGTGCGTAGCCGCAGACCTGACATTGTTCGACCGGAACGCTGGCGCCGGTGCCGGCGGCGCGCGCGATTTTGGTGGGGCGCAAGGGCTTGATCTCCTTCGACGTATCTCTGGGCACACGCGTGCCGCAGTCGCTCTTCACCTCTCCCCTGGGGGGTGAGGTCAACGCACGAAGCGCGTCGGGTGAGGGGGCAAGAGCCTATCGAACATTCGTAACCCCATCACCCCAACCCTCTCCCCCAAGGGGAGAGGGGGCTCGCCGTGCTTGTGGCGAGGTCGCGTATCGAATCGTTACGTTTTCGGCGCCAGCTCGGCGTGCTGCCAGTACCAATCGAGCGTCGGCGGCAGGCCTTGGGCGAGCGGCACACGCGGCTTATAGCCCAGGCTGGCGAGTTTCGAAATGTCGGGACAGCGCCGGGCGGTGCCGCCGGCCCGCGCGGGGCCGCCGACCAGATCGATCTCGCGGCCGGCATGCGCCGCGATCCGCCGCGCCAGATCGGCAATGGCGACTTCCTCCATGGTGCCGACGTGATAAATGCCGAGATGCTCGCCCTTCTCTCGCACTACCATGACGCCGGCCACCAGGTCGTCGATGTAGCAGAAGCTGCGAGTCTCCTCGCCGGTGCCCTGGATCTCCAAGCGTAGCCGGCCGGACGGCTGGCGCCGGTTCGTTTCATGCAAGCGCAGCGCCAGTTGCGGGATCACATGCTCGAAGCCCATGTCGGGGCCATAGACATTGTGCGGGCGGAAGATCAGCACGCGCTCGAAATATTTGCGCCCGAAATTGATCGCCATCAACTCGCTGATCATCTTGCCGCCGCCATATGAATAGCGCGGGTTTTGCGGATCGGGCACTACCAGCGGCGCGCTCTCGTCGGTCGGAATGTGCGGCGGCGTCTGATAGACCTCGGACGAGGACGCCAGCACAAGCCTGCCGATGCCGTGCTTGCGGCAAGCATCGATGACATTGGTCATGCCGCGCACGCCGACATCAAGCACCAGATCGGGCGCGTTATAGAAAAATTCCGTGCCGTTGACGAAGGCTAGGTGATGCACCTCGTCCGTGCCCTGGGCGGCTGCGTCCACAGCCGCCGCATCACGAATATCGCCGGCGATGAATTCGATGTGCTTGGCGACCTCGGCGAGGCGGCGCGAACTGCCGCGCGAATTGTCGTCGAGCACCCGCACGCTGCAACCGGCGCGCAGCAAGGCCTTCACTAGGCCGGAGCCGATGAAGCCACTACCGCCGGTGACGAGGATGCGCGGGTCGCTCATGTGTTCGCCACCGTCAAATTTGTCTTAGTGGGCATGGTCGTGAACGCGGTCCGTGTTTCGGGCGAGACTATATGTTTGCATTCGGCGAATATCCATGATGTAGAATTCTGCCGGCGGCGCTTAATCGATGTTTCGCCGCCGCGCGTTTCCCGGGCTCCTAGACAAGCAGATGTCGACGTCAAACGGCCAATCAGTTCAGCCGATTGCATGGTTTGGTCCGCACCTGACCGGCCGGGAGCTTGACCGGCTGCGCGACGTGCTCGATCGCCAATACCTCAATGACGGCCCGCTCGCCCGCGAATTCGAGCGGCGCGTCGCAGGCTTGGTCGGAACCAAGCACGCGGTGGCCGTTACCAGCGGCACCGCCGCCATCACGCTGGCGCTGATGGCCGCCGGCATCGGCCCGGGCGACGAGGTGCTGGTTCCCGACCTCACTTTCATCGCGACCGCCAATGCCGTGCGTCTGGCCGGCGCCGATGTCAAACTAGTCGATGTCGAGCCGGTGCGCTTCGGCGCCGATCCCGATCTTGTGGAAGCCGCGATCGGGCCGCGCACCCGTGCGCTGGTGACCGTCGACGTGAACGGCCGTGGCGCCGACTATCTGCGGCTCGAGCAAATCTGCCGCAAGGCGGGACTGGTGCTGATCTGCGATGCCGCCGAAGCCTTGGGCTCGCGCTTCGCCAGCCGCATGCTGGGTTCGTTTGGACAGGCCGGCATCTTTTCGTTTTCCGCCAACAAGACCATCACCGCCGGGCAGGGCGGCATGGTCGTGACCGACAGCGACGCGTTGCATGACCGCCTGCGCGAACTCAAGGATCAGGGGCGCCGCACGGGGGGAACCGGCGGCGACGATCTGCATCCGGTGCTCGGCTTCAATTTCAAATTCACCGATCTGCAGGCCGCCGTCGCGCTGACGCAATTAGACGAGATCGAAGCGCGGCTGGCGGCCGCGCTACGCCGCGACCAGGCCTATGTGGAACGGCTCGCCAATCAACCGGGCCTGACGCTACCGCCGTTTTCGGAAGCCGGCGAAGTCAGGCAATGGACCGATGTCCTGCTCGACAATCGCGCCGCCGTCTGCGCCGCGCTTGATGCGGCCAAGATCGGGCATCGCGCCTTTTGGCATCCGCTGCATCGCCAGCCGCCTTTTCAAGCCGACGACCGCGCGTTTCCCAACAGTATCGATATTTCCCGCCGCGGTGTCTGGCTGGCCTCGCGCCTCGATCTGACCGAAAGCGATATCGATCGCGTCAGCTCGATTATCGTTTCGGCGCTGCAGCGGTGACGTAGCCGAGCTCCGTGGCGTAGCGAAGCATTTTTTCCCGCGGGCGCGATTTCATCGGCTTGGCCGGGGTGCCGACGTAAATTGTCCAGGGCTCGGTGCTCGTGGTCACCAGCGAGCAGGCACCAATCACCGAGCCTTCCGCCAAGGTCACGCCCGGCATGATCACCACGTTTGTGCCGACATTGGCGAAATTTTCCATAATGACCGGGGCCAGCTTCATTCGATCCTTGTATTGCTCGGGCAAACTCGCAGGGCCAATTAATCCTTCGCCCTGAAAATGGTCGCTGCCGCAGATAACCCGACAACCCGCGGCCAGATTGGTAAAGTTGCCCATGACGAGAAGCGCCCGTTCGCCGCCGATAACGGTCACATAGGGCCCGATATGAACGTAGTCTGCGATCTCGGCGGCGGTCGTGATATAGGCACCGGAATCGATGGCGACATGATTGCCGATGTTGACAAGTTGCGGCCGGCGAATGGCGACGTTGGAGCCGATGTGGACGTCGTTTCCGACCGCCTTGAGGGAGCTGAGGTCGAATAGCGGCGGCATGGGCGCGGTTCAATTCCGGTCTGGGGTAACCATCATAGAACATGATCGACGATAGCAGAACAGCCAAACCGCCGGCTAGCGCCACGCGCCGCTCCTGGTGTCGCGTGGCGGCGCTTGTGCTGGTCGTGGCTGCGGTCGGCGTGCCAATCAATGGCCTCGTTGCCTATGCGCTTCTGCTGATCGCAACCGTCTTGATCTTCAGCGGCGAGGTGAGCGTTCGCCCTGGCGCATGGCTCGGGGCCTTCCTCGCTGTATTGATGGCGGTCCTGTTGCCGCTCGTGCTGGCGCCTGCGCCAATCGAGGAAGGCGACAATGTTTTTTTGCCGGATGGGCCGGGCAGCGTCCTCGAACAACAATTGCCGCCCGACGTGTATCGATTCATGAAGACGGAATTCGACGCGCTCTATCCGCCGTCGCAGCGCTGCACCGCGCAATCGCCCGGTTGCTGGGCGGTCGGCGGGTTCCCCGATCGGGCCTACGCCTTTTCCGCTGACGGCGTTCTCGGCAAGCCCGCCTTTTCCCGAAGCGTCAGCACGATCGATTTTTCCGATCCGGTCTGGCTGCGGCTCGGCTTCATCAATGACGTCCGCTACAACTGGTACACCGACGCGCCGGACGTTCATCGCGGCGATCGCAACCGGGCCTTCTGGATGGGCTTGCACCGGTGGAACATCACGATGCCGTGGTTCGTGATGGTCTGGTTTCCCGCCGACTATGTCGGTGCGACCATGTGCTGGCACGGGGATGTGCTCTGGGAAGGCGCCGATCAGCACTACGCTACCTTTCGCCACCCGACGAACGCCTGCCGCACGCTCGAACCCGACGATGTCGGCCGCAAGATCTTCGGCGTCGCGATCCGGCCGGGCATGTTGGCAATGACGCTCGATGCACCGGCGGCGGTCGAGGCGCGGCTGATCGCTTGCGCCATCGCCAGACTGCTGGCGGTTATTGCCGTGCTGGTGCTGCTGGTGCGGGTGCGGCTGCGAGAGACGGCGCGGCCTTTTGCGTTGATCGGATTGGCCCTGGTCGTCATCGCCATCAATGATGCCAGTTTCATCGGCGGATGGCGGCCGTTCGACGGCGGCGATGACGGCCTGTTCTATACCGGTGTCGGCCGTTTGATCCTCCAGCATCTCGTCGATGGAAATTTCACGTCCGCGCTTATCGGCGGCGAGAACGTCTTCTATTACGGCGGGCCGGGCCTGCGATATTTTCGCGCGCTGGAAATGGTCCTGTTTGGCGACACAAACATTGGCTATCTGTCGCTCATCTTGCTGATGCCGATCATTGTACTCCGGCTTTTCAAGCGCTTCTTGCCGGACGAGTTTTCCTGGCGTTTGGCTTTGGTCTTCACGGCATTGCCGCTTGGCGAGATTTTCGGCACCAGCTTTTTTCACTATGCAAAATGGGCGGCGCGCGGCTTCGCCGACCCGGCCGCGCATATCCTGTTGATTTGGGGCCTGCTGGTGATCGTGGGCCCGCGCGAGGGTCCTGCGCAAAAGGCAGCCACGACAGCGGCTGGTGCGCTATTGCTCGCGCTCGCGGTTATCACCAAGCCGATCGTGGCGCCAATCGCCGGCATCGTACTCGGCGGCGCAGGACTCGCGGCGCTGGCGCAACGCCAATGGCCGCGTCTCATCTCGATGTGCGTCGGTTTCCTGCCGATCCTGCTGCTTCCGCTGCACAATTGGTATTTTGGCCACGAACTTGTCCTGTTCAGCAGCAATGCGCGGCTGCCGGGGACTTATGTGATGCCGCCATCGGACTATGGGTCGGCGCTCGTCGAACTGACGCGGCTGGATTTCGGCGGCGAGCACCTACGCCGCGCGCTTACGCAGATCGGCGACTGGTTGAGCGGGCCGAGCCAGATGCCGGTGTTCATCCCGTTGCATGCAGCCGCAGTCGTCGTCGTGGCCTACATCGCGCTGCGTAGGCGCACCTTTGATCCATGGCTCCGCCTGATTGGCGCCGCCCTGCTCGCCGAATATGTGGTTGCGATGATCTATGCTTCGACGCCTCGTTATTTTTACGAGATGTGGCTGTTGACCGCGCTGCTGGTGGCGGTCTTTATCGAGCGCGGGCTGCCGGCCTGGATCGAACGATATAAACTTGAAATGACTTGGCGCTAATTCGATGTTCGTTCCCCTAACTGTCAGACGAAACAAGTTTCATGACTGATTCCCCCCTCAAGCTCACGATCCTGCTGCCGGTGCGCAACGAGACCATGAATCTACGCGTCATGTTGCGCATCTTGCGCGCGGTGCTGGTGGTCCCGCACGAGATCCTTGTGATCTTCGACAACGAAGCCGATGCCAGCATTGCGGTCGTGGAAGACGTGCGCGGTGCCTATCCGGAAGTGCGCCCCTTGCTCAATCGCGCGGGCCGCGGCGTCGCCTTGGCGATCCGCGCTGGAGTCGCCGCCGCGCAGGGCGAACGCATTTTGATTTTCGCGGCCGACGAGGTCGGCCCCGCGCTGGTGATCGACGACATGCTGGCGCTGATGGACGAAGGCGTCGAATTCGTCAGCGCCACCCGTTATGCCCACGGCGGCCGCCGGCTGGGCGGTTCGATCATCGGTCATTTCCTGTCGCGCACGGCCAATTGGCTTCTCAACACTGTTTCGGGCACCGGCTTTACCGACTCGACCACCGGTATCAAGATGTTCCGGCGCAGCGATTTCCCGCGGCTGAGCCGCGATACCAAATCGGTGGGCTGGGCGGTCGCCTTCGAGATGGCGATCAATGCCCAGACGGGTGGGCTCAAGCTGGGCGAAGTCCCGATCATCTCCATCGATCGTTTGTTCGGCGGCAAATCGTCGTTCCAGCTGATCCCCTGGGTCGTCAACTATTTCGGTTACTTTGCCACCGCTATGGCTAAGCTGCCGCGGTCGACGCGACCAAAGGTCAAGGTTCGCATACCGGTGGGAATGTAGCGGCCCCTGAGAACTGCTTGCATCCGGCCCGCCGCGGCGTCAGAAAGTGTCCCCATGAGCGACCATCCCACCGGCATCGAAATTGGTCTGACCAATTACGGCGACCCCGATTTCTCGCTTTATCTGCGGCGCTCGTTCGCCCGCTCGATGGGCTATTCCGGTGCCATGCTGGAAAAGCCGGTGGTCGGCATCGCCTATACGCCGTCCGGCTTCAACAATTGCCACCGGCACTTCCCCGAAATGCTTGAGGCGGTCAAACGAGGCGTGCTGGCGGCCGGCGCGCTGCCGATCGAATTTCCGACCATCTCGCTTGGCGAGGTGTTCCTCAATCCGACCAGCCTGAAATTCCGCAATCTGATGTCGATGGACACCGAGGAAATGGTGCGCGCGCAGCCCATGGACGCGGTGGTGCTGATGGGCGGCTGTGACAAGACCGTGCCGGCCCAGCTCATGGGCGCGGTTTCGGCCGGCCGGCCGGCGGTGATGCTGCTGGCAGGTCCGATGATGACCGGCCGCCATCACGGCGAGCGGCTGGGCGCCTGCACCGATTGCCGCCGGTTCTGGGCGAAATACCGCGCCGGCA
>Ga0075521_10000585_pt1 | contig 10993 bp, 9 predicted proteins | sample NGEPerD_FD_74785 | JGI IMG/M metagenome (GOLD analysis project Ga0075521, IMG submission 74785) | Arctic peat soil microbial communities from the Barrow Environmental Observatory site, Barrow, Alaska, USA - NGEE PermafrostAB12-D | ecosystem: Environmental > Terrestrial > Soil > Wetlands > Peat ...
TCCAAGAAGCTTGTTGAGAAGCAATGAATCGGGGGTGTTAGCTAACTGTGTGGTCACGATGGGGCCTACTCAACGACGGTGTGACGTGAAGAAGTGCGTTTCTTGCGCTATTGTGCAGTAATGGCCGTTACCGCCCGTTCCGCCCCCCTCCCGGACCGATTCGCCGGTGGTGATTCCCACCACAGATCGGTCGCCGGCCGAGGATCCGTGTTCTCGCACCACGTCTCGACAGCGCCGCCGGCGACGACGGCGGGCAGGCAACCCGCACGCCGACCCGCCGGTGACGGTCGGCCGGCACCGACGAGGCGCACTCGGTCGTCACCAAAGGCGAGTTCGGGCACCCGGCCTGAGGCGTCGTCGCCCTCTGCGTTAGCGCAGTTCGCCGGTGAGAAGGTCACGTCGGAAGCACCGGATCCACTGACCATCGGTCGCCGCATCCGGCACATCCGACGGACCCAGGGCAGGACTCTTGCCGATGTGGCAGCTGTTGCGGCGATCAGCCCCTCGGCCCTCTCGCTCATCGAGAACGGCAAGCGTGAGGCCAAGCTCTCGGTGCTCAGCGCGCTCGCGGCCGGACTGGGGATCGTTCTGACTGAGTTGCTGGCCGGAAACGCGCCCAGCCGCCGAGCCGCCCTGGAGATCGAACTGGAGAAGGCGCAGCGGGCCGGCTCGTTCGAGTCCCTGGAGATCCCCGCCGTGCGCACCGGGCCCCGGCTGCCGCTCGAGGCGCTGGAGGCGTTGGTCGGGCTGCATCGCGCGCTGGCCAAGGTGCAGGCCGAGCGCGCCGCCACTCCCGAGGAGGCCCGGCGGGCAAACGCCGACCTGCGCGAACGGATGCGCCGTCGGGGCAACTATTTCGGTGAGATCGAAGCCATGGGGGCCGGACTGCTCGCCGCCACCAAATACGACGGCGGTCCGATCACCCGTGCCGTGGTCGACCGGATGGTCGCGCACCTGGGCTTCCGCCTCGTGCACACCACGGATCTGCCCGAGTCCACCCGCACCGTCACCGACCTGGGGAACCGGATCATCTACCTGCCGCAACCGGGCGCCGGTCAGCACGACTCCCGATCCCTGGCCCTGCAGGCCCTCGGCCACGTCGTGCTGGATCACGCAGTGCCGCAGGACTATTCGGAGTTTCTCGAGCAGCGGGTCGAGATCAACTATTTCGCCGCCTCGCTGCTGATCCCCGAGCGCGGGGCGCTGGCGTTGCTCCGTCGGGCGAAGGCGGCCAAGGACATCGCCATCGAGGACCTGCGGGACGCCTACGTGGTGTCCTACGAGACGGCCGCGCATCGGTTCACCAACCTGGCCACCCGTCACCTGGACCTGCCGGTGCATTTCATGCGGATCTCGTCGTCCGGGGTGATCTACAAGGCCTACGAGAACGACGGCGTGCATTTCCCCGCCGACGCGACCGGCGCGATCGAGGGGCAGCGGGTGTGCCGGTACTGGACGGCCAGGGTGGTCTTCGACCAACCGGACCTGTCATCGGCCTACCAGCAGTACACCGACACGAATTCCGGGACGTACTGGTGCACGGCGGTCATCGACAAGACGCCGGCGGGGCTGTTCTCCGTCAGCGTCGGCCTGCCCTACGCGGACGCGAAATGGATGCGCGGCCGGGACACGGCCGAACGGTCCCGCTCGCGCTGCCCGGACCCGACCTGCTGCGCGCTTCCGCCGGCGGACCTGGCGCAGCGGTGGGGCGGCATCGCCTGGCCGAGCGCTCGGGTGCATTCCCACCTGCTGGCGGCGATGCCGCCGGGAGTGTTCCCTGGAGTCGATCAGACCGATGTGCTCGCCTTCCTGGAGCGGCACGGCGGCCGATGACGTCCGCGAGTCCCGGTGGCACCCGGGACCCGGTGGCCTCGCTCACCTCCGGGGCTCGGGAGCCACGGGATCGCGACCGGTCGCCGGCAGTTCGCGGTGGCGCCGGGCGTGCCGGAGGGCGTCGAACGACAGCACCGCGAGTGCGGTCCACACCAGCACGAAGCCGATCCACCGCGACGGCGGCATGCTCTCACCGAACCACAGCACGCCGAGCAGGAACTGCACCACCGGAGTCAGGTATTGCAGCAGGCCGAGCACCGACAGTGGCAACGCCCGGGCGGCCGCCGCGAAGGCCAGTAGTGGCATGCAGGTGACGATGCCCGAACTGGCGAGCAGCAGGACGTGCCCGGGGCCGTTCTGGGTGAGCGTCGACGTGCCGGTGGCCTGGATGACGGACAGGTAGGCAAGGGCCGGCAGTGCCAATACCAGACCCTCGGCGGTCAGGGATGCCGTCGGTGCCAACGGGATCACCTTCTTCACCAGCCCGTACAGCCCGAAGCTGGCGGCGAGCCCGAGCGCGGCCCAGGGCACGGCGTCTCCGGTCAGGGTCAGCACCGACACCGCTCCGACCCCGAGGGCGACCGCCGCCCACTGGGCGGGACGCAGCCGCTCGGCGAAGATGGCCACCCCGAGCAGCACGCTGACCAGCGGGTTGATGAAGTATCCCAGTGCGGCCTCGACCACCCGTCCGTTGTTGACCGCCCAGATGTAGATGCCCCAGTTGAATCCGATCAGTACCGACCCGGCGACGACCAGCGCCCAGACCCGCACCGGCATGGTGCGGACCGCCGGCCAGCCGCGCACCACGGTGAGAATCAGTGCGGACACCACCAGCGACCAGATCATCCGATGGGCCAAGATCTCCAGCGCGCCGGCCGGCTGCAACAGTGGGAAGTACAACGGGAACAGGCCCCAGATCAGGTAGGCGAGCACGCCGAAGCTGATTCCCCGTCGCATGGCTGACCTCCGGGTGGCCGCTGCCGTCGCGCGCCGCCGTCCAGCCCCCCGCCCGCGAGCGCCGCTGCCGACGGGCGCCTGGAGTCAGCGGTAGTTGGTGAACTGCACCGCGATGTCCAGATCGGCCTGCTTGAGCAGCGCGATCACCGCCTGCAGGTCGTCGCGCTTCTTGCCGGACACCCGCAGCTGATCGCCCTGGATCTGAGCCTGCACACCCTTGAGGCCCTCGTCCTTGATGCGCTTGGCGATCGCCTTGGCCTTGTCGGAGGCGATGCCCTGGACCAGGGTGCCGGTGACCTTGTATGTCTTGCCAGATGCCGTCGGATCGCCGACCTCGAATGCGCGGAGCGAGATGCCCCGCTTGATCAGCTTGTCCTTGAAGACGTCGATGGCCGCCTTGCATCGTTCCTCGGTGCTCGAGGTGATCGTGATGCCGCTCTCGCCTGCCCAGGCGATCGCCGTGTCGGTCCCGCGGAAATCGAACCGCTGGGAAAGCTCCTTGGCTGCCTGGTTCAGCGCGTTGTCGGCCTCCTGATGGTCGACCTTGCTGACGATGTCGAACGAGGCATCTGCCATCGTCGTCACCCCTTCGGTTGGTTCGCGATTGTCTCGCCGGCGGTGTCGAGCCGGAGCCGCGGTCGTCGCGGCAGGCCGGTCCGTCGTCGTGTTCGGTGGTCATTCTGCCCGCGCCGGACGTCATCGCGCGCCCACCCGGGTCCCCCCGGTCCGAGATCGGCCGCCCCGGTGGACCGATGGGGTCGAGCGACGCGGCGCCTTGTAGGCTGTTCGGGCGCAGCCAGACCGATGGTCGGGCTCCGACGGCAGGTTACCCGAGTGGCCAAAGGGAGCTGACTGTAAATCAGCCGGCATTGCCTACGGGGGTTCGAATCCCTCACCTGCCACCGCTCATCCGCGCCGAGCCCCTCGACATCGAGGGGCGGCGCCCTTGCGTGCAGTGTGCGCGGCGTCAATCTGACTGGAAACCCCCCTCTCAGTTGCGCGGGGGGCTACGCTGCGTAGATCACCGGGGAGGGCCGCGGTCCGGTCGGCGACGGCTTTCTTTGTCGAGCCCCCGAACGCGCGCGAAGGTGATGGGAGGCGCTCGCTATGACAATCAACGTTCACTCCGCCGAGAACGAGAAACCGCGCCGCAGCTATACAGGTCATCAGATCTTCCCCATTGTGGCGGCGCTGGTCTTCACGATCTCGGCGGTGTTCTGGTATGCCGTGCTCCGGTTCAGCCCGACGGGCACCCACACCAGCACCCAACTGCTGATTGGCGGGGGCATCCTGCTGCTGGCCTTCCTGGCTGGCGAGTTGTTCCCGTTGCAGGTAGAGGTTCGTCGCGAGACGCTGCTGGTCAGCGGCTCCGAGCTGCCCTTGGTTCTCGGCCTGCTGCTGTTACCGGCTTGGGAGGTAGGCGCGACGCACGCCGCCGCGGGTCTGCTCGTGTTCCTCATCCGCCGCGACAGCTGGCGCAACATCGCGGTGAACCTGTCCTTCGTGACCATCGAGACGGGGACAGCGGCCGCCGTCATGCTGGCCATCGTCCGGCCCGAAAGCTCGATGGCGTTCCAGTACCTCGCCGTCGCGTTGGGTGTCCTTTCCGGAGCGCTGATGTCCGCCCTCGCGGTCGGGCTCACGTATCTGCTGATCGGGCCGGCCGAGCCGCTGGGCCGGTTCGTCGGGCGGGCGATGCTGGCCGCCGTGGCGATCGTCACCTTCGCCCTGGTCGGCTACACGGTCTGGGACAGCGGTTCCGGCGGTCCGGTGTTGTGCATGGCCATGGCCGCCGTGCTGGTCGTGCTGTACCGCACCTATTTCCTGTTCCTGCGTCAGCACTCCGACCTGACCCGGATGTACAGCTTCGGCCGGCAGGTCACCGGGGTCGGGTCCTCCACCGACGACTGGCGCGGCGTGCTCGAACAGGTGCGCGACCAGTTGAATGCCGAAGTCGCGGTGCTGCGACTGGGCGATGGCGACCACGAGGAGCGCACCGTCGCGATCGGGCCCGACGGCGTGTTGGAGGAACCCCCGGCGGACGTCAACGACCCGCTGCTGGCGCTGGCCAGGGCCACCGGTCGGGCCCTGGCCTCCACCGATCGGACCACCAACCCGGCGATGCTGTCCGCCCTTTCCAGCCGCAAAGCCTGGGATGTGCTGGTCGTCCCGCTGCGGTCCGGCGACCGTGACCGTGGATTCCTCGAGGTGCGCGACCGGTTGAGCCGGTGGGGCCGATTCCGGGATGGGGACGTGCAGCTGCTGGAAACGCTGAGCGGGCATGTTGCGACCGCGCTGGACAACCTCAGGCTGCTGGAGACGTTGCGGCACGAGGCGTATCACGACTCGGTGACCGGTCTGCGAAACCGGTTGGGGCTCAACGTCGAAGTCCGGTCCGCGATGGCCGAGAACCGCGGCGGCGCCATCATTCTGGTCGAGCTGAACGTGCTGTCGCAGGTGAACAACGCCCTCGGGCACGATCGAGGGGAACGCTTGCTCCGGGTCGCCGGAGAGCGTCTGGTCGAGATGGTGGGCCCGGATCGCCCGGTTGCCCGCATCGAGGGCGACCGATTCGCCATCCTGGTCAGCGCGCAGTCCGAATCGGATCTGGTCGCATTCGGTGGTGAGGTCCTGCTCTGCGTCGGCCGGGCCTTCTCGCTGGACGGGATCGAGGTCGATCCGCAGCCGTGCATCGGCATAGCGGCGATCACCGGTACCGTGGACGTCCTCGGCGATGTCGCGATCGACCCTGGCACCCTGCTGCAGCGTGCCGAGATGGCCATGCTCGCCGCGCGGGCCCGTGAGGACACCCTGCAGATCTACCGGCCGAGCATGGGTGAGGTCTACCGGCGGCGGTTCCAGCTCGTCACGCAGTTCCGACAGGCGATCGAGCAGGGCCGGATCGTCGTGCACTACCAGCCCAAGGTCAATCTGGCCGAACGTGAACTGGTCGGGGTCGAGGCGCTGGTCCGGTGGATGCACCCGGAGTTCGGGCTGGTTTCCCCGGCCGAGTTCGTCGAGGCCATCGAGGCCACCGGTTCGATCGACATCCTGCTCGAACACGTGCTCGACATCGTGCTGCGGCAGCTGGCGCAATGGACGGCGCGGGGCATCCAGATCACCGCAGCGGTCAACCTCTCCGTGCGCAACCTCCTGTCGGACGACTTCTACGCCAAGGTGGAAGACGCGTTGACCCGGCACGGGGTGAGCCCGGAACTGCTGACCTTCGAGATCACCGAGTCCAGCGTGATGGCCGATCCGGAACATTCGCTGCCCGTGCTGCGACGGTTGCACGGCATGGGGATCGGCCTGTCGGTCGACGACTTCGGGACCGGGTACTCCTCGTTGGCCTACCTGCGCCGGCTGCCGATCGACGAGATCAAGATCGATCGGTCGTTCGTGCAGGGCATGAACACCGATCTGGGTGACCTGGCGATCGTGCGGGCCATCGTGGACCTCGGTCACTCGCTCGGCCTGCGCGTCGTCGCCGAGGGTGTCGAGGAGGAGGCGGCCCGCGACGCCCTGCGGGAGATGCATTGCGACCAGGCCCAGGGGTTCCTGATCTCCCGCCCGGTGCCGGTGGACCGCTTCGAGGCGTGGCTGGTCTCGCGCACCGTCAGCACGTACGACCCGGACTCCACGACGCATGTGTTGCGGCTGATGAGCTGATTCGTGCCCGACTTGGTGCGGGGGACCCGGCGGGTGTGTCGGGCTACCCACCGCGGGCCGACCGCAGAGCGCCCTGGCTGCTCGCGTGTTTTCGTCGGGACGACGGCCTAGGGTAGAGTTGTCGAGGCTGCTAGCGGGGTGTTTCACGCGTCCCGCGCCGGTGTCAAGGTCAGTGCGAGATCAGTGCAGCGCCCCTTTAGCTCAGTCGGCAGAGCGTCTCCATGGTAAGGAGAAGGTCTACGGTTCGATTCCGTAAAGGGGCTCGGACGGCGGTGACGCAGGCAGGGCCAGGTGCCTTGGTGCTCGCCGTTGACCAGGAGGGGCTGGCGCCCCTCGCGTCTGGCGGTGTAGCTCAGTCGGTAGAGCAAGCGGCTCATAATCGCTGTGTCGCCGGTTCAAGTCCGGCCACCGCTACCACGTACTCCGCCGTCTTCAAGGGCGGCGGTCCACCACCCGGACGGCTTGCCGTACGTCCGTCCGAGCACCGTAACGAAGAAAGAGGCAGCTGCCGTGGCCGCCACCGACGTCCGCCCCAAGATCACCCTGGCGTGCGAGGAATGCAAGCACCGCAACTACATCACCCGCAAGAACCGGCGTAACGATCCCGATCGCCTCGAGATCAAGAAGTTCTGCCCGAATTGCGGCGTGCACCGCAAGCACAAGGAAACCCGCTAGGCGCGGGCAGCGTTCCGTGGCATTGAACCTGTCGTACGTCGGGCGTGCCTTCCCGTATGACGAGCCGTTCTCGGTCGGGGTCGAGAAGATCCGCGAGTTCGCGCGGGCCATCGGCGACGACAACCCGCTCTATCGCGATCGGGACGCCGCCCGCGAGGCCGGTTACCCGGACATCGTCGCGCCACCCACGTTCGCGATCGCGGTGATCATGAAGGCCCAGGACGCCTTGCTGTTCGACCCGGAGCTCGGCTTGGACTTCGCCGTGGTCGTGCACGGCAACCAGCGTTTCGTGCACCACCGGCCCATCCACGCCGGGGACGAGCTGACGTCGACACCGTTCGTCGATCAGGTGCGGGTGTTGGCCGGCAATGACGTGATCAGCCTGCGCACCGAGGTCACCGACGTCCAGGGTGCCCCGGTGTGCACGGCCTACGGAACCCTGGTTGCGAGGGCCGACGTATGACGCCGGTTTTCGACGACCTGTCCGTCGGTGACGCACTACCGCCGCTGACCCTGCACGTGACCAGGGCGCAGCTCGTCCGGTATGCCGGTGCCGCGGGCGACTTCAACGCGATCCACTGGAATCCGCGAGTGGCTCGCGAGGTCGGTCTGCCCGACGTGATCGCGCACGGGATGCTGACCATGGCCTCGGCCGGCCGGGTCGTCACCGACTGGGTCGGCGATCCCGGTCGACTCCGGCAGTTCGAGGTCCGCTTCACCCGGCCGGTGATCGTGCCCGATGACGACGAGGGCGCCGAGCTGGACCTGACCGCGGTGATCGGCGCGCTGGACCCGGAGGCGCGGACCGCGCGGATCGACATCACCGCCAAATTCGCCGGGCAGACGGTGCTGGGCAAGGCCAGGGCCCTAGTCACGCTGTCCTGACGGCGGGGCCCTCGTTCGCGCTACCTGACGGGCGGTGCTCGGCCAGGCCGCCGTCGTCAGCGTTCCCCGATCCGGTCCACCCCGCACCCCCGCCGCGCCCGGCTCGGTTCGCCGCGCGGATCAACTTCGCCCGCGCGGACAAACCCTGCCCTTTTGGGACCGATGTGACAGGAGTCAACGAGATCAGCCGCGCGAATGGTGTTGATCCGCGCGGCGAACCGGGGGGCGGGGTCAGTCGCGTGCGGTGGCCAGGAACTCGCCCATTCGGGTCACCCCGGTGACCAGATCGTCGTCACCAAGCGCATACGACAGCCGGAAGTATCCCGGGGTGCCGAACGCCTCCCCCGGCACCACCGCCACTTCCGCCTTGTCCAGGATGAGGGTGGCGAGTTCGGCGGAGGAAGCGGGCCTGACACCGCCGAAGTCCTTGCCGATCAGCTCGGTGACGGACGGGTAGGCGTAAAAGGCGCCGAGGGGCTCCGGGCAGCTGACGCCCGGGATCGCGTTCAGCAGCTCGACGATCCGCCCCCGGCGCCGGTCGAACGCGGTCCGCATCTGCGCGACCGCGTCCAACGAACCGGACACCGCGGTCAGGGCGGCCTGCTGGGCGACGTTGCAGACGTTCGACGTCAGGTGCGATTGAAGGTTCGTGGCGGCGTTGACCACATCTGCCGGGCCGATCAGCCAACCGACCCGCCACCCCGTCATGGCGTAGGTCTTGGCGACCCCATTGACCACGACACACGTGTCGGCGATCTCCGGAGCCATCACCGGCATCGAGACGTGCCGGGCGTCGGCATAGACCAGGTGTTCGTAGATCTCGTCGGTCACGACCCAGATGTTGTTGGCCGCGGCCCACCGGCCGATCGCCGCGACCTGCTCGGGTGGGTAGACCGCGCCGGTCGGGTTCGACGGCGAGCAGAACAGCAACGCCTTGGTGCGGGGGGTCAGGGCCGACTCCAGCTGATCGATGGTGACCAGATAGCCGGCAGCCTCGTCGGCCACCACCGGCACACTGAGGCCGCCAGCGAGCGTGATCGCCTCCGGATAGGTGGTCCAGTACGGCGCGGGCAGCAGCACCTCGTCGCCCGGGTCCAGCAGCGTCGCGAACGCCTGGTAGACAGCCTGCTTGCCGCCGTTGGTGATCAGCACCTGTTGCGGCGTGACCTGCAGACCCGAATCCCGGGCCGTCTTGTCGGCGACCGCCTTGCGCAGCGCAGGCAGGCCCGCGGCCGGGGTGTACCGGTGGTTCGCCGGCACGCTGCAGGCCGCGATCGCCGCCTGCACGATGTAGTCCGGGGTCGGGAAGTCGGGTTCGCCGGCGCCGAACCCGATGACCGGGCGGCCGGCGGCCTTGAGCGCCTTGGCCTTCGCGTCCACCGCCAGGGTGGCCGACTCGGCGATACCACCGATTCGCGCCGAGATCCTTGGGTGCTCGGCGGAGCGGGTGACGTCGCGGGGTGAGGAGCTGGTGGGGGGCGAGGAAACGTTGCCTGCCTGGGCCTGCATGCTCATGGGTCCATCGTCGCACGCACGGGATGGACAGGTTGGCCGGGTCGCGCGGTCCGGGGGTTCGTCGGCATCGGAAAACCGGCAGGTCCGCCGTCCGGTCACCGCTGCCGGTCACCGGCGCGGTTCGTCCGAACTCGCGCCGGTGGCCTACACTGGTCGTTCTGGGGTGTGCTGGAGCCTGCCTGCGTTGCGGGTCGGCCGGGGGCACATCCCGGTCTTGCGAGAGGGGTTCCCTCGGTCGCAGCCGGATCCGGCGGCAGCCAAGGGGCGTAGCTCAACTGGCAGAGCAGCGGTCTCCAAAACCGCAGGTTGCAGGTTCAAGTCCTGTCGCCCCTGCAGTACGAAGAACGGTCGCCGCCATCGTGGTCCATCCAGGGCGCGGGGGTCGGCGAAGCGGAACCAACAACCGACTGCATCGACAGACCAGAGCAGTGAGGACGAAGAGCGAGTGAGCAACGATCTCGACGGCGTGCCGGACGACGGGCGCGAGCCGGTCGACCCGGCAGCGACGGGCGAGGCCGCTGGGTCGTCGCCGGCGGCCGATGCTTCCACGGGTCAGCAGTCTGCGGCCGACGGGCATGACAAGCCGCGCACCGCGCCACCGGGATCCGTCGGCAGCGGTGACGATGCCGTCAGCGCTACCGATGGTGTCGCCGACGGTGGCGAGGCCGTCGGTTCCGACGTCGTCGCGGCTCCGGCCGGCGGCACCCGCCGCTCGGGCGGCGTGGCTGCCGGGTCAGCCCGCGCCGCGGCGCGACGCTCGGCTGCTCAGGCGGCGGGGGTAAACATGCCCGGTGGGACGGCCGGAACAGCCGACCGCCGCAAGAGCGACGGCAAGGGCGCACCCACCCCGAGCCGGGCGGCGACCACCGCTGCTCCGCGACCGAACATGTTCGCCAGGTTCGGGCTGTTCCTGCGTGAGGTCGTCGCCGAGCTGCGCAAGGTCATCTGGCCCAACCGCAACCAGATGGTCACCTACACCATCGTCGTGATCATCTTTGTGTCGTTCATGGTCGCGTTTGTTGCCGGTCTCGACGTCCTGTTCGCCAAAGGTGTGCTGGCGATCTTCGGTTGACCGCGGACGCCGCCATCGGAACGCACATGATGACGCCGGCTCTGCCCACCAAGTCCCTAGAGCCACGCCATAGAGAACGAGATCAGGAAGCGAGAATGACCGTGTCGAGTCACGTCGATTCCACCGGCGAGGAGCCTTTGCGCGACCTCGTCCTGACGGACGGCGATGAGACCACTCTCGCCACCACCACGCAGTCCGACGGCAGTGCCGGTTCCGGCGAACCCTCGACGGCCGAGGCGCAGGAGTTGGCGGAGGCCGAGGAGTTGGCGGAGGCCGAGGAGTTGGCGGAGGCCGAGGAGCTGGTGGAGGCCGAGGAGCTGGTGGAGGAGGCCGAGGTCGTCGAGGCGGTCGAGGAGTTGGCCCAGGCCGAGGAGGCGGTCGAGGTCG
>Ga0075521_10000586_pt1 | contig 10990 bp, 9 predicted proteins | sample NGEPerD_FD_74785 | JGI IMG/M metagenome (GOLD analysis project Ga0075521, IMG submission 74785) | Arctic peat soil microbial communities from the Barrow Environmental Observatory site, Barrow, Alaska, USA - NGEE PermafrostAB12-D | ecosystem: Environmental > Terrestrial > Soil > Wetlands > Peat ...
CCGCCACCGAGATCTGCGCCGTCTCCTCACTCACCACGATCACGAGCGCATCACTCTCCTCCGAAAGCCCGATGGCCGCGCGGTGACGCGTGCCGAGCGTGCGGTCGATGTTCTGCGCCTGCGAGAGCGGGAGGATGCACCCTGCCCCGACGATCGTGTCGCCCCGAATGATCACGGCGCCGTCGTGCAGCGGCGAGTACGGCGTGAAGATCGTCGCGAGCAGATCGGCGCTCACCTTCGCCTGCATCTCCTTTCCGCTTTGCACATAGTCACCCAGCGCGATCTCGCGCTCGAGCACGATGATGCAGCCGATTCCGGAACGGCTCAGCCGCTCCACCGCATCTGCGACCTCTTCCGCCACCTCGCTCACTTGCATTCGGCGGAAGAAGCGCGTCACGCGCGACTGCCCCAAGTGCGCGAGCGCCGCGCGGAGCTCGGGCTGAAAGATCACGAGCGCCGCGAACGCGCCGTACGTGAAGACGATGCCGAGCAGGTAGGTGATCATCGTGAACTTGAACACCCACGCGAGCGCGTACGTCAGCACGAGCACGACGATCCCGATGAGCATCTGCACCGCGCGCGTGCCATGCAGGAGTAGCAGCAGCCGGTACACGCCGTACGCCACGACCACGACCTCGATCGCATCGCGCCAGCCAAAAGCAAGAAAGCGCAGCTGTTCGAACATGCTCAACGGTCTCCTTCAACCAGAATGCTCCACGCCGTGTCGAGCGCGCGCCGCGCGTGATCCACATCGTGCACGCGAAAGATGCGCGCTCCGCCCGCCAAAGCGAGCACGTTTGCAGCGGTCGTGCCATCGATGCGATCGTCCGGCTCCTTCGCGCCGCTCAGCTCTCCTACGAACCGCTTGCGCGACACGCCGATCGCCACCGGCAGTCCGAGCTCCGCAAACCTCGGCAGCTCCCGCAGCACGGCGAGCGAGTGCTGCGTGCGCTTCGCAAAGCCTACCCCGGGATCGATCGCGATCCGCTCGCGCGCAACGCCGGCCTCGCGCGCCCACTCCACGCGCGCGCCGAGCTCCGCAATGATCTCTCCCACCACGTCGCCGCCGTACCCCGCCTCGGCGTACGTCCCCATCGTCGCGACATCGCCACGCGAATGCATGAGGATCACGCCGGCGTTCTGGTCCGCGCACACCTCGGCCATCTTCGCATCGAGGCGGAAGCCGGACACATCGTTGATGACGTCGGCGCCGTGCGCGAGAACGGCGCGCGCCACTCCGCTCTTCACCGTGTCGATCGAGATCGGCACCTGAGGATGCGAATCGTGCAGCAGATCGAGCACGGGGAGTACGCGCGCGAGCTCCTCCTCCTCGCTCACAGGCGTCGCCCCCTGCGGCCGCGTCGACTCACCGCCGATGTCGAGCATGTCCGCGCCCATCGCGATCAGCAGGCGCCCGTGCGCCGCCGCCGCGGAGGGAGAAAAAAACTTACCCCCGTCGCTAAAGCTGTCGGGGGTAACGTTGATGATCCCCATGATCAGGGGCCGGTTCAGTTGCAGCGTGCGCGACGCGAGCCGCCACTCGGCTGCGCTCACGCGCGTGTCCGCCGTGCGGCGGAGGTCACGCCGGCGCGACCTCCGGTCCACCGAGCAGCCCCGGCCTCGCGGGCTTCGGCTGCACGACCACACCCGGCGCGACCGGCGCTGCAATCGCCGGCGGTGTTCCCGTCTTCCGCGGCGGAAGCGGGATCCCCTGCACCAGCATCGCCGCATCATCGGCGGTGAGCGTCTCGCGCTCCAGCAACGCCTCCGCCATGCGCTCGAGCAGATCGCGATTCTCGATCAGCGTCTGCTTCGCGCGCGCATACGAGTCGTTGAGCAGCCGCGTGACCTCCGCGTCCACCAGCTGGGCCGTGCGCTCCGACACCTCGCGGTGCCTCGAGAGCTCGCGGCCGAGAAAGACTTCCTGCTCGTTGTCGCCAACGAGCACGGGGCCGATCGCGTCGGACAATCCCCACTGCGACACGTAGCGCCGCGCAAGCCCCGTCGCCTTCTGGATGTCGCTCGCGGCGCCAGTGGTCACCTGATCGCGACCGAACACCAGCTCCTCCGCAACGCGACCGCCGTACGTCATGACCAACGTCGCCTCGAGCTGCTTGCGCGTGATCGAGTAGCGATCCTCGACGGGGAGCGTGAAGGCGATTCCCAGCGCGCGGCCGCGCGGCACGATCGTCACCTTGTGCAGCGGATCGCAGCCGGGCGTCTTGATCGCGCACACCGCGTGGCCGGCCTCGTGGTACGCCGTATTCCGCTTCTCGTCGTCCTTCATCACCATCGACTTGCGCTCGGCGCCAAGCATGACCTTGTCCTTGGCCTGCTCGAGATCGTCGAGATACACCTTGTCGGCACTGCGGCGCGCGGCGAGCAGCGCGGCCTCGTTCACGAGATTCGCGAGATCGGCGCCGGACATTCCCGGCGTGCCGCGCGCGATCACCGTCACTTCCACATCGTCAGCGACGGGCACCTTGCGCAGATGCACGCGTAGAATCTCCTCACGCCCGCGCAGGTCGGGGAGATCGACGACCACCTGTCGATCGAAGCGGCCCGGCCGCAGCAGTGCGGGATCGAGCACATCGGGACGGTTCGTCGCCGCGATGAGGATCACACCCTCGTTGGATTCGAAGCCATCCATCTCGACGAGCAGTTGGTTGAGCGTCTGCTCGCGCTCATCGTGACCGCCGCCCAGACCGGCGCCGCGATGGCGCCCGACGGCGTCGATCTCATCGATGAAGATGATGCACGGCGCGTGCGCCTTCCCCTGCTCGAAGAGATCGCGCACGCGGCTCGCGCCAACGCCCACGAACATCTCGACGAAGTCCGAGCCGGACATCGAGAAGAAGGGACGCCCCGCCTCGCCGGCGACCGCGCGCGCGAGGAGCGTCTTGCCGGTGCCCGGAGGGCCGACGAGAAGCACGCCCTTCGGCAGCCGTCCGCCAAGACGCGTGTACTTCTGCGGATCGCGCAGGAACTCGATGATCTCCTCGAGCTCTTCCTTCGCCTCATCCGCCCCCGCGACATCCGCGAAGGTGACCTTGGGGGTGTCGCCGGTGATCAGCTTCGCCTTGCTCTTGCCGAAGCTGAACGCCTTCGCGCCGCCCGCCTGCATCTGGCGGAAGATGAAGAAGAAGATTCCGACGACGAGGAAGAACGGCAGAAAGGTCAAGAGCTGGCCGATCACCGACGGCTTCGCGTCCGTGGCGCTGATCTCGACGTTCTTCGCGCGCAGCCGTTCGATCTCCTTCGGATCGTTGGCCATCGGGAGGTGCACGGAGAAGTGGAGCACGTCTTTCGCCGCGGCGACACTCGGGACTTTGTGCCGGAAATCGCCGTTGATGATCTTTCCTTCCTGGATCGAGATTTTCTGGACGTTGTCAGCGTCGAGCTGCTGGCTGTACGTCGAGTAGTCGATCTCGGTCGTTTGATCGCGGGCGCCATTAATCTGCATGAAGACGATCGGGATCAAGATGACGATGATCCAGAGCGAGAGCGTCTTCGAGATTTTGCCCCAACTGAAGTCGCGCTTCGGGGGAGGTGTGCGGTCAGCCATTACTGCAAGCTCGCGATATAGGGGAGATGGCGGAAATTCTCCGCATGATCCAATCCGTACCCAACCAGGAACTCGTGCGGGGCGTCGAAGCCCACGTACCGTACCGGATAGCGGAGGTGCTCGGCGATGTGCTTATGTAGTAGAGCGCAGATCGCCAGTGATTTCGGTCGTCGTACGGAGAGCAGGTCCATGAGCCGGCTCAGCGTTCTCCCCGAGTCGACAATGTCCTCGACCAGGAGGATGTGCCGCCCTTCGAGCACCGTCTCCGGATCGTACACCATGTGCACATCGCCGCTCGACGCCGTTTCGGAGCCGTAGCTCGACGCAACGAGGAAATCTACCTGGATGGGGCGCGTAATGTGGCGCACCAGGTCTCCCAGAAAGATAAAGCTCCCCTTCAGCAGTCCCAAGACGAGAAGGTCGCCGTCGGGATATTCCGCGGAGATCTCGGCGCCGAGCTCGCTCACACGCTGGGCAATGGTATCCGCCTCGAATGCGATGCCTTTGACGGCGCGTCCGTCGAGCCTGGGATCAGCGATCGATGCGCTCACAATGATATGTCACCACCGGCCGACCGGGCCGCTCGGACGCCGCAGAGCTGCGGCGGACTCCAGGAACCCACACGATCTCGTCGTCCGCCAGCACGACGGGCCACGAGCTTCGACTCGCCGCATCGACTCCCGCATCGCGCAGCAACCCCTTCACTCGACGCACGCCGCCACCGGCCGGCACCATGCGATCGCCCGGGTGCCACATGCGCACCGTGAGTGTCTTGCGGGCGGGCAGCTTCGCGCTCCATAGCGAGACGACTGCTTCGTCGCGCGCATCGAAACGAAAGCCGCCGAGCGAGACCATTCCCTGAAGGGTTAACGCGCTCTGAGGTGGATTAGTTGCGGCGCGCCGAACAATGATCGCGCCGCGATGCGCCGCTGCCTCGAAGCCGCCCGAAAGCTGAATGCGCGCGCCACTCCTCTCACTGGTGGTAAACGTCACGAGACGGTCCGTTCCCCGGCGGTCGAGCGTCGCGCCGGCGCGCGCGGCGACCGCGGGCCAGAGAAGCGCAAGCGCTTCGGCATCATAGCGCAGCAGCGCATCGCGAGCAACGAGCACTGCGCCGTTTTGCCGCTCGAGCGAGAGCTCGCGATCAAGCAACGCGTCGACCTCGTTGCGGAGCGCGGCGGCGCGCTCGCCGAGCGCGAGCAGCTCAGCGCCGAGCGCGGGGCGCGCGCGGAGGAGCGCGGGGAGGAGCTCGTGGCGAACGCGATTGCGGAGATGATCGAGGCGCGCGTTGCCGGGATCCTCGACCCACGAGAGTTGCTCGCTCAGAGCATAGCGAGCAAGGTCGCCGCGCGTGGCGGAGAGCAGCGGTCGCAGAACGTCACTGCGCGCGAGGAGCGCCGCGAGCCCGCGCGCGCCGGAGCCGCGCATCACGCGCATGAGCACAGTTTCGAGCTGGTCGTCGCGCGTGTGCGCGGTGGCGATCTGCGCACTGCGCTCGAGCGCGACGCGGCGGAGAAAGCTCCAGCGCTGCGCGCGCCACTCGGCCTCGGTGCGGAGAGCGATCGACGCGCGCTCGTGTACGACCTCGACGCCCAAGCGGGCCGCCACGCTGTACACCAGCGCCGCAGACTCGGCCGCGTGCGCGCCGGTCGCGTGATCGAAGGTGGCGACGGCGACGACGCGCTCGCGCGCGGCGTTATCCGGCGCGAGCGCGGCGTGCAGCAGCGACATCGAGTCGCGACCACCCGAAACGGCGAGCACCACACGCTTTCCGCTGAGCTCGCGCGCGACCAGCGCCGGTACCGAATCATCCATTGTACAGTCTAACTCCACTGGCTCCCGCGCCGCAGGCATCATAGATTCCGACGCGTACACCCACTCACGAGGATTTCGGTGGAAACACACGGCCCGCTCGGCCTCATCTGGGTAAGTCTCGGTCTCGGCGCCTTTTACCTGTCGCTGATCTGGATCAACTCCCTGCTCGGCCTCTTGATTACGCCGCTCTTCACACTGTTGGGCACGCGCATCTGGGACATGATGTTCCATCGTAAGTAGGGCGCACGACGCCACCTGACACTTTCCACCCGGAAATGTCGTAGTACTGTGCGGGACGGAAGCAAGCTTTCGTCCCGCTCGTCCATCGTGGAGTCAGCGCGTTTTGATCACGGTGCACACCGTCAAGGAGACACATGATCGGAATCGTCCTGCTCGTCGTAATCGTCGCCTTCGGATTCTGGTTCGTCGGCGTGTACAATTCGCTCATCAGCCTGCGCAACCAGGTCTTCAACGCCTGGAAGCAGATCGATGTGCAGCTGAAGCGTCGTCACGATCTCATTCCGAATCTCGTCGAGACCGTGAAGGGCGCGATGAATTTCGAGAAGGAGACGCTCGAGTCCGTGATCGCGGCGCGCAATCAGGCGATCGCGGCCACGCGCGGCACCACAGACCTTCCGTCCGCGCAGCAGGTGCAGGCAACGGCTGCGGCGGAAGGACAGCTCTCGTCGTCGCTCAGCAAGCTATTCGCCGTCGTCGAGGCGTACCCGGATCTCAAGGCCACCGGGAACGTTGCGCAGCTGCAGGAAGAGCTGACGTCGACGGAAAACAAGATCGCGTTCGCGCGCCAGCTCTACAATGATCAGGCGACCGTGTACAACACGCGGCAGCAGCAGTTCCCCGGCAGTCTCGTCGCGGGCTTCGCCAAGTCAACGCCGGCCGAGCTGTGGGAGATTTCGGATGCGTCGGAGCGTGAGGTCGTGAAGGTCGATCTCTCGTTGAACGCCAAGAAGTGAGCGACGAGGTCAATCTCTTCGCGCAGCAGGAAGCCAATCGCCGGCGCTCACGATGGCTGGTGATTGGCTTCATCCTGTTTTTCGCGTGGCTGGGCTTCGGCGGCGATTTCATCTGGTATCTCTCTACGGCCAAGGCGCCTCCCGAGTCCTATCATCACATCTTCCCGTTCGTCGGCATCATCCTCACGGCGTTCGGCGCCATCATGGCCAAGTACTCGTACAGTACGGGGCCGAAGAACATCCTGAAGTCGACCGGCGCGCGAGAGATCATCGACGCGCAGACGCCGCAGGAGACGCAGCTCGTGAACGTGGTGGAGGAGATGAGTGTCGCCTCCGGCATCACGAAGCCGCACATCTGGATCGTCGACGACCCCGATCCGAACGCGTTCGCGACGGGGCACGACGAGTCCGACTCGAACATCGCGGTGACGCAGGGGCTGCTCGCGATCTGCTCGCGCGACGAGTTGCAGGCGGTGGTCGCGCACGAGATGGGGCACATCAAGAATCTCGACGTGCGGCTGATGACGCTGCTGGCGGCGCTGGTTGGCGCCGTGACGCTGATCGCGGACGGTGCGGGGCGCGTGATGTTCAACGGCGGTTTCGGGCGCGGGCGCAGCCGGAGCAGCAGCGATAGCAAGGAAGGCTCGAATCCGCTGGTCATCCTGCTCTTCGTCGTCTGGATCGTGAGCTGGATTCTGGCACCGTTCATCACTCGCTTGCTCGCGATGGGCGTGAACCGCAAGCGCGAATATCTCGCGGACGCGATGAGCGCACAGTTCACGAGAAATCCGGGGGCGCTCGCGAGCGCGCTCACCAAGATCGAGAGCGCGAGCGCGCCCACCACGAGCATCAAGGGCGGCGCCGCGCATCTGTGCATCGCCGATCCGCTCGGCCGCGCGGTGAACGGCACCGAGGGGCGGATGGCAGAGCTCTTCGGCACGCACCCGCCCATGCCGACGCGCATCGCGCGGCTGAAGATGATGGGCTACGAGCAGTCCGCGCACGAGATCCCGGGCGCGGCGGCGGCGGCGGTGTCCGTTCCCTCCTCCGCGAGCGTCCGCGCAACCTGAACGCGAGCCGCCATCACGCACAACAGAAAAACGCCGTCGCCCCATTCGAGGCGACGGCGTTCTTGTTCGCGCGATGTACGCTTACTTGTGCGCCAGGTGGAACTGCTCCGCCTCGGTCGACCCCGCGAGCGCCGCCGTTGCCGACCGTCCGCTCGTGACGGCCATCAGCACCTGATCGAAGTAGCCCGTTCCTGCCTCGCGCTGATGCTTCGTGGCCGTGTAGCCATCGGCCTCGCGCGCGAACTCCTCGTTCTGCAGCTCGACGTACGCGGGCATTCCTTCCGTGCTGTAGCGATGCGCGAGATCGAACGAGTAGTAGTTGATCATGTGCCAGCCCGCGAGCGTGATGAACTGGAACTTGTAGCCCATCGCGGCGAGCTCGCGCTGGAACTTCGCGATCGTCGTCGCGTCGAGATTGCGCGACCAGTTGAACGACGGCGAGCAGTTGTACGCGAGCATCTTCCCCGGGAACTGCCCGTGCACCGACTCGGCGAACTTCTTCGCCTCGTCGAGGTCCGGCGTGCCGGTCTCGCACCAGAGCAGGTCCGCGTACGGCGCGTAGGCGAGCGCGCGCGCGGCAACCGCGTCCATGCCGTTCCGAATGTGGAAGTAGCCCTCGGTGGTGCGCTCGCCCGTCGTGAACACCTTGTCCGCTTCGTCGATGTCGCTCGTAATCAGCGTCGCCGCGAGCGCATCGGTGCGCGCGATGATCACGGTCGGCACATCGAGCACGTCGCTCGCGAGGCGCGCTGCGTTGAGCGTGCGCACGAAGGAGGCGGTGGGAATGAGCACCTTCCCGCCCATGTGGCCGCACTTCTTCTCGGCGGCCAGCTGATCTTCGAAGTGCACACCGCTGGCGCCGGCGTCGATCATCGACTTCATCAGCTCGAACGCGTGGATCGGTCCACCAAAGCCGGCTTCCGCATCGGCGACGATCGGGGCGAGCCAGTCGCGACCGGCCTTCCCTTCACTCCACTCGATCTGGTCCGCCCGTATGAGCGCATTGTTGATCCTGCGCACCAATGCGGGCACGCTATTCGATGGGTAGATGCTCTGATCCGGGTACGTCTGCGCGGCGAGATTGCCATCCGCGGCAACCTGCCATCCGCTCATGTAGATCGCCTGGAGCCCCGCCTTGACCATCTGCACGGCCTGGGCGCCCGTAAGCGCTCCGAAGGTATGAACGTATTCCTTACTATGCAGCAGCTCCCACAGCCTGGCCGCGCCGCGCGCCGCGAGTGAGTACTCGACCTTCACCGACCCCCGAAGACGAACCACGTCTTCCGCGGTGTACGTGCGCTCCACCCCGTTCCATCGCGGGTTCTTCGCCCACTTGGACTCCAGCTGGCTCGCCTCGGCGGCGAAGTCGACGTTGCTCATCTCGCACTCCCTTTGTGTTCACCGAGCTCAAAGCCCGGATAATATTGTCGTTGCTTCGCGTCTACGCGTCCGTAGCGGGCGTGCAGCGATCTGCGCGCCAGCGCGTTACATACGGTGCGCGGGGTGGAAGTCTAAGCCGCCCGGACCCCGTTAGCCCTGTCCGGTCGGGTAGGCCCTGGAGCCTCTACCGCGCTGCCGGGTAGCATGGCGACACGGAACTTTCCAGCACCACGCTTTACATCGGCTTGGTCAACGCAATATTGGTTCTCGCCCCCAACTTCAGGCCAATCGCATGCTCGCTGACACGATCCTCATCATAGACGACGAGCCGCAGATTCGACGCGTGGTGAAGAACGCGCTCGCCAACGAGGTATCCACGGTGCTCGAGGCGTCGAACGGCGCCGAGGGGCTCGCGGTCGCCTCGGCCGAGCGACCGACGCTCGTGGTGCTGGATCTCGGGCTCCCCGACATGGCCGGCATCGATGTGTGTCGCTCGCTGCGCTCGTGGTCCGCCGCGCCAATCGTCGTGCTCTCCGCGCGTCACTCCGATCACGAGAAGGCATCGCTGCTCGACTCGGGCGCCGACGACTACATCACGAAGCCATTCAGCAACGTCGAATTCGCTGCGCGCATTCGCGCGAATCTCCGCCGCGCTCAGGCGTCGCAGATCGCGGCGTCCGTACAACCGATGCAGATCGGATCGCTCGTCGCGGACTTCAGCGCGCGCGTGCTGCGCCGCGGTTCCGAGACGATTCACCTCACGCCGATCGAGTGGGAGCTTCTCCGCGCCTTCGCCACGCAGGCGGGGCGCACGCTCACGCATCAGCAGATCTTCAACGCGGTGTGGGGACGCGCGTTCGGCGATCCGCAGCAGTATCTCCGCGTGCACGTCGCCAATCTGCGTCGCAAGATCGAGACGGATCCCGTCCGTCCGCAGCTCATCGTCACCGAGCCTGGCGTCGGCTATCGCTTCGAGCTGCCGCGCTAGATGAACTCCGCGACCGAACGCCGATGGACATCGGCGTTCGTCTGGACCGCGATCTTCCTGTTCGCCACGTACGTAATGGTGGGCGCGCAAGGCGAGATCACGGAGGCACACGTCGCGCTCGTCTATCTCCTCGTCATCCTCGGCGGCAGCTCGGGCGGCGGGCGCGGCCTCGGCTTCACGCTCGCGGTGCTCGCCTTCACCTCCATCGATTTCTATTTCCAGCCGCCGTACGGCCGCTTCGAGATCTCCAAGCGCCCGGACTGGATGGTGCTAATAGCCTTCATGGCCACTGCGCTCGTGGCGACGCAGCTACTCGCGCGCGCGAACGAGAAAACTGTGGAGGCTAGTCGTCGCGCGGATGAGATCGATCGTCTCGCCGCGCTCGGCGCCGAGACGCTGAGTACGGGAAACGCGTCGCAGGCGCTCACCGCGATCGCGACGGTCGTGCGCGACACGATCGGCACGGACTCGTGCGAGATCTGGGTGCAGCATGGCGAAATGGCCGCGCCGGAGCTCGGGGCGCAGGCGGGCGCGGGGCTCGGGACGATCGCGCCGAGCGCGGATCTGGTTGCGCGCAATGCGGATCCGCGGAACATCGTCGTGCCGCTCGAAGTGCACGCGCGCTCGGTCGGGATGCTCGCGCTGCGCCACCACGCGCCGATCGTGCTCGACGAGGGCGCGCGCCGCTTTCTCTCCGCGCTCGCGTACTACGCGGCGCTGGGCATCGAGCGCGTGCGACTCGTGGCCGAGGCGGAGCGCGCAGAGGCGTTGCGCGAGGCGGATCGGCTGAAGGACGCGCTGCTCGCGTCGGTGTCGCACGATCTGCGCACGCCACTCACCACGATCAAGGCGCTCGCGCACGATATAGCGGGCGATGGCGATGAGCGCGCGGCGACGATCGAGCAGCAGGCGGACAGGCTCAATCGCATGGTCGCGGATCTGCTCGACCTGTCGCGCCTCAACGCTGGCGAGCTCCCGGTGCGCGCGGAGCTCAACGCGGCGGAGGACGTCGTGGGCGCAGCGATCCAGCAAGTGTCGGCGGCGTTCGCGGGGCGCGAGCTGCGCACATCGATCGCGTGGTCGGAGCCAGTTCTGGTTGGGCGCTTCGACTTCGTGCACGCGCTGCGCATTCTCGTGAATCTGCTCGAGAACGCGCACAAGTATTCGCCGCGCGCGCAGCCCGTGGACATTCTGTTGG
>Ga0075521_10000587_pt1 | contig 10989 bp, 8 predicted proteins | sample NGEPerD_FD_74785 | JGI IMG/M metagenome (GOLD analysis project Ga0075521, IMG submission 74785) | Arctic peat soil microbial communities from the Barrow Environmental Observatory site, Barrow, Alaska, USA - NGEE PermafrostAB12-D | ecosystem: Environmental > Terrestrial > Soil > Wetlands > Peat ...
GTGCAGGCGCATCAACGTCCCACCCCCCGCAGCGGGCTCCGCGGCGACGCTCCCGCCCTGCTGTGCGGCCACCTGGCGCACGATCGCAAGCCCCAGCCCCGAGCCCGGCCGGCCGCGAGCGTCGGCGCCGCGGTAGAAGCGGTCGAAGATGTGAGGGAGGTCCGCCGCGGAGATCCCCGGCCCGTGATCGCGCACCGACAGCAGCGTGCCGAGCAGGCGGATCTCGACCGGCTCGCCCGGCGGGCTGTACTTGACGGCGTTGTCGATCAGGTTGCTGACCGCGCGCGCCAGCCGCGCGGGCACGCCCGTGACGATGGTCGGCTCCAGCTCCACCGTCAGGGGCGTCGCGGGTGCGTGCCTGCGGGCGCGCTCGACCACCTCCTCCACAAGCAGATCCAGGCGCAGCTCCTCGCTGTCCGCACGGGGCTCCTCGCCGCGTGCGAGATCGATCAGGTCGTTGATCACCAGCGTCAGCTCCTCGATCTGCTCGACCACGTCAACCAGCAGCCGGCGGTGCTCCTCGCGGTCCATGCCCGGCCCCTGCTGCTGCAGGATCTCGATGTTGGTTCGCAGGCTGGTCACCGGCGTGCGCAGCTCGTGCGAGGCGTCTGCCACCAGCTGGCGCTGCGCGTGAACGGAGGCGTCGAGCGCGCTGACCGAGCGCTCCAGCGCGTCGAGCATGGCGTTGAAGCTACCCGCCAGGCGCCCGATCTCGTCCTCGCCGACGGGCTCGATCCGCCGGCTGAGGTCGCGGGTGGCGGCCACGTGCTCGGTCGCCTCCGTGAGCCGCTTCAGCGGTTGCACCGCTGCGCCCGCCACCAGGCGTCCCAGCAGCGCGGCCAGCGCGATGCCGCCGACGACCAGCAGCGCCAGGATCAGGCGCAGGCGGCTGAGCAGGCTGTCGACTTCGGTGAGCGGCAGGGCGAGCTGAACGGCGCGGCCTTTGCCGAAGGGTTCGGCGAGCACGCGCAGGTGTATCCCGCGCACGCGCGCTTCGCGGAAGAACGGAACGCCGCCGTTTGCAACCAGCCCTCGCGTGCGCGTGTCCACGGGCAGGGAGACTCTCTGCGAGGAGCGCGCGAGGATCGAGCCGCCGGCTCCCACCACCTGCTGGTAGCCGCGGACCTCGTCGGGGTTGGGCGGCAGCCTGCCGAACAGGTTGCCGGGGGCACGGCTGCTGACCGTGGGAGCCTTGGCGGGAGGCTTGCTGGTGGAGGCTCCCGCTGACGGGGTGAGCGTGTCCACCGGGGCCAGACCCAGCGGTGCCGTGCTGCCCGCGGCGCTCGCCCGGCCGGTGCCGTTGAAGAACCTCACCAGCCGCCCGGCCTCGCGGCCGCGGTTGCGCAGCTGGGTGTCCACCTGGCGGTGCAGCTGGTCTGAGGTGAGCACATAGGTCAGCAGCGAGGCCAGCACCACCGCGACGGCCACGGCGGCGGATGAGACGATGGTGATGCGCCTGCGGAAGCTCATGGCCGGGTGCGCAGGACGTAGCCGACCCCGCGCACCGTGTGCAGCAGGCGCGGCTCCTCGCCGACCTCGGTCTTGCGCCGCAGGTATCCCATGTAGACGCCCAGCGAGTTGGAGCTGGAGCCGAAGTCATAGCCCCACACCTGCTCGAAGATCACCGAGCGCGAGAGGACCTGGCGCGGGTGGCGCATGAACATCTCCAGCAGCAGGAACTCGGTGCGCGTGAGCTGGAGCATGCGCTCGCCCCGCCAAGCCTCGTGAGCGCACAGATCCAGGCGCAGATCCTCGAACAGCAGCGTCTCCGCGGGATCGTCCTCCTCCTCGCCCGCGCGACGCAGCAGCGCGCGGACGCGTGCCAGCAGCTCGCGCAGCGCGAACGGCTTGACCAGGTAGTCGTCAGCACCCGCATCCAGGCCCGCGACGCGGTCATCGACCTCGCCGCGGGCGGTGAGCATCAGCACGGGGGTGGTGTCGCCGCCGTCGCGCAGGCGCCTGCAGACTTCCAGGCCGTCCATCCGCGGCATGGCGATGTCGAGGATCACCGCCTCGTAGGGCGCCGCGCTGAGCCGCTCCAGGGCCTCGCGCCCGTCCGCCGCCTGGGCCACCTCGTAGTGTTCCAGCGTGAGCGCCCGCGACAGCGAACTCTGAACCGCGGGCTCGTCGTCGACGACCAGTATGCGTGCTTGCTCGGCCATGATTGGCGGCGTCCCGTGCCCGGCGCGAGACCGCAGCGCGGCTGGAAGGCGGGCAGGACGCGCTTCTCAGGCTAGCGTGACGTGTATCCCGGACACGGGGCTAAGGAAACGCTAAGAGAATCCGAAGAATCGCCAGGGGAGGGACCATCGCCCAGCAGGAGATCGTGCAGCAGGACGGCGCAGGTGCGTTGGCGGCGCAGTCGCGCACGCTGCGCAACAGCATCATCAGCCTGGCCGTCTTCTTCGCGATCGTGGTGGGGCTGCTGCTGGGCGTGCCCGGCCTGCGCTCGGCGGGCGAGCGCATCTCCGACGCGAACCTGTTCTGGGTCGCCGCCGCGATTGCCCTGGAGCTGCTGTCGTGCGTCGGCTACGTGGTCCTCTTCGATTTGGTCTTCGGCCGGCTCGGGCGCAGCCTCAGCTCGCGGCTGTCGCTGTCCGAGCTGGCGGTCAACTCGGTCGTGTCCGTCAGCGGTCTGGCTGGCATCGCGCTGGGCGCGTGGGTGCTGCGCAGCAAGGGCTTCTCCGTGGAGCGCATAGCCAAGCGCTCGGTGCTGATCTTCGTGCTCACCAGCGCCGTCAACGTGGCGGCGGTGCTGGTGATCGGCGTGCCCATGTGGCTGGGGATCGTGCCCGGCTCGCGCGACGCCCTGCTGACGCTGCTCCCCGCAATGGCCGCCCTGGCGACGATCGTGGGGACGGTGGCGCTCGCGGCCTGGGCGCGGCGGGCGGCATCGGCGCGGCCCATGGAGGACAGCCGCGTGACCGTCGCGCTGACGGCGGTCAGCGGCGGCGTGGAAGACGCGCTGGGACTCATCCGTGCGCGCGACTGGCGGCTGCTCGGCGCGGTCGGCTACTGGCTGTTTGACAACCTCGTGCTGTACGCGTGCCTGGCCGCGTTCGGCCACGCCCCGTCCTTCTGGGTGGTGGCGATGGCCTATCTCGTGGGGATGCTCGCCAACTCGATCCCAGTCCCGGGCGGCTTCCTGGCCGTGGAAGGCGGGCTGGTGGGCATGCTGCTGCTGTTCGGAGCGCGCCCCGGCTCGCTGGTGATCGCGGCGGTGGTGATCTACCGGGCGGTGTCGCTGTGGATCCCCGCGATGATCGGCTCAGTCGCCTTCCTCAGCCTGCGCCGCGACATCGACAAGCCCCTCGCTCCCGCCGTCCCCGGATAGCTCTGGCCGGATAGTCGCGGCTAGCCGTTGAGCTGGCGTGAGAAGGCCACCTGCGCGGCGGCCTGCTGGCAGGCGTGGGCGGGAAGCCTGGCCATCACGCGCGCCAGCGGGCGCTGCACCGGGCCTGAGAGTCCCGGACAGTAGACCGGCGCGGGCAGGCTTCCCGCGGCCGAGCCGCGCGCGTTCAGCGGAAGCAGCTCCCCGGCCGCGCGCAGGGCGTGGGCGAAGGTGTCGGAGAAGAGGTCGATGGCGACCCTGCCGGTGTAGATCTCGACCGAGCGGCCTTCGTCGTAGACGGTGGCGGGGACGCCGCGAACGACCATGTTGCGCTGCGGGCCCAGCGTGGCGTTGGAGTGCAGCCGGTAGACCACGGTTGTGACCTGCAACGGCAGCAGGCAGCTGCCGCCGCCGAAGATCCCCTTGCTCTGCACGCAGTCGCCGTAGTAGACGCTGTCGCCGACCCTGTCGATGTAGCCCCGCAGCCCGTCCGCGGCGGCGAGCGCGTGTCCGTCGAAGCTCGGACCCACCCAGTAGATCCTGAAGTAGGGGAACGTCTGTGCTTCGGCCAGTTCGCCCGCCGCGATCGGGCGCGCATGGCCGGTGCCGCACCCGCTCACGGCGAGCGCAGAGCACACGGCGCTCAACGCCAGCGCGATCGTGGCAGCTCGGCGGAGCGGGTTGTTGGCTGTAGTGGGGGCCATCGCCGTCATTATCCTGGCGTGCCGTTCAGAAGCACAGCTACTTCGGGCGCCCTCACCTGTTCAAGCAGGTACGGATCCGCCACCGACCTGGCGGATACGCCGGGGTCCGGTGGGGTAGCACACCGGACCCCGGTCGATCTTCGCAGCCGGGGGGTGCGCGCCGCGCCGCTATCCGTCCTGGCGTTTGCGGGCGCCATGCTGGCGGTGTGGCTGATCGCCGACCCGCGCACCCCGGATCTGGCCGCGCAGGTCTATCGCGTGGGCCTGTTCCGGACGCTGGGGCTCGCCGTGTGGGACGAGCACTGGTACGCGGGCCACCACCTGCCCGGCTACAGCCTGCTGTACCCGCCGCTGGGCTCGCTGCTGGGGCTGCGGCTGCTGGGAGTCGTGTCCGTGCTCGCCTCCACGGCGCTGTTCGAGCGCTTCGCACGCTCCGTGTACGGGGACGCCGCGAGCTGGGGTGGGGCGTTCTTCGCCGTGGCCGCCGTCGGGGACGTGTGGGTGGGGCGGCTGGCATTCGCCCTCGGGGTCTCCTTCGCGCTCGCCGCTGCGCTGGCGCTTCGGCGCGGGCATCCGCTGGGGGCGGCCCTGCTGGCGGCGGTGTGCGCGGCCGCCAGTCCGGTGGCGGGGGTGCTGCTGGGCCTGGCCGGGCTGAGCGCGAGCGTCGCGCTGCGCTCGCCGCGATTCGTGCTCGCACTCGCCACTCCCGCCGCCGCAGTGGTCGTGCCGCTGGCCATGCTGTTCCCCGAGGGCGGCTATGAGCCCTATCCGATCCTGTCCTTCGGCGCCACAGCGCTCGTGATCGGCACGTTTGCGCTGGCGCTCGTACCGGGCGCGCGCACGCTGCGGGTGGGCGCGCTGCTGTACCTGGCGGCATGCGTTGCGTGCCTGGCGATCCACTCTCCGATCGGCAGCAACATCGAGCGCTACGGGGTGCTGCTGGCGGGGCCGCTGCTGCTCTGCTCCCGTCTCGGCGCGCGCGGGGGCGGGAACATGGGCGCGAAAGCGCTGCTCACGCCCGCGGTGGCGGCGGCGCTGTGCGCAAGCGCGCTGTGGGTGGTGTGGGGACCGGTGCGCGAGACGATGGCGGTCGCGGGCAGCGCGGCGACGAACGCCTCCTACTACGTGCCCGTGGAGCGGTTCCTGGCGGCCAGTGGGGGCAGCCCGGTGCGCCTTGAGGTGCCGCTGACCCGCTCGCACTGGGAGGCGGCGCTGCTGGCGCCGAGCGTCTCGCTGGCGCGAGGCTGGGAGAAGCAGCTGGACAGCCGCTTCGATCAGGTGCTGCTGAGCCCCGGCCTGAGCGCCGCCTCATATGAGCGCTGGCTGCACGCCCAGGCGGTCTCCTACGTCGCCCTCCCGGACGTTCCACTCGATCCCTCGAGCGCCCAGGAGGGACGGCTGATCCGCGCCGGCGTGCCGTTTCTGCGCGAGGTCTTCGCCAGCGCGCACTGGCGCATCTACAGCGTGCTGGCAGCCACTCCGCTGGTCTCCGGCCCAGGTCGGCTGACGGCGCTAGGGCACGACTCCTTTGCCCTGGATGCGCCCGCTGCGGGCCACTACGTCGTACGCGTGCGCTACACGCGCTACTGGACTCTCAGCCGGGGGACGGGCTGCGTGGCGCCGGCGCCGGGCGGGTGGACCGAGGTGAGCCTGCCCGCGCCCGGCAGCGCGCTCGTCGCCGCGCGCTTCTCGCTGGCGCGCGCGTTCGGCTCGAGCGGCTCGTGCAGCCGGGGCCGGTCCCAATGAGAGCCGCGCCGGCGTGCGGGCGCCGATGAGGGTTCGCGCCGGGCGTGCGGCGATCGGCTGCGCGGGAGCCCTGTGCGCGCTTGCGGCGGCGGGGTGCTCGGGCGCCACCGGCGGCTCGAGCTCCCGGACGGGCTCGACCGCGCAGCGCCCCGGCGCGAGCGCGCCCTATCGCTGGCTGGTACCGACCGCGGGCGCGCCGCCGTCGGTGGCCGCGGAGAACCGCGCGGCTGGTACGGGCGCCTGGCGCCTGCCCGGTCCGCCGCAGCTGATCGGTGGGGCCGCGCACGGCGCGCTCGCGGCCTACGTCTCCGAGCAGGCGATCGCGGCGGGCCAGTCCCAGAGCGTGTACGTGAGCGCGCCGGGCGCCCGCACGGTCACGGCGGCGGTTTACCGCATGGGCTGGTACGGAGGCACGGGAGGCAGGCTCGTGCTGCGCAGCCAGCCGCTGCCCGTGCGCGGCCAGCCGCCGTGCGCCCACCGCTTCGCCACCGGCCTGACCGAGTGCGCCTGGCATGCCACGCTCACCTTCCCGATCCCTGCGGCGCTGCCGAGCGGCGTGTACATCGTCAAGCTGCGCGCGTCCACCGGCGCAGAGAGCGACTGCCTGTTCGTGTTGCGCCCCGCTCGCCCGCCGCGGCTGCTGGTGCAGATCCCGACTGCGACCTACGAGGCCTATAACGCGTGGGGCGGTGACAGCCTGTATCCGGGTGGCGGCAGGCTAGTGGGGGTGACGGGGACCGACCAGGGCGTGGAAGTCTCATACGACCGGCCCTATGACAGCCAGACCGGCGCGGGGCAGTTCTTCATCCGCGAGGTTGCCATGGTGCGCTTCCTGGAGCGCTACGGCTATCCGGTGGGGTACACGACCGGCGAGTCGATCGACGGCGATCCGGCCCAGGTGCAGGGGTCCCGGGCGCTGATCGACGTGGGGCACTCCGAGTACTGGTCGGCGGGACAGGAGCTGGCGTTCGCCGGGGCGCGCGATCGGGGCACGAGCCTGATCTTCGTGAGCTCCGACACGATGGCCTGGCGCGTGCGCTTCAGGGCGGCGAGCTCCGCCTCCAGCCAGGCGGGCGAGCGCGACCACCGGATCGTCGCCTACAAGCAGTTCGCGGGGCTGGACCCCGACCGCGGGCAGCCGTCGGGGCTCCTCCCCCTCGGTGGCGCGCAGCTGATGGGCAGCGCCTACAACGGCTGTATAACCCCGCGGGTCGCCCAGCCGGGACCGCCGGTGTACCGCTACTACGCGTGGCGCCCGTCCCCGGGCCTCGATCCGTCGTGGCTGTTCGCCGGCACGGGCGTTACGGCCGCGACCAGCATTCCGGGGATCGTCGGCTACGAGCTCGACCAGCGCACGCCGGCCACGCCCGCCGGGACGCTGCTGGTGGGGGCGGGCGAGGGCACGACCTGCATGCCCGAGACCGAGCCCTCGCCGGTTCACGGCACGGTGGCCGAGACGACGCTCTACACGGCCGCCTCGGGCGCGCTGGTGTTCGCCACGGGGACGCTCGGCTGGGAGTACGCGCTGGAGCCCGTTCCACAGGCCTCGCCGGACGCGCCGCCGGTGCCCGATCCGCGGGTGGTGGCGATGACGCGCAACCTGATCGCGCGCGTTCTCGGAGCGGCGCGCTAGCGCGCCCGCGGAGCGAGACCGTAGAGGCCGGTGTAGCCGGTCAGGTAGATGTTCGTCCCGTCGCTGATCACGGGGTCGAAGGCGCCGGTGTCCATCTGGAAGAGCACGTGCCCGGTGGAGATGCCCAAGCCGTAGGTGCGGTGTTCGCCGAGATCGGCGAAATAGATGGTGCGCCCGACGATGGTGGCCGAGCCTGAGATGCGCCCGTGGGCGTTGAACTTCCAGCTGACCCCGCCCGAGCGGGCGTTCAGCGCGTAGAAGCTGCCGTCGTAGGAGCCGAGGTAGACGGTCGGGCCGAGGCCGGGGGCATTGGTGACGGCGGGCGATGCATAGACGTAGGCGCCGGTCTGCACCGCCCAGTCCAGCTTGCCGGTGGGGGCGTCGTAGGCGTACACGCGCCCATCGGTGTTGCCGAGGAACACGCGGCCGTATACCACGGCGGCGGTCGAGTAGAAGGTGCCGCTGCCGAGCAGGGCGCCTTCGGAGCTGCTGCGCCACAGCTGGCGTCCGTCGCGCTCCGAGACGGCCTGCACGTGGCCGGAGTAGTCACCGAAGTAGAGGACCCCTGCCGACAGCGTGGGGCTGGCCTTGACCGCGCCGGCGGAGTGATAGGTCCACAGGACCTTTCCGTTGCTGGCGTTCAGCGCATAGACGATCCCGCTCTGGGATCCGAAGAACACGACGCCGTGGTCGATCAGCGGCGAGGACTCGCTTGGGCTCGGCAGGCCGCGGGACCAGCGGATGGCGCCGTTGCTGGTGTTGAGCGCCACGACCCGTCCCGGGCTGAGGATCGTGACGTACACGGTGTTGGCGGTGACGGCCGGGGAGGAGGCCGACAGCCGGCCGAGGGAGCGCGACCAGAAGGTGTGCCCGGTGTGCTTGTTGATCGCGGCCAGGACCGCGTTGTCGGCGATCTGGAAGATGTGGTCGCCGTAGATCACCGGCGGGAACTCCAGGAGAGAGTGGGCGTTGTGCACCCACAGGCGCCTGAACGGAGGACGCACGCGGGCGGCGGCGGGGAAGAAGCGGGTGTGGTTCTTGGCGTAGCCGTAGATCGGCCAGGCGAAGCGGTCGGGGCCGCGGGCGGGAAGCTTCGGCGTGGGCTGCGCCACGAACGGAGCGTGGGGGTGGTAGATGCTGCCGGTGCGGTGCCGCTCATAGAGGTAGCCCCCGAGCGCCGCCGCGGCGACCAGCACGGCCAGCGCGGCAATGAGCATGCGGATGCGCCTGGAGCGGGGTAGCAGGCGCCTGGCTCGGTCGCTCATGGGGATGCCGGGGGCCGCGTCAAGCGGCGAGCTTGCGCGACGATGTGCCCGTCGAGGCGGCCGAGGCCGGTGCCTCCTGCCGCGTCTCTGCAGCCGCCTCGGCGTGCGCACGCGCGCGCCGTGCAGGTGCGCGGCCGCGCGCTCCGCGGACCGCCGGGTGGCGTGCGGTGCGGGCGACTAGGCGGGCGAGGCTCAGCACGAGCAGCCACAGGCAGGCGACGACCAGGGGCGGAAGCGTGAGCCCGGAGACGAGCGCCAGCACGTCGTGATTGCTGTTGAGCGACCAGTTCCAAAGCAGATAGTCGCCCAGGGTGAGTCCGGAAACGAAGACCAGCGGTCTGCGGGACACGGGTGAACCCTAAACGGCCCGGGGGACGGACGGCGGCCCGCGTGACCGGGCGGGGATGCCGGCGCCTATGATCGCTCGCCGTGAGCACAGCCCAGGCAGGCCACTCGGACATATTCGCCCCGGCGCTGTTGCGCGGGCGGGTGGCGCTGGTCACGGGCGGAGGCACGGGTCTGGGTCGCGCGACCGCGCTCGAGTTGGCCCGCTGCGGGGCCAGCGTGACGATTGCGGGGCGCCGCGCGGAGGTCCTGGAGCAGGCTGCCGCCGAGATCGGCCCAGCGGCCACGGGCGAGATCGACACGGTCGTGGGCGACGTGCGCGAGCGGGAGGGCGCCGAGCTCATGGTCAGGAGCGTGTTGGAGCGCCGTGGGCGGCTGGATGTGCTGGTGAACAATGCGGGCGGTCAGTTCTTCAGCCCGGCCGAGCTGATCGCGGTCAAGGGCTGGCGGGCTGTTTGGCGACTGAATGTGGAAGGGATGCTCAACATGGCCGAGGCCGCGTTCGCGCTGGCGCTCGAGCCGGGCGGTGGGGGGACGATCGTGAACGTCACGCTGTCTCCCCACCATGGCATGCCCGGCATGGCCCACTCCGGCTCCGCGCGCGCGACCGTGGAGGCGCTGACGTGCGAGCTCGCCCGGCGCTGGGCTGGGGCGGGGGTCGCCGTCACGGCGGTGGCCGCAGGGGCGTTCGACACGGAGGTGATGGCCAAGTACCCGCAGAGCGTGCGCGCGGGCATGTCCCGCTCCGTGCCCCTTCAACGACTTGGCACCGTGGCCGAGCACGCCTGGCTGGTCGCGCTGCTCGCCTCGCCGCTGGGACGGGCGTTCGGCGGCTCGGTGGTGACCCTGGACGGCGCTCGCGACAACTGGTTCGGGCCGTGGCCGCCGCCCGGGCTGGTGGACGAGTCGGGCCGTGTGCCGGTGGAGGAGCGCCCGTAGCGCCCGAGCGGGTGGGGCTATGGGGCTCGCAGCGCGCCCAGGTCCGCTCGGGAGCCGGCGCGCCGGTAAGATGAGGCCGGGCGTGCGGGCGAAGTGTTGTGGCTGCACAGAAGCCTTCCAAGCTTCTAGGGCGGGTTCGATTCCCGTCGCCCGCTTGTTTGCCACGGGGAGTGGCGCAGTCTGGTAGCGCACCCGGCTGGGGGCCGGGCGGTCGCAGGTTCAAATCCTGTCTCCCCGATGACCAAAAGGCCCGTGTTGACGGGTCTTCTGTGTGTTTCAGGTCGTGGCAGCGATGGCGCTGGGGTCCAATTTGGGGTCCAATGCTTCCGGACAAGGCGATCCGCGAGACCCTCAATCTCGGGCACGTGCCGAGGTATGGGCGCGCGACTCGTCGAGTTGGCTTCGTCGACGCTCTCAAGGCGGCGGGACCCTGGCGGCGCCGGGCGAGCCGATCCCGCTTCGCTTCGACCGCTTCGCTTCGACCGCTTCGCTTCGACCGCTTCGCCACGCCCCGATTACCCGCTAGTTGCGCGGCAAGTCCACGGCAACACGAAGCGGCCGCTCCGAGTCACGGATCAAGCGCGAATGACGGATCGGCCCCGAGCGGCCGACGGGGCGCAATCCATTTATCCATGCCGGATTGCGCCTCATCTCTGCCGATGCCCGCCGTTCTTCCCAAGCTTGAGGCCGCGGGTTCGACCCCCGTCCGCCGCTCTCAGAAATACCTTGCAACTCGCGCAGTTCTTGGGCAAGGAGGCACGGCGGGACGGCAGGTCGGTAGGCCGGGAAGCGCCGCCACTGCCCAGCCACCGCCAGATAGGGGCTCTACGCTGGCGGGGATGGAGGACAATCAGGCTGGCTACGTGCACATCTTCCCGATGGCAGTGCCGCCGGACGGGGCGACGTTGACCACGGCGGTCGCGTCGGTGCTCCCCTGGAGTGTCGCGGCCTTCGCCGGATATGTCGGCACGACAGCCAGCGGTGAGCCACTGCTGATCGTCGGGACTGAGTGGCCTCTCACCTGGC
>Ga0075521_10000588_pt1 | contig 10974 bp, 10 predicted proteins | sample NGEPerD_FD_74785 | JGI IMG/M metagenome (GOLD analysis project Ga0075521, IMG submission 74785) | Arctic peat soil microbial communities from the Barrow Environmental Observatory site, Barrow, Alaska, USA - NGEE PermafrostAB12-D | ecosystem: Environmental > Terrestrial > Soil > Wetlands > Peat ...
CACCGTGGCGGCCGAGGTCGCGCTGCTGTGGGACTGCGAGTCCTGGTGGGCCGGCGAACTGGACTCCCACCCGGTGGACGATCTTTCCTATCTCGAGGCGATGCGCGCCTACTACGAACCGCTGTGGCGGGCCGGGGTCACGACCGACTTCGTCCATCCGCAGGGCCGATCTCAGCCGGTATCGGCTGATCATCGCTCCCAGCCTCTATCTCGTCAGCGATACCGCCGCGGCGGATCTGGCGAACTACGTCGGGGACGGCGGTGGGCTGGTGGTCTCCTTCTTCAGTGGCATCGTGGATTCCCGGGACCACGTCCGCCTCGGCGGCTACCCGGGCGCTTTCCGCGACGTGCTGGGCATCGTCGTCGAGGAGTTCTTCCCGCTCCGCACCGCCGGGTCGGTGAGCCTGCTCCCCGGCGGGACCGGCTCGCAGTCGACTGAGCTGGTCCGCCTCGCTGGAGCCGAAGCGCTGGCCCGCTACGGCGCCTCCCACCTGGGTGGCCAGCCGGCGCTGACCCGACACGGATACCACGGGGGTGACGCCTGGTATGTCTCCACCCCCGGACGCCGCGACTCTGGCCGGGTGGCTCGACGGCATCTGCAGCGCGCGCGGCGTGACGCCGGCGGCCCCCACCACCCCGGGAGTGGAGGTGGTCCGCCGCGAGGCGGGCGGACGGAGCTGGCTGTTCGCGATCAATCACAGCGGAACCGAGGCCACCGTCCCGACCGCGGCCGGCCCGGTGACCGTGCGCCCGGTGCGGTGGTGGTCGTGCCGGAGAACCGCCATGCTCACGACCCGGCAGCATGAGCCTGCCCCGGGTGACGGACGTTGCCGTCGTAGGCTGACTCCGATGACCTCCTCACACCCCGACCGGCTCAATCCACGGCAGCGCCACGAGGCCCTGACGCGGATGGGTACCGAGACCTTCGACGTGCTGGTGATCGGTGGCGGGGTGACCGGTGCCGGCACCGCGCTCGACGCGGTCACGCGCAACCTGTCCGTGGCCTTGGTCGAGGCCCGCGACTGGGCCAGCGGAACCTCCAGCCGGTCGAGCAAGCTGATCCACGGCGGCCTGCGCTACCTGGAGCAGTTCAACTTCCCGCTGGTCCTCGAGGCTCTGCGGGAGCGCTCGCTGCTGACCCGGCGGCTCGCGCCGCACCTCGTACGACCGGTGCCCTTCCTCTTCCCGCTGACGCACCGCGGGTGGGAGCGCGCCTACGTCGGAGCCGGCGTGGCGATCTATGACCTGATGGGTGCCACCACGAGCGGCGGACGCGCGCTGCCGCGGCATCGCCACCTGAGCCGGGCGGGCGCGATGGCCGTCGCGCCGGGACTCCGCCGGGACGCCCTCGTCGGAGCCATCCAGTACTACGACGGCCAGGTCGACGACGCCCGGCACACCATGACGCTCGTGCGGACCGCGGCTCGCTACGGCGCCGCGGTGGCGAACAGCGCGCGGGTGCTCTCGCTGCTCCGCGACCACGGCCGTGTGGTCGGGGCCCGGGTCCGGGATCAGGAATCGGGCGCCGAGATCGACGTGCGCGCCAAGGCGGTCGTGGCCGCAACCGGAGTGTGGAGTGACGATGTCGCCGAGATGCTCGGCGGCGAGCCCGGCTCGGAGCGTTTGCGGGTCCGCGCGTCGAAGGGCGTGCACCTGGTCGTGCCGAAGGATCGGATCGATCTGGAGACCGGACTGATCCTGCGTACCGAGAAGAGCGTGCTGTTCGTCATCCCCTGGGGAACCCATTGGATCGTCGGCACCACCGACACCGACTGGGACCTGGACCGGGCTCATCCCGCGGCCAGCTCGCGCGACATCGACTACATCCTTGGTCACGTCAATCGGGTGCTCCGGCGACCGCTGACCGCCGACGACGTCGAGGGGGTCTACGCCGGGCTGCGCCCCCTGCTCGCCGGTGAGTCGGACGAAACCTCGCACCTGTCTCGGGAACATGCAGTGGTGCGCCCGGCCGCGGGCCTGGTGGTCGTGGCAGGCGGGAAGTACACCACTTACCGGGTGATGGCCGCCGATGCTGTGGACGCGGCCGCCCGGGAGTTGGGTCGACGCGTGCCGCCCTCGCGTACGGAGTCGGTGCCGTTGCTCGGCGCCGAAGGGTACGACGAGGCAGTGGGTCAGCGAGAGCCGATGGCCGCCTCGGTGGGCGTGCCGGTCGAGACCATCGACCATCTGCTCGGCCGGTACGGGGCGCTGACCAGGGAACTGCTGGACCTGATCTGCGCTGACCGCGCCCTCGGACATCCCTTGGAAGGCGCGCCGGACTACCTGGCCGCCGAGGCGGTCTACGCGGCGCGGGACGAGGGTGCGTTGCACCTCGATGACATCCTCACCCGCCGGACCCGGATCTCGGTGGAGACCTGGAGCCGCGGCGCCGAGTCCGCTCTTCCGGTTGCCCGCCTCGTGGCTCCGCTCCTGCGGTGGTCCGAGACGGACATCGCCCGGGAGGTCGAGCACTACGTGCTCCGGGTCGACGCCGAACGGGAGTCGCAGGACATGCCCGATGACCACACCGCGGACGCGGCCCGACTCGGGGCTCCGGACGTGCGCACCGGCCAACGCCACGAGTCGGCCGGCGCCGCGACGGCGTAGCCACTGAATCGCCCCTGCCGCCCGGGCGGCAGGGGCTGCCGGGCGGACATGGTCGTTGCCCTGACCATCCGGGTCGCGGACGGTCAGGGCAACAACCCGCCCTCAGTTGCTCTTGACCGCGCTCACCAGGTCGGTGAGTGACTTCTTCGCGTCCCCGAAGAGCAGCGTCGTCTTGCCGTCGAAGAGCAACTCGTTCTCGATCCCGGCGAAGCCGGGTCGCATCGAGCGCTTGAGGAAGATGACGTTCGAGGCGTGGTCGACATCCAGGATCGGCATGCCGTAGATCGGGGCACTCGGGGTGTCCCGCGCCGCCGGGTTGACCACGTCATTCGCCCCGACCACCAACGCCACGTCGGTCCGGTCGAACTCCGGATTGATCTCGTCCATCTCCTTGAGCTGCTCGTACGGCACGTTCGCCTCGGCAAGCAGGACGTTCATGTGCCCCGGCATGCGCCCGGCCACCGGATGGATGGCATAGGACACCTCGACGCCCTTGGACTCCAACAATCCCGCCAATTCGTGGATGGTGTGCTGGGCCTGGGCCACCGCCAACCCGTAGCCGGGCACAATGACCACCTTGTGGCTGTAGGCGAGCAGCACGCCGATGTCCTCCGCGCTGGAACTCTTCACCGGCCGGTCGCCGCCGACCTCGGCGGTCGAACCCATGGTGCTGCCGGCGAATGCGCCGAACAGCACATTGGCGATGCTGCGACCCATCGCCTTGGACATCAGTTGGGTCAGCAGCGTTCCGGAGGCGCCGACGAGCGTGCCGGCGACGATGAGCAGCACGTTGTTCAGCACGAAACCGGAGGCCGCCACGGCCAGACCGGTGAACGCGTTCAGCAGGGAGATGACCACCGGGACGTCCGCGCCACCGACGGGCAGCACGAACGCGACACCGAACAGCATGGACACGACGAGCAGGGCGACCAGCCACCAGGCGCTACCCGTGCTCGCGGTCAGCACGCCGAACACCACTGCCGCGATGACCAGGCCGATGTTGCCGAACTTCGCACCCGGATAGACGATCGGGCGGCCGCTCATGATCTCTTGCAGCTTGAGGAAGGTGATGATGCTACCGGTGAAGGACACCCCGCCGATGACGGCCGCCAGGATGACGGCCAGTGTGCGCGCGACCGCGACGTCAGGATGCTGGGTGAACTCCAGCAGGCCGACCAAGGCGGCCGCGCCACCGCCGACGCCGTTGAAGATGGCCACCATCTGCGGCATCGCGGTCATCTTGATCTGCCGAGCCGCTGGAATCCCGACCGCGATGCCGATGACGATTCCGGCGATCATGAGCGGCAGGTGGGCCATGCGCTTGTCCGCGAACGTGGCCAGCACCGCCAGCACCATGCCGCCGGCACCGATCAGGTTTCCGGTCCGCGCGGTCTTCGGCGAGGACAGTCCTTTCAGCGCCAAAATGAAGCAGACCGCGCAGATGAGGTAGACGGACTCGATCACTTGGCTGCGGGTCATCGCTGCGCTCCAGAGTCCGCCGCCTGCTTGGCCGGCTGGCGTCCCTTGAACATCTCCAACATCCGGTCGGTGACCACGAAGCCGCCTACGACATTGATGGTGGCGAAGACGACCGCGATGAAGCCGATGGTCAGCTGCAGGATGCCGTGCGAGGTGGCCAGCACCGTCATGGCGCCGATCACGATGATGCCGTGGATCGCGTTGGCGCCGGACATCAGTGGGGTGTGCAGCATGCTCGAGACCTTCGAGATGACCTCGAAGCCGACGAAGACGGAGAGAATGAAGATTGTGAGGAGCGCGAGAGTGGGATAGTTCATGCGCCCAGAGCCTCCTTGACGAGTGGGTGCACGGGTGAACCGTCGCGCAGGATGCAGGCGCCGATGACAAGGTCGTCCTCGAAGTCAGGCGCGAAGGCGCCCTCCTTCGTCATCAACAGCAAGAAGGTTGCGACGTTGCGGGCATAGAGCGCGCTGGCGTCCTTCGCCATGGCGCTGGGGACGTTGCTGGCACCGGCGATGACGACGCCGTTGTGGACAACATCCTCACCAGGCTTGGACAGCTCACAGTTGCCGCCGGTTTCGGCGGCCAGGTCAAAGATCACCGATCCGGGGCGCATCCGCTCTACCATTTCGGTAGTGATCAACCTAGGTGCCCGCCGGCCGGGAACGGCGGCAGTCGTGATCACTACGTCGGAGGTGGCAAGGTGATCCGCGAGCCTGGCCCGCTGTTCGGCAAGTTCCTCCTCGGTCGCCTCCCGCGCGTATCCACCCGCCCCTTCCAAGGTCTGGCCCTCGGTGACGTCGACGAACTTCGCGCCCAGGGACTTGACCTCCTCCGCAGCTGCGGAGCGCACGTCGTTGGCCTCCACGACCCCGCCAAGGCGGCGGGCGGTGGCGATGGCCTGCAGACCGGCCACGCCGGCGCCGAGTACGAAAATCCGGGCTGGCGGCACGGTGCCGGCGGCGGTCATGGCCATCGGGAAGAACCGCGGCAATCGCAGCGCGGCCTCGATGACCGCCCGGTACCCGCCGACCAGCGCCTGGCTGGACAGCGCGTCCATGCTCTGAGCCCGGCTGGTCCGGGGCAGGAGTTCCAGCGCCCAGGCGGTCGCCCGCTGGTCGGCAAGGGCTCTCAAGGGCGTGGCCGGGACGGTTGGCTCGAGCAACCCGATAACTCCACAACCAACCGGCATGAGCTGGATGATGTCGTCGGAGGGTGGGGCGACGACGAGCAGGACAGCTGCGCCGTCCAACGCTTCTTTCGCGGTGCCGACGATCTCGGCACCGCGGTCGGCATATTCGGAGTCCGCGGCAGCGGCCCGGACGCCGGCACCAGACTGAACGACGACCGTCCAGCCGGCGGCGGCGAGCTTGCCCACGGTCTCGGGGGTGGCGGCGACACGACGTTCGCCCGGGCGGGTCTCGGTTACTACAGCGGCACGCACGGAGCCAAAAGTACCGGTATCACGACCACACTTGCGAGGTAGGTACCCCTTCGTGGAACAACAGCCTTCGGGCGAGCAGTTCGTGATCCGATCCGGCGGGACCATCGCCACTGTCGTGGAGGTCGGTGGCGCGCTACGACTGCTCGCGGTGGACGGCCACGACCTGCTTGATGGCTACCCGTCCGACGCGGTCTGTGACGGCGCCCGCGGCCAGTCGTTATTGCCCTGGCCCAACCGGGTCCGCGACGGTCGCTACCGATGGCAGGGCCAGGACTTCCAGCTCGCGCTGACCGAACCCACCAATTCCTGCGCCATCCATGGCCTCACCCGCTGGGAAAACTGGCGCTGTGCCGTGCAGGAGCCGTCGTCGGTGCTCATGACCTACCGGTTACCTCCACAACCCGGCTGGAACTGGGGGCTGGACCTCAGCCTCCACTACACCGTTACCCTGTCCGGACTCACGGTGCGGACGACGGCGACGAATCTCACCGGCACGGCGGCGCCGTTCGCTGCCGGTGCCCACCCCTATCTGCGAGCCGGGAGCGGCCCTATCGACGGCGCGACCCTGAACGTGCCGGCGAGGTCGTGGCTGCCGACCGATCTGCAGCAGATCCCCGACGGCATCGAGTCCGTCGAGGACACGCCGTACGACTTCCGCGCGACGCGGCCGATCGGGAGCGCCGTCATCGACCACGCATACCGGGACCTGCAGCGGGACGCGGACGGCCTGGCCCGGGTGCGGCTGCGCGGGGAATGGGTGACCGAACTCTGGGCCGACCGTGCCTATCCCTACCTGCAGGTATTCACCGGCGACGCCCTGCCGGACCGCGACCGGCGACGCCAAGGGCTGGGTGTGGAACCCATGAGCGCGCCGCCCAATGCCCTGGCCAGCGGAACGGACGTGGTCACCATCGAACCTGGAGCGACCTGGACGGGGGAATGGGGCATCGCACTGGCCGAATGACGGGCCGGGGGATCGCATCCGCGCCGGGGGGGCCTTCAGCTGCGCCGATCATGCTCATTCGGACCTTCACTGGCGCCCTGGAACGTCCACTCGAGCATGATCTGCGCAAAGCCGGCGTGCGTACCAGCATGATCGGCGCGAGGGAAGCGCGGGGCCGAACCGGCCGGCAACGAACCTCCGTCAGGCGTTGCCGAAGGAGTACCAGCGGTCCATCCACGCGTCGAACTCGGCAAGGTCAGGGTGGTCCGCCAGGTAGGCCCGGACGCGCTCCCAGCGTTCGATGGCGAACCGGGCCCAGGCAGCCGCCAGCGGCGCGGTCAGTCGGCGAAGCGCGATGAGAGCCTGCCGCAGGGCGTGACGGGTGCGGTCGTAGAGCCGTGCCAGCATGTCCCGAAGCTCGTCAGCGTCCATGTCCGTCCTCTCACGGGCCTGCCCCATGGTGACATGCACCCGCAGTCCCACGACACAAACCTGCTCGGCACGCCGACAGCGCGCCGCAACGTGCCGCATCAGGAACGATCGGAAGCCGGGAGGAACTATGAACTACTGCCGCGACCTGGTAGCGGCCGCCGATCCGGCACGCCAGGCGTTGGTCGAGCGTCGCCGGGACGGCGGTCGCCGGGTATGGACCTTCGGTCAGCTCGCGGACCGCAGCGCCCGGCTGGCCGGCACGTTGGCGGGGACCTATGGCGTCCGCCGCGGCGATGTCGTGCTGACGCTCGTCGGCGCTCGGGTCGAGTGGGTGGAAATCATGCTCGCATGCTTCCGCATCGGCGCGGTCGCGCTGTCGTGCACGGAGCAGTCGAGGGTAGGGGACCTCCTGGACCGGCTCGCGGCTGCCGAACCGGTGCTCGTCATCGCCGACGAGCGCAACCGGGCCGTCATCGAGCATGCTGGCCCGTCGTGCCCGGTGCTGCTCGTACCGGACGAGGCCATTTACGACGCCGAGCCGGCCCCGTCGGCGGAGCTGGCCATGACCGACCCGGCGCTGATGACGTTCACCAGCGGCACCGCCGGCGGCCCGAAGGCTGTCGTCCATGCCCAGCGGTACCTGCTCGGTCAGCGGTTGCAGGCAGAGCACTGGCTCGACGCCCGCGAGGGCGACCTGGTGTGGTGCACCGCGAGTCCGGGGTGGTCGAAGTCAGCCCGCAACGTCTTCCTCGCCCCATGGCTACGCGGTGCCACCGCCTTGGTACACGACGCACGCTTCGGCATCGACGAGCGCCTGGCGATCCTCGCCGAGGAGGCGGTCGACGTGCTCTGCATGGCCCCCACGGAGTACCGGGTGATCGCCCGGCACGCCTCGATACCGCCGCTTCCCGCTCTCAGGAGCCTGGTGGCCGCCGGCGAGGCGCTGGACCCACCGACCATGACAGCCTGGCGGGACGCCCTCGGCGTCGACGTCCGGGACGGTTACGGCCAGACCGAGACAGGCCAGCTGACCGGCAACGTCATCGGCCAACCGCCGCGGGCTGGTTCCATGGGCCGTCCGCTTCCCGGCGTGTCGCTGCGGATCGAGGACGGCGAGCTGGTGGTGGACCCGGCCACCGTCCCGACATTCTTTCTTGGCTACCGCGGCCAGCCGCCCCCACAGGGAGTGTGGCGAACGGGGGACGCGGCCGAACGCGACGAGGACGGCTACCTCTGGTTCCGGGGCCGGATCGATGACGTGATCGTGTCCTCCGGCTACCGGATCGGACCGGCGGAGGTGGAGTCGGTTCTCGCCCATCACCCCGCGGTTGCCGACTGCGCGGTGGTGGGGGCACCTGACGCGGACCGCGGGTCGGTGGTCCGCGCCGTCGTCGAGCTGCGTCCCGGCTACGCGCCGAGCGATCAGCTGGCCCGGGATCTGCAGGACTTCGTCAAGAGCGAGACGGCGCCCTACAAGTACCCACGCATCGTTGACTTCGTCCCGGAGCTGCCGCGCACGGCGACCGGCAAGACCCGCCGGGCGGCCCTGCGCTCGAACCCCGACAATGCGGCCGGTGGAGAGTAGGGGCGGCTGGTCAGTGCCGCGGTTGGGCCGCGGCCGCCAGGCCGTCGAGAAACCCGAGGACGCGGGTCAGGACGGCGCCGCGCAGTCGCGGCCGTCGTGCGGACAGGTCATGTTGCGGGGGCAGCGGCATGGCTGTCCTCCCTGGCGGAGGGGGGCCTCTTCGGCGTTCGGAGACCACGCTGCCGCGTCGAACTGTCCTGACCCTGTACCACTCCTGTGGGGAGACTGTGGGGCCTCACCTCCTCCGCTCGGCCACGTGCCGCCCGCCGATCATGCTCGAATGCACGCTGGCCCCGCCGATCATGCCCAAACGGACGTTCCGGGCCGCCGGCAAAGGCCCCTATGAGCATGATCGGCGCAACGTAGCGATCAGCGGACGGTGAGTCGCTCCCTGCGCGTCCGTACGTCGCGCGGCGGTTCCGCGGTGCTGAGGACAGCGACCAGCCTCCCCGTCAGGCCACGGCCCCGCAGCACACCCGCGGACATTGGGACCAGCGCAATGCCGGATCACCAAGGCCGGACTGGTCGAGGGTGGGATCGTCGATCTCGCGGACCAACTCACGAATCATGGCCACGAACTGCGGCGCGGTGCCGACTGTCTCGGCCCGGGCGAAGGCCAGCCCAAACCGCTCCGCGGTCTCGCGTGCCGACTGATCGAGGTCGTGTACGACTTCGACGTGGTCGGACACGAAGCCGATCGGCGCGACCACGACCGCCGTTGCGCCAGAGTCAGCCACTTCGCCCAGGTAGTCGTTCACGTCCGGCACGAGCCACCGTTGCGTCGGCGGACCGCTGCGGCTCTGCCACACCAGCCGATAGGGATGCTCCCCCCCGACGCGCTGGGCCACGAGTCGGGCCGTTTCGGCAAGCTGGGCGACGTACGCGCCGCCTTGCGGTCCGGCAAGCTCAGCCGCAGCAACAGGGACGCTGTGCGCGGTGAAGACGACATGCGCCTCCTGCCGGACGCCCTCCGGCAAGCGCAGCAGTGCGTCGCGGCAGAGACCGGCCAGCGGCTCGACGAAGCCGGGGTGGTCGAAGAAGTGCCGCACCTTGGTGATGCGTGGCGCCGCCTCCCCGACGCTCGCCCGCGCCCGATCGATGTCGTCGCGGTACTGCCGGCAACTGGAGAATCCGGCGTAGGCCGAGGTGACGTACGCAGCGGCGTGCCGAACGCCCGCCTCCGCCATGTCCTTGACGGTGTCCGCCAGAAACGGCGCCCAGTTGCGGTTGCCGAAGAACACGGGAAGCGCAGGCTCCGGCGCCTCCGACATCAGCCGCTCCAGGGCGGCGATGAGATCGCGATTCTGCCCGTTGATCGGGCTGACGCCGCCGAGCGCGTAGTAGTGCTCGGCGACATCAAGCAGGCGCTCGGGCGGGACGTTGCGGCCGCGGGTGACATTCTCCAGGAACGGCATCACGTCCTCGGGGCCCTCGGGTCCGCCGAAGGAGGCCACGACGATCGCGTCGACCGCTCCGGCCGGGTTCACGTCACGTCCGACCGCTCGCCGGGCACAGCGGTGCGCGAAGTGGGGCTGTGGATGCGGGCGTCGGTCACGATCGACAGTACGTCCGGTTGCTCCGCTCGCTGGTCGCCGGGCGGGCATGATCGGACACTTCACCCACCGTGACGACGACGGGCGACACTGATGGTGCAACGGCACGAGCCGGCTTCGGACACCCTGTTCGCCGAGGTCGGCCGGTGCCGGCTGGAGTATGTCGACCTGCCCGCGTCGGGCCCAGATCGGCCGGCGCTCGTATTCCTGCACGAGGGGCTCGGCTGCGTCGAGATGTGGCGGGGCTTTCCGACCCACGTGGCCGAGCGGACCCTCTGCCGAACGGTCGTCTACTCCAGGCAGGGGTACGGGCGGTCCGATCCGCTTGATGCCCCGCGCACGCCGCGCTACCTGCACGACGAGGCGCTGGAGGTGCTGCCGGTGCTGCGCGACGTGCTCGGACTCGACCGCGTGGTCCTGATCGGCCACAGCGACGGCGCGTCGATCGCGCTGATCCATGCCGGCGCCGGTCGATGGCCGGTCGAGGGCCTCGTGGCCATGGCGCCACACGAGTTCGTCGAGGACGTGACGCTGGCCGGGATCCGGGCCACGGGCCGCGACTGGGAGACAACTGACGTGGCCCGTCGGATCGGCCGCTACCACCGGGACCCCGAACAGGTGTTCCGGGCCTGGTACGACACCTGGCTGAGCCCGGCGTTCCGGGACTGGAACATCGAGGGGTACCTGCCCGGCATCCGCTGCCCGATCCTGGCCGTGCAGGGCGAGGACGACGGGTACGCGACGATGGCGCAACTCGACGCGATCACAGCGTTGGCCACCGCGGCCGCCACGGTCGAGCAGCTGCGCCTGCCGGCCTGCGGGCACTCCCCCCACCAGGACCAGGAGTCCGCTGTCACGGATGCGATCGCACGGTTCATCCGATTCCGATAGCCACCGCCGGGGCGATCACCTGGCCGCCCGGGCCGCCGCT
>Ga0075521_10000589_pt1 | contig 10964 bp, 9 predicted proteins | sample NGEPerD_FD_74785 | JGI IMG/M metagenome (GOLD analysis project Ga0075521, IMG submission 74785) | Arctic peat soil microbial communities from the Barrow Environmental Observatory site, Barrow, Alaska, USA - NGEE PermafrostAB12-D | ecosystem: Environmental > Terrestrial > Soil > Wetlands > Peat ...
GCCGAGGCCGATGATGATCCGGCGGCCGAATTTCAATGGGGTGCCAAACGAGGCCTTGACCCCACCCGGAGCCACGACCAGCAGCTATGGGCGATCCGACCTCGAAAGTGGGGTCGCGGGTTTGAGGCGTATCGCGATCCGAGGACGTGCAAGGTCCGGGACGGACCCCGAACGGAGCCTCGACCTCAATATCGGCGGGCGAGCTCGAGCGTCAACCCGCGGTCCAAGCGGAGCTGGCGACGCGACGCTCCCTCCTCGCGCAAGGGGTCGAAGGCGGCTTGTCAGCGTCTGCTCAGACGGAAGACCGGGTGGCGCGACGCCTCCGTCGCAAACTCCTCGAGCGGCGAGTCGGGCGTGACGTCGAAGAAGGGGCGGACGACGGACACGCTCTTGAGGTATTGCTTGAGGACGGGTGCTGCCTGTCCTGGTGCGACCTCCTCGATGCAGAGCGTCTCCGAGCGTCCGGCGCGGCTGATCTCCACCTCGCCGGTGGCGCGGGCGTTGCGCACCCAGCCGACCTCGCCATAGGGTGCGACGAGCCAGCGCTCGCCGTCCTCGACCAAGATCACCGGGGTCGAGTATGCCTTGCCGGTCTTTCGGCCGCGGACGGTGAGGATGTAGGTATGCCGGCCCGCGAACCCACGGCGCACGACGGGACTCATCACGGCATTCACGAGCCGGCGCGATGCGCCGAGACGGTACGTTCTGGCCACTCGCGACAGGCTACTACCTCGTTGGATGCGCGCAATGCGGACGGGAAGGTGGGTGCCCGTGGCTCGGACGCAGAAGGCGCGCTGGCGGTTGGGTCGAAGCGTCTAGCCGAAGCGAGCCATGGCTCGCGACGCAACGCCATTGAGATCGCGACCCGTCATGGCGAACGTCCGCGTTCAGCGGACTCGCCGCTAACGATGCCGCCGAACTAGGCGCCGCCACCGAGGACGTACCGACCACGCTGAGGGCAGCTGACGCCTTCGAGCAACTCAGAGATCACCTGCAGCCACTGATCCATCCGTGTCCTCGCGTTTGCTTAGTGCCTCGTGTCGTCGTTGGTAGCGCTTGTGCCCGTCAGATCCTCGTGCTGGGACTCTCGCCGTATCCGAAGGCACAGCGCTACGAACCCCTGGATCCAGACCAGCGTGCTCAGCGCCAGCACAATCCATATCCATGTCGAAGACGAATAGATCAAGACCAGTGCGTACGTCGGAAGAGCGAAAGGAGCCATGCGCAGATAGAACCCACGGATCCACCGCAAATGCTCGCTGCGAGGCGCGCGCTTGGACGGAGGGTCACCAAATAGCCGAGCGGTCGTTGATGCCAGACGCATGCTCAGCGCGGCGCAGAACCGGGCATCAGGCTACGAACCGGGGCGCACAGTTCTTCGGGCATCCAGCCAACCTATCGCGCCGCTCAATCCTCGTGGATAGCCCTCGTTAGCCCGCTGACGCGCAGTGCGAGTGCCAGTCTCCGGCTTCACGCGGGCTTCACGCTGGCTCGACGCGAATCGCCATCCCTGGATATGCGAAGTCCGGACTGCCGCCTGTCGCCAGCAAGACAACAGCGGTGGCGAAGATGCCCCGCTCGCGCGGGGCATGGACCAGCCAGCGATGGTTGAGCGACGTCGGGGCTGTGGAACATGAAGTCGTCGACGTACCTCATACGGTCGATTGCCACTATGCGCGGCGGGCAGCTCACACCGGTCGTGTTCGCTACGTTGAGCTGACCTGCGGACGGAGAAGTATGGCCCGGAGCGGACGACGACCGAGGAGATGACATGAAGGCAGTGCGGTTCGACGAGTACGGTGGGGTTGACGTGCTGGACGTGCGCGAGGTAGAGGATCCCGTCGCTGGTCCGGGACAGGTGCTGGTGGCGGTCAAGGCGGCGGGGATCAACCCCGGTGAGATCGCGATTCGCGAGGGGCGTTTGCATGACCGCTGGCCGGCGACGTTCCCTTCGGGCGAGGGCACCGATCTTGCTGGCGTGGTGCGCGCGGTCGGCGCGAGCGTGAGCGCGTTCGTCGCCGGGGACGAGGTGCTTGGCTGGACTGAGCAGCGCGCCAGCCACGCCGAGCTTGTCGTGGTCCCGCCCGATCAGCTGACGGCCAAGCCGGCGTCGGTCTCGTGGGAGGTGGCAGGGTCGTTGTTCGTCGCGGCGCTGGCCGCCTACGCGTCAGTTCAGGCGGTCGCTCCGCAGGTCGGCGAGACGGTCGTGGTCTCAGCCGCGGCTGGCGGGGTAGGCTCGGTCGCCGTCCAGCTCGCCCGCCGTACCGGCGCGACGGTGATCGGGCTGGCCAGCGAGCACAACCACGACTGGCTGCGCCGCCACGACATCGTGCCGGTGACCTACGGCGAGGGGCAAGCTGACCGGATTCGCGAGGCGGCCGGTGGCACGATCGACGCGCTCATCGACACGTTCGGCGACGGCTACGTCGACCTGGCGATCGGGCTGGGTGCCGCTCCGCAGCGGATCAACACGATCATCGACTACGAGGCGGTAGAGCGACTCGGCGTCCACGGGCGGGGCACCCACGCGATCGCCAGTGCGCCGCTGCTCGCGGAGGTTGCCGGCCTGGTGGCCGACGGAAGCCTCGAGATACCGGTCGCGCGCACCTTCCCGCTGGACCAGGTTCGCGACGCCTACCGCGAGTTGGCCGGGCGCCACAGCCACGGCAAGATCGTGCTGCTGCCCTGAGCCCTCGGTATATCCGCGGCAGTTCTTAGAGATGATCCAGCGCCGGCGCGCGTCCGAGACCAGCGTCGACCTGCGCCGTGAGCCAATCGGTCATCGTGCCGATGCGTGCCTCGAGGGTCTCCCGCTCGATCGTCGGACGTTCACTACCGAGCCAGCATCGAGGTCGGCGATCTAAGCCGACACTGCGACGTTACCCGGTAGTGCCGCCAGCCGAACATTGCCCGTGAGCACGGCAACGGCGGCGGTACTCAGCCGCGAGCGGTTGTAATGGCCGGCGCTGATGATCAGCACCGGTCGAGGCACTGGTCGCGGATCGCGTCGTCGTCCTCGCCGCCTCTGTTGGGACCGGAGGTGCCTTTGGCGCCCTGGCCGCCTTCCCGGACCTCGATCCCCAGGGCGTCGTTGCGATCGCGCCCACCCACGTCGTGTGGCAGTCGCTCGGCGACGGCGGCCCACCGCCGAAAGCTTCCTCGTGGACGCTCGACAATGTGTCGCTCCCGTGGGTCGCGATTCGCGGGGAGCGCCTGCTGCCGGAGATGGTCCGACACGCCGTCCTCGCTCGCTTTCGGCGCCATCCGGTCCCGACGGCGTTGCACCTCCGCACTGCCTATGCCGCTGGACTGCGAGACGAGGATGCGACGCAGGCGGCCGCGATCGCGGTGGAGCGCATCCGCTGTCCGCTGCTGCTGCTGCTGTCGGGCGAGGACGATCAGATGTGGCCGGCGAGCGAAATGGCCGCCGCCGCCATGTCCCGGCGCGGCCGTGCCGATGACCGTCACCTCTCGTTCGCGGACCCCGCCAAACCGTCCCGTCGCGCGCCTGGCGCGTTGTCGCCGCGTCGGATCTCGATCCCTGAATGTGCAAAGACCGGGCTCTCGAGCCGTCTTGTGAGGCAGCCTGTTCCAACGAGGTTCTCGCAAGCGTGCATCCCCTGGCGAGAAGTGTCGCCTCTCGTCAGACTTTGCGGTATTGACGGATGGCGAGCGGGATGATGATCAGGAGCAGGCCGAGGATCCATGCGAGCGACTGCCACAGCCAGTGTCCGACGTTGCCGCCGGCGGTCAGCGCGCGGACGGCGTTGATCGTGACGCTTACGGGCTGCACGTTGGCGAAGCTCTGAAGCCAGCTGGGCATCGTCTTGACCGGGACGAACGCAGAGCTGGCGAAGATCAGCGGGAAGATCGGCAGGAACCCTGCGAGCTGCGCGGTCTCGGGGTCCTTGACGAGCATGCCGACGAGTGCGAAGAGCCAGATGAACGCGAAGCCGAATGCGAGCACGAGCGCGAGTGCGCCGAGGGCGCCTGCGGCGCCGTTGTGGAAGCGAAAGCCGATGAGCAGGCTCACGAGCAGGACGAGCGCGACGACGCTCACGCTGCGCACCGTGTCGGCGAGCGCGCGGCCGGCGAGCACTGCCGAGCGAGCCATCGGCAGCGAGCGGAAGCGGTCGATCATGCCGCCGGCGAGGTCCGTGGACATTGCGACCGCCGTCGTCGCTCCGAACAGCGTCGCCTGCAGCAGGATGGCGGGCACGAGGTAGTCGATGTAGCTGCCGCCGGGCGTGTGGATCGCTCCTCCAAAGACGTAGCGGAAGAGCAGCACGAACATCACCGGCTGGATCGAGGAGACCGCGAGCAGCCGCGGGGTTCGCGTGATCCGTTTGAGGTTGCGCCTGGTCACCGCGGCGGTGTCGCGCAGCGCCGCGAACCGCGGGGCAGGCGCGGGTGCGTGCATTGGCTTGCTCGGCGCCGGGCGTTGCTCGCGCTCGCGGTCCTGGGAGGCGGCTGACGGCACCGGCGGGGCGTGATCGCGTGGTGTGGCGTTGGCGGTTTGGCTGCTTGGGGAGTGGTCGGTGAGCGACAGGAAGACGTCGTCGAGCGATGGCCGGCGGATGCCGATGTCCTCGAGCGCCACCCCGGCGTCGCCGAGCCGGTCGAGGGCCGCTCGGAGCGTTGCCGGACCTTCCCCCGCGGGCAGCGTCACGCGCTGGCGCTCGCGATCGAGCACCGACCCGCCATCTCCGAGCGCGGCGACGGCGGCGACGGCCCGGTCGAAGTCCTGGGATCGGGCGACGTGCAGTTCGACGACGTCGCCGCCGAGCTCTCGCTTCAGCTGATCGGCGGTTCCCTCGGCGACCACCTGCCCGCGGTCGATCACCATGATCCGGTCTGCGAGGCGGTCGGCCTCGTCGAGGTACTGCGTCGTCAACAGCACCGTCGTTCCGTCGGCGACCAGCCCCTCGATCAGCTCCCACACATCGATCCGCGTGCGCGGATCGAGCCCGGTCGTCGGCTCGTCGAGTATCAACACTGGCGGGCGTGCGATCAGGCTCGCCGCCAGATCCAGCCGCCGACGCATCCCGCCCGAGTAGGTCTTCGCCAGCCGGTCGCCGGCGTCGGCGAGCCTGAACTGCTCAAGCGTCTGGGTGGCGCGGCGGCGTGCCTCGCCGCGACTGAGCTGGTACAGCTGGCCCACCATCTCCAGGTTCTCCCGGCCGGTGAGCAGGTCGTCGATCGCCGCGAACTGGCCCGACATGCCGATCATCGAGCGCACCGCGACGGCATCGTGTTGGACGTCGAACCCCGCTACCCGCGCCGAGCCTGTGTCGGCCGCCAGGAGCGTGGTCAGGATCCGCACGAGCGTCGTCTTGCCCGCGCCGTTTGGCCCCAGCAGCGCGAGCACCCGTCCGGTCTCCGCGGTGAGGTCGACCCCGGCGAGTGCCTGCGTCTCGCCGAACGCCTTGCGTATGCCGTGAGCTTCGATCGCCTGGGTAGCAGTCTTGGTCATGGGCTCGGTGTCGAGCGATCGCCGATCCGTCGGGCGCGCCGTTCAGCTCCTGGCCTATGCGCTGCACTCGTCGTCGGCGGGTGCCGTGCGGGTGGCTTCCTCGTGGAGGATGCGCCAGCCCTCGATGAATTGGGCGCGGGCCCGCGCCGGGAGACGCTCGAGGGTGGCCCGTAGAGGGGCAAGGGCCTGTTCGGCCCACTTGCCGATGACGTCGCGGTAGTCGTCATGCAGGCGGACGATGGTGCGCCTGCGGTCGGCCTCGTCCTCGGCACGCTCGAGCAGGCCCGCCCGGCTCAGCTGGCCAACGATCGCGCTCGTGGTCGATAGGCCCAGACCCAGTCGCCGCGCCAGCTCGCTCACGCTGAGCGGTCCCGCCGCCGCGACCGCGAGCAGTGCGGGCATGTGACGCGGTCCGAGTGATCCGCGCGTGGCCGCGTCGCGCAGCTCCTGCGGCGGCGGACTTGACTGCTTGAGGCCGCGGAACGTCTCCCAGAGCAGCGAGGAGAGCTCGTCGAGGTCTTCCTCGATCGTCGGGCCTCGATCGGTCTGTGCCGCAGTGGAAGGCATGGTCGCTCGTTATGCTACTTTCAACATCAAAGTATTTGGACTGCAAACTGTTCTGTCCAGAGTATATCGCGAAGGGACGCTAGCCATGAGCTCCGTTGGGCGTTCGCAGGAGAAGCTAGGCATCGTCGCACGGGTCGCGCAACGGGCGGCGAGACACCGGCGGGCGGTTGTGATCGGCTGGCTTGTGCTGCTGATCGGTGCGCTTGGAGTCTCCGGTGTCGTGGGCACCAAGTACGCCAACAACTTCTCGCTTCCGGGAACCGAATCCCAGCGCGCCGCCGACCTGCTCAAGCGTGAGTTCCCCGCCCAGGCAGGTGATTCCGACCAGATAGTCTTGGCCGCGCGTCACGGGGCCGTCACCGACGCGGCGGTTCGCTCGCGCGTCGCGCCGATGCTGGCCGCAGTGGCGCGACTGCCGCACGTCACCGGCGTGAGCAGCCCCTTCACGGCCAACGGCGCCCGGGCGATCTCCCCCGACGGCAAGGTCGCGTTCGCGACGGTGACCTTCGACAAGCGAGCAAACGTGCTTCCGCCATCGGCCACCGAACGGGTGATCAGGGTCGCGAAGAGCGCCGGCTCGCCGCTGCTGCAGGTGGCGCTCGGTGGTCAGGCGATCGAACAGGTGCAGAAGCCGTCGCTCGGCGCGGCGACGGCTATCGGTCTGCTCGCGGCCATCGTCGTGCTGCTCGTCACCTTCGGCTCGCTGATCGCGATGGGACTGCCGATCATCACCGCGCTCCTCGGCCTCGGGACCGGCATCGGCCTGGCCGGTCTTGGCTCGAGGCTCATCGGCATGCCCAGTTTCGCCACCCAGCTCGCGGCGATGATCGGCCTCGGTGTGGGGATCGACTACGCGCTGTTCATCGTCACCCGCTTTCGCGAGAACTACCTCATCGACGGCGATGTGCATGGCGCGATCGTCGGCGCGATGGACACCGCCGGCCGCGCCGTGCTGTTCGCCGGCGCCACCGTGATCATCGCGCTGCTGGGTCAGTTTGCCCTCGGCGTTGACTTCCTCTACGGCCTAGCGGTCGCCTCTGCGCTCGCTGTGCTGATGACGATGCTTGCCGCGCTGAGCGTGTTGCCGGCGTTGCTCGCGCGTTTCGGCGAGCGCATCGGGCGACGCCGGAGCGGGCGACGGCGGGGCCGGCGGACGACCGCAGCGAGAAACACGCCGACTGGTTTCTGGGTGCGTTGGTCGGGCTTCATCGAACGTCACCCGTGGGAGGGCGCGATCGCGGGCCTGGCGATCATGCTCACCCTCTCCTCACCGGCGCTCGCGCTGCGTCTGGGCAACAGTGACGCGGGCAACAACCCCCCCGGTCAAACCACCCGCCAGGCCTACGACCTGCTCGCCAAGGGCTTCGGCCCAGGCTTCAACGCCCCGCTTCAGGTCGTTGCGAGCCTGCCCCGCCCGAACGACATGGCGGTGCTCACGAGCATCGCGAGCGCGCTGCGCGCGACCAGCGATGTGGCCTCCGTATCGGCGGCTCGCGTGAGCCCGCGGGGCCTGACCGCGGTGTTCAACGTCTACCCGCGCTCGGCACCGCAGGCACTGGCGACCACGGAGCTCGTGAGCACGCTGCGCCAGCGCACGCTGCCACCTCTCGCAGCCAGCACCGCCACGACGCTTCTCGTTGGCGGCGGGAATGCCACCACGATCGACTTCACCCATGTTCTCTCCAGCAAGCTGCCGCTGTTCGTGGGCGTGGTCGTGCTCCTCTCCGCGCTGCTGCTGCTGGTCGTCTTCAGATCACTCGTCATCCCGCTGCAGGCCGCGGTCATGAACCTCCTCTCGATCGGCGCTTCGCTCGGCGTGGTCGTCGCGATCTTCCAATGGGGCTGGCTCGGCAGCATCTTCAACGTGAAGGGCGCTCCGATCCAGGCGTTCATCCCGGTGATGCTGTTCGCGATCGTGTTCGGCCTCTCGATGGACTACGAGGTGTTCCTCGTCTCACGCATACACGAGGAGTGGACACGCAGCCGCGACCCGCAGCAGGCCGTCCGCCACGCCCTCGCCTCGACTGGGCGAGTGATTACCGCTGCTGCCACGATCATGATCTGCGTCTTTCTCTCGTTTGTCGTTGGAGGCGAACGAGTTCTCGAGCTCTTCGGGCTCAGCCTCGCGAGTGCCGTGTTCCTCGACGCGTTTGTCGTCCGCAGCCTGCTACTGCCCTCCGTGCTGCAACTCCTCGGGCGACGCACGTGGGCCTTGCCCAGCTGGCTGGAGAGCCGCCTGCCCCGCATCGCCATCGACCGTGACTTGGGCACCCTCGAGCCGGCCTTCGAGGAGGGGGCGTGACGTCGCCGTCACGAGGCCTGGAGAGCATGTCTGAGACGTGTTTGTGGGCGCGGACGGTGGCGAGGCGATGCCGAGCTTCCAGGACATCTCCAAGGACCAGATCGAGATCACCGACGACGAGAGCTGGAAGACGTTCTTTCTGTACGGGTACAGCTTCAAGTCGAAGCTCGGCATGGAGATGTGCCCGCGGACGGCGGCGCTGATGGAGCGAATCCCCTCGACGCGAAGCGCAACCAGGAGGCTTGGGAGAGGCGCTACAGGGCGCGCAAGTGAGCCCAACAGGTCGCGGCCACGGGAACACCGGATCGACTCGGCCACAGGAAAAGGAGGACGAATGTCCAGCTACAGCATGAAGAACCTGAAGGAAATCGACGATGTCGCCGGCGCGAGTGTGCCGGAGGTCGAGGCGCGCTTCGCTCGCAAGCATCTTGACTCGCGAGAGCTCGGCGTCAGCTACTTCCACTACGCGCCCGGCTATCGGTCGCGAATGGGTCACCACCACCGCGAGCAGGAGGAGGCCTACGTCATCGTCGGCGGCTCCGGGCGCATGAAGCTCGACGAGGAGATCGTCGAGCTGCGCCAGTGGGATGTGATACGGGTCGCCCCGGAGGTGGTGCGGGCGTTTGAGAGCGGCCCAGAGGGGCTCGAGATCATCGCCGTCGGCGGCTCGAGGCCCGAGGACGGCGACGGAGCTCGAGTCCCGGACTGGTGGACGGACTGACCAGCAGCCGCCGGGGATGGACCCGTTTCGCACACCCACACATCTATCTGGGGAGGCAACATGCCCGAACACTCGACTTCAGACCGCAAACCGCCGAGCGTCGTGGTCGTCGGCGGCGGCTACGGCGGGATCGCCGTCGCCAAGGCACTCGACGAGGTGGCCGATGTCGTGCTGGTCGATCCCAAGGACTCCTTCGAGCACAACGTCGCGGCTCTACGCGCGCTCGTTGACCCATCGTGGAGCTCTCGGATCCGCTTCTCCTATGACGGGCTGCTCAAACGCGGCCGCGTCATCCGCGACCGTGCGGTTCAGGTCGACTCGAGGAGAGTGGTGCTCGAGTCGGGCAAGGAGCTCGTCCCCGACTTCATCGTGCTCGCCACCGGATCGAGTTACCCGTTCCCCGGTAACAGCGGCGCGGAGGATGCGCGCGAGGCTGCGGCGCGCTTCCGCGACGGACACGACGCGCTCGCCGGGGCGGATCGCGTGCTGCTGCTCGGCGCCGGTCCGGTCGGGATCGAGCTCGCTGGTGAGATTGCGGCGGCCTGGCCCGCCAAGCACGTGACGATCGTAGATGTCGTCGATGACCTCCTCGGCGGAAGGTTCAAGGTCGAGCTGCGGCAGGAGTTGCGTCGCCAGCTCGAGCAGCACGGAGTCGAGCTCGTGCTCGGAAGCCCTCTGAGCGAGCCACCGCCCACGCCTCCTAGCGTGGCAGGTGCCTTCACGGTCGCCACCGAGGCCGGCACCGAGATCACTGCCGATCTCTGGTTTCGCTGCTACGGCGTGACGCCCAGAAGCGACTATCTGGCCGCCGAGCTCGCAGCCGCTCGGACACCTGATGGGTTCATCGAGGTCACGCCGACGCTCCAGCTCCCTGGCCACCCCAAGGTCTTTGCGCTCGGTGACGTCTCCACCCTCAACCCGAAGATGGCCGGGTACGCGGGCGTTCAGGCTCAACTCGTGGCGAGCAATATACGCGCGCTGATCGACGGCGAGGAGCTCGAGCAGTCCGAACCGATGGGGGAGGTCATCCTCGTAACCGTCGGACCCGAAGGAGGCGCCGCCCAGCTGCCCGATCGAGACGACATCGCCGGCCCGGAGACCGCAGCCCAATACAAGAGCCGGGACATGATGGTCGACCGGTTCCGCGCGATGTTCGACGCCGCCCCGTCGAGCGAATAGGCACGAAGCGGCCCCGCTCAGGACCAGGCCAGCCTCTTCCAGCACCCGCAGGTGCTTGATCACGCCGAAGCGCGTCATCGGCAACCGCCGCTCCAGCGACTGCGCAATTCGTCCACAGCCGCACCGAGCGCGCATACCCGGCGTTAGGTTCGTGTCATCCAAACCCGTCTACCAGAGGAAACAATCGCGCAGATGCCCGGTGCTGGCCAGGTCCAGTCCGCGACGCTCCTCGAACGGACCGCGAGCGCGCACGTGCGCCCGCTGCCGCCCGGCCCGGCGGCGCCGCTGCCGATGCAGACCGCCCTGTTCTGGCCGCGCGTGGACCCGTTCCTGCGCGCCTGCCGGCGGCGCTACGGGCCCACGTTCACCATGCGCGTGTTCCCCTGGGGAACCGTCGTCGTCGTCTCCGATCCCGAGGCGGTCAAGACGGTCTTCACGGGCGATCCCTCCATCTGGAGGGCAGGAGAGTCCTATGACCTGCTCGCTCCGCTGATCGGCGAGCGCTCCGTGGTGCTGCTCGACGGCGCCGAGCACCTGCACGTGCGCAAGCGGATGCTCCCCCCCTTTCACGGCGAGATGGTGCGCCGCCACGAGCAGCTGATCGAGACGATCGCCGCCGCGGAGGTGGCCGGCTGGCCGGTCGGGCGGCCGATCACGCTGATCGAGGGGATGCGTGCGATCACGCTGGAGGTGATGCTGCGAGCGGTGATCGGCGCCGAGCG
>Ga0075521_10000592_pt1 | contig 10946 bp, 14 predicted proteins | sample NGEPerD_FD_74785 | JGI IMG/M metagenome (GOLD analysis project Ga0075521, IMG submission 74785) | Arctic peat soil microbial communities from the Barrow Environmental Observatory site, Barrow, Alaska, USA - NGEE PermafrostAB12-D | ecosystem: Environmental > Terrestrial > Soil > Wetlands > Peat ...
CGATAGGCAGCGTCAGCTTCGACACTCGCTTTCATTCGATCCCGGTACTCGGATACGACCTGTGCGGCGTGCGGAACTCCGGTTACACGACACTCCTCGGGGCGCGGTTCCGCTTTCCTGATCGCCAGGCCTTCGCGCATCCGCTCGCGAGCGTGCTCACCCCTGAAGTACGTGAATCGCATTGTACCAGAGTCGGACGGCAGCATAATTGCTCAACTCAACGCCGATGCAACCACCACTCATGGTCCGTATCGCTCTCTCCGACGACGGCAGTCGCGAAGCTGTGCGTTGCAACTATTGTCGCGCTGATAATTTCGATGTCCTACTCACAGATGGGCGAGACAGGCGGCACAACTTGCCCGGCGAATTCCGGTTGGTGAAGTGTCGAGAGTGCAACCTGGTGTATCTCAATCCCCGTCCTACCGCCGATGCGTTGGGCGCGTACTATCCAGAGGATTACGCGCCGTACGTGCAGCGAGGCCTGTTCGGCGAGCTGACGCGCTGGCTGCGGCAACGCGAAGCACGCGGGCTCCGTCGCTCCCTCCCGGCGGGCGCCGAGTTGCTGGAGGTGGGGTGCGCCGCCGGAGATCTCATGGTCCCGCTGCGCGAGGCGGGCTTTCGCGTCACGGGCGTGGAGCTCAGCGAGCACGCGGCGACGATCGCGCGCACCCGGCACAATCTCGAAGTGCACACGGGGACGCTCGCCCATGCGCCACTTGAAGGAAGGACCTTCGACGCCGTGATTATGCGTAACGTCATCGAGCACGTACCAGACCCAAAGGGGGATATCGAGCTCGCTGCGTCGTTGCTGCGCCCTGGCGGGTTGCTCTCTCTTCGCACGGATAACGTCGCGAGCTCCGATGCGCGCCTGTTCCGCGCACTATGGTATGGCTTCGATTTTCCTCGGCACCTCACGCTCTTCTCGCCGGAGACGCTCACGGCCTATGTAGAGTCCGCCGGTCTGGAGGTCGTGCATGTGCGGTTCAGCCTCGTGCCCACGCACTGGATCATGAGCTTTCGATATTGGGTCTCGGAACGCCAAGGGATTTCGTCCACGAGCCGACTGATCTCACCCAAGAACCCGTTGTTGCTGGCGATCGGAGTCGCTATCGCGGCGGCGCAGAAGGCGGCGCACGACAGCGGGCGATTCGTTGTGCTTGCGAGGAAGCCAATGGCTGGGTCTACGAGGGTGCCGATGCGCGGGCAACGTCCCGAACGCTGACGCCACTTCGAAAGAGCAGATACGCACCGGGCAGTGAGGCAGCGAGCCACACCGCATAGTGCGCGAACGTGAGTGCCACCGCGGCGTCCTTCTGCACGCCGAGAAAAGTGAACATCACGATTGCCGAACCTTCGCCCAACCCGCGCCCCTCGATGTACATGGCGACGCGACGCACGAGCGACGCCACCGCGATCACGGCAAAAAATGGAACGGGCGGAAGCTGCACGCCGAGAGCGCGGCCGATCACATAGAAGTTCAGTATCATGAGAAGATTTTCGCCCACAGCCATCAACAGGTTCAACACGAGCGCAGCGGGCTGTGCGCGGTAGGCAACGAGCGTGGACAACAATTTCCTGAGAAGCGAGAACAGCTTCGGAGGGACCCACTTGCGGATCGCGCGGCCAGCGAGTCGATGCAGGGGCGTCCACCACGCGGCGAGCATAGCGAGCGCGCCTAGGATCGTCGCGACCACAACGATCTCGGTGAATGCTCCGCGCATCTGCGGCTCGAGTTGTGCCGCGACCACCAGGAGTCCGACTGCTGCGAGCACGATCGCGGCGATCGCCCCCATCATCCGCTCGATCGCCATGGAGCCGAGAAGCAGGGGCGTGGGAATGCCGAGCCTGCGCCCGAGATACACTCGCAATGCCTCGGACGTGACCAGATTGGGCAGCACGTGGTCGGCGAAGGACGTCTGATAATAGATGCTCACGGCATCGCGCAGACGCATCGCCCCTCCCCCGACCCTGACCAGGTGGCGCCACTTGAACGCCATGAGCACGCGGTCGGCGGACGCGAGCGCGAGGGCGAGCAACACCCCCACCGTCGACATGCCGAGGAGTGAGGCGCCGACGCGCGCCCAGTCGACCCACCTCCAGAGCGCGTATCCGGCCGCAGCCAGGAGCACGATCTTCACAGCGGTGCGAAGAACATGACGTCTGGCGGGCGTGGTGACTATTGGATCACTCATGCAATGGCATACGAGGAGTGCGGTACGCGTGCGACGTTCCGCTCTACTGGGACGAGTCAAAGCGGATCGGCGACACCCGCAAGGTACCACGCTGGGGGTGCGGACCGGCATCGTGACTTCCGGGCAAGCGTTCATGCACTCCACGCACGAGGTATGGAGTGCCCAATCGCTCGATCACACTGCGCGCGCATCGTGTGATCCGCTGCGACACGAGTCCGGAGAGCTAACGCGGAGCAGGCGCGGGGGACCTGGCCGAATCAGCCGTGCCGCCCGTCGCCGGAGTCGCGGGGCGGCTGGCCACTCGCGCACGCGAGAACACGAATCCGAGCGCGAACGCGACGAGCAGCGATCCGAAGTAGAAGGCGATGACGGCGCCTGACATGTGTTTGAAGAGCCACGCGAGGGTGACTTTCTTCGGCCCGCTTGATGACTCTTCCTTTCGAGCTGCTCGCTCTCGGTCGCGCGCAGCAGTCGTCACCCGGCGCTCGTGCGCGATCACGGACGCCCCGTACTCCTCGGGATACACCTGGACGTCGTTGACGAGCTCCTCGAGGAAGGCGAGGTGCATCGCGACGACGTCGATCCACGTTTCGTTGCGACCGGACCGCGGTTTGTGATTAAGCGCCGCGAAGTGGGTGGAGGCCTTCAATGAGACGAGTTGCGCGAGGCGCTGTTCCGTACGTTGCCGCCAACGCGGGAATGCGCCTTCGATCTTGAATTTCCATCCTGCCTGCTCGTACGTCGCGCTGAGCGCAACGAGTTCCTGCCGGCACTCAACGACGGTTTCGATTGGCCGTGCCATCCGTCACACTCGCAGTCCCGATAGCCTTGTTGCGCGATGTTGTGTGCACAATGCGGGCCTCTCGCTGGCGCCGGTCCGTACGAATGTTGCGCTGTCGGTATCGACGCGCGAGAAGAGCCATGGCGCCGAGTGCGTGTCCGGCGTGCCCGTGGCGAGATCGACCTGCACCGACACGTACTCGTGCGCGATGAGCCACGTGCCGCCGACCTGTCGACAGCCGTCGGTGACGCGCAAGATCGGTCGACCAGGCGGCCTTTCCGTCGGTGCCGGCGACCTGCTGGATGCCGTGGCCGAAGCCGATGTCGCCGTCGACGATGATGGAGAGATCGTGATGTCGATCTTCGGCCGGCCCGTGAAGTGCGAGAAGAAGCCCAGCCACGCCTTACGATTCGTCGCGGCCGAGGTGTTGCCGCGGCGGAACGACGGCGAAGGCGACGAGGGATGGGTCGGAGACGTAGTGCCGCATCATCGCGTCGACGACTCCGGCGTTGAAGGCGGCGGAGAGCTGGCCTCGATTGCGAGAACGATGTGCCGGCAGTCGCGATCTCCGCGCCGATTGCGGAAAGGAGCGCGGCGTGAGGTAGAGGGCAGTGCGGCGCGTACCATCGAAAGGACCGCGGCGGCTACTCCGAACCCGTACTCGCTTCGCCACGCGCGTGAGTAGCGCGCGCCGGGCCGTCGAAAGCGGGGTGTGCCTCGACGGTTCTGTGAGGCAAAGCGACGTCAGGCGCGAGCGCGCGCGCCAGCGCACCGTCGAGGTACACCACCGTGAGCCCCTGCGCCCAATACATCAGGTCGTCGAAATTGGGCTGCTCGGTCTAGCGCGCCGTGCGCACCGGCAATTCGTCAGCATCGAGCGGCAGGAACTCGATCCACCCTTCCCAGAGCCCGTCGTCGGCGATGCCGCCGCAGGCCTGCGCGCTCCAGCGCCGGCCGTCGGTGCCGGTGAGCTGCACGTCGAAGACAACGAGAAGTTCGGGCATGGGTCCTCCGCTGAGAGTGCCGTCGCGCGGTGAGTGCTGAGGACTCGACTGCGAAGTTCGTGCGCGTAAGGGTACGGCGCGCTTAAACGACATGAGCCAGTCACCGCGAAGTGATTGGCCCACCAATAGCAGGGGCGGGACTCGAACCCGCGACCCCGGCATTATGAGTGCCGTGCTCTAACCAGCTGAGCTACCCTGCCCCGTTCGATATTCCGAGCGAGACACAATTTAACGCGTCCCCGGCCGTTCGCCTACAAGCACGTTAGCCCACGCTCAGCCCCCCGCCCTACCCCGGTCACCGCACCACGCGTGATCGGATTCCCGCACCCCGACAGCTCTGTCCATCATCCGAGAGCGCCTCGGACAGCCCCATGCTGATCGCAGCGCCCGCGGACGCCGCCGCTCCGACGAGAAACGCCGAGTGCGCGCGCCCCGTGAGCGCGGCCGTCGCGAAATGAGGGGCGAGCGTGGAAACGGATCCATCCATCAGCCCTGGAAGTCCCGGCTGAACGACCTGCAGGATCCGCGCACGTTCCGACGATTGTGTATTCCCTGGCATGAATGGCGAATCGGGGAATTGCTACGGTGTCCCACGCTTCCGCGAGGGATCTTCAGCAGCAACCTCGATCACACAGCTTCCCGTGTCCACACGAGTGCCCGTGCACGACACGCTGCCCGCATCCTTCGAAAACACGAGTCGCCCCGCGATGCGAACTCGCGCCCTCGCAAGCGAGCGAGGAAGCACCAGCGAGTAGCTCGCCGTCGAGCCTCCGTTGTCCACGATGACGCCGCCGGGAGTCAGCGCGTAGTGCGCGTCGCCGCTCGAGCCGGTCTGCGCGAGCATCACCGACGACACGTCCGCCCATCGCACCTGCAGCGCGCCCGACGCCTGCTCCGCCCTGAAATCGACATCCACCTGAGGTCCGGGTGCGAACGCGAGCCCTCGCGACGCGACATCGCTCGCGACGGCGCTGCCCGTCTGGCGCGGCGCGAGAGCCGAAGCACGCCCATCGATCAAGTGCTGCAGATATCTCCGCAGATACGATCCCGGCACCGCAGCCGTCGCGACACTCGCCGCTACGATCACCGCCGCAGCCGCAAGGAGCGCGGAACGTCGACCCGACCGCACGCGTGCCCGGCCGATCACATCGTTCACACGAAGCACGGGCACCGGATGATCGATCGATGCCAGCATGCTGCTCAGCTCATCGTCGGCGAATTGCTCTTCAGGCTCTGGCATCCGGACTCCGATTCGAGGAGATCTGCTGCTGCGATTCATACGCGCGACGAAAGGCGACCTTTGCTCGCGCGAGCAACGTTCCTACGCTGGCCTCGACGATTTCCAGTGCGACGGCGAGCTCGCGATAGCTGTAGCCCTCCTCTCGCAGCAGGAGCAGCGCGCGGTCTCGCTGCGGTAGCGTGTCGAGCGCGCGTCGCACCAACGTCCGACGCTCCGCGGACAGCACATCATCTTCCGGTGACGGTGCGGCGTCGCCCATGTGCTCCTCGGGCGCACGACGCCGCAGAAGTCGGAGCCGTCGCGAGCGCGTGCGCTGCTCATCGCGCGCCTGATTGAGCGCCACCGACACGAGCCACGCGCGAAGATCATCAGGCATGGTGCCCCTCCGGTACAGGCGCACGAATGTTTCCTGCACGATGTCGGATGCGAGCGATGCGTCGCCCAGGTACCGATCGATCACGCGAAAGAGCTCCGCATGGCGCTCTCCGAATGCGGCGCGAAAGTCGGCTTCGAACGCGTGCGCGCTCATTCGCGAAGGAGCAAGCTCCAACGGCAGTACCCCGATTCGCACGTGTGCGTGTTGCATGATGACGAGGGAGCCTCCCGAGCGTGCCGCAGTTCACCGCGCGACGCACGGGCGGGTGCCGGTCGTCGGAGATGGAGCGCGCAAGAGGAGACGCTTGTGACAGAACCCGTCGCAGTCACCCGGCGACTGCTAGTACTTCCACTCGAGACCGAACGTCGCGCTGCGCCGCGGCAGCAGCAGGAGGGCGCTGGAGCCTGCCGGCGCCGCCAGTATGCCGAGCGCATTCCCGCGATTGAACAGATTGGTCAGCCCGGCACTGGTCGTCACCTCGCTCTCTCGCCCGAATAGTCGCAGCTGCCAGTCGTGACGCACGCCCACGTCGAAGCGCACGTAGGTCGGCAGGCGCGAGCCATCGAGCGCGCCCGCGATGCGCTCCGGTGAGCCGCCAAGGTCGCCCCGCCCCGCCGACGATGTGTACGGCGTCCACTCGACCTGATCCGCGATGAGACTCGTCGGAGCGCCGCCGTGCACCGCAAGCGCCACTCGAAGCACTGTGCTCGGCTGCACGCGAACGCCGATCGCCGCCGACACCGACTGCGCCGCGCCATACGACGGCGTGTAACTCAGCCCGTTGGCCCGCTGAGTCACCTCGGACAATGAGTATCCGACTTCACCCGAGAGTCGCTCTCCCTCGCGAGCCAGCGATAGCGACATCCCGCGTGCGCGCGCGCCGCCCACCGCGAACGCCGTGGTGGCGAATGGCTGCGCCGTCACGGGCGCCACGAGCACGAGCCCAGTGACGTCGCGCGCGTAGGCGTTGGCGCTGAGCGTGAGCGTGCGCGAGAGCTTCGCATCGGCCGTCGCCGTCAGCTGATCGGCCTGAGCAACCGGCACGACCGCTCCGTGAAATGTCGAACCGGCGATGACCGGAAGCGATATCCCCGCTACCGCGTCGAAGATGGACTCCTCATTGCGGAGCGACTGCACGAACTGATGCAACCTTGCGTAGCCGACCCCGAACGAGAGCGCGCCATTTGGCGAGAAGCGCACCGACAATCGTGGCTCGAGTCCCGCACTCGAGGGCGCGACGAGCGCGTCGCGGATGCCCGCAGCGAAGGCCCATCGCGTCGCCACGTTCCAGCGCGCCTCTCCGAAGGCTGAGACCAGCATCGGGGCGCCGCTGAGCCCGAGCGGCGAGCTCGCCGCGGACGCTGCGTCGGTCACGTCGTAGCGCACATCATAGTGATCCGCGCTGATGCCACTCACGAGATGCGCGCCGCCCCACATCCACGAGGCACTCGTGGCCGCGCCGAGATCGACGAGGCTGTTGCGCAGCTGCGTCGTCCTCGCCCATGCGAAGTCGGCATCGAAGTGCGTGCGCCACGCGCGCACCTCCCATCGTGTGTCGCCATCCGACCGCCACCGAACTGCGTCGGTACCTGTGTTCCAGCCGAGCGCGTTGACCGACGGCGGCGGCGAAGCTGAGATGCTATTGTCGCGCTCGAGATCGGAACGGGCACCTCCCTCGACGTCGGCGGTGAGCTGGTCGGGGGTCGCGGCGAACGAGAGGCGATCGCTGCTGTGAAAGGCGAACGCCTCGAGCTCTCCACCTCGAACGGGCATCGTGAATTTCGCGAATAGATCGCCGAACGCGGCGCCGCCGACGGAGCCGGACGGCGAATCCGACAGCGACGCATCGAGGCTTCGGCGAATGGCCACGAGAAAGGTGCCGTTCCGAATCGGGAGCGGCCCGTCCACCGACTCGCGCAGCGAACGCGAGCTGAAGCCGCCACGCGTCTCGATTCGCTCGGCATCCGAGGTCGTCGTCGTGAGTCCGATCGCACTCGCCGTCGCGTCACCGAGCGCCGCACTCGGCGCGCCGCGATCGAGTGACACGCTGGAGATCACGTCCGGGTTGAGGGCGGTGAGCGTGCCGATGGCGTGATAGGGGTTGAATACGGGAATGCCGTCGATGGTCACGCCATTCTCGGACGCTCCGCCACCCCGCACGTGCATGGAAGTCGGTGCTTCGTCGCGCGAAGTCGCGAGGCCGCGCGACGAGAGACTTTGCAGCGCATCGGCGTCTGCGAGCGCGGGATCGGTGCGGAGCGAGGTGCCCGAGACGGTGGTCGACTCTAAGTTGTCCAGCCCGAGCGGAATTGCGCGCTGGCGCCTTGCGCTGTCGCGCTGCGCTGCGGCGCGCACATAGAGCTCACTCAGCAGCTGCGGCCGCGGAACGAGGATGATATCGACGACGACGCGGGGAACGGAGGCGACGAGCACGTCGAGCTCGCGCGCGTCGAAGCCGATGCGGCTGACACGCAGGTGATACGTCCCCGCGGCCAGGCCGGGCAATTCGTAGTGGCCGAGCGAGTCGGTGACGATGCGGAGCGACGAGTCAGCTGTCGCGGGATGCATGACCTCGACCAACGCCGACACGACTGGAGCCGACGTCGAATCCGCGGAGCGCACGACGCCACTCAGCGACGAGCCGCCCGATGCGTGCACGATGGCGAGGAGCAGTGCGAGAGTCACGCACTAATGTACCCGGCCGCGAGATTTCGGTACAACGGCAGCGGCATTGGGGATTGTTTGTTACCACGGCGAAGAGGAGTCGCAGCATCGTCGCCACCTTAACCGATTGTTAGAATTCCGGTGCCGGCGTCGTACTGTGCCGAATATGAAGTGAGGTTGGAGGTGGGTTGACCGCCCGCCCACGTGCCTGAGTCGGCAAATCGGGCGCCGTGTACGGGGCACGTGAAGCCGTTGCCATTCGAGTTGACCGTGCCCCCCGCGTGGGGGCAGATCCGCGAGACCACATCGAACGTGTTGCTCCCCGTGCGTACGACTGCCAGTGGATTGTTCCCCGACGTGACGTAGGCGACGCCGCCGACGTTCGCCAACGCAGGATAATCGGTGACGGTGAGCGTCAAACTCACGCTTCCCGGCGACGTCGGGCCGCCGCTCACACAACCGGCAAGCAGGATCGCGACTGTCGCGAGCGATCCGTGGATCACGAACTGCCGGCGCGATACGCACGGTAGTGAAGGGACTGTTGTCGGGGCGGTGCTCTCGTTGTGCGACATGCGGTTCTCCGGCTTCATGTAGTCAATGGAATGACGGCGGCGGTCCATGCCGCGCCGTCCTCGTCTTCCTTGAACATCTTGTCGAGATCCACGACGAGCTCGGAGCCCTGTCGCTGAATCGCGAGTCGATCCATTCCACGAGTGGCGCGACCCTCGATGAATACGCCATCCGGGCGGTATTTCGAGTGATGCTTGGGACACTGAAAGCGATGATCGGCGTCGTCCCAGCGAAGCGCCGTGTTCTGGTGCGGGCAGGAGAGGTTGAACGCGTACGCTGCATTTTGCCAGCGCACGAGGATGACCTGATTGTCCTTGTCGATCTGCACTCCGTCCGCAGCCGGAATCGGGTACTTCACCGTTTGATCGGCGCGACGGCGGCCGGCGATCATGCGTAGCGGCGCCGCCATTGCCGCGCTGTCGGTCGCTCCCACGGCAATCAGCGCGCCCGCGACCGCGAGCAGCGAATCGCGGAGAAAGGCGCGTCGGCTCGCAGGGAGTGGGCAATAGGAACAGTCGTCGTGCGTTGCATCATCGTTGGACATTCGGTGCTCACTGCTTCAGGTGGCATTCGTCAGGACGACGCCGGCAATGAGCGTCGCGGACCAGAGGAACAAGCTCGCCCAGGATATCGTGCGCATGCGCCCCCACAGCCGGTGCTGCGCAGCGTCCGCGCGCGTGCCGGCGCGTCGCAGCGCCTGTTCGGTCTTGGTGAGCAAGCCTCCGTTCACGACGAGCAGCATCACCAGGGCCATCTTGATCCAGAACGTTGGAGCGGTCGCAAACGTTTTCACATCCGAGAGCGCGAGGAGAACGCCACTCGAAAAGAGGACGGCGATGGCGATGAGCACCGGCCTGTGCACATCGTGCAGCTCACCGAGCTGCCGAGCGCGCTCGCCGACATCGGCGCGCAGCGCACGCAGCGTGCTTCGATCGGCGGCAATCGCGAAACCCCCGCCAATGAAGAGCGCGAATAGATGCGCGCCGGTGATCGACGTGGAGATCACCTTGGAATTGCTGAAGGCGGATTGCCATGGCGCGGTCAAATGTTCCAGCTCTTTGAGCGATGGCAGCAGCATCGTCAATTTCTCCAGAGCCACATCATCCCCGTGCCGATCGCGCTGAGGGCGATCGAGCTGATGGCGATCGTGCGATGCGTGCGCGCATTCGCCAATGAGTGTTTGGCTTTGCTCCCCGACATCGCCGTCAAGAGCACGCCGGCATCGGACGCGAGCATCAGCGCCGAGTGGATCTCGCGGCGTGTGCGGCCCTTCGGATCCTTCCTGGCGTCCCAGAGATTCCACGCACCCGTGATCGTGTTCGTCGCGAACACTATTCCCACGGCACCCGCGAGGAGACTGTGCGCCGATTTGAGACCGCGCGGGCGAGTCGTGCTGTTCAGCAGCTTTTGCCCGACGAAGTATTCGCCGATGAACAGCGGGAGCATCGCGTACGCGCCGATCTGATGGATCGTGAGGCGAGTATGGTAGGCGTCGCTGTATTCGATCGCGCGGGGGCGCTGCGACCTGGTCGTCGTGTCGGACGCGGCCATGACACTCAGAAGCGAGTCGTCGATCAAAGGGAGCGACGAGAATGCGTCCGCTCGCGCTTCGAGCGGCCCCATCATCCGGGTGGTCATCGAAAACGACACCGCAACAGCCGACTCGACCGTCCCGAGTGCAGGGGCAGGAGCTCCGACTGTCGCGAGCCGTGGCGCGCGAGAGCTGTCATCCGCGGCCACGGCGGTCGTGTCCTGCTGGGTGTCGGGAACCGCCGAGACCGTACGCATGGCGGGAAATGCGTTCACCGCCATGAGACAACCAGCGACTAACAGGTGCACGTGATACTCCCGGAAGGCGTCAGGGAGGGAGCGCGCACGCGTCGCGATTTGTGACACAAATAAAGGCTTGTGGATCAGCGAGGGCGCTGCGACGCACTAGGCTGCGCCGTCGATCTCTCCTTTGATCGCGCCCTACTTCGGCGGCGCCGCCGGAGCCGCGAGCACCACGCTCGACGCCTTCATCGTTCCATCGGCCTGCTTTTTCGCGAGGACGACCACCTTCGCACCCGGCGTCAGCTTCGTGGTTACTACGGCTTCCATCGCGGTGACGGAGACTCCG
>Ga0075521_10000598_pt1 | contig 10930 bp, 4 predicted proteins | sample NGEPerD_FD_74785 | JGI IMG/M metagenome (GOLD analysis project Ga0075521, IMG submission 74785) | Arctic peat soil microbial communities from the Barrow Environmental Observatory site, Barrow, Alaska, USA - NGEE PermafrostAB12-D | ecosystem: Environmental > Terrestrial > Soil > Wetlands > Peat ...
GGTGCCTGACTATCCTCATCCGACGCGTCCGATGCATCCGCCCCGGGCGACGCTACCGACGTATCGCTGCGCGACGACTCCGCCTTCGACTTCGCGCACGCGCTCGCCGCGCCGAATGCGCAGGCGAGGGCGATGAGCTCGAGCTTCAATAGTGACATGATGTTCTCCGTATGGTTGAGTGAGATGTTTTAGCGCCTGATCATCGTCGAGCGCTTCGCCGTCTCCGAGCTCAGGAGATTGATCACGGCGTCGCGCGTCTTCGGGTCGTTCGCGAAATGCTTGCGCGCTTCCGCGATTAGCGAGTCGCGCTGCGCCGCGAGCTCCGCTGGCGTCTTTCCGGTGAGATATGCATTGAGCTTCGTGGAAAAGTTGGCTTTGTACGTCTCGACCGAGCCGCGATTCGACCGCGCCTTCACGCGCACAGCCTCGTACTGCGTCATTCGCTGCGAGAAGCCCTGAAAGCGCGCCAGAAACGCCGCCTTCGTCTTCTGTTTGCTCGCGGCGAAGTTCGTCATCACCTGGTTGAAGGGCACGTGTCCCACCACGATTGATGTCATGCGCGCGGATGCGCCCGCTGGCGTCTCGGACTTCGGCAACAGCGCGTTCAGCGCCGCAAGCGCAGCCGGAGTTCGATCGCGAAACAGCACATCCATCGCGCTCGCGATCTTCTGCGCATACTCGGCCCTCCCCTGCAAATCCGTATAGCTCGGCTGCGCCGCCTGGAACGCCTGATTGGGGCCCGCGGTAATCGCGTCGATCACCTGGCCCACGCTCACGTTGAGATTGTTCATGATTGAGTTCGCCATGGCCTCGATCGCCGAAGACGGGCTCGTGAGATCGGTCGGATTCGTGAGCATCGACGTCAGCTGTGACAGCAGATTCTTGAACGGTGTCGATATCGCCTGATCGGCGATCGCCTGTGCGGATTTGATTCCCGTTCCCTCCGTAGCCCGCGCATTCGCCATCTGCTGATTTACGGCGGTCAGATCTTGATCGCCTGCCGCACGCGCCTTCGATATCTCCGCGCTCGCGCGATCCATCTCGGGCATGAACTGCCGCGCCGGCTCGGCGAGCGGCTTCAACGTTGCATTGCTCTGCGCGGCGGTCGTCGCCGTGAGCGGTGCGCCACTCGGCGCCGCCGGATGCGCGAGTGTGACATTCGGATTGCGCACGACCGCGCGCATGCCGGAGCTCGGCGCCGTCGCTTGCGCGGGGGCCTGCCTCGCCGATGCAACGGGCCTTTGCGTCGCAGCAGGCGCCGCGGCAGCGACGGGCTGCGTCAAGTTCGCGGTCGGGATGCTCGCCACCGTCTTCTGCTGGAGAATCTTGAACTGCTTCTCCTCGGCCGCAATCTTCTTCCCGTTGTCATCCGCCTGCTTGAGCTCTGCGGCGCTCGCCTGCGACTGCGAGGTCGTGACATCGATCGTGTTCGACACGAACTGCTGCGCGGAGCTCTTGGCCTCGCCCGTCGCACCAGTCGCTTCGCTCATGAGATTGTTCACGAAGGAGACGAGCCCCTTCACCGTATCGATGAATTCCTGCACCGCGCAGCTCACTCCCTCAGTGACGACGGTAGCCGCGCAGTCCCAAATGCTGTCGCAGCAGTCGGCGAGTGCGGGTGAGGCGGCGCCGAGTGTCATGAGGGACGCGAGGGCGACGATGATCAGCTTTCTCTTTGGCATGGAATCCCGGGGGTCAAGGTCGAGACGAGCGCTGTGACGGGCCGAATATCAGCGGCCCGCGTCGCGCAGCCGTCACGTCGGCGTCGCCTAGCCGTTTCCTGGCACTTCGAGGCGTTGTTTCTGTTGGTTCGCGCGCGATCGACGCATATTGATCTCCGAAGGGTCGCGCGCGAGGAGGCTGCCGATCGCCAGCACTTGTATGTTGGCACTGAGCACATTCTGCTCGGCATCATCGGCGAGAACGAGAGGGTCGCTATCGGACTGCCTCGCACATTGCGCATCCGGAATCGTGCTACTGTGGTACTGGAAGCTGGTGAGCCCAATCCGCCATCCCACCTGAGGTCCATCGAGTGAAAGGCACCAACGCGGATGAGATGATGCACGACTCTGAGCTCTCGCGACGAGACTTTCTGTTACGCGCCGGACAGATCGGATGGACCTTCTCTGTTCTCGGATCGCCCTTCGCGCGCATCATCGCGCCGGCACGGCGCCCGTTCGCGCAGGCGGAGCACGCTCGCTTGGCAGGCGACGCCTCGACCGCCGACTTCCTCTCCGGCTTCAAGTGGCGCGAGCTCGGCCCGTTCCGCGGAGGACGCGTGGCCGCCGCGACAGGCGTGCCAGGTCGACCGAACGAATTCTATTTCGGCGCCGTGAATGGCGGCGTGTGGAAGTCGATCGACGCGGGCCGGGTGTGGGAGCCTGTGTTCGACACGCAGCCGGTGGCGTCGATCGGCGCAATAGCTGTGGCGCCATCGTCGCCTGATACGGTGTATGTGGGCAGCGGTGAGTCGACGCTGCGCGACTCCGTCGGCTACGGCAACGGCATGTACAAGTCCACCGACGCCGGGAAGAGCTGGACGCATCTCGGGCTCGACGACACGCAGCACATCGGCAAGATCGCGATCGATCCTCGCAACCCCGATGTCGTCTTCGTCGCTGCCATCGGGCATCTCTACGCGTCGAACACGGAGCGCGGCGTCTTTCGCTCGCGCGACGGCGGCAAGAGCTGGCAGAAGGTGCTGTACAAGAATGCGGATGTGGGTGCCGTCGACGTCATCATCGACCCGACGAACTCACAGATCGTCTACGCGTGCCTCTGGAACACGCGGCGGCCACCATGGTTCACCTACTCGCCGACCAACGGACCGGGCGGCGGCATCTTCAAGTCGATCGATGGCGGCACGACCTGGAAACAGCTCTCGGGTGGATTGCCGCCCGAGGGGGTCGGGCGCAGTGGCATCGTCGTGTCGGCGTCGAACCCGAGGCGCGTTTACGCTGTGGTCGACTGCCTGCTCCCGGTTGGCGCGCCTGAAGGCGCGATGACCGCTCCGGCCGCGGGCGGAACTACCGACAAGTCGGAGAAGCGGCAGGGCGGCTTCTTTCGTTCCGACGATGGCGGCGAATCGTGGACGAGACTCTCGAGCGATGAGTCGCTCTGGGGCCGAGGCTGGTACTTCTGCAAGCTCGCGGTCGACCCGAAAGATCCGGATCTCGTCTACGTCAGCAACGTCTCCGTCTCGCGCACCAACGACGGAGGAAAAAGCTGGGTTCCGTTGCGCGGCTCGCCGGGCGGCGATGACTATCATCAGCCGTGGATCTCGCCCGACGACACCAACACCATGATCGTCGCGAGCGACCAGGGCGCAATCATCACGCATAACGCCAAGGCCAGTCCAATCGCGGTGACGTGGAGCTCGTGGCTCAACCAGCCCACCGCGCAGATGTACCACATCTCCGTCGATTATCGGAAGCCGTACTGGGTGACCGGTGCGCAGCAGGACTCGGGTGCCGTCGCGGTGCGCTCGCGCGGAAAGTTCGCAGAAATCTCCACTCGCGATTGGGAGCCGATCGGACCCGGTGGCGAGAGCGGATACACCGCGGGCGATGCGCTTCACCCCGGCATCGTGTTTGGCGGAACGGGCGAGCGCTGGAACCTCGAGACCAACGCGCAGCTGAGCGGCACTCGCCCACCAACGTCGCGCGAGAGCGTTCCCGCGCGCGCAGACTGGACGCAGCCCCTCGTCTTCTCGGCCGCCGATCCACACGCGCTCTACTACGGAGGCCAGTTTCTCTTCAAGAGCATCGATGGCGCGAGGAGCTGGCGGCAGATCAGCGGCGACCTGACGCGCGCCGATCCCGGCGTGCCGCCCAATCTCGATGCTACGGCGGCCGCGCACATCGACCGCAACGCGAAGCGCGGAGTCGTGTACACGATCTCGCCGTCGCCGTTGCAGGCGCCGATGGTGTGGGTGGGCACCGACGATGGACAAATTCAGATGACGCTCGACGACGGGCAGACGTGGCGCAACGTGACGCCGACCGCGATGACGGCGTGGAGCCGTGTGACGACGGTGGAGGCGTCGCACTTCGATCCGAATGTCGCGTACGCGAGCGTGGACCGCCATCAGCTGCAGGACTTCGAGCCGTATCTCTATCGCACGCGCGACATGGGGAAGAGCTGGCAGCGCATTTCGACGGGGCTGCCGCGAGGCGTGTACGTGCACGTGGTCAAGGAAGATCCCAAACACAAAGGACTTCTCGTGGCGGGCACCGAGCGCGGCGCCTTCATCTCACTGGATGACGGTGAGTCGTGGCAGCCGTTACAGCTCAATCTTCCCGTCACATCGGTGCGCGATTTTCAGATCTATGACAACGATCTGATCGTCGGCACGCACGGGCGCGGCATCTGGGTGATCGAGGATCTGAGCCCGCTGCGCCAGCTCGAGGCGCGCGTGCTGGCCGCCGACGTGCACCTCTTCAAGCCGACGAGCATCACATCGTCGGTGCCGGGAGACGAGAACGGCACGCCGCTGCCGAAGGATGAGCCGCAGGCCGACAATCCCGTGGATGGCGTCGTCATCTACTACTATCTGAAGTCGGCGGTCACGGGCCCGATCACGCTCGAGATTCTCGACGCGAAGGACGCCGTCGCATCCACGATTCCGGCCACGCTCACCGCTGCCGATTCGGCCAATGCTCGACGCGACGGAATTCCGAGGGTCACGGTGCATTGGGTGAGCGCGCCCGAGCCGCCGCTGTCGACGGCGGCCGGGCTGCATCGCGTGATCTGGCCAACGATCATTCCGCCGAGCGAGGATCCCGCGGCGCCCATCGACGAGCAGCGCGCGCGGATACGATCGGGCGCGTTCAGCGCGCGCCTCACCGTTGGAGGAAAGGTTCTCGTGCAGAGCTTCGAAGTCTCGGCTGCCCTCGCGAGCGAATAGCGCTCGCGCTGCGAGCTAGATCACCGGATGCAGATTGCGGCCGCGCAGCCGCTCGTTGAACGCAGGCACATCCTGCTTCAGCAGCCTGTCAACCTCCGCCTTCACCTTCTCGAGCTTCACGTGCAACACCTTGGCGACTTCCTTCTGCGAGGCCGTAGGCGCGTAGTCCGATCCTCCAACGGACTCCGCGAGATACAGCAACTGCTCGGCGATCTGCACCGGCCACCGCACGTTGTCCTGCCCACGCCCGGTCACCTGCATCTGCATGAGCTGGCGCTCGACCGTCACCAGCTTGTCCGTGAGCTCCTCGCTCGCCTTCTTGACGTCGGTGAGCGTGCTGTCCTTCTCGGATAGCTCCTCGAGACTCGACAGCTGTCCGCGCACCATCTCGAGCGAGTTGATCTGCGTCACCGCGTCATCGATGTCGGCGACGACGCCACCCTGCGTCTCCATCTGTGTTGCGATTGCCTGCTCGCTCCCACCCGATGCAGGATCCTTGAGAATCACGAGCGGCTGCGATTCCCGATCGCCGCGATAGCTCATCGTCACGGTGTACGTGCCGGGCGGCTCGAGCACGGCGTAGCGGCCAACGCCCGGAGCGTCCTTTCCCGCCGCCTCGACCTCGAACCACTCTTCGTAGACGGGGCTCGCGCGAATCTTCGCCTCCGTCGTCTTCTCGCTGTGCAGATCCCAGAACGTTCGGTTGAGCCCCGTCTTCGCCAGCGCCTTGAGCGTGCGCACGACGGTGCCAGACGCGTTCGCGATCGTCAGCGTTACGCTGTCCTTGCTGGTGCTGTCCTTCGCGCCCGTCTTGATCCAGAAGTTGAGCGCCGCACCTATCGGCGGATTCTTTCCGGCGACAATGTCATCCATCTCGGTGAATGGATCGGCGATCGTGCGGAAGCGATACTGATCGCGTGGCTTGAGGAGCGCGCTCGACTTGGTCGCGATCGCCGGTGTCCACTGCTCGAGCGGCGTCAGGTCATCGAGGATGTAGAAGCCACGCCCGTACGTCGCGACTACCAGGTCGTGGAAGTGCGGTTGCACAGTGAGCCAATACACCGGCGCGTGCGGAAGATCGTTCTGCAGCGGCTGCCACTCGCCGCCATCGTCGAATGAGACGTAGAGCCCGTTCTCGGTTCCGAGATAGAGCAGCCCCTTGCGCACCGGATCCTCACGGATGACGTGCGCGTACGACATCGGCGACTTCGGAACGCCCTTCACGATTAGCGTCCAGCTCTTTCCGAAATCGGTGGTCTTGTAGACCCACGGATCGCGGTTGTTGACCTGGTGCCCATCGACCGTGAGATACGCGGTTCCATCGGAGAAGCGCGAGCACTCGATGTTGCTGATCGTTCCCAGCGTGGGGATGCCGGGGATGTTCGCCGTGAGATTGGTCCAGCTCTTCCCACCATCGCGCGTGAGCTGCACGAGCCCGTCGTTCGTTCCCGCCCAGATCTCCCCCTTCGTGATCGGCGACTCGGCAATCGCAAACACGACGTCGCCATACTCGACGCCGATGTTGTCCGGCGTGAGCCCACCCGAGATCTTCTGCTTCGACTTGTCGTTGCGCGTGAGATCCGGACTGATGATCGCCCAGCTGTTCCCTCCGTCCGAAGTCTGATGCACGAACTGACTGCCGACGTACACCGTGTTGTGATCGTGCGGTGAGATCGTGAGCGGGAAGGTCCACTGAAAGCGAAACTTGACACTGTCCGCCGGTGTTCCCGTCGTCGCCTGCGGCCACACTTCCACCGCGTGGATGTTGTTCGTGCGCACGTCGAACTGCGTCACGATTCCGCCAACCGATCCCGATCCCGATGCGCTCGACCACACGAGATTCTCATCGACGGTATCCGGCGTCGCCCATCCGCTCTCGCCCCCGCCCACCGATCGCCACTGGCCGCGGCCGATGCCGACGTCCGTGCCGAAGAACTCCTGCTTCGCGTTGCTCGGCCCCATCGCCGACTCTCCGTCCTGCTTGTTGCCATATACATAGTAGGGCACGCGATTGTCGACGGTCACGTGATACATCTGCGCGATCGGCAGCTGAATGCGATTCCACGTGCGCCCGCGCGTCGTCGTGATGCCGAGCCCGCCGTCGTGCGCGACGACGAAGCGGTCGCCGTTCGTCGGATCGAACCAGATGTCGTGATGGTCTCCGCGCGGCACCTGCTCGTGCGGAAGGTCGATCATCGTCGTGCCCCCGTCGAGCGTCTTCGTGAACGCCGCCGCGAGAAAATACGCCTCATTCGGATTGTCGGGCTCGACGCCCATGCGATCATAGTAGGCGGTGCGCCCGGCGGGCTGGAGATCGCTGCTCACGAGCTTCCAGTCCTTTCCGGCGTTGTCGGAACGAAACAACCGTCCCGAATCCGACGGCACCCCATCGCGCGGCACACCATCGCCCGTTTCCACCTCGGCGTAGATGCGCTCGGGCATCGCGGCGCTGATGCCGAGTCCGACCTTGCCGAATGGCCGCTGCGGCAGGCCGTGACCGACGATGCGCGTCCATGTCGCGCCGGCGTCCGTCGATTTCCAGATCGAGCTTCCGGCGCCGCCGCTCGTGCGCCCCCACGTGTGAATCTCGATCTGCCACATAGCAGCGTACGCGATGCGCGAGTTCGACGGATCGAGGACGACATCGATGCCGCCGGTCGAGTCGTTGACGAAGAGGACGCGCTCCCACGTCTTGCCGCCATCGAGTGTTCGATAGATCCCTCGCTCCTGTTGCGGACCGTACGCGTGCCCGAGTGCCGCGACGAGCGCGTGATCGGGGTTCAGTGGATCGACCGCGATGCGCGCGATTCGCCCCGTCTTCTCGAGGCCAAGGTGCGACCAGCTCTTCCCGGCATCCGTGGACCTGTACATGCCGAAGCCGATGGAGATATGGCTGCGAATGAACGACTCGCCGGTGCCGACCCAGACGATATTCGGATCCGAGGGTGCGACGGCAATGGCGCCGATGGACGACACGGGTTGATCATCAAAGATCGGAGCCCAGTGCGCACCGGCGTCGATCGTTTTCCACAGCCCGCCGCTCGCCGCGCCGGCATAGTAGATGTTCGGATTTCCCGGTATGCCCGCTACGGCGTCAGTGCGGTTGCCCTCGGGCCCGATATATCGGTAGTGCATCGCGGTGAGCGCTGTGGTGTCGGGCGTCTCGCGTGCGGCCGCTACCGTAGCGGGTGCGGCGCGCTTCTTTGACTGGGCGAGCGCGGGAGCGGTGAGGCAGATCACGCTGAGTGATGCAGCGAGAACGCCGCGCGCGGCGACGAATGAGCGGTACATAGACAATCCCTTGAGGAGAATTCGGGCGACGGCGACTCCGGAAGGGAGCGCCTGAACGGACGATGGACCGCGAGCGAGGCTGTCGCAAGGTCGATCACGCGCACTTGTCGATCACCCCGTCCGAACAGCGACGACGCAACCGTGCGTTCGGCGGGGCCCTCGCGATGTCGTTAACGGAGCGATCGATATATCGTCCGGTGAAGAGAATCGCGAACCAAGCGATGACGGCGGCCATCACCACCGCCGCTCCGAGGAGCCCGCCCGATCCGCCCCACCCATACGTCACGCCGGCATCGGGACCGCTGCGCCACGTCAGTACCGCGGCAATCGGAGCTCCGACAAGAATCAGATGAGGAATCGCGAGCACGAGCCGAAAGGCAGTCGTCAGGCGATTGCGCTCGCTGAGCGCAGGGGAAAGCCGAAGATGAACCAGATGGTTGTCGACGGTGGAGATGCTGAAGGTATCCGTTCCAGGTTAGGCCTCGCTGCTGGCGAGGATGACCATGCGCCCTGCGCACACGAACGCCAGCGACGCGACCGCAGACTGTCGGGGAATGAGGGACACGCGCCTGCGCAGGACGCCCTGGATGTCAGGCATTCCCCGATAAGATCCTTGGCCGCCAGGGCTCTCTTTTCCAAAGAAGCACACGCCGAAGCAGGTGAGAACAGTGGTGAGATTTGCGGCACGTTACAGGACACGCATCGTCGTCTTGCGCTGCAGGATTCGCCCGACATTCGTACGGCCAGCGGCCATCATACTTGCGCTCTCGCTTTGCGCATCGCTGGCGCGCGCGCAGAGCGCCGGCGCGGCAGGCGAGGGTTTGCGAATAGCGATTGCCAACGGAACCAACCTCGGCGCACGGCTCGGCGACTCACCGCTCTATCGAGCGGCGCTGCTGAGGCTCTATCGCGGTGGCGACTCGTCGCTCTTTTGGATTGTCGGTGGCGCGCTCACCGCCCAGGGGGCGACGATGCTCGCCGAGCTTCGCACGGCGCCGACGAGAGGACTTCGCGCCGCGCAGTATGATGCGGAGCCACTCGCAAGCGCGTTGCGCATGATTCCGGCAGGTTTCCACCGCGCAGCGCTCGACTCTTCCGATGCCAGCATCGACGCGTGGCTCACCTTGTCGGTGATGCGCCTTGTCGATCACGCGCACCGGGGGCGCGTCGATCCTGCCTCGTTGGGATTCGCGCTTTCGGGGAAGAAGACGGAGCTCGCACTCGATTCCGTCGTCAGGAGGCTGAGCGTCGCCAACGACGTACGCGCGACGATCGACTCTCTGGAGCCGCCCTTTCACCAGTTTCGCTCGCTCGAACAGCTGCTCCGCTCGTATCTCGTGCTCTCCGCGAGCTCCCGTTCGATCCAGCTCCCCGCGCGCTCGACGACGCTCGAGCTCAACGATCGCTGGGTTGGAACTCCGATGCTTCGGCGACTCCTGACGACGCTGGGAGATCTTGGCCCTCTAGACTCGATGGCCGCACCCGCGGACTCGGAGCTGTACGATGCACCGCTCGCCGATGGTGTGAAGGATTTTCAAAGGCGCCATGGCCTCGTCGACGACGGCGCGGTTGGACGAGCAACGGTCGCGCAGCTGCGCGTACCAATCGCGTCGCGTATTTCGCAGATCGAGCTCACCATGGAGCGGTGGCGCTGGCTGCCGGATCTCGCAGACGCCAGGCTCGTGGTCATCAACATTCCCGAATATCGATTGCATGGGATCTCGCGCGGCGCGGATGGGCGCCTCACGGATGAGCAGATCGACGTCGTCGTCGGAAGTGCGTACAAGGGGAAGCGCACTCCGGTATTCGAGAGCACGCTGCGATATGTGGAGTTTCATCCGTACTGGGATGTGCCGCCATCCATCGCGCGTCGAGAAGAGATACCAAAGATGCGTCGCGATCCCGGATATGCAGAGCGCACGGGGATGGAGATCGTTCGTGGAGGGGACGTGGGCGCCGCGATCTATCCCATCAATGGCGCGAACATGCAGCGCGTGATCGATGGAACCTTGCGTCTTCGGCAGCGCCCCGGAGCTCTCAACGTGCTCGGTCCCGTCAAGTTCGTCTTCCCCAACCAGCACAATGTCTACCTCCACGGCACTCCCGAACAGTATCTGTTCGCCCAGGAGCGCCGCGACTTCAGTCACGGCTGCATTCGGGCGAGCGACCCCGGCAAGCTCGCCGAATTCATTCTTCGCAACGAACGTGGTTGGAATCGTGCCCGCATCGAAGCGGGCATGTCCGAGCGCAGCGCGATGCAAACGGTGACGCTCGAGCATCCGCTGCGAGTGTTCATCCTGTACGACACAGTCGTGAGCGATGGCGACGGCCGTCCGTCGTTCCTTCCGGACGTCTACGGGCACGATGCGGCACTGGCCCGAGCGCTCGGTGTGACCACGGCCGACAATCTTCTCACGCACACGACACCCGGAAAGGCGAGCCGAGAGCTGATCGCGTGCAAGGCAGATCATGACAGCGCTGGCGAGGCAGAGCCGCGATAATCGAGTGAGGCTAAGTTACCATAGCTCGCCTCTTTGGCACTCTCGAGTACGAGGAAAGTCCACATGACCGGCGACTCAGAGGGGCGGTCATCCGATCGCGTGCGGTTGGAGTTCGGCTGGCCGCTCGCCGCCGACGCGAAGCAGGAACTGTTGCGCCGCTATCAGCACGCCGTTGCCGACCCCACTCCCGCTGCACTGCACTTCCTCAGGAGTGTGGTGAGACAGACTGCCC
>Ga0075521_10000600_pt1 | contig 10926 bp, 8 predicted proteins | sample NGEPerD_FD_74785 | JGI IMG/M metagenome (GOLD analysis project Ga0075521, IMG submission 74785) | Arctic peat soil microbial communities from the Barrow Environmental Observatory site, Barrow, Alaska, USA - NGEE PermafrostAB12-D | ecosystem: Environmental > Terrestrial > Soil > Wetlands > Peat ...
GCACACGACCCCTACCGTTTCCTTCAGTCAGGCTGGTGGCTGCTGGCGGTGGTGGTGGCGCTCGTGATCGCGTATGCGCTGCAGCTGGTGTTCCGGTTCTCGCCGACCATCGATCCTCGCGTGCCAGGACGGCGCAAGAAAGACGACCTGCTCGGAGCATCGATCACCGGCCTCGCGTTCGGCACGGGCGCTGCGCTGTTCGCGGGGACGCTCGCCGCGCACCACGACGCCTCATGGCCAGGCCTGCTCGCCGGATTCGCGGTCGTGGGTCTCGCGCAACGCGCATCTGGGCCGGTCATCGCCAGGGCGCGCGCGCGTCTTGCAGATCGCGCGGCCCGCGAGGCGCTGACGGTCTACCTCGACGCGGCCGCGCTGGTGTTCGCGGCGCTCGTCGCGGTTCTGCATCCGCTCGGCTATGTCCTCGTCGCCGCGCTGGCCTGGTTTGCCTGGCGTGGGCGCTCTCGCGCGGATGAAAAGTACGCGGGCCTGCGCATCCTGCGCCGCTGATGCCGGCCGGTCCGTGAGCTCGACGCCGCCCAAGCTCGTTCTGTGCGTCATCGACGCGATGGCACCGGAGATGCTCGAGCGCGCTGTCGCCGCGGGCGCGGCGCCGGTGCTGGAGGAGCTGATGCGCCGCGGTCGCTACGTCCCCGACTGCGTCGCGGCCTTCCCGTCGGTGACACCCGTGTGCGCCGCCTCGATCGTCACCGGCCTCGCCCAGGATGCGCACCACATCCCCGCCATGAACTGGTTTCATCGCGAGGAGGATCGGTATGTGGAATACGGCTCCAGCTTCCGCTCGGCGCAGCGCTTCGGCATCGCGCGCCAGCTGATGGACACGGTCTACAACATGAATCGCGTGCACCTCTCGCCGGAGACGCCGACGGTGTTCGAGACGCTCGACGACGCTGACGTGCGCACGGCGGGCACCACCTACCTGATGTACCGGGGGCGCCATCGCCACGAGCCCCAGCGCGACTCCGCCCTGACACGCGTCGCGGCGACGCTCATCCGCCATCCGGTGATGGGTCCGCGCGAGCTGTTCTACGCCGACGTCTTCGCCTCGCGCCGCACCGGCTGCCGCTCCGGGCTGGGCATGCCCGGCGTGCGCGACCGCCACTCCGGCTGCGTCTCCGCCTACCTGGTCGAGCACGACCTGTTCGACTTCCTGCTGCTGTCGCTCCCGGACAACGACTGGTACTCACACAAGCGCGGGCCCGACGCCCAGGTCCAGTCGATCGCGCAGGCCGACCTGCAGCTGGCGCGCGTGATGAACGCGGGCGGCGGGGTCGAGGAGTTCCTGAAGGAGCACGCTGTGATCGCGATGGCCGATCACTCCCAAGCCGCCGTCACCGGCTCGATCGCGCTCCAGGACGAGCTCGCGGGGCTTGGAGTGCTCGGCCCGGTCCGGGCCTCCGAGGGCGCCCGCGACGGCGAGCCGCGGATCGCCGTCTGCCCCTCCCAGCGCGCGGCCATGGTCTACGCGCTGCACGAGTCCGAGCGCGACGCCATGCGCGCGTCGGTGGTCGCGCGCTCGCTGAGCATCGAGGGGATCGACCTGGTCCTGTGGCTGGAGCGCGACGCCCACGACGCTCCCCGCGAGGGCGTCATCTCCAGTCCCCTCCACGGCGAGCTGCGCTTCGCGCCGGGCGGGCCGCTCCTCGACTTGCGCGGTGTGGCCTGGAGCGTCGAGGGCGCGCTGGCGGCGATCGGCGGATCGATCGACGATGGCCGGCTGCTGAGTCCCACCTACCCGGACGCCCTCGCCCGAGCCTGGTCGGCGCTGATGTGCCCGACCTCGGGCGAGGTGCTGCTCTCGGCGGCGCCCGGCTGGGAGTTCATCGACTGGGGCCGCCAGGCCCACGTCGGCGGCGGCAGCCACGGCTCGCTGCACGCCTCCGACTCGCTGGGGGCGCTGGTGCTCAGCGGCGTGGCGGTGCCCGAGCCCGAGCCCGTCCAGTGGGCGATCCGAGACGTCGCGCCGCTGGTGCTCGCCCACTTCGGCCTCGGCGCCGACGGCCCCGAGAAGAGTCGGAGCTAGGCGGGCTTCCCGGCCGTCCCGGCGCGTGCGCGCTGGCGTTAACCTCCCGTGATGCGTCGCCTGCTGGCAATCCTCGCCTGTTCGCTCGGCTGCGCTCAGGCGCCCGTCGCGGCGGCGGCGCCGGGCCTCGCCGACGGGATCTCGCGCGCCTCGCTGGCAGGCTCCAGCGCCCGCTCGGACACGGCCGCGTCGAAGGCCGGCTCGACCGCCGCCACCAACCCGGAAGCGCCGATCCCGGTGCCCGCCTCCGACGTCCCCCCCGCCGGGCGCAGGCTGTCCGCGAACGGCGTGCTGGCGATCGCGGACAAGCTGGGAAAGATGCGCGCGGTGCGCGCCAAATACCCAGGCTCCTACGGCGGCGCCTACCTCAAGCAGCCGTTCCACTGGCAGGTGAGCTACTTCTCGCGGGGCGGCAAGAGGGAGATCGGGCAGGTGATCATCGATGACCTCTCCGGTCGCGTGCTCGAACAGTGGACCGGCTTCCAGGTCGCCTGGACGATGGCGCGCGGCTACAACGGCGCGTTCGGCCGGCACGCGGGCGCGCTCTACGTATGGCTGCCGCTGTGCGTGCTGTTCGCGCTGCCGTTCCTCAACTTCCGCCGCCCGTTCTCCATGCTGCACCTCGACCTGCTGGTGCTGCTGTCCTTCTCCGTGTCGCTGGCGTTCTTCAACCATGCGCACATCTACGCCTCCGTGCCGCTGGCCTACCCGCCGCTGCTGTACCTGCTGGCGCGCATGCTCGCGCTGCTGCGACGCGGGCGCGACGAGGGCGCGCGGCGCCCCGGGCCGCTGCGCCTGCTCGTGCCCACTCCCTGGCTGGCGCTCGGCGTGGTCTTCCTGCTCGGCTTTCGGATCGGGCTGAACGTGACCGACTCGAACGTGATCGACGTGGGCTACGCGGGCGTGATCGGCGCTCAGCGGATCGTCAACGACAGGCCCCTGTACGGCTCCTATCCGGCGGACAACGAACACGGTGACACATACGGCCCCGCCAACTACGAGGCGTACGTCCCCTTCCAGCAGATCTTCGGCTGGAGCGGGACGTGGGACGACCTGCCGGCCGCCCACGCCACCGCGATCTTCTTCGACCTGCTGGCCGTCGGGCTGCTGTTCCTGCTGGGACGGCGGATGCGCGGCCCGACGCTCGGCGTGGCGCTCGCCTACGCGTGGGTCTCATACCCGTTCACGCTGTTCGCGCTGGACAGCAACTCCAACGACACGCTGCTCGCCGCGCTGGTGCTGGCGGCGCTGCTGGCGGCGAGCTATCGATCGAAGCTCGCGCCGGGCGCCCGCGGCGCGCTGGCGGCGCTAGCGGGCCTTGCCAAGTTCGCACCGCTGGCGCTCGTCCCGCTGCTCGCCAGCCACGGTCTGCGCGAGCTGGCGCCCTCGCCGCGACGGCGCGCATTCGCCCTGTTCCTGCTTGGTTTCGTGGCCACCGCCGCGCTGGCCTTCATCCCCGCACTCACCCACGACTCGCTGCACACGATCTACGAGCGGACGATCGTCTACCAATCGAACCGCGGCTCGCCGTTCTCGGTGTGGGGGCTCTACGGGCTGCCCGGTCTGGAGCGCGTGGCGGAGATCGCCGCGGTGGCGCTCGCGGTGGCGCTCGCGCTGCTCCCCCGCCGCCCCGACCTAGTCGGCCTGGCCGCGGCCTGCGCGGCGGTGCTGATCGCCACGGAGCTCGGGCTGGAACACTGGTTCTACCTCTACATCCCGTGGTTCTTCCCGCTGGTGATGCTGGCGCTGCTCGGACGCTTCAGCGATCCGTCGGGGCACCCGCCGGACGCGCCATCAGCACCTGCTCGATCGACTCGGCCCGCAACGCTCCTGAGCACCTGATGAGCACCCCCATCAGCCACGGGTCCTCCTCGGAGGTCTCAAAGCGCACGGGCATCTGCGTGAGCAGCGACTCGATCGCCTGCTCGCGCTTGACGCCGATGACGCCGCCGCGCGGCCCCGTCATGCCGACGTCGGTGATGTAGGCGGTGCCGCCGGGGAGCACGCGCGCGTCGGCGGTGGGCACGTGCGTGTGCGTGCCCACCACGGCGGTGACGCGGCCGTCCAGATGCCAGCCCATGGCCACCTTCTCCGAGGTCGCCTCCGCGTGCACGTCCACGAGGATGTGCTCGACGTCGCTCAGTTCTCCGAGGGCGACCTCGATCTCCGTGAACGCCGAGCGGCCGGCGCGCAGGTAGAGGTTGCCGCTGAGGCTGACCACGCCCAGGCGCATGCCGCCGTGCTCGACCACGCACACGCCGTGACCGGGCTGGCTGCGCAGGTAGTTGGCCGGCCGCACGATCCGCTGCTCGCGGTCCAGGTAGGGGTAGATCTCACGCCGGTGGTAGGCGTGGTTGCCGAGCGTGATCGCATCCACGCCGGCGGCGAGCATCTGCTCGGCGATCTTCGGCGTGATGCCAAGCCCTCCCGCGGCGTTCTCGCCGTTGACCACCACGAACGTGGGGGCGTGGCGCTCGCGCAGCACGGGCAGGGAGTCGAGCAGCGTGCGCCGGCCGAGGCCGCCCACGACGTCGCCCACGAACAGGATGCTGACCGTGCCCGCGCCCTGCGCGGAGGATGGCTCGCGGGCGCCCGGCACGGCTCCGGCGGCCGCCTCGGACTCAGCCATACTCTGGCGATGGTTGCAGGGAAGTGAGCGGCGTTACCGAGAAAGCCCCCGAGGTCGCGCCGCCGAGCGTCGAGGAGCGGGGGCTGGCCGCATCCTCCGAGCACGAGCCGCGCGACCGATCGGAGATCGGCCAGCCGCGGGCGGTGGTGCCGCGCTGGGTCCAGCTCGTGCTGCTGCCGCTGGCGCTGCTGGCCGTGTGGGCGGTGGCGAAAGCCTCCGGGAAAGTGCTGGTGATCTTCATCGTCGCGGCGCTCATCGCGCTGATCCTCAACCCGGCCGTCGCGCTGCTCCAACGCGCGAGGCTGCCGCGTGGTCTGGCGGTGCTGGCCGTGTACCTGGCATTCTTCCTCGCGCTCAGTGGAATCGGCGTACTGCTCGCCAACCCTATCTCCAACCAGGTCGCCTCGTTCAGCCGCGACGTGCCGAACCTGGTCAGGAAAGCGAACAGATCGCTTTCCGAGTTCCAGAACACGCTCAACAGCAGCGGCGTGCACGTGCAGTTCATCAAGCAGGGAAAGACTGCGCTGCAGACCCTCCAGGAAGAGCTCGTCAAGGGCTCCAGCTCGATCGTCTCCTTCGGCGGGGGCCTGCTCACGGAAGTGGTCAGCGCGGGCTTCGACGTCCTGCTCGTGTTCGTGCTGTCGGTCTACATGCTGCTCTACGGGCCGCGCATCGGCAGGCTGATCCGCAAGTACATGCCCGATGGCGACGGCACGCCCGCCGATGACTACCCGACCCTCGTCCAGAGCGCGGTCGCGCGCTACGTGGGCGGGCAGCTGCTGTTCAGTCTCATCATGGGCGCCACCGCCGGCATCTCCCTGTACGTGTTCGGGGTCCTCGGGATATTCCCCGACGGGCGCAGATACGCGGTGGTGTTCGCCGTCTTCTACGGGCTGATGGAGCTCGTTCCCTACATCGGCCCGATCGTGGGGGCGCTGCCAGCGGTGCTGATCGCGCTGTTCAACGACCCGGTCTCCGCGCTGTGGGTGGCGCTGATGTTCGTGGCGCTGCAGCAGCTGGAGGGGCACATCGTGGCGCCGCAGATCTTCGGGCACACGCTGCGGATCAATCCGCTGCTGGTGATCTTCGCCCTGCTGCTCGGACTCCAGCTCCACGGAGTGGTGGGCGCGCTGATCGCGCTGCCGATCCTCTCGATCCTGCGCGAGACCGCTGTCTACCTGAGCCGGCACATCACGTTCGAGCCGTGGGATCGCACGCCGCACAGGCTGTTGTGAGCACCGTCCTCAGCGTCACCGCGCTCGCCAAGCGCTACGGCGAGCTGGACGCTCTGCGAGACGTTGCATTCCAGCTCGACGCCGGCGAAATGGTGGCCGTGGTCGGTCCCAACGGCGCGGGCAAGACCACGCTGCTGTCGATCGTCGCGGGGATCCAGCGCCCCAGCTCGGGCACCGTGAGCTGCGACGCGCGCGATGTCGGCTGGGCGCCCCAGCAGCCCGCCGTCTACTCGAAGCTCTCGGTGGAGGAGAACCTGGAGCTGTTCGCTCGCCTGGAGAAGGTCCCCGATCCGGGCGCCGCCGTGCGGCGGATGCTCGAGCAGACGGGTCTGGCCGAGCGGGCACGGGAGCCCGTGGGCCGCCTCTCCGGCGGCAACCGCCAGCGCGTGAACGTGGCACTCGGGCTGATCGCCGACCCGCCCGTGCTGGCGCTGGACGAGCCCTCCGCGTCGCTTGACCCGGGCCAGCGCGAGCGGCTGTGGGACTTCATCACGGGCCTGGCGGGCGCGGGCACGGCGGTGCTGTTCTCCACCCACAACGTCAGCGAGGCTCAGCGCTACGCCGACCGCGTACTCGTGCTGGCCGATGGGCGCCTGCTGTTCGACGGCGGCCCCGACGCGCTGCTGCGGGACGCAGGCGATGGTGCCGGCGGAGACCTCGAACGGGCGCTCGTGCGCTTCCTGGCGGCGCGTGCGCCCGCGTCGGAGCAGGCCTCCACATGAGGTGGCTGCTGCGCAAGGACCTGCTGATCCTGCGCCGCTCGCGGCTGCTGGTCGCGCTGCTGATCGTCTACCCGGTGGCGATCGCGCTGCTGATCGGCTTCGCCATCTCCCGCAGCCCGTCGCGCCCGCGTGTGGCGATCGTCGACGAGACGCCGCCCGGGGAGACCATCCAGGTGGGTGGCCAGCGCGTCGAGGTCAGCCAGTACGCGCGACACCTGTTCAGCCAGGTTCAGTCCGTCAGCGTCTCCTCACGCGCGCAGGCGGTCGAGAAGGTCAAGTCGGCCGATGTGCTCGCGGCCGTGGTGATCCCGCCGGACATCGCCGCGCGGATCTCCTCGGGAACCGCGCAGGGAGAGCTGGAGGTCATCTACAACGGCGACGCGCTGGAGCAGTCGCTGGTGCAGTCGCAGCTCGGCTCGGCGCTCGCGCAGGCGAACCTGGGCTTCTCCGAACAGCTCCAGCGGGCAGCCGCCAAGGCGATCGACCTGCTGCTGAAAGGAGGCAACCTCGGTGTGCTGGGAGCGCCCAACGACCTCATCGGCCTCGACCAGATTCCACCCGTGCTGGCGCGCGTCATCGCCCACCGGCCCCCCGGCAGCGACCGCGCCGCGCTCGAACGGGTGGCGAGCTTCGCCGACTTCGCCGCGCAGAACCTGAGCGTGAGCAAGAAGGTGCTCTCGACCGTCGGGCAGCCGATCCGCGTCAAGAGCACGCTGCTGCACGGCCGGCGCACGCCGCTGAACACCTTCGCCGTGGTCGTCGCCGTCAGCGTCTCGCTGATGTTCGTCTGCGTCCTGCTCGCCGCCGGCGGCGTGGCGCTGGAGCGCGAAGAGCGCGCCCTCCCGCGTCTGGTGCGCGGGCTGGTCTCGCGGGAGTCGCTGCTCGCCGAGAAGGGCCTGTTGGCCGCGGGCTGCTCGTTCGTGGTCGCGCTGGCCATGCTCGCCGGCGTCGGCGGGTTCGTGTCGCTGGACTGGGGCCGCTCGGGTCTGTGGCTCCTGGCGCTGGCCTTCGGCGCGATCGCGTTCGGCTCGCTGGGCGTCGCCATCGGTGCGCTCGCCCGCGAGGTGCGCGCCGCTTCGCTGCTGGCCTTCCTGCTGTCGCTCCCGCTGGCGTTCCTGGCGCTCGTCCCCAGCGGGTCGGTCTCCGGCGGCTTCTACGCGGCCATCGGCGCCGTCTCGTTCGTGTTCCCCTTCAAGGCATCGCTGCAGGCGCTCGACGCGGCCGTCAACGGTGCCGCCCCCGGCATCGGCGGCTCGCTGGCGCACCTGGCCGTCCTGACGCTCCTGTTCGGCGGGCTCGCGCGCGCCGGGCTGCGGCGCGTCGATTGAGCCCCGCGTCGTCGGCGAGGCTCTAGTCTGGAGAGAGCCATGGCCTTTCCACAGACGCGCATGCGCAGACTGCGGGCCACGGCCGGCCTGCGGGGACTCGTGCGCGAGACGGATCTGCGCGCGGGCCAGCTCGCGCTGCCGCTGTTCGTCGCCGAGGCCGGATCGAGCGGCGACGGCAACGGCCGTCAGCCGATCGCCACGATGCCGGGAGTCGATCGCCTGTCGCTCGCCGCCGCCGTCGAAGAGGCGCGGGAGGCGGCCGCGCTGGGAGTCGCGGCGGTGCTGCTGTTCGGCGTGCCCGCCACCAAGGACCGCGAGGGCTCGGGCGCCTGGGAGGAGGACGGGATCGTGCAGCTGGCCGTGCGCGCCATCAAGCGGGCTGAGCCCGAGCTGCTCGTGATCACGGACGTGTGCCTGTGCGAGTACACCGACCATGGGCACTGTGGTGTGCTGCGCGAGGACGGCGCGGTGGACAACGACGCGACGCTGGAGCTGCTCGGACGCGCGGCCGTCAGCCACGCCCGCGCCGGCGCCGACCTGATCGCCCCCTCGGACATGATGGACGGGCGCGTGGGCGCGATCCGCGAGGCGCTCGACGGCGAGGGGCTGGCCGAGACTCCGATCCTGGCCTACTCGGCCAAGTTCGCCTCCGCCTTCTACGGACCCTTCCGCGAGGCCGCCGACTCGGCCCCTGCGTTCGGCGACAGGCGCGGGTATCAGATGGATCCTGCCAACGGCCGCGAGGCTGTGCGCGAGGCGCTGCTCGACGTCCAGGAGGGCGCTGACATGGTGATGGTCAAGCCCGCGCTGGCATACGGCGATCTGATTCGCGCGGTCAAGCAGGCCACACGCCTGCCGGTGGCGGCCTACAACGTGAGCGGCGAGTATGCGATGGTCAAGGCTGCTGCCGCCGCCGGCTACATCGACGAGCGGGCGGCGGTGCTGGAGATCCTCATCTCCCTGCGCCGCGCGGGCGCCGACACGATCGTCTCCTACCACGCAAAGGACGCAGCCAGATGGCTAGCAGAACAGACCTGATCAGCGACAGCGCCGACGCGCAGCGAGCGAGCGCTGAGGAGCGCGCGAGCGCGGACCAACAGCGCGCCGGCGCCGCCATCGGGCGGGCGGGCCCTGGGCGGGCGGGCCCTAAGACCAGAAGCCGCAAGGACGGCGCGGCGGTGCCGCTTGACGACGTCGACCGCAGGCTGCTGAACCTGATGCAGGGGAGCTTCCCGATCGCGCCCAGGCCCTACCTGCGCGTGGCCGAGCTGGGCGGCGTGGAGGAGTCCGAGGTGATGAGCCGCGTCCAGCGCCTGCTGGACAAGCGCATCATCCGCCAGGTGACGCCGATCTTCGACACGCGCGCGCTCGGCTACTCCTCGATGCTGGTGGCCGCCAAGGTGGACCCCGAGCACCCGCACAGAGCGGCGCAGGTGATCAACGAACACCCCGGCGTCTCCCACAACTACCTGCGCAACCACGAGTTCAACCTGTGGTTCACGATCGCCACCGAGCCGGACTCCAAGCTCGGCCTGGATGGCACGCTCGAGGTGCTGGCCCGCGAGTCCGGCGCGGAGTCGCTGCGCCAGCTGCCGACGCTGAGGCTGTTCAAGATCCGCATGGACCTGGAGATGGAGGGCGACACCAAGGCGCTGTCCAGCGCCGCCGAGGTCAAGGAGCCGATCGAGCTCGACCCCCAGCCCTACGACGATTCGGACATCGCCGCGATCCGCGCGCTGCAGGGCGACATGCCCGTGATCGAGGAGCCCTACGCGCCCGCAGCCGCCGAGCTGGGGCTCTCGCAGGAGCGCTTTCTCGACCACCTGGCGGGGATGCAGGAGCGTGGGCTGCTGCGCCGCGTGGCGGCGATCCTCTACCACCGTCGCGCCGGCTTCTCCGCCAACGGCATGGGCGTGTGGAAGGTGCCAGACGAGCAGATCTTCGACCTGGGCTGCCGGATGGCCGCGTTCCGCGGCGTCTCGCACTGCTACCAGCGGCCCACCTACGAGGACTGGCCATACTCCGTCTTCACGATGGCCCACGGCCGCTCCAAGGAGGAGTGCGACGCGGTGCTGGACGCGATTGCAGAGCAGACGGGCATCCACGAGCGCGCCACGCTCTACTCCTCCACCGAGTTCAAGAAGATCCGCCTCACCTACTTCACCGAGGACTTCAAGAACTGGGAGAGCAGGCACGCCTGAGCGTGGGCTCGTGACGGCGCAGCTCACCGACACGCGCTCGGCGGAGCTCTACCGGCGCGCCCTGCTGAGGATCCCCGGCGGCGTCAACTCGCCCGTGCGGGCGATGCGCTCGATCGGACGCGATCCGATCTTCATCGACCGCGGCGAGGGCGCGGAGCTGATTGACGTGGACGGCAACCGCTACGTGGACTACGTGTGCTCGTGGGGGCCTCTGATCCACGGGCACGCCCATGCGCACGTGCTCGACGCGATCGCCGCGGCGGCCGCCAGGGGCACGAGCTTCGGCGCGCCCACTCCCGGCGAGGTCGAGCTCGCGGAGGAGGTCGCGCGGCGGATGGAGGGCGTGGAGATGCTGCGCATGACCTCCTCGGGGACCGAGGCGTCGATGACCGCCATCCGCCTGGCACGCGCCGCGACCGGCCGTGAGCGGGTGCTCAAGTTCGCCGGCGCCTACCACGGCCACGTGGACGGGCTGCTGGCACAGGCGGGCTCCGGCCTGGCCACGCAGGCGCTGCCAGCCAGCCCGGGGGTGCCCGCGAGCGCGGCCGCCGCCACGATCGTGGTGGCATGGAACGACCCCGACGCGGTGATCGCGGCCACCGACGGGGAGCCTCTGGCGGCGATCATCGCCGAGCCGCTGCCCGCCAACATGGGCCTCGTCCCACCGCGCGAGGGGTTCCTGGAGCTACTGCGCGAGCGGGCGCGGGCGACCGGCGCGCTGCTGGTCCTGGACGAGGTGATCAGCGGCTTTCGCGTCGCGCGCGGCGGCG
>Ga0075521_10000603_pt1 | contig 10892 bp, 9 predicted proteins | sample NGEPerD_FD_74785 | JGI IMG/M metagenome (GOLD analysis project Ga0075521, IMG submission 74785) | Arctic peat soil microbial communities from the Barrow Environmental Observatory site, Barrow, Alaska, USA - NGEE PermafrostAB12-D | ecosystem: Environmental > Terrestrial > Soil > Wetlands > Peat ...
TTGCGCCCTTTCCGCAGCCGTGCATATACTCGTAAGGTTTGCCCGCCTGACGATCGAATAGCGCGTCTTGCGGACTTTAGAATGGCTCGGGCCGCAACAGCCCCGGCAATCTTCGGAGAGTTTTTATGGAAACCACACTCACGCTCGAACAGGAAAAAAATCCCTGGGAATCACAAGCAGCGCGTTTCAACGTCGCGGCTGAAAAGTTGAAGCTCGATCCCGGTCTGTGGCGCGTTCTGCAGCAGCCCAATCGCGAAATCATCGTACACATCCCGGTCATGATGGACAGCGGACAGCTCGAAGTGTTCACCGGCTATCGTGTGCAGCACTCCATCGCTCGCGGTCCGGCCAAGGGCGGAGTTCGCTATGCTCCCGACGTTTCGCTCGACGAAGTGCGCGCACTGGCCAGTTGGATGACCTGGAAGTGCGCGGTGGTGAACATTCCGTTCGGTGGCGCAAAGGGTGGTATCATCTGCGATCCCAAGCACATGTCGCGTGGCGAACTGGAGCGTATGACCCGCCGCTACACCTCCGAGCTGATTGAATTCATCGGGCCTGAGAAGGATGTTCCCGCCCCCGACGTGAACACCAACGAACAAACCATGGCGTGGATGATGGACACCTACTCCATGCACATGCGGCAGACGGTCACCGCCGTGGTCACCGGAAAGCCGCTGAACATGGGCGGATCGCGCGGACGCCGCGAAGCCACGGGCCGCGGCGTGATGATCATTGCCGACGAGTCGATCAAGTACCTGAAGATGGCGCGCGAAACCACGCGGGTCATCATCCAGGGCTTTGGCAACGTCGGATCGAACGCCGCCCTGCTGATGCACGAAGCTGGTTACAAGGTCATCGGTATCGGTGAGTGGGATGGCGGCCTCTACAACAGCAAGGGAATAGACATCGCCGCGCTGACCGAGTATCGCCAGAAGGAAGGTACCATCCACGGATTTAAGGGCGCAGAGCGCGCCAATACCGATGAGCTGCTGATCACCGATTGCGACGTCCTGGTTCCCGCCGCCACAGAGGCCGTCATTACCTCGCTCAACGCCGACAAAGTGAAGGCGAAGATCCTGGTGGAGGGCGCGAATGGCCCGACTACAGCGGTGGCGGACGAGATCCTCGCCGACAAACACGTGTTCGTCATGCCTGACATTCTGGCCAACGCCGGCGGCGTGACTGCTTCCTACTTCGAGTGGGTGCAGGATCGACAGGGATACTTCTGGAAAGAGTCGGTAGTTAACGAGCAACTGAAGGACATCATGGTCGAGTCGTTCGAAGCGGTGGTTAGCTTCGCTGAGAAGCACCAAGTGAACAACCGCATTGCAGCTTACATGCTGGCCATCGACCGCGTGGCGTTCACCATCCGCCAGCGCGGAATCTACGCCTAGCGGCTGGGTTAGCAGGCTACAACGGCACCCCGCGTCGGGAGCCGTCTTTATTTTGCTGCAAGCCTTCGGCCATTTCGTGCGCTTCAAGAAGCCGAGGCACGGAGGCGGAACGAATGCGTCGTTCTTCTTCGTGCCTTCGGAGCTGCAGGTTGATCACGCCACGTGGGATCAGAAATCCACTTTGATGCGAGTCGCCGTCAGTGTGTCGCTGTCGTATTCGGCGACCAGATTTCCATTCAAGTCGTGCACGTAAACATTTTCGCTACCGGTCGCCCAAAATACCCAGAAAAACTGAAACCGCCTCTCGAGCGAACTTTTTTCGATGCTCCCGTGCTGGTGGATGGCGCAAATTTACGCGCAAAGAAAATTTACATACATGGCATGCCGCAACCGCCGGAATGGGAGCATAATATTTTGCAAGGAAGTGGCCGTGGGGAACGCCCAATCCAAACTCAACATGCATCGCCTGACTTTCACCCTCCGTTTGCTTGCGGTGGTGGTGAGCTCGCCAGTCATCGTGCTGGTCATCGCCTTCGCAACCCTGCTGCATCCCATTACCTCGCTGAAGACCAAATTCCACACATCTCTGCGCATCTGGATGAGCGTGATGGACTGGATCAAGGGCATCCCCATTGGCTACACCTACTGGGTGCAATACCACGCGCCCAGTATGCTGGACGAAATCGCGGTACACCACGAAGAATAGGCCCGCAAGCCCCTCTCTTGGGCGGTTGCTTTCATGCCGAGCAGTGGACGATAATCACCTTGGCAGTGGCAAGATGGGGGCGCCGCGCTCCAGTCCGCTTTTGTGAACCTTCCAAACTCCATCACGCTTACGCGGATTCTCAGCATTCCCGTGCTGATCTGGATCTTGTCGAGCAGTCATTTCAGCTCCACTAATGGCGACCGGGAACTGCTGGCGTCCGCGGTCTTCATTGCGGCTTCGCTCACCGATGCCATCGACGGATACCTGGCACGCAAACGCGCCCAGGTCACCACCATTGGAATGCTGCTCGACCCGGTGGCCGACAAGCTTCTGATTGCGGCCGCCTTCATCACGCTGGTCCAGTTCAATCCCCGCACAGTGCCCGCCTGGATGGCGGTCATCATTATTGGCCGCGAATTCCTGGTCAGCGGGTTGCGCTCGATCGCCGCCTCCGAGGGCTTCACCATCGAGGCCAGCGATCTGGGCAAAATGAAAATGCTGGTGCAGATTGTGTCCGTGGTCGCCTGCATCGTTGACCATCACTGGACGCGCCTGCCTTGGTATTTCCTCAGCCTGCCGGTGCACCCTATCGCGCTTGCCTCGATCTGGATCATGGTGGGGCTGTCGCTGGTCTCCGCCGCGGATTACTTTTTGGCATTCTGGAACAAGATCAGTCAGCACTCGGAAAAGCGCCGTAAGCGTCGTTCCTTTGTGCTGAGCCGACGCAGGAAGCGCAACGATGTCCCCGTGGTCTGAAACACAACCCGTGACCCTGGCCACAAGTGCTGAATATACCCAGGAAGAGCGCGAGCTATTGCTGCAGTTGGCCCATCGCTCGATTCAGGCAGTGCTTGATTGCCGGGGGCTTGACCTGACCTCCCCCAGCGCGCACCTGGCCGAGATGCGGGGCGCGTTTACCACCTTACATCTGGAAGGACGCCTACGCGGCTGCATCGGATACGTCGTTCCCACAAACTCTCTGTACCAGACTGTGGCGGAAACGGCACAAGCTGCGGCCTTCGATGACCCTCGCTTCCCCCCGGTGACGCCGGACGAAGCTCCCCAGCTCAAAGTTGAGATCAGCGTGCTCTCACGTCTTCATCCCGTCCGGCCCGAGAATGTTGTGACCGGAGTTCACGGCCTGATCGTGGCCAAAGGCGGCCGCCGTGGGTTATTGCTCCCGCAAGTGCCGGTAGAGTGGCATTGGGACCGCGAAACGTTCCTCTCACAGACCTGCCTGAAGGCTGGTTTGCCACCCGATGCTTGGATGCAAGATATTGATCTGCAAGCCTTTACTGCCGAAGTGTTTGGAGAAGAGTCTCCCGCGGAAAGGTCTGAGTAAGAACCAGCCGACACGCCTGAAATGATCTGTAGTCCTGCCTCGATTGGGCAATAAATTCACCATTCCACAACAAGACGGTTGCAACATTCGTTGTGCATCTGTACCATCGGGACGCTCATATGCAAGTCTCGACAACCATTTTCGCCTCCCGTATCCAACGTTTCCGTCTTCCCCGTGTCTGTGTCGCCGTAGTGGGTGAAGACGCGACCAATATTATCGATCGCGCCGAGTCTCTGGTGCGCGATAACCCGTTTATGGAGTTCAGGTTAGACTACCTCACGAACCCCGCTGCGGGCCTCCCTAAGCTGAAGCACTTTCTCGATTTGCATCCCGAAGCGACGGTGATTGCCACCTGTCGCCGAGCGGTCAATGGCGGCAAGTTCAAAGGCAGCGCCTCCGCCCAATTGGACATCCTGACCAAGGCCGCCGCCACCGGATTCCAGCTGGTTGACATCGAGTTGCAAAGCGCCGAGATCTTAAAGGCCGCCGAGCTTACGGAGCTCAAAGATCGCGTGGGAGTGATCCTCTCCTTTCACGACTTCAAAGCCACCAAAAAGCTGGAAGAGACCTTCGCAGAGATGAAGCGCTATCCGGCGGACTTCTACAAAATAGTTTCGACGGCCACCAGCTTGTACGACAACGTGCAGATGATGAAGTTTCTGCAAGCCCACTCCGCTCAGCACGAGATGGTGGGACTGTGCATGGGCGAACAGGGAATAATCAGCCGCGTGCTGGGTGTACGCGCGGGCAGCGTGTTCACATTCGGGGCTGCAACCCGCGGAGAGGAAACTGCGCCGGGCCAGGTCACAGCCGGTGAATTGCGCGACACCTATCGCATCGAGATGGTCGATGCCGCAACCCAGGTTTATGGAGTTGCGGGCGACCCGGTTGCACATTCGATGTCGCCGATTATGATGAACGCCGCTTTCCGCCGCGAGACCGTCAATGCGGTGTTTCTAGCGCTCCATGCCAAGTCCATGAAGGACCTGATGGCGTGCGTCCCCGATATTCCGATTCGTGGCCTGAGCATCACCATGCCTTACAAGCAGGACATCGTCGCGGCGCTGACGAATTCCGATGCGCTCACGAAACAGGTGGGTGCTTGCAATACCGTGGTCCGTGGCCAGGACGGAAAACTCTACGGTTTTAATACCGACGTGGCCGGCGTGGTGGTTCCCCTGGAACAGCGCATGACTCTACAGGGCGCGAAGATCCTGGTGGTCGGCGCGGGTGGAGTAGCGCGCGCCGCCGCCTTCGGACTGAAGAACAAGGGCGCGGAAGTGTTCATCGTCAACCGCACCCCCGAAAAGGGACAGGCGCTGGCGAAGGCGACCAAGGCCAAGTACCTGAAGCGCGCCGACGTTGCCAAGATGAGCTTCGATGTGATCATCAACGCCACGCCCCTGGGCATGGGAGCCAATCGCCAATCGCCGCTGGAAGACAAGGAATTGAACACCAAGTTCCTGTTCGACCTGGTCTACGTGCCGGCGGAAACTAAGCTGGTCAAAATGGCCCGCGCCAGGAACATCCAGGTCATCCCGGGATTGGAAATGTTCGTGCAGCAAGGCGCGCGGCAGTTCGAAATCTGGAGTGGCAAACCGGCGCCCATCGCGGAGATGAGCTTCGTGGTGACCAAGGCACTGGAGCGCCTGGGAGTAGCACCAGTCGAAGAGGAGCTGCCAGCGCCGAAGGCGCGGCCTCGCGACGAGGAGAAACCAGCGCCAAAACCGCTTGCCAAGCCGGCAGTGAAGAGCTCGAGCAAAAAGGCAGCCAGGCCCGCACCCACGAAACCCAGGAAACCCGCGAAAAAGACGGCCAAGAAGCCGGTGAAACGCTAGTTTCAAACGGTTTCAACGGCTACTGCGATTTTTGCAAAACTACTTCCGAGGGTGCGCTCCACCACAGGAGCGCATCTTTGCGTTTGCCGAAAACCGCCGTCCAGCGCGGGTTTCGGAGTACTCTCCAACACCCGATTTCGAAAAAAGCGCGGATTTCCTGCAATTCCTTGTTGCAGAATCGGTGCAGATGGGCTTAGGATGAGAACTGGAAGCGGTTCTCTCCCGCCTCCACCTTACAAAACAGACCTAAGCCCCACGTTCGAAGTCGGAAAATCCCTCACGCGCAGCCGGTAGAACTGTGTATGAGCTTCCCAGGAGAAGACGGAGATGGCGTGGTACGCGTACTGTATTACTGAGCAATCCGGCTTGCAAGGCAATAGCCGGGCCCGACGCCCATTTGCGCTCGAGAACCTTAAGGGCGTAAACGATGTTCCAGTTCTAGCCTATCCCAGTGGAGATTTCGCGGTTATTGTCAGCGAACATTCTCCCGCTCAAACCCTCACTCAACAAGCCATCGTCGATCACGCGCGCGTCATCAGCGATTGTTTTCGCACCTTGACCGTGCTCCCTTTTCGTTTTGGAACCATCTTCGAGTCTGACGAAGCACTGCGCCGTGCGGTGCGGGGAAATCGCAAAGCCTTCCTAGAAAGTGTGGCCCGCCTGCGAGGCAAGTCCGAAATGCACGTCAAGATCCTCGTGAAAGACGGAGCCCTGCAGGAAGCCATCACCGCGATGCCCGTCGGCGTTGGCGGCGAGTATCTTCGCAAGCTGCGCGACCATGCCAGCCGCGACCGCGAGCGCCAGACCAAGGCCCGGGCGCTCTCCATGCAGGTGCACAAACTCTTCTGTCCCCTGGAAGAAGATGTGGTCTGCAAGCGCACTGAGGCCGGCAAGATGCTTATGGATTTCGCCCACCTGATCGACACCAGCACCGTCACCAAATACCAGAACCGCTACTCGGCAGCTACCAGACATTTCAAGGACTGCCAGGTTACGATTACTGGTCCGTGGCCTCCCTACCATTTCATGCCGGGAAAACTACGGACCGTGTCGGGCGGAAACTAGCTTCGAGACCACATGATTTTTTGAACGACGAAGGTGGCTAACCGGCCGCCTTTTCCGTTTGTGCGCGATTCGGCGTCGTGATTCCCTGGGACTGAAGCGGTTGTGGCATTCTCACCCCATCGAGCTACGCTGTAGCGCGCCTAACCGTCCGCTCATCTCGCCCTACGCCGTTCCCATAAACTACCTCGATTCCCATCTTGGGAAGGAATTCCCAGCGCACAAAATTAGCCTGGACGGAAAGTTGACGCGTACCAGCATGGGGCATATGATCTTTCATTCGCCAAGCCGTAATTTTCGTTCAGGGCGATTCCTGGGCTGGTGGGCGTGGGGTGTGTAGTTATGGACAAGAAGAAGTTGGACGCTTTCAAAAAACGGCTCGAAGAACGCCAACGGGAGTTGCGGTTCAACGTGAGTCGTACCGCACATGATGGCCGCGAGGCCGATCTAGAATCGGCGCAGGACGTCGCGGACCGCGCGGCAAACTCCTACACCAAGGAATTTCTGTTCAGCCAGAGTAACAGCGAGCGCATGACGCTGCAGATGGTTGACGGCGCGCTCGATCGCATCCGCGAAGGCTCGTTCGGCGAGTGCATCGCATGCGGAACGGAAATCAATCCCAAGCGGCTCGAAGCGGTGCCGTGGACGCGCCATTGCATCGAGTGCCAGGAAAAGGTTGAACAGGGTTTGCTGGAGGCGACTGGAACGTAACCGCGTCCGTCGTCGTCGAGCAAGAGAAAAAAGCCGCCCTTGTGAGCGGCTTTTTGTCCTGCACGAAACTCGCCAAGAGATTATTTCGGCGGCTTCTTCTTGCTGCCACCCAGCAAGCCGCCCAGCGCATCCTGCAACTGCTGCTGCTGCGACGGTTGCGCAGCCGGTTTCCCCGCCTGCTGCCCCTGCGGCTGCGATTTCCCGCCCAGCAGCGAGCCGAGAATCCCGCTGGCGCCAGGAACGATGTTGTTCAGCTTCATCTCCGCGATCTTCTGCACATCGGGCGTCACGACTGGCTTACTCATGGTTCCGCCGATGATGACCGGCAGCACCAACTCGCCATTCTTGTTACCCAGCGCGGTGGTCAGGTAGCCGCCTACTCCAGCACCACCCACCGATTGGCTGAATGATTTATTGAGCACCGCGGTGAGATGCATCGCGAGAGCTTCGGTGACCAGGTTCATGCTTCCGGTCGCCGCCATGTTGCCGACATCGAGCGCCGCCTTCAAGTCGTTGGTATTAGCAACGCCGTTCCTCACGTCGAAGGTGCCGCTCATACTGGACACGGTCGTATAGCCTTTTCCTGTGGTTCCGAACTTCCCGATCTTGCCCAATTCGCTCACCAGGTCAATCTTGGTCAGCTTGCCATTGGTGAGAGTGAAGGCGAAGGGTCCGTTCAGGGTTTGCGTCACGTCTCCCGATGCGGGAGTCGAGAAGGTCTGGTTCATGGTGGCGTTCAGCGTTCCGTATACGCTGTCTTTTGTGTTGGCGACGGCGGTAAGCAACTGGTTGGCGTCGGCGCCACTGAGCTTGGCGTTGACGGCGAAGCTCGACGTCTCGTGGCGCAAGTCAGCCGTAATGCTGCCACTAATCTGTCCGCCGAAAACCTGCCCCGTCAGCGGGTTTAACTGGATGACGCCATGGTTCAGGTTGACGTTGGAGTGCACGTTCGTCAGGGTGGTGCGGTCATACGTCAGGCTGCCGACCGTGAGTGTGCCAGTCCCGGTCGCCGTATCCAGAAAGCTTGGCTGCGGAGCAGGTGCCGCATCAGCGGAGGGAACCAGGCTCCACGAGGCTTCAGCTTTCTTGGCGGGGGCGGGCTTACCAGCAACCATCAACTTCTGCAACTCCGTGATGTTGATCTTGTCGGCCGCGAGCGCAAAGGTGAGCCGCGGAGCCTGGAAGTTGGCGACACTGAGATTTCCACTGGCATTCGTCGATCCCAGCGACGCCGCAAGATTCGTCACGCTGAGCGAATTCTGCGTGAACTGCAGGTTGGCGTTCTTAATGTTCAGTGGCTGGGTTAGCGTCGGCATCTTCAGCGACGCGTTCTGGATAGCGCCCGTACCGCTAAAGTTCATCGCATCGGTGTTCTTGATCGGACCGGTCGCATGCACGTCGATGTTGACGGCTCCGCTGCCGCTCATGCCCTCGACCGCGCTCACACCATAAGCCTTGGCGATGTTCAACAGCTCATCCAGCTTCGCATTCACGGTTTTGAACGTGGCATCGACAGTCGGCGAGGCCGACGTGTACTGGGCAATGCTCATCTGCCCGGAGAGCGTAGTGGCGCCGGAGGTCACGGTAAACGGATTGGAGCGGATGTCCTGCGGCGTCATGTTAAGGTCGAGCGCCGGCACCTTGACTGCCGACGGAATGTCCTTGCCAGTCACTTCGAGGTTATGGCCATTCACCGTCCCGTGCAGCGCCAAGTGGTCGGTCGGGCCTTGTGCATGAACATTCGCCGTAAGTTTTCCCGTGATCTTCGCATTGGGACTGAACGCGACGCCAAATGCAGCCGCCAGTCGCGCTGCATCTTCAATCGATGCGTCGCTGGCGGATACGTTGACGTCCGCCACTGTGGTCGCTGCGTGCGTATTCAACGTACCGGTGAGGGTCAGCGGAGTCGATCCTAGCTTCACGTCGCCCTTGCCGATCTGGATTACATCGCTGCTGAGATCGTCAGTCACGTTGAATTCGGCCTCGATCGGGTAGCCAACCTGAACGTTGTGAATGACGGCGTCGGTGATTTTCAGCAAACCCTTGGCTGACATCTTGCCGCCTGCAGTGGTTAAATCTGTCGAGCCGGACAGCATCGCATCGGTGCCTTCGAGGGCTGCGTTGTTGAGGAACTTCTGTGCGCCCGCGAGCGAGACCTCGTTCAGCTTGAGCTTGCCGTCAAACGGAGTGCTCAACATCTGCGCCTGATTGATGGGGCCGCCCTTGCCACTCAGTGAAAGCGTCTCCGCGCCCTTGCCCGGAACGTGCGCCGCCAGATCGACGGAGAACGGCTGGTTGGGAGCGTAGTCTTTTAGCGTCAGATCGATGTGGTCGTATACCGCGCGCGGCTGCTTTTTCTGGAAGTCGGTGACCGCGACCTGCCCGTCAGAGATCGCGAGTTTATCCAGAGCAAACGAACCACCGTCACTCGCGGCCGGAGTTGGCGTAGCGGCAGGTGGTTTCGCCTGAGCCGGCGGTTGAGTTGGAGCAGCAGCGTTGTTCGTGACTGGTGCCGGGACCTCACCGAGGCTGGCGAAATTCCACACTCCCGCCTGGTCCTTGATCAACTCGATTTTGGGACGCTTCAGCGTCAGGCTTTCGATCGCAATCGTCTTGCTGAGCAGCGGAAACAGCTTGACGCTGATGTCCAATTCGCCGACATCCGCAAACGGAACGGTGCTGTGGTAGCGGGGATCTTCTCCGATGGAAACGTTCTGCACCTGTACCCGCAGCGGAAAGACTGCCAAGTCCATGGCCCCCAGCGTGACCGGGCGGTTGAGACGGCTCTGAAACCGGGCCTGGATCTCGCCACGATATTGGTTGACGTCGATCAGATGGGGCAACAGCAGCATCCCGACAACGACGAGGACAATGACGGCGACAACACCGATCAGAATTTTCCGCATACGGGCCTCCCAATTTCATACTGCTGGCTGACGCTGCCCCAAGTTTATGGAAATCCGGCCTCTTTAGATAGAGGAGTCTCATGGCAGCGCAGGTGCAAATTCGCGGGGGGACGGCGAATGGTTTCTTGTTCTACAACGTCGAATCTTTGACAACGATCTATGGATTGTATCGCGCGAAGCGCCGTTACGACGCAGTGTTCGACGTCTCGTCTTCTTCGGCGTGGATCAGCCCAAACTTCTTCAGCTTGTAACGCAGCGCGTCGCGGCTGATGTCGAGCAGGCGGGCGGCGTGGGTCTGGTTGCCGTTGGCTCGCGTCATGGCCATCTCGACCAGCGCGCGTTCCACTTCTTCCAGCGACGTACCACCCTCGGGAATGGAGAGTCTGGGCAGGCTGCGGCCATCCGGTAACTGGGTGACACCTCCGCCGTTGCCACTGCTGTTGCCCGATGACATCTCGAATGCGGTGTAGGAAGCCTGCTGCTGCGCCACCGCGAAGGGCAGGTAGTCGGGTCGCAGAACGTTGCCTTCTTCGAGGATCATGGCCCGCTCGACCGCGTTCTTCAGTTCGCGCACGTTTCCCGGCCAGTCGTACTTGAGCATCAGCCGCCGCGATTCATCGGTGATGCCCTGCACCGTTTTACGGAACTTGCGGTTGTAGCGGTCGATGAAGTACTCGACCAGCGGCAGAATGTCTTCTTTGCGTTCCCGCAGCGGCGGCAGAAAAATGGAAATAATCGCCAGCCGATAGTACAGGTCCTGGCGGAACGTGTTCTCCCGTACTCCACGCTCCAGGTCGCGATTCGATGCGGCGATGACCCGCACATCCACCTGCATGTCGCGCACTCCGCCCACGCGCCGGATGACCTGGTCTTCGAGAACGCGCAGCAACTTGGCCTGCAACAGAGGCGACAGTTCGCCGATTTCATCCAGGA
>Ga0075521_10000604_pt1 | contig 10890 bp, 9 predicted proteins | sample NGEPerD_FD_74785 | JGI IMG/M metagenome (GOLD analysis project Ga0075521, IMG submission 74785) | Arctic peat soil microbial communities from the Barrow Environmental Observatory site, Barrow, Alaska, USA - NGEE PermafrostAB12-D | ecosystem: Environmental > Terrestrial > Soil > Wetlands > Peat ...
GTTTCGCCCGATGGAAAGAAAATGACCACCGTCTCCGACAATAAACAAACAGGAAGAGTCTCGACGCTTATCGACGAGAAGCAATAGCCACAGTGGATGGATTGGCCCTCCAGTCTATCCAAGACGTAACCTGGTGGGGCGGTTTCGAGCCGCCTCATTTCTTTTTGTATAATCAAAGGTTTGCTACCCACCTTGAAGGAGAATCCGTTGCAGCAGGCGGAAATTGGCATCATCGGCGGGAGTGGTCTGTACTCCATGCCCGGCTTAACCGATGTGCACGAAGTGTCGCTGGAGACGCCCTTTGGGAAGCCCTCTGATTCGTATGTGCTCGGCACACTGAGCGGTCGCAAGGTTGCCTTCCTCACGCGTCATGGGCGCGGACATCGGCTGATGCCTACGGAACTACCGTACCGAGCCAATATTCACGGATTCAAGCAACTTGGCGTAGAACGCATTCTCTCGCTATCGGCTGTGGGTTCGCTGAAGGAAGAGCACAAACCGTTGGACTTTGTGATCCCTGATCAATTCATCGATCGCACACGCCATCGCGTGGACACGTTCTTTGGTGACGGACTGGTGGCGCACGTGGGATTTGGCGATCCCATCTGCGGCCAAGCAGCCGAGGTGGTAGTGAGGGCCTGCGAACGCGCTGGAGTCCACGTTAAGTCAGGCGGCACATACTTGTGTATGGAAGGTCCGCAGTTCTCCACCAAAGCCGAGTCCCACCTCTATCGCAGTTGGGGCATGGACGTGATCGGCATGACGAACCTAACCGAGGCCAAACTCGCGCGCGAAGCTGAGCTTTGCTACGTGACGGTCGCCATGGTCACGGACTACGACTGCTGGCATCCCGAGCACGATCACGTGACGGTGGAACAGATCATTGGCGTGCTGGTGAAGAACGCAGAGAACGCCAGCAACGTGGTGCGGGAAGCCGTCTCCCTCATGCCCAAGACGCGGGTCTGCGCCTGCGCGGGCGCCTTGAAACACGCCATCATTACCCAGAAAGATGCGGTTCCCGCCGCTGCTCTCGACCGCCTCAAACTCATCGTGGGGCGGTACTTCGAATCAGAAAAGAAAACAGGAGCTTAAGCTTTGTCCATTGTTGTGGTTGGTTCGGTCGCGTTCGATAGCTTGAAGACCCCCTACGGTGTGCGCGAGAAAGTCCTCGGAGGCGCCGCCACCTATTTTTCCCTCTCTGCCAGCTACTTCACTGATGTGCGCGTGGTGGGCGTAGTGGGCGAGGACTTCACTGCCGAGCACGAGGCGGTGATGAACAAGCGCGGCGTCGATACCCGCGGCATTCAGCATGCCGACGGCAAAACGTTTTTCTGGGCGGGCGAGTACGGCGAAAACGTGAATGAGGCCCAGACTCTGCAGACCGACCTGAACGTCTTCGCCAGTTTCCAGCCGCAGATTCCAGCGGAATATCACAACTCAGATTTTTTGTTTCTCGCCAACATCGATCCGGTACTGCAGACGCAGGTTCGCGACGCCATGCCCAACGTAAAGCTGGTGGGCGGCGACACCATGAATTACTGGATCAGGGACCACCGTCAGAACCTCGGCGAGATGCTGAAGCGCGTTGACGTTCTGCTGATCAATGACACTGAGGCCAAGATGCTGGCGGGCGACAGCAGCCTGCCGCGCGCCGCACGCAAGGTGCTCGCACTAGGGCCGAAGGCGCTGGTCATCAAGCATGGCGAATATGGCGCGACCATCTTCTTCCGCGACGGAGAATTTGCCGGTGGCCATCATCCCTTCCGTGCCCCCGCGCTCCCTCTGGATGAAGTGCGCGATCCCACAGGAGCTGGCGATAGCTTTGCCGGCGGCTTTATGGGATACATCGCGTCGCAAGGCGAGGTCACTCGCAATGTCCTTAAGCACGCGATGTTTTACGGCAGCGTAATGGGATCGTTTTCAGTGGAGCAGTTTGGAACGGAGCGATTGCAATCGCTGACGCGAGAGGAAATCGATCAGCGCTTCAGTGTGTTTCGCGAACTGACTCACTTGGATTGACCGTCCGTCGCCTGTCAGTCCCGCCGATCTTCGGGAAGCGCGCTGGCGATGGATTGGCGAACCGCTGCCATCAAATCCTCGCGATCCGTAAATCCTGAGGGGTCGATCGGCGGATGAAAAATCAGCGTCACGTTTCCCTGACGCATCGCCCATGTGCTTTTCGGCCAGCAATAGGATGTCCCGAGCAGGGTCACCGGGATGACTGGCACGCTCGATTCCATGGCCAGATGAAACGGACCTTTCTTGAAGGGCAGGAGGCGTCCATCGGGCGAGCGCGTCCCCTCGGGAAAGATCAGCATGCTGAGGCCGTGCCGCATTACATCCGCCCCGGCGCGGACGCTCTCCACTGCGGCCTCGCGATTGCTGCGATCGACCGGGACCAACTCCGCCATCTTCATCGCGGTGCCGAGAATCGGAATGCGGAAGACCTCTTTCTTTACCAGTACGGAACATCGGCAGGGAATTGACGGTAACAGAACCGGCGGGTCCAAGTTCGAAACGTGGTTCGACATAAAAATGTAATTGCACCCAGACTTTAAGTTCTCAAGTCCGCGAACCTCAATCTTCACGCCGGCCATTCGAACCCCGGTGATTGCCAGGACGTTCGCTATGCGATACAGCGGCATGATGTTACCGGAAAGGAATGTGTAGAGCAGCAAGAACGGTCCCGTGATCAAGAGCGAGAGTCCCCAGAACGTCAGCATGAATGATGTGCGGATCACTGTCCACCAGCACTTTCGTCGTCACCGTGTATCCAGGCCACGCGATGCGCGAGTTGTTCGGGCGTGACGGAGGGGACATCCTGGAGAATGTACATCTGTTCCTGGCGCGACGTGAGCTTGAGTTTGATGGTGCGCTTTCCCCGTCGGTTAGAGAAGTTGAGCTTCACCGTCACTCCCGCACGCATTCGTGAAAGTTGGTCGTCGAGTGACCCGGTGGCGGGCCTTCCATCCACCTCGACGACATGGTCGCCGATTGCAACGCCAGCCCGTTGAGCATCGCTATTGGCGTCCACCGAAGCCACTTCCGGCTGGCCGCCAGGATTCGTGCTGGTCGTAAACCCAGGAGTCGAAGTGCGCACCGTTGTTTCCGCCACCTGGAGTCCCACGAACTGGAAATATTCGTTATAGGGCAACTCCAGAACTCCGGCCACATAATTGTGAAAGAACTCGGCGAAACTCTGTCCGGTTATGGTTTCCGCCGCCTGCTGCACTCCATCGGAATCGGGGAAGGGTTTGTTCTTCTTCGCGTAATTCTCGTTCATCCAATGGAAGAGATCGCGCAGTGACTTTCCTCCCTGGGTAAGTTCACGCATCCGCAGGTCGAGCAAAACCCCGAGCACCTCGCCTTTGTTGTAGTAGCTGATGCTGCGCTCGGGCGAACGGTAGAATGCATCGCCTTCGAACCAGGCATCGAGGCTCGACTCCTCTACCGACTGCCAGCGGTGCGCCGGGCGTACCTGCAGTTCGTTGATCTCGCTGGCGACCCGGTCAATGTATTGCCGGTCGCTCAACAGGCCCGCTCGCGCCAGCAGCATGTCGCCGACCGTGCTGGTTACACCTTCGCTAAACCACAGTGCGCGAGTGTCCATCGCCCTTTGATAATCGATCGGATCGAGCGACTGAGGCCGGATGCGTTTGACGTTCCAGAGGTGGAAGAATTCATGGGCGCTGACGCTGGCAACCGGCGTCATGCTGTTGTGCAATCGTTCGGCGTTGATGTCAATCGCCGTTCCGTAAGCATGCTCCATGCCGCCATGGCCGGGGCTTCGCGGAAAGTGATAGAGAAAGGTGTAGTCGTCGAACGGCCGATCCGCCATCCACTCCACTGCAGCGTGGGTGATCTTGCGGACGATGTCCTGCAGCTTGCCGCCGTCATAATCGCGGGGATCGCCATGTACCACAATGTGGTAGGTCACTCCGTCCTTCTGAAATTCGAACTGCTGGAAGCTGCCAACCTCGGCGGGACTGTCCACCAATTCGTCGTAGCCGGTGGCAACTCCGACTGCCTGCTCCACTTGCCCGGCGGGCGCGCCACCCAATATGTGAACGTCTCGCAGGCCCCACGCGGCGGGGACGTCCAGCAACTGCAAGCTCATGCTTTGCGATCGGGTGGCGGGGGAGTACATCAGTACCATGGCCCAATTGAAGAATCCGTGTTCAGCGTTGAGTTGGGCGCCAAACGGACCGTCGTTGTCGAGTCGAATATCGTAGTCAACCACTACACAGGGGCCCGGAGCGGTAACCTTCCACTCGCTGGTCTTGCTGTTGACAACGGAAACCGGTCTCCCCGAAACGTCAGCTGCGCGAACCTTTTGCACGTTCGCCGCAAAGTCGCGCACCTGATAGAGAGCGTCCCACACCGGCATCTTGAGCGCAATTGCGCCGCTGGTCTGGGGAAATCGAATGCTGACATGCGCCAGGTGATGCGCGTTGTCGGCCAGCGAAACAAAGTACTCAGTTGCTTGCGGTCGTGAGTCCACAGGAGACGAACACGTGACCGGGGTTGCTCCCCACAGCTGAGCGGCGCTTGCGACCGCGACGAAGAAGCCCAGACGCAAGATGGCAAGTGCGGTTTTGCCCGGGTGCATCACGCCGGCGTCGAAGCCTCGTGCAGCGATTTCAGCTTGGCAGGCAGTTTCTCATAGATGCCTCCGAATCCGCCGTTGGAGAGGATGGCAACCACATCGCCTTCGCACAACTCCAATGCAATTGCGTCCACGATGGCATCGGCCGATGCCAGCAGGCGTGCTGGCGTTCCGGCGAGGTTCAGTTTGGTGATGACCTTCTGGGGATCAAGCCGTTCTGCCTGCGGAATCGCATCCGATTTGAACACACCAGCCAGCACGACCTGGTCGGCAAAGGCAAGGCTCCCCGCCAATTCATTTTCAAATACTTTGCGGCGCAGAGTGTTGGAACGCGGTTCAAGAACAACCCATAAGCGCCGTCCGCGGTATCGCTCGCGCAGTGCTTTCAGCGTTCCGGCGATGGCAGTGGGGTGGTGCGCGAAGTCGTCGATGATGGTGATTCCGTGAATTTCCGCCTTCACTTCGAGCCGCCGTTTGACGCTGCGAAAGCTCCGCAACGCTTTCGCTATCACTTCCACCGGAATGCCATAGTTGGCTGCCATCGCAGCTGCGGCGGTAGCATTCAGGATGTTGTACTCGCCCGCCAGTTGCGACTCGAACTCCGCCCAGGGAGCGCCGTCTCGCGCGACTTTCCAACGCGTGAGACTGTCGCCGTAATTTGCTTCTGAAATCCGCCAAGCCGATCCCTCGCCAAAGCCATAGCGTTCGACCCGGCAAAGGGCACGGCTCACGCACTCGTCCACATTGGGATGCCCGTCCCATGCGATGAGCAGACCTCGACGCGGCACCAGGTTTACCAACCGCTTAAACGCGGTTTTCACTTCATCGAGATCCTTGTAGATGTCCGCGTGGTCAAACTCAACCGAGGTCAGAATCACCGCGTCCGGGAAATAGTGCAGGAATTTCGGGCCCTTGTCGAAGAATGCGGTGTCGTACTCGTCGCCTTCAATAATGAACTCGGGGCCGTTTCCGAGGGCGAACGAACTACCGAAGTTTTCCGGAATTCCGCCGATAAGGAAACCAGGGGCACGCAGGGCTACCGTAAACTGCCACGCCAACAGGGAGGACGTGGTAGTTTTGCCGTGCGTGCCCGCTACTACTAAACGCTCGCGGTCAACCAGGAACTCTTCGTGCACGACGTGCGCCATGGACTGGTATGCCAGCCGTTGGTCGAGGGCGTATTCCAGTTCGACGTTACCGCGGGAAATGGCATTACCAACAATCACCAGATCGGGACGCGGCTCAAGGTTCTTCTCGCTGAATGGCTGCGAGACCGGAATGCCCAGCGAAGCGAGAAAATCTGACATCGGCGGATATGCGGCAACATCGGAACCGGTAACGTGGTGACCACGCTGTTTCAGCATCCCGGCCAGCGAAGCCATCGCGGTACCGCATATCCCGATTAGATGAATGTGCTTCTGTTTCATGGTCTGGAGACTGGAACCTTAGCGAACTCACGTTTCACGGCAGCCTCAAACCGCAAAGACACGTTCGCGCCAGCGGTGAACTGGGTCGCGACGCCCAACGGCAGCGTGATGTTGCCTCGGCTCACGTGGCCAGATTTCAGACCGTAAGCCATGGGGACACCAAGGTCACCCAACACGCGCTGGACAACCTGTTGAAGGCTGTAATCTTGCGGGTCACGTGGACCGCAATTCAGCATCTCTCCGAAGATCACTCCACGGACGCCGTCAAATTTTCCCGCCAGCTTCAAGTGCATCAGCATGCGATCGATGCGGAACGCCGGCTCCGCCAGGTCCTCGAGAAAAAGAATGGTGCCGCGCGTCTCGATCTCGTAAGGCGTGCCCAGCGACGCGCATAGCAACGACAGGCAACCTCCATACAGCATGCCTTCCGCGCTGCCCGGAACGAGCGTTTGTACTTCGTCGTTGCCGAATTCCATCTGATACGCTTCGCCCGACGTCATTGCCGCCGCCCATGACTCTTCATCCACGCCGTCAGGACGCACGTCGATGTTAAGCATCGGTCCATGGAAGGTCACCATACGCGCGGCATCGCACAGGTAGGTCAGCAGCGTGGTTACGTCACTGCAGCCGCAAAATATCTTGGGATTCGCCTGTACCACATTAAGGTCGATGTGCGGCAGTAAGTAATTGCAACCGTATCCGCCGCGAGCGCAGATGATCGCCTTCACCTCCGGACGCGCAAACATCTGATGGAACTCATCGAGACGCCGCGCTGTGCTTCCGGCGAAATATGAATCGCGGTCGAGAATTGAAGGCAGATAGAAAGGCTGATATCCCCGGTCACGCAGCCAGGCGCAACCGGCCTCCAGGGCATCGGGCTCAATCGGACCTGCCGGCGCAATGATGCCGATGGTGTCGCCGGGCCGCAGGGCAGCAGGTCGCAGGCGCTCAGATTGGGTGAAGGTTGCCATTCGGAAGGACTATCTTAAACGAAAAAATCACCGCGGCAGAGTATCGTTGCTGACCCTTGCAGTATTACTTCGCGGTCCCATTCCACGGTCTGTATGCCTCCGGGGGCGTGCACCAGCACCGGAGACGTCACCTTGCCGGCATGAATCGAAGCCACGGCGGCAGCCGACGAACCTGTTCCCGACGACATCGTCTCGCCGACCCCGCGTTCGTAGAACCGCACTTCGATTTCGTGATCATTGAGCACCCTGACCACCTCGACGTTCGTTCCATACGGGAAGTCTGGATGCGTGGCAATCTGCGCAGCCCAGGTCTGCCACTCGGGCTGAAATTCCCGCACAAACATCACGTAGTGCGGATTGCCCATCGACACCGGGATGCCGCGAACGATTTCGTTGGTAAGCCGGACCTCCATTTCGCGGCTGACCTCAGGCTGGCCCATCGCCGTTCGAAACTCAAAATTGTGTCCGTCGCGACGGGTGAGATCGCAGGTCTTGAGTCCCGCCCCCGTCCTTATGACTACGGAGGTGCGGTGATGCTCGGCGCAATACCGCGCGGCCACACATCGGGTACCGTTGCCGGAGATCTCCGCTTCGGAGCCATCGGCATTTAGCAAGCGAATCGCAACGTCAGCATCGGAGGCAGGCACGACCCATTCGACTCCGTCTGCACCGACGCCGTTATGGCGATCGCAGATGAGTCGACTGAATCCAGCGATGTCCGCAGGCGCGTGCTCGATCCCAATGATTAGAAAATCATTGCCACAGGCTGTAGCTTTTACAAAAGGAATGGAAGACATGGGGTTTGAAGCATGCATCGTCACTGCGCGGATTGTAGCAAAGCGTCGAAACTAGCGTCCCTGACGGAACGCCGCTATTGTGCCGCTGGCAATGCCGGTCCACCATCTCGCCGGCTGGGTCGATAAACGGTGCACTTGGCCTGACCAGGTACGGTGATCGAAATCAGCTCTGTCAGTTCCTGGCGATGCTCGTGCGCTGCCATCCACACCGGGTCCCCCTTGAAGGCGATAATAAAATCAGCTCGGTGTGCTGGGTCGAGCAATGCCCACTCCCAATCCGGATGACTCACTTCGCTGATCACATGCCGCAACGGAATGCCGGCCCGTTGCAGCGCGCCTACGTGTTCACCCTGGTACATGAGCAGCGTGGACGAGGGTGGCAGCGCCACCAGGAACTTTGCTAGTTCATCTTCGAGGATCATCCTTGTGCGGGAGTTAACTTGCGCCTCCTTCAGCGTGATGGGTTCGTCGGCATAGATTGACAGATAACTGGCCGTCACCAGCAGCGCCAGCAAACTCCAGACAACGAGCTTTTTTTTGGGGTTTGCGATGAACTCCGCCAGAAACACGGCTAGCAGCGCAGGAAACACTGCAAAAACCGGCAGGAGTTCCAGGCCATACCGCACGTTGTAGTACGAAAACGGCCACCAGGTTGGAATGAAGATAGGCACGCTGCCGTATGCAATCGACAACGCATAGAACGTAAGTGGAACCCAGAGCAGCAGCCATGTGCGGCATTGACGGAATCGCCAAAGTGCAACCGCAGTTCCAAGAACAGCCAGCAAGAAAAGCACGTCACCCCAGTGTCCGGGGCCGACGTTGAGCTTGGCCGCTTTCAGGAAGTACATCCCGGCCGTCACAACGTGGTCCTTGCCGGGATACGGAGCAGCGCCGCGGGTGGTGGTGCGTTCGGCGATAGCTCTGGCCGAATACGGGCCGTTGGCCCAGTCCATGGCGCGTCCTGAAACGCGATGGTTGTACGCGAGCCAGAATACCGGCACCAGTGCATTGAGCAGCAGAAATTCCGCCAGAGATTTGCTCATCCCGCGGCGGCGCGCCGCGTCGGGTGTGTTCCTCCACCACCGTGCAAACGCCCACAGCACGAGTGCGCCCATGATTGCGCCGAAAAACCAGCCGTCGTATCGCGTCGCCGCCCCTCCGGCCAGGGCAATGCCGCAGCCTTCGAGCGCACGTTCGGGACTGTGGTCCGAAGCCATCGCAGGCGGTGTCGTGGATAAAGCGCGCAGCCATTCATCGAAATAGACGATGGCCCAGATGAAGAACGCGAGGAACAGCGGCTCATTCATCGCCGTGGTTTGCATGTACAGCAGGTTAGGGTTGAGTGCGTAAATGGCCGCCGCAACGTATGCCGCCGCCTGCGGTGCTCGAGCGCTGACCAGGCGGAAGATTCCGAGCGCGCCAGCCACATACGCCACCATGCTCGCGATCGAACCTGCAATGCCGCTCATCCACAGCGCCTTGTTCCAAACGAAAGGTAGCATCAGGATGTGCGGCAGCGGCAGCCAGACCGTGCCCAGCTGAAAGAACGACGAGAGCCAGGAGCGGTTGTCGAGAACGTGGCGCGCGATGTTGACGTGCGCCACCGCGTCGCCATACAGCAGGACCTGCTGATGAGCGTAGTACCACAGCAGCGCCGCTATCGAGACTATCCCGAGCGCGAGAGTGAACCAGCCGTCCCTGCGCTGGCGCGCATAACGCTGCTCAAGTTCCAAGCGCTCCGCGGTGGTCCTATTTGCAAATGGATTGTTCAAGAATTCAGTCTACGACATGAGAGGTTGAGAAAAAGAGGTGTGCACGATCCTGTTCTGGACCTATTTTTTCTCGATCATGCGAGCGCTGAGGACGGCTCCATCTCGGTTGTCGTGCAGCTTGATGGGGAGAATCAGCACGTTCCACATCCAGTGGGCATTCTTGGCGGGAAGATGCGCGGTCCCGCCGAAGCCGCGACGGTCGATGTAGGTTTCGCGAGTATCGACCACGGTGCGAACGATATCGCGCCACTCCTCGCCCAGCTCCGGAAAATGATCAAACAGGTTCTTGCCGGCAAACCAGCCGCGCTTCTTGCCTCTCATCGCGGCAAAGTAATCATTCACAAACTGCCAATTGCCGTCGCGGTCGAGAATTTCGAGCACAATGTCGTCGCCCATGGCCATCGAGATGCGTGAATAATAAAAATCACGCGCATCGACCACCACCGGACGGCCACGCTTCTTGGCCTCGAACGAACGTAGCGCGCCGAGCAGATCTTCAACCGAACTGTGCCCCTTGAGCAGGTGCATATCGGCGATACCGCCGAACTTGCGATCGAGAGTGGCCGACAACACGATGATCGGAACCTGCGGGCGGTCTCGGCGTAACGTTTTCGCGACAGCAGTCCCAAACTTTCCTGCGCCGAGATGATAATCGAGGACAGCGATATCGATCTCGTGCAACCTGGCTTGGGCCTGCTCGATGGATCTGGTCGTAACTACCTGGTAGCCCTTCTGGCGAAGAATTGCGGAACGCAAGACCAGATTCTCCTCGCGGTCGTCGAGCAGCAAAACGCGAATCGGCCGAACCGGAACCATGTGCGGTTCCAGTACCGGGTTCGAGACGGGAATGGGAATATCTTCGCTCATGTTTTAGTGGGTGGAGAACGCACTCAAACTGCGGTGGACCTCAAGCATCTCGAAAAATGCAAACTACTACAAAATGTTAGACGAGCGGCGCCAGGTTACTCTTCGTTCTTTCCGGCCGCCGCGTTCGATTGCTTTTGTGTGAGATTGCGGACCGCCTTCGCCATTTCCGGGAGTTTGCTGAACGCATTGACGGCCCGCAACCACTGCTTGTGCTCAAAAGCGGGAGATCCGCTAACCATGCTCCCCGCCGGAATGTCGCCGTGGGTCCCGCTTTGCGCGGTAATGACCACGCCGTCCCCGACGTTACAGTGCCCGGCAACACCCGCTTGTCCAGCGATGATGACGTTCTTGCCCACCACGGTCGAGCCGGCCAGACCTACCTGGGCGCATAGCAACGTGTGTTCGCCGACTGCAGCGCCGTGTCCGACCTGGGTCAGGTTATCGATCTTC
>Ga0075521_10000605_pt1 | contig 10853 bp, 5 predicted proteins | sample NGEPerD_FD_74785 | JGI IMG/M metagenome (GOLD analysis project Ga0075521, IMG submission 74785) | Arctic peat soil microbial communities from the Barrow Environmental Observatory site, Barrow, Alaska, USA - NGEE PermafrostAB12-D | ecosystem: Environmental > Terrestrial > Soil > Wetlands > Peat ...
TCCCTGTATTCCTTGCAGCTGAGCACTTTCCGGATTAATTCTTTTTCGTTGCTGTTCATTTCAGCCGCGTTAGTCATCACGTCTTTTCCCTGTGCCTGAAGTGAAATATGTTTACCATCCAGCATGATCAGGTGGTTGTAAATCGAATTAATCAACGTAGGCGCATTTCTCTGCAGGTGATGTTCCCGATCAAATTGAAGCGGTGTGCTTATTGTAGTATCGGTAAAATATTCTGTTGGTTTATGGCAGGAAGCACAGCTGCGTTTATTATTACCAGACAGAATGGGATCATAAAACAGGAGTTTGCCAATATACCTGATTTCACGAAGTGTATTTTCATCCTGGACCATTGAATAAATGCCTTTGATGCTCTGGGATGTATACAATGACTTTTCAAAAATGGACCGAATGTTGTTATTTAGCGTGTAATCGTTAAAATTAAGTGATGTGACATTATATGAGTTTATGAATTGCTGATTTAGTCCGAAAAGCGGATTGATAAAGTCTTTTATAAAACTGAACTGGTCGAATACGCTAAAAGAATCTGATTGACCATTCACAAAACGCATGGCTTTTTGATATAATTCAAGATATTCAACGGATAGTGGGAATTCGGGAAAACTCTGATTATAATATTCATAAATATTTTTTGTTCCCTGTAACATGGATTTCAATTCTGGAATGATCCGGGATGTGTCAGGGCATTCAAAACCTGTTGTATAGATAACCGCCAGATTTAACAGAAATAACCGGTTTGCCAGAAAAAAATGGCTGTACCCGTTTAGCTGACTGGTTATAGAATCTGCTTCAAAGGTTTTAACTGCTTCGAGGCTTCTGTCGATCAGGGCTAATAAAGAGTCTCTGATTAACTGGGGCTGATTCAAAGATAATTCGGCCAGGGACAAACCTGCCCCCTCCCTTCGATACGGTCTTTCAAATTTTTCAAACACTTCATTTTCCCATTCAACCGGAAGAGGACCATTGATTTTCCGATAGGCATTGGGCTCAAAATAACGAAGCCAGAAGTCAATATTTTTCAGCCTGATCCTGGATTCTTCAATGCCCTTCCTGATCTCGGTCAAACTTTCTTCCAGAGAAAGTTGAACAGTGTTAATAGTGTGCCTTAATGCAGATTGTTGAATAGTGAAACTCCGGAGTTCAGAAAAATAAAATTGGTTGTAGGCATTATTGTGCTTTTCGCTGAAAGAAAAGATAAAAATCGCGATACTGAATGATAAGATGAAGTAAAGGGCTTTCATTCTGTTTTGCAGGTCCGGGTTTTGCCCATCCAAAACTAGTCAATAATCATCCAGTTACAAAGCCCGTTTGAAAACGGCACCACCTTTCCGGAAACCTGGCTGGCGCTAACCAACAGGATAAAAAAATGACCCGCCTGAGCGGGTCATTAGATAGTCCGAAAAACCTGAAAACTAATATTTGATAAACTTCGTGACCATTGTTTTCCTATTGGCAATTGTGACTTGTGCAGTATACATACCTGGCGCCAGATTACTTACATCCATCGCTTTAATTAGCACATCACCATACTTTTCAGCTTCTGTTATTGCTACCAGTTTACCATTCATGTCATATACATAAATCTTAACGGTTCCTGTGATTGCACTGGTCACTTTAGCATTTATAATCTGATGCGCAGGATTCGGGAAGACCACAAACTGGTTATTGATTCCGGAACCCTGTTTCACAGTAAGCGTCATTGAAGAAACCGAAGTCGCTCCTGCATTATCCACCACGGTAACTTCGAACTCATATACTCCTTCCTGCAAGCCACCCAGTGTAACCCTGACACTGCTCATCGAGCTGCTGGTTGCCGTGTTAGGTCCGCTGAGCTGCCTCCACTGGTAACTGGCAATGATTCCATCGGGATCAGAAGAACCGGCCGCATCCAGCGTATAGGAATTAGTTGGTAATGCAATGGTATCACTGCTGCCAGCACTCGCGATCGGCAAAAGGTTTACTTTGGATACTCCTGTATTTACCGTGATCGTTACCTGATCAGTATTTGATACCCCATTGTTATCAGTCACTGATAGTTGGAATACATACTGACCGACGGTTAGCGAAGAAATATCAGGTGTTGCCGTATTGACACCTGCAATAGTAGATGACGATGGTCCGGATATCTGAGACCAGGTATAAGTTACAATTGTTCCATCAGGATCAAATGAACTTGAACCATTTAGGGTTATACTGTTTTCGGGTAGCGTGATGGTCTGATTCGTTCCCGCATTAGCCACCGGTGCCTGATTCGGCAGAATCGATTTTGGATTCACGATAACTGTCATCTGATCCTTAGCAGTTGCCCCGCTGTTATCTGTTACAGTCAGTTCAAATATATATACACCCGTCAACAATCCCTGTACGGCCGGTGTAGCTGTATTGGAATTACTGATGGTTACAGATCCGGGACCTGAAATGGCAATCCAGCTATAGCCTGTGATGCTGCCATCCGGGTCAACAGACGCCGTACCATTAAGGCTAACAGTATTTGCAGGAGCGGTAATACTTTGATTAGGTCCTGCATTCGCAACCGGTGGAACGTTGGCGGCGGCAGAAACTATCGTTTTTACCTGGGCGCTGGAACTTGCACCACTGTTGTCAGTTACGGTTAACTGATAAATATACTGTCCTACGATAAGCCCGCCCAGATTGAGTGTTGCAGAATTGGCTCCGGACGTTGTAGGTGTATTGGGACCTGAAATCAGCGTCCAATTAAAAGTACTGATGCTCCCATCGGGATCATAGGAATGTGTACCATCCAGGGTTACCGAGTTGACTGGCAACACCAGGTTAGCACTTGCACGTGCATCGGCAACCGGCGCAATATTAGCAGCAGCATTTACTCTGATCACTACAGAATCCATATCTGTAGCGCCATTATTATCTGTTACTGTCAGGGCAAATACATAGTTACCCGCCTGCAAATTATTCAAAGTGTTTTTTACTGAATTACTCAGGCTGATTGTAGTAGGACCTGATTTTTCTGTCCAAACATAACTTGTGATGCTGCCGGCAGAAGCACTGGAAGAGCTGCCATCTATCACCACACTATTAGCAGGCAGGGTGATTGACTGATCTGAACCTGCGTTGGCAATCGGGGGTTGCGGTGTAGAAGATACAACGGTTACTTTAACGGTCGCCTGGGCAATAGCCCCGCTGTTGTCCGTAACCGTCAACTGGAAAGTATAGAGACCGGCAATCAGACCGGAAGCCGTGGCCACTGGTGCCGTGGCGGCGGAAATGGTCGCCGTAGACGGTCCTGAAACCTGAGTCCACCCATAAGATGTGATACTGCCATCAGCGTCTGCCGACAGGGAGCCATCCAGACTTGTACTATTGGTGGGTAATGTAATGGTTGTTGTCGTTCCCGCGTTTGCTGTCGGGGGTATATCGGCTGCGGCATTTACTGTTACGATTACTGAGTCCAGGTTAGTGGCTCCAACATTGTCAGTAACCAATACGGCAAATATATATTTACCCTGTTGTAATCCGGAAACTACTGTAGACACTGCATTTGCCGCTGAAACGGTTGCCGTTGCCGGACCAGAAATTTGACTCCAGGCATAAGCAGCTATTGTGCCATCAGGGTCCGTTGAAGCTGATGCACTCAAACTTGCGGTATTGTTAGGTAAGGTGATAGAAATGTCTGCCCCTGCATTCGCAACCGGTAGTTGATTAACTGGGGCGGGATTTACGTTTACCTTAATGGTATCCAGCGCGATGGCGCCGCCGTTGTCAGTTACTTTCAGCTGAAAAGTATAAATTCCTGCGGTGAGGTTACTCACCAAAGTAGATGCTGATCCGGTATTGCCAATAGTAAGTTGGGCAGGTCCGTTGATTTTAGTCCATAGATAGGTTGAGATCGAACCATCCGGATCGCTGGAAGCCGTTCCATCTATCGTTACCGAATTTGTCGGCAAAGTGATATTTTGATCTGGCCCGGCGTTGGCAATTGGCGGTTGATTGACGATAGCAGGATTTACCATAACTTTGATGGTATCCAGCGCTGTAGCCCCTGCATTATCCGTCACTTTCAGCTGGAATGAATACAAACCCGCCGTCAGATTGTTTACAATTGTGCTGGCAGCTGTAGTATTGCCTATACTAAATTGGGCAGGTCCACTAATTTTAGTCCATAGAAATGTTGCGATTGAACCGTCGGGGTCACTAGAAGCAGACCCGTCTATCGTTACTGAATTGGTCGGCAGCGTAATATTTAAATCCGCACCTGCGTTGGCTATCGGTGCCAGGTTTGCAGCTGCCGGATTTACGGTTACCTGAACCGTGTCCATAGCTGAAGCGCCCAGATTATCTGTTACTGTTAGTACATATTGATAAACTCCCTGTATCAGGCCGGTAACTGTAGTACCTGCCGTGGCCGGACTAGTAATAGTACCGCTTGCAGGCCCGGCTATTTTTGTCCAAGCCCAGCTTGAGATTGAGCCATCCGGATCATTCCCTGAACCTGCGAAAGTCACAGATGAACTGGGAAGCTGAATATTCAAATCACTGCCGGCATTAGCTGTTGGCGGCTGATTTGCCGGTCCGGTTCCAATAGTAATATTGCTTCTTAACAGATAACTGCCATCAGCATTTCTTCCAGTGATACCCAATTGAAGTGGAGATTTATAAGACAGTGGATCCCTTATAATCAAATACATGCTGTAGGTACCCGCAGCTACAGAAGACAGTGTAAAATTGTCCGTAGCTGTTGTGGATGTTCCCTGTGGAATAAAGAGTTTTGGGCTAAAGGTTGAATTGTTTTTCCAGACTACTGTACCGTCACTTTTTCTCAATTCATACACCACATTCCAATTCTCATATGTCGGAGCCAGCCCGATATTCTGCCAGCCCAGTGAAATGGTGAATCCGCCGCCGCTCGTGAGCGTCGTGGTCATATTTCCGCCGGTTAACACAAGTCTGTAACCACAAGCTTTTGAGGCGCCAGTAATATTTTGCTGTGTCGCAGCATCTCCTGCATTTGGAAAATTACCGTTACCAAAAGAAGTAGTATGATATAAATTTATTTCACGCAATAAATCAGCATAAGGAGCACCATTTGAACCAGTAGCATTATTAGGTTCACCTACCACCGGAGAAGTTTTGTACCTATTCATAATCAGTGGAGCAAAAGCAACTGATCCTGATCCCGGATTATAAGAACCTGGATTATTATCAAGAATATTTGCTGTTCCAGGATCACCCCAGTTGTCCCTTCTCCAGCCGATCTGGCCCCAGGCATTTGTTTTTGTCAGGGCATAGTAAGAAACGTCGGTAGGCGTCAAAGAAGCGCCTCCCCCATTCAATGCACCAACCATAATCACGTTGGGATAATTGGGAAAAGCAGCAAGGTTCATGTCAATAAGAGCCTTCAGGGTAGCGGATGTGGCTTTCCGTCCGGCGGGTTCAGTTCCATACCAAGGCCAGGTATGCCATTCTCCAAAATCACCATATCCACGAATATCTACGTAGTAAATAACATCCTTGTAATTTTTGCCATTGTGCGTTCCAGATGCAATGTGTGCTGCCACGGCATTGAGCAAGGCTTGATACCTGCCAAGATAATTGGGACTATTCCAGTTTGGAACCCACATGCCATTGCTGTTTTGCCAGTCCTGGTTACCGGCTGCCTCTGATTGCATAAGCGAATGCAGGTAGGCAGGATAGGTTACGCCGGCTACTCCGGTATTACTACAAGCCGTACACATGGGCATCAACCCAAATGAAAACATCTGACCATTGTCAATGGCTGAATTGATTTGCTGGTCAAATTTGGCCCAACTGTATATATTTTGGGAAATTTCAATTTCCACACCCCAGTCAAAACGATAATAACTATTCAGACTTTTTGTGGTGCCAGCAGGAACCTGAATACCCGCACCGGAACTATTGGTCCAGGACACACCATTCCAGCCTTCCACTCCGCGACCATAGGAGATGATGTCGTTGTTCCCCATGGGAATCTGTGTAAAAGAAAAGGAAGAAGTTTGAGAAAATCCTGAAAAACTACCGGAGATCAGAAGGAAAAGAAAAACGAAGATCTTACCGGTTTCACTAAATCTCTTGCCACTTGATGCGTTGACGTGCCTAGCTTTGTAGAATTTTGTTCCCATAGCTCTTGATATTGGATTTCACGAATGAGTAAAATAAGAAACAGGATAGGGTTTTCTTATCTCGCTGGATGGTTCAAATTTCTTGCCAAAAGAGGCCTCCAAAACAGGGAACGTGAATTGGCTTGTTCATTTGCCGTTTAAGTTGCTGATTACTAGACGATAAGAAGTAATCCACATTTGAGGATTTCCAATGTTATTAATTTTCGTCAATTTCTTCTGGAAAAGGGAAGATGTCCCAAAAAAATATTATACCAAAATCTATAAAAATAACGTCCGCAGAATTTGCTTTTAAGAGAATAATGTTATAAAACTAGGGGCATTGATCAATCAATCGAGCGACTGTTGACCATATCGTTCTTTCTGCGTTTTAGTTTTTCCTTCATTAATAAGTAAATAAACATGGAGTTGGTTCTGGCATAACGTTTAAATAATCTTTTTGGCTCCTGACCCAAACGAAACAACCATTCCAACCCAGCATGCTGCATCCATCCTGGTGCCCTTTTATATACACCGGCCAGAACTGGAAGTGCACCTCCAATGCCTATCATGACCGCCTGAAGTCTGTTCTGCATGGATGCCATCCATTTTTCCTGTTTGGGACAACCCAGAATAACAAAGACCAGTCTGGCTCCTGAATTATTTATGTTTTGGACAATTTCATTTTCCTCTTCTACAGTAAGCATGCGAAAAGGCGGACTATATATATGGGCGATGTGCAGGTTTGGATGGGCTTTTACTAAATACAGTTTTGCTTTTTCAAGCATTTCGGATTTACCTCCATAAAATGCAACGGGAACATTTTGTTTTTCAGCAGCAGACAAAAGATCTGATAACAGATCCATTCCGGCTATCCGCTCCTGATCTATGCCATGTAATAATTTAAAGGCCCACCGCAGAGGCACTCCGTCTGGCGTAGCCAGGTAAGCGCCATTAATTATTTCAGCAAAGGCAGGTGACTGATATGCCTCAATCAGCATATGGACATTGGCGACACATATATAACCCGAATGATTTGACGAGCAGGCCCGGTCGATGATTTGATCGACAAAGTCGGAATATGTTCCCAGGTTAATATCAATACCGATCAGTTTTTTTCTTTCCATGTTCGGACGACTCAGTTATACAATACGGAATGATAAATGGCTAATAATTTTCTTTGGTTTTCTTCAGGTGTATACAAGTCCTTGTACACTGATATACAATTTTTTTGATATTGAGCTTGTTCGGCATCTGTCAGGCCTTGCCAGAGATCGAGAAGGTCTCTCAGGGATTGTGCGCTGCCGGATGTAAAATGCAATCCAGTTACCCCCTCATCTACAAGATCCACCGGGGAACCTATATCAGTGGCAATCACCGGACATCCGTTGGAATAAGCTTCAGAGATGACCAGGCCAAATGTTTCAAAGCAAATAGAGGGAAAGACCAGCGCAGTACAATGGTTCATGGCCTCTCTAACGGCTTCTTTACTTTGTTTACCAGCATAAGTTATATTTGAAAACCTGGAGCAGGTTGCCTTTACCAGATCCAGCAGGGGCCCAGATCCTGCAATGATCAGTTCATGCGGACTATTCTCAAAAGCATCCAACATTACCTGAATTCCTTTTTCTTCAGACAGGCGTCCTACATATAAAAAATGTCTGTTTCTCGGGGAAACCTTTCCACTGCCACCAGTTGAAAAATTCGGCTTAACAACAATCTTTTCGGCGGGAATGCCAATATAACTCTGATGATTGGTAAATAATTTTTTAACAATCCCGGTCGGAACTATATACTGATCGACCATCTTCCAAGTGCCTAATTTAGAATGAAAGAAAACAATAAAGGCATTCCAAAATGTCTGAAAATAGGAATGGCGATATACCCTGTGCCGGACAGCTTCCCAGGGGAAACCCTTTTTTTCTATACTTCGTAAAAACAGTTTTCCATGATACACAAGTGTTGCGCTCGGACATAATAAACGATAGTTGGCTACATTAAGCGTTAACCGGGTATTGAGTTTTTTAGCGACCCGGATAACAACAGGTCCGGTAGCAAAATGCCAGTTATAAATTTGTACGATATCCGGTTTGAATTCCATGATCGCCTGTTTCACTTTTCGGGATGCGCGAATATTCCAAATGGAAAAAAGAAACTGAAAACCACCTCTCCAGCCGGTCTTATTGTGAAAAGACAGGGCCCTTACCTCACTGCCACGTTTTAACAAGTCAAATTCCTGCTCAAATACGGCGTCTTCCCCTCCCCTGTATTGATAATAAGTATGGATAAGAAGTATTTTCAATGTTTAAGGGTTAGCTGGTTAATGTCGCTGATTAGTGACGCGGCTACTTTTTCCGATCGAAATACTTCTGAACTGCCCAGCGCATTATCGGCATAAGAACTATAATTACTTAATATCATTTGAATACAATGCACATATTCTTCGTCATCAAATGTCAGCGGCAATAAAAATCCATTTTCTTTATTCCGGATAATTCTGGCGATATCCCCGACGTCTGTGGAAATGACCGGTACACCTACGGAAAGTGCTTCGGCAATGGCCATTGGCATTCCCTCGAGCGAGGAAGCCATCAAGAGAATTTTTTTAGTAGAATTTGCTTCTACCATATCCTCATTTTTCAATTCACCAAGAAAAATTATTTTATCTGTAAGGCCCAGCGATAACACCTGTTTTTTTAGCGTCGACTCCAGCGTTCCATTGCCGGCAATATAAAAAGGGTGATCCATCTGAACAGATCCGGGAAGTTTCGCATAAATCCTGATCAGCCTGTCGATATTCTTCACTTTCTCCAGTCTCCCTGAAAATATAAGTCCGTTTCTTGACGATTTATCCTTTATGCTTACTGTATGCAAAACAGGGTTGAATATTTTGGATACGCCCTGCTTTTCCATGCCTACTGTATACAAACGGCTTGCTTTATTTCTTATCCTTTTATCGATCATTTCATAAATAGAACTAAAATATTTTCCATACCAGTACCTGGAGCGGGACATGGGGTTCGAATTCCCGTGGAAAATATGAATAAACGGCACATTGCAAAACGATACAACATAGGATCCTTCCGGAATATGCGACAAAATGAAGTCGTATTGTTTTAGCTGCCTTTTTTTTCCCAGCATATATACCAGATAAATCAAACGTTGCGGAATAATCCGGACGCGCGCCAGATATTCAGGAAGAACAATATAATTAACCTCATAGGCCTCCTGCATAAAAGGGTCCAGGTTCTTAACGAAAGGAGCAATTCCTCCGTAAGACATTTTCATGGAAGTGATATTTACTATTCCCAATTTCAGTTTTGGCATTCAATTCATTTAGCAGGCCACTTCTTTTTTACGGCCCGGGACCTTTTAACTACTTATTTCTGGGTGCGCTGATTTTTCCAGCCGGTTGAGTCAATACATTATATATGTCTATATATTCAGCAGTCTTCCTGCCTAATTCAAAATTTTCCTGAACAAATCTTCGCGCATTTTTGCCCAATTCCAGTAAATGTTTCTTATCCGCAAACAATTCATCAATCTTTTCGGCAAGCTGCCTTTCGCTGTGCGGGTCAATCAGATATCCGTTGTAATTATCTATGACTACTTCCTCTGTCCCTCCACCCCGACTTGCGATAACCGGCTTTCCCGAGGCCATAGTTTCGATAATAGAATTGGATACGCCTTCCTGGTGATTCTCTGCAACGGACAATAAGACCCCCACATCGATAATCTGAAGAATTGATTCCACATCGTCTCTTTTACCCGTGAAAACGATTTGCTTGCCGGACAACAGGCTCTCCGGTACTTTTTCTTTCAAAACGGGCAGCGTAGGTCCGGCCCCAATAAAAATAAAGGTCAGCAAAGGATTGATCGCGCACATGGCAACGGCCGTATTTACTACGGACTCATAGTCTTTTCTTTTGTTAAACGTGGCCACCATCGCGATAACAAACTGATCATCCGGTTTGTTACCCAATAGCTCTGCTTTCAATTCGGCAGCCGGCCTGAGATTGTCGAATCGACCGAAATCAAGTCCATTATAAATACAGACCGATTTCTTTTCGGGTGTTTTATAAGAGCGTATGCCTGCTTTTGAATTAGAAATAAAAAGATCAGTAAATGGGGTAGTCAGTTTAACCCTCAGGTACTGACTGTCAAAAATATTCAGGTGCCGAGGCGCGTCTGCAAGAACCCCATTTATAAATGGTTTGCGACTGAATAAATTTGCCATGGAAAGATAAATACTGGACATCGTACTCCAGGAATGAATGATATCAGGATTAAACCGGGTAATTATTTTTTTTAATTTAAAAGGAATGGTGGGGTCCTTTTTAAATTTCCTTTTTAATATGTGCAGTTTTACCGGCAACTCATATACCTGTTTATATTCTATGTTTTCAGAAAGTATTACAAGAAACAGATCAAAATCGTTCCCGGATCTCGTCAATCCTTTGACGAGTTCAATCATCCGCCTTTCTTTACCCCCCTTACCCAGAGAATCGATAACCATTAAAATCTTCATGCAAGCCGATTAAAATTCATTTTCACAGAACCACATTTTTATTACTGTTGGTTCATCCAACGGTCGTACCACATCTGAAACATCAGCAGGTACCATATTTTGTAATCATATTCTTTCTTTGCCACATAATAACTTCTCTTGATCTGTGAAACATATTCGATGTTGAATATATTCTGTTTCTTTATAAAGGTCTCATCGAGGTATTTGTCCACCAG
>Ga0075521_10000607_pt1 | contig 10838 bp, 5 predicted proteins | sample NGEPerD_FD_74785 | JGI IMG/M metagenome (GOLD analysis project Ga0075521, IMG submission 74785) | Arctic peat soil microbial communities from the Barrow Environmental Observatory site, Barrow, Alaska, USA - NGEE PermafrostAB12-D | ecosystem: Environmental > Terrestrial > Soil > Wetlands > Peat ...
AAAATTGGCTGCAGCAGGCTCGCATCAATCAATAGTGAGCGGTTGCGATTTATGTTGCATACCTTAGACATACGGGTTATGCAATGCAACATAATGAGAGCAACCCGAACACCTATTCACCATTTTTTAAATAGCAAAACCTGGTTTAACATTCTTTTAGTCTAAATTATTTATCAGATACAGCACACAAAAGGCACTGGTGTTAATGGAGAGGTGCGCAATATCCTGTATTGACCAAGACCCTGGCCCAGCGGGCTTTCGCTGTTTTGTGCCGCTCTCATCTCCGCTTTTGTCATAACATTATCCGTTTGCATGGTCATGAATTTTGCCAAAGACGGTTTTGCCACTATCTTCTGCTGTGCTGCTTCTTTAGCCAGCGCTTCTGCAAATTCCAATGGCATTTCTATATACCGTTCAGGTCTTGGCATCATTTCCACGCATAGTAGGCTTAATGAAGAGGAAATTGGCAGGCCCATGATGGCCAGTAGCTGATCCACTTCCTTGTTTAACCATGTGTTAATTGAATAAACCGGTCCATCTGCATTAGTGTGGAAATATTGATTATATTTATTATATTCTTTGGCGCTGAAATAAATCAGCATCTTTTCATCCAGTAAAATATTTCTATGAGACTTGCCATCTGCCTGAATTACCTGGGCATACAATAAAGCCCATATCTCTGTCCTTGGAGGTTTTGCTGTTATGTTCACCCCATTCATCACTGCGACGGCATGTGGTGCTAATACGCTGATGTTCAGCTCATCCCTATTCACACTGCAGAAAAGAGTCGGGGCAGGGTGCTGTACACCAGCGGCACGAAGTGGCCTGCCATACCTTCCTTGTGCAGTGCTCCATATTTGCTTATGCCCTGCTCTTATCTCATAGGTAAACATGCCAAATAACTCAGGAGATGCCGAATGTAATCCCGGGGGCAGCGGTATAAGAAAGTGCCTGTTCGATTTTTCGGAAGGTACCATCTCCTGCATGGCATCTAATCCTGCTTTGTCATCGGAATCATTTCCCGAAGTGATGACTCGTATCAATTCAGGATCGATTGGTAATGAAGGCTCTTTGGTATTTCCCAACAGCTCAGGTGTAATATTGGATAACAACGGATCAGGTGCATAATTCAACAGACGGATAAAGAAACTGTCATTCGGATCGGCTGGTGATTCCTGAAACTCCAGCCATAAATGTTTTTCACGGGCTTCGGTAGCAGAATAATTATCATTAGCTATGTATGGTGACAAGGCAATACCCGCTGAAGCCAAAATCGGTATCTGATGAGGAATGGTAGTCACCGGCAATTCCTGTTGAAGGGTTAAAGGATTGTCCGATTCGGGTGTCAACTTGAATTGTGGTATTACCTGGTATTCCAACTCTATAATATCAGGAAATTTTCCTTCCTGCGGTTTTGGTTCCACGGCATCTAAAAAAATAAGATTCATTTGAGATCTGTCCGGGTCATTAAGAGCTATGATATTTGCTGCAGATCCCAGACGTATATAGCCTACTTTTTCAGACGGCTCACTGCCTGTAATTTTTCCATCTGCTTTGTATTTCATAATACGTTTCACCAGAAAACTATCCACCTGTACGGCATCCCAGGTCCAGTCGCGGTTGAGTACCAAATTAATAGCCACAATCCAATGGTTCAGCAGGTCGCTTTTAGTAGAAAAGGTAATATTCGCACTATCGGGTGATAATGAATGACGGATGGCGCGTGAGCAGCCAAACTGCACTTGTTTACCAGGTTTGCCCACCAGTGTAAAACCTTTATTCACTACCCCCAATTGATTGGCTAATCGCTGTACGAGGTCGGGCGGATTGCTGGCATTCAAATCGCCCAGCAGCACTTTAGAGATTGTGCTGGAATTCACCGCCAATGGTTCAGGATCGGGTTGAAGGTAAATGCCTTGCAATTGATTTTCAACACCTGTACCCAAAAACAATTCCTTTTCTATTGTAGATTCCTGCCGGGTGAAGAAAGAAAGGGGAAGGCCAATATAACTAAGATCAGATCCAAAGTAATTCATATCCGGCTGGCAAACGGCCCTCATAGTGATACGTATATCCCTGGAAGTTGGAAGAATGATCTCTGCAATAGTATCTATTTCTCCTGTGCTGAGACCTAAAGCATATAGGTTGGTTGGATCACCCAGGCTGATTACATTGACATCAACAAATTTAACTGGTATCTCCGCTCCCAAATTATAATCAGCAGGAAATTCACGATATGTTTTATACAGCAGAATGTAAGGTTCTCTTCCATTAGAGGATAACTGGTTATCAATCAGCAACGATTTTACCTCAACGGTGATTTCCACCCTATCCACATCAGGATCAGGCAGCCCGAAATCCCTGCCTGGTTTACCTGTTGCTATATTGCTCATTGCTATATCCGAATCAGCTTTTAGCAGGGAAATGGGGTCGGTATATTTATTGGTAAAAACCACAGCAGGGTAGTTTAATCTGGGGCGTGTTATTTTTATGGAAGAGCCAGTAAACAGTTCTCCATTGATGGGGTTATCTGGCCAGATAACTGCCTGGGGTGCTACATAACGTTTAAAATGAATCGTGGAAACAGGTGCAGGCCCCTGGTTTGCCGGATCAGGCTCTTCCTTGCTCGAAGGACCTCCGCCTGTAAAATCGGCCAGGCGCACTCTAAAGTCATAAATATCGCCGTAATACAAGCCCGGATCGTCCACCCCTGCAGCATCATATAAGTTTTGCAATTTCACCCCTGCCAGATCGGTTTTATGTAATAGAGCTGCTTCCTCATCAGGCAATACCAATGATTTGCCGGTCCATTGGGTATAGTAAGAGGGGAGCCAGAAGTTACTTGTAGTATCCCCGTCTATCTGCGATGGATAAACCTCTGTGCCTAATTCTAAAGGTGTATTTTTAGCAGTTATTTTAGTTGTGCCGAGTGTAATGTCTGTTTTGGCTTTAACCATTGCCAGGGATGTCCATGGTTTGAGTGGCTGTCCGGAGGGTGCGAAGAGCCTCACATCTACCCTATACTTACTCACTCCCAATGGTGCATCAACCCTGTTGCCGCTGCCAGATTTATCCGGATCTTCCATCATCTGGCGGTTCTGCCATATCAATAGCTGCTCATCATCCCATCCCAGTCTGATTCCAAGATCTTTTCGAGGCAATGATTCAGGATCCTCTTCCTCCTTCATGAAATTGCCATTCAAAGGCTGGTAAGTATGAACGATTTTTGCAAAGCCTGTATCATATTCGCTTGCTTCAATAAATATCTGGTCGAAATTACCTGCGGGAACCGGGTCCGGATCAGCAGGTTTTTCTTTAAATAAAACCGGGAACTGAAGCGCTGCAAATATGTCCCGGTCTTTGCTAATAGTCAATGCCGGTATACGGGCTGCATATTTTTTTATCAGGCTTTTCTCTGCTTGTGCCTGCGTATAAAAGTCACTAGTTGGGGCAACATCAACATAAAGCCAACCACCATTTATAAATGTATTGTTAGTAATAATAATGGTACTGGATTGTATAAAGCCAACAGAACGGGCAAGATCGGGCTGGCGCAGCAGGTAAGCAAATACCTGTCCCCAGCTTACAGCAGTAGGATCTGATGGTACAAATGCCGGATTAAGCTTCCCGTTGCGCACGGCACATTCATAACTATCATCGATAACCGCTTCGGGCACACGCGGATTGGTAAAATTAAAAGCGTTCCGATAACTCAGCGGCAAATATTTTTTTATAAAATGATTGGAATCTACCGGAGGTGCTGCATCGGTAGTAACTGAAATATTAAATTTTGCAGCGAGTGAGGCGAATACATCTTTTGCTTGGGCCGGAATGCTTACGCCAGTTAAAGCAAATGGAGTAGATGTGACCAAATCGCTGGGAAAAACAGAAAGATCTGATATCACTTTGGCTTCCAGTTGCAGGTTTGCCGATTGAAAGGGTGGTGCATCAGGTACACCTCCGCCAAGGCCTGTTACTAAAGATTTTGTTGGGTCAATATTCCTTGGAATGATAAGGACATTGAGCGAAAGCGTATTTCCCTCCAATTTTTGCGGGAAAGTTAATATACTTAGTTTGGGAATGAATGTCATAATTGAAAATTTTTACCGAATAATGATTAAGCTATTTGTTTTGATTCAGACCAGGATTTTGAGAAGTTTATATTAATGACCAGGAAGATGCTGATGTCTATTGCAAAAGTTACCTGCGCAGTCATATCCGTACTTGGTGAAGGGCCCAATTTCCTGTCTATTGTGCCGGCAGCTTCAATGGTGATAGTGATGTCTACCATACCACCAAGCAGGTCTGCTTCTCCTCTGAATAAAAGGAAAGCTGTGACTTTGATCTCGGTGGAGGTTAATGTCATTTCCACACCTACCATATAAGTTACGGACACATCTCCAACTACGGGAAGACCTACCATCAGCTCTACGCCAAATCCAAATTTCATATAAAGCGCTGGTCCGGTTTTTATATCTGCGCTCAGCCTCAGCACTACCTGCCCTACGGCATATACAGTACCAATAGCTACCGACACGCACATCACCTGCATTCCACCCTCGAACTCGAAATAAGCGCCTGCAGAAGGTATCAGGTTGCTTGGATCAGAGGTTATTGAAATAGCCTCATTAAAATAGGCACCGACCTTAAAGCCTGCTGTAAGACGCAAGGGTGTTGTCGGCCCATCAGCATATGCCGGGGGGAACTGAACGGTAGCGATCTCTTTATCAGCATGGAATTTATATTCAAAATTATCACCGCCATTGCTCATCGCAACATCAAGTGCCTTTTTGGCTATTGCTTCATAATCACCGCCTGACAAGTCTTCCAATAGTTGCAGAATGTCTACCACAGGTTTAAGATCAGGCCCGAATTGGAGCTGCGGGAGATTAAAGGCAGTGTCGATGCCGTCTGAAGAATCAAAATCACCTGTTATGTAAACCAGCTTAGTAAAAGGTCCCAGGTCAATATTCAGCGTAATATTTTTGGCGCTTGATAACCATTTTTCAGCTGCTGAATCTAAATCATAGTTCAGATTTGGCGTTGGATTACCCTTACCATCCTTCGCATTGTATTCAATATATATCTTTACATCCTTAGTGTTTACAAAGTACCATGGCGATGGAAGTACCTGCTTTAATATCTCACCAGGATTTATATTGTTTAATAATTTGTAACCCTGTTCTGATACATTTACTGAAAAGTTGGACAGGTCCATATTCGGAATATCACCCGGATTGGGAAAAATACCTGTAGAGTTGACAAGGTGATAGGCATCAGCAAATTTTGCCAGCAGGAAATTATTGTCTTTTGATAATAATTGCTTTACACCTTCAATATAAGCAGGTAATTGGAAAAACACCTTCTGGGTTCCTGTGTTTTGAAGTAAACCGAAGTTTATTGTAGAAGTATCGGGAGCTTTTAACAGATCCAACGGGTTTGCCAGACGCAGTTGTTCGGCTGGATAGTCGGAATTGCCGTTAATGAGTTGACCTTTTCGAATCAAAGGTATGGCGGCATTATTATCTATTGCAGATACGGCGTTAGTAGCCAGGCTGTGCTGCACTAGGCTCCATGAACCATCTTTAGGTAATATCACGGTTCCCCTTGACGTACCCGTAAAAATGGGGCTCACCCCTGTCTGGTCTAAAGAATTGCTAACATCGACACTGTGAAGGCGCATTTGCTGGCCTGATTTGCCAATATCAATTATACAATCTACAAGTCCGCCTAATGAACCAGCCTGAGTGCCCAACAGCTCATTAAATAATTGTGGTGAAATGGGTTCTCCGCGTGGTGACAATTGAACATAGCCAACCATTTTTTTAGACGGCACCTTCCCTTTTGTAGCGCCCTGTACTACGTTGTCTATCTGAACATCCGCATCGAAGTAGACAGGTTGCAGTATAACATTTTCAGAAACACCTCCAGCTGGTACAACAGACTGAATCTGCGTTTCAGGATCTATATATGTTTCACCTGCATTTCTAAACCATGGTACGTTAAATACCGGCAGATCATTCTCAATAATATTCTTAACGTAAAAAACACCCTTTACTACACCCGGATGGAAGATGTATGGATTGTCGATTTGAGTGCCCGCCACATCTTTATAAGAAAAGTCATACACACCGTCTGTTTCTGAGCGCCATCCGCTATCAACACGGTAAATGATAGCACTGCCGGCTCGGTACATGGTAATTGTGCGTACCACTTTTATACCCCATGGATAAACAAGGCTTTTTACCTGGATGATCTCTAAAGATGTTCTCCCGACAAATACATCAAATTTGGCTTGGCTTGTAGCAGCTATACTTGCAGTGAGATCTTGCCAGTTACTGAACATACTGGCTCCGTACCCGGAGAAATCAATTCTTTCCAAAGGTACGCCAGTTTTATGTATCACCGGTGGCTCAAACTGGTCGTTAAATATGGTATCTACACTCGGCCCCAGTATGCTGCTTTTAGCATCCGCACCGTTGGCATCGAGTAAGTTTCTTAACTGTAAAGTGAAACCCATAAATGAAGGGCTGCTTTTTACAGTTGGGTCTTGCTGCCCTTTTGCAATTATTTGCAAACCCCCTGTTACAACTTTTTTTGGTGGGTTCTTAAGACCTTTTAGGGTTATATCAAAGTCCTGGGGAGCAATTTCTAATTTTGAAGGTACGTAGCCAGCCGGAAATTTACCAACATTAAGCAATAAGGCCATAGAGCGCATTCCAAACGGAAGTGTAAATAGAGATGCAGTGACAAGGGGAGTTATGGATGATACGTTCTTTTGATAAGTATCCACTATAAAATTGCTTACTGGTATGGGTGCTATGGGTACAACCTCAGGACTGTTATTAAATAGCTGGGTAGGACCGCCATCATTACCGAAAAGCAACCAGCCCATCGGCGGATCTTGAGAACCTGATTTAACAGCGGGCGGGGTAAGGTTTATTGTTGGTTCCCAAGTAATTTGAGGAACGGTGAAGGCTCTTATGAATTTCCCGGGAGTAGCCAGGTCCATACCAAGTATCTGCAGGAAGTGCGCTTCGCCGGTATTATTCACAGGCGTTATTATGTAGCTTTTTTCCACGCTTTCTGCTTGTATATTCATTGTTGAAAAAGAAACACCCATCAGGTCTGCATTCGTAGATACATCCAGCATAGCGAGCTCGTAAATACTAAATTCTGCGGTCCTTTCGTCCCATATCTGTTGAGGGTCAGGATTATTAACCGCCATTTCAGTATGAATGGTCGACTTTTCTAAGGGCTGGGCCTGTTGAGCAGGCACGGTTAAAGGGCTGGCAACATTAAATATTTTCGGTGTGATTTGGGCTACATTCGCCCCAATTGTAAGTGAGTTATTAGTAGCAAATGGTAAAATGGCAAATGAAACAGCTGCCTTTTGTGGTGAAGCAGGATTAGAGTTATTCATCGGCCACCTGACCATCCCAAGCAACAATTCTTTCACTTCAGACAACGGAAGTGTTTTTATAATATCTACAGGTAACCCGGCGTCCGAAACCCTTTTCAATGCAGTTGGTGTAAATGTTGATGCATATGGGTCGGGCAGGGATGGTATCAGATAATACAACCCGAAAGAAAGGATCAATAAAGCTTTTTCAAATGTACCCGGGGTATCCATCAACCCATATAAGATTACTCCGGCAATTGGCGTTATAGTTAAAAGCGCATTGGTTAAAGCGATAGCTTCCTGCGATACTGCAGTAACTTTCCCGCCACCTTTAGGCGTATAGTTGTCAGCGATCAGGTTGCCATCGTATAAAAAGAAAAATTTATTTTTAGGAGTATAGGCTTGATACAGTATGCCATTAGCTCCTTGTACTTCTACAGGACTGCCATCTACACGCACCGGGCGATCTATATTGGCTTTAAAATGTACAGTTGTGGCCAATAGTTCTTCCCCGTCCTGCATGCTTATGTAGTATATAGTGAAAAAGTCAGCATAACTTAACTCCAGTGTAGATTTATGGCCTGTAGTTTCATTACTCCACAAATTATAATGCTGGGTTGCATAGCGGTTGCCTGCAAATAGATCTGTGATGCCAATTATGCCTGTGGTTGCAGATATTAAAGGTAATTTCAGGCCGACCCATCCACCCTTAAGACCTTTCCAGTTTACCTGAAGTCCGGCAGTGCATACAATTGCCAATGCACCAATACCTTTAGCGGTATTGGTTTTTGTTATGTCAATGGTAGCAATCGGCAATTCCCAATACCCATCTAATATTGGTGCCTTTCCTTGTACGGCGAAAAAAGGTGAATCGCACTTGCTCACTGTAAATGACGGATCATTTACCTTGCAACCAATCAATATGCTATTTAGAACAGGATTGTAAAAAGCACTTTGCCCTGGATCATATTGAAAGGTATTGGAACTTCCATATAAATGCCAGGATGCATCAGAAATACTGATTATTTTAGCTGTTGGAGTTGAGAAATTAAAACTGAAATTAGCAGGTAACTGCACTTTCGCATTCATGGCATCAATTCCTACACTGTCCGGAGAAATAGTTGTATCCACGGGTTGTTGGAGATCGAGTTGCAACGTGCAAACACATCTGGCAGACATGATAATATTTTTATTGTTTAAGGGGAGGCGCTCATCAAACGATATAGTTCCTCCGCTTACTGTTAATCCGGTGTAAGTATTGCCAGGTGCACTGCTACTTAATAGTTTTGAAAGTATCCAAACGCTTCCCTGTGCAATTTGAAAACTTGTGTTTTGTTTCGACCCTTTAAAAATGGAAAAGAAGTTGATGGATACCGGCAGCAGTAATACTGGCGTAGTGGAATCGCTAGAAAAAAAAACGGAAATAAATTCCTCGAATTGAAACTTATTATACCATTGTTTAAGGATACTGCTTACATTGTGCAGGTCGATGGCATGTAAAATACCTGCTCCGGTTGAACCTGTCGCCAGGGTCACCTTGCCTGTAAACGTGTTGCTTCTAAGTGCTTTAAAAACATCGGGGCTTTGCAGTAATAATTTATTGGATGATGGAAATGCCATCTGTGCATCTTTCAGCGTTTGTAGATGAAGCTGAGAAATAGGTTGTGATGAGACTGGAGGGCTATCAATAGTTGTTGATACGGGTGCAACAACATTTTCCAGTATGTCATTCATGAGTATAGGTGCAATTTTTTTCTGCAACACACTTGTATCTTCAGTTTCCAGTGTTGTTGTTAGGGAGCCCGTTAGTTCTGTCAAAAGGGCAATGAGATCCTGTTGTTTCATAAACTTACATTTAATATTTTTTTAGGTAGAAAATAAGCTTAACACTTTTAGCCATATATCTAAAAAAGCTGAATTCAACTCAATCCAAATACTGTAAAATGGTCAGGCTATCACACTATTCAAAGAATACAGCTTCCCCGATTGGTTAAGAGCTAATTTTGTGTTCAATTGATCACCTGATAAAGTCCAGGTGCCGGTTAACTTAACTGCCGATGGAACCCAAGTCATAAGTTCCAAACTTGTAAAAGTATGATCTGCTCTAATTTCTATAACTTGTCCGCCCATCTTAGGATCTTGAGGTAAAAATTGTTTTCCTGTGACTTTCACACCTTTAGCTGTACAAAAATCCTTACCTGATACCTCTGTCCATTTGCCCACAATTGATTCTGCACCACATTTAGTAAAGCCCGAAAATCCAACTATAGTGAAGGTAAGAATAAGTATAGCTTTTAATGTAAAAGCTATAAGCGTTTTTGTTTTCATCTTGTTATTTTAATAGGATAATTTTTCAATTGAGTTTTTGTCAATCATCTTGACAATTCTACTTTCCTATATTCTATTAATTATTTTTGCCATAGTATAAGGAACTTTTCAGCACTGCACTTCAATAGAATCTAATTAATTGTAACAATATACGTACATAAAAGTTCACCTAGATTTTTTTCTATTGTAATCAAATTTGAACTTTGTTTAATGGTACGTCAATTTTATTCTGCCCGGTCTTTTGCATCTTTATTTAATTAAAAAAATCCACTTACCCAGGACTTAACCCAGATGAATGGAACCTAGCACTGTTGATTTTCAGTGGTTCCTGATTACTTAAAGTCGAGGTGAACCATCTCAGAACAACAATAAATAAAATGCAGCATGACTCAACTATCTACAATTATTTTGAAGTAGATTATAAAATACGGGGTACCCTTAATGATGTACACTTACTTTATCTCTGCAGTCAATTTAATGGCCTCTACAGACACTTTTTCACCTTGACTAATCTCTGAAGTCACCAAGCAGACAACCTTAAAAGGGCAGTAAATGCGTCTCAGATTACCTCTCTTATCTATAACTAGCATATTAAATGCAGATACCCATCTTAACAGTTCTCTCAAGTATTCATCTTTGCTCATAAAGTTTAATGGATAATTAACAATGTATAATGACTTTTCTAATAAGAAGTCTATCTATCTCTATGTCAGGAACCATGATTGGTTCTTGTTTCTGAGGTGATCCACAAGACTGTTAATGAACAATAAGGAGCCTACATTACGATCAAGGTACGTGTCGATGTAACTTGATTTCGTTGCACCTGTGAATAAATTATAAACCTTCCACATATCAATTTCTCCTGATTCTGAACGGCAGAATGATTTATCCTGGTAATAATCCCTACCAACTGTTTGTCTCGTCCTGAAATAGCTTGTCACATTAAAAACTATTCAGGATGAAAATTAAACAAAAATCTTATGTAAAATTAGAGCCTAAAAGCCGGGATCCTTACTCAAGGAGAACGGATGGGGAAATGATTAAAATCGTTAAAGAGATTGAATCCGGCTTAATAAGTATTAGAACTGCATGTTTTAAATACGGTTTG
>Ga0075521_10000608_pt1 | contig 10836 bp, 6 predicted proteins | sample NGEPerD_FD_74785 | JGI IMG/M metagenome (GOLD analysis project Ga0075521, IMG submission 74785) | Arctic peat soil microbial communities from the Barrow Environmental Observatory site, Barrow, Alaska, USA - NGEE PermafrostAB12-D | ecosystem: Environmental > Terrestrial > Soil > Wetlands > Peat ...
GATTAAAATGTTCAAATTTATACTTCGGTATTTCCACGACATTGAAATTGCAGTCGAATCGATTGTTTCGAATAAGCTGAAATCAATGTTGACTGCCCTCGGGATAATTTTTGGCGTGGCCGCTGTCATCGCAATGCTGGCAATTGGAAAAGGGGCCAAACAGGAAATAATGGAACAAATGAAAATGGTAGGGGTCAATAATATCGTTATTAATCCTGTTATACCCGATAAAACTTCATCGACAACCGAAGGAGAAAAACAGCAAAAGAAATTTTCAAGAGGGTTAAACCTTCTTGATGTTGATGCAATTAAGAGTGTCCTTCCTTCTGTAAAAAGAATAAGTCCTGAAATTTCATTTAACTCAACAGCAATGCTTAACGGTGTTAAGTATACTGCCAAACTGGTAGGCGTATCAAATGATTATTTTCATTTGTATAATCTGCCACTGGTAGGCGGTGCCTTTTTCAATTCTTTTCAGGAAGAGAATGGCATCCAGGTTTGCATTATCGGTGCAAATATCAGGGCGAAGTTTTTCAGTAAGATTGATCCGCTAAACCAGTACATCAAATTTAATGGTATATGGCTTAAGGTCATTGGTGTCCTGCAAAAAACAAACGTGAGTCTGACAGGATTTGAAGAAAAAGGTGTAAACGTTTATAACGACAATATTTATATCCCGATCCAGACTATGTTGTTGAGATACCAGAACAGAGCTCTTCTCAATACAAAACTTGTTTCTGAGGCATCTTCAATGCAGTTTTTTGGGGGAGGCCCCGGAATGTCTCGTGTTGTAGTCAATAGTTCGGACGCCTCAAGTGACGCAGAAACCAATTATAATCAGCTCGACAGAATTGTTGTTCAGGTAAATGAAACGGAACAGCTTCAGCCTACAACTGAAATTCTCAGCCGTATGCTTACAAGACGACACACCGGAGTTAAGGATTTTGAGATAACTGTCCCGGAATTGCTTCTTAAACAGCAACAAAGGACCAAGGACATCTTTAATATTGTACTTGGAGCTATTGCCAGTATTTCTCTTATTGTCGGGGGGATTGGTATTATGAATATAATGTTTGCCTCAGTTATGGAAAGAATAAAAGAAATTGGTACCAGAATGGCTATTGGAGCGAAGAAAATGGATATTGTGGTTCAGTTTCTGTCTGAAGCCGTACTGATAAGTGTATCAGGTGGTTTTATTGGTGTATTCTTTGGAGTAATTATGGCTAAACTCATAGAGCAGGTGGCAGGGATCATGACTATCGTTTCGTTCTTTTCGGTATTTATTGCCTTTGGAGTATCAGCAGCCGTTGGAGTTATCTTCGGCTACTCACCTGCAAAAAGAGCATCAGAAAAAGATCCTATTGAATCATTGAGACATGAATAACCCCTTCTGGCGTGCAAGCCCGGCACCCGACTGGAGGGGAAATATGGTATTAACTATTATAATATAGAAATGAAGAAATTCTTTGCATTCTCCATAATCGCGTCCTTTCTGTTCTCAACTTTGAAGATTGAAGCACAGGATATTAAAAAGCTTACTTTCGATGAGGTAATAAAGCTTGCTGAGGAACAATCTCCAAACGCGCTAATGGCCAAGCACCGTTTCCGTGCAAGTTACTGGCAATTCAGATCATACCAGGCTCAATACCTTCCGTCACTTACTCTTTCGGGTACTACACCTGCATTCAGCAATGGCCTTGAAAAGGTTTATGATTATGCCACGAACACATATTCCTATCAACGTACAAATACAATAAGCAATATGGGGACCTTATCGCTTGCACAGAATATCGGCCCTACTGGTACTGTAATTGCACTTCAGTCTAATCTGACTCTTTTCAGGGATATAGAAAAAGATTCGCCCATAAACTATATAACCGATCCAGTAAGTATCAATATCACTCAACCCATAAGAAAATACAATACTCTTAGATGGCAGTCGAAGATTGAACCTGTAAAATTTAATGCAGCGAGGAAAACATATCTTGCAAATATTGAAGGTGTGCATTCCAGTGCTGTTCAGTACTTTTTTTCTCTCGCCCTGGCTCAGATAAATAAGCAGATATCCGAGATGAACTATTCAAATGCTGATACTTTATATAGAATTGCTAAAGGAAGATATCAGCTCGGGACAATTGCAGAGGATGAACTTTTGCAGATGCAATTGTCATGGCTAAATGCCGAAACAGCCAGGAAGCAGGCAGATATGAATTTACGCGACAGGGAGATCAGGCTTAGGTCATTCCTGGGATATAATGAAAATGTAAGGCTTGAACTGGCAATACCAAATGAGATACCTGATTTACAGGTTGATATGAAGGAAGTACTTGACCTGGCCCTTCAGAATAATCCGGATCTGATACAGCAACAGATTAATGTTCTGAATGCTCAGAGTAATGAGGCACAGGCCAGGGCTTCAAAAGGGCTTAATGCGAGTCTTAATGCATCGCTTGGATTATCCCAGCAGTCAACTGTTCTTAAGTCAGCCTATGAAAACCTGAGTAATTCACAAATGGTTCAGGTTGGATTTGTTTTACCTATATTAGACTGGGGGCTCAGCAAAGGGAGATACCAAATGGCAAAATCGAGTCTGGAGCTTGCACAGGTTACTGCAAAACAGGCTATTACTGACTTTCAGCAGAATCTGTTCCTCGATGTCGAGCAATTTAATTTACAAAAAAGCCAGGTGGCAATTGCAGCAAAATCTGATACAGTCGCTATGAAAAGATACGAAGTGACAAAACAGCGTTTCCTGATAGGTAAGATTGCAGTCCTTGACCTCAATGATGCCGACAGCAGGAAAGACCAGAATAAGAGAGCGTATATACAGTCTTTACAGGATTACTGGAACTTCTTCTATAATATCCGAGCTATTACACTTTTTGACTTTATAAACAGAAAGCCGCTTGATACTGATTATGATAAGCTGATTCAATAAGACCCACTCGCCCCCGCTTTGCGGGGCAAGCTCTTCGGACACTCTCCGTAAGGTGGGTAAAATCCTATTATATCAGGGTCATTGCTAGCGAAGCGAAGCAATCTTTCCGTGTGAGCAATATCTGCCAGCAATGTTTTATTTGCAAAGGATTGCTTCGTCTCCGCCAATTGGCGGATCCTCGCAATGACTGTTAAGTAATTGGTTCAATTCAACCCCCTTTAGGGGAGATGTCGCAAATCGACAGAGGGGTTTATTACTCATACCAGAAAGACTTTTAATTGATATCTTATTAATTTGAATGTTTTTATAAAATTTTAATATCTTTGCGCCTCATTGTAGAAGAATAAAGAAAAACTCATAATAATCCCAAAAGAAAAGACAAATGCAGAATAAAGCAGCTATTATCTTTCTGGCAATTGCCCTGGCGTTGGTATCGATATACCAGCTTTCGTTTACAGGCGCAACTTATATGGTTAAAAAGGATGCAAAGGCATATGCTAAAGGAAGCCTTGAGAAAGAAACTCGATATCTTGATTCCATCTCCACCTTACCTAAGGATAAATGGAGCTTCCTTGGAAACACTTTCAAAGAGTGTCAAAGGAAAGAACTTAATCTTGGTCTCGACCTTAAAGGTGGAATGAACGTTATACTGGAAGTATCCGTTGAAGATATTTTAAAAGCTCTTTCCAATTATAATCCCGACAAAACATTCAATGCAGCTCTGGCACGTGCAAAAGAACTTCAAAAACAGAGTCAGTCTGATTATCTTACTCTTTTCGGAAGAGCGTTCCAGGAAGTTGATCCAAATGCTAAGCTCGCATCTATTTTTGGAACGGTTGAGCTTAAAGACAAGATCAATTTCAATTCAACAAATGAAGATGTATTAAAAGTTCTTGATACTGAGGTTGATGGTGCAATTAATAATGCATTCAATATTCTTAGTACAAGGATCGACCGATTTGGCGTTGTTCAACCACAAATTTCGAAAATGTCCACAAAAGGACGGATACTGATTAATCTTCCGGGTCAGACTAATCCGAAACGTGTACGTGAACTGCTTCAGGGAACAGCAAATCTCGAGTTTTGGGAAACATATGAGAACAGCGAAATACTGCCTTATTTGTCTCAGGCCAATAATCTTTTGAAGGTAATTGAGGCTAGTACTGAAAAAACCAATATTGTAGCAGAATCAGGCAAAAAAAATGAAGCTGCTGATACAACAAAAAAAGATCAGTCACTTCTTGATCTTATAAATAAAGATACTACTAAAGTTGAAACTGGAGCAAATACAAGGGAAAGCTTTACCCAGCAGAATCCATTATTCGGAATACTAATTCCAAGAGTGACACAGCAGGGACAACCATTGCCATCATCGATGGTCGGTATTTCAAGTTCAAAGGATACGGCTAAGGTTGACTCATATCTGAAAATGCCACGGATAAAAACTCTGTTTCCGCGTGATCTTAAGCTTGCCTGGAGCCAGAACCCTTATCCGGAAGATCCTACCAAAACAATGTATGAGCTTCATGCGATTAAAATTACAACTCGTGACGGCCGGCCACCTCTTGGAGGAGATGCTATTACTTCAGCCAGAACGTCAACGGATGCGTCAGGGAATGTTAAAGTTGATATGACAATGAACTCAGAAGGCTCAAAAATATGGGCCCGCATGACTCGGGAAAACATCGGTCGCTGTATTGCCGTTGTACTTGATGGATATGTACGTTCTTATCCCAGGGTTCAGAATGAAATCACAGGTGGAAGCACTGAAATCACAGGGAGTTTCACAATTGAAGAAGCTGATGACCTTGCTAATATTTTGAAATCTGGTAAACTTCCCGCGCCAACTCATATCATTTCTGATACCATTGTTGGACCTACGCTTGGAGCAGAAGCAATAAACTCCGGATTTGTTTCATTTATAATAGCATTTGCCTTTGTATTGGTGTTTATGATTTTTTACTACAGCAAGAGTGCCGGTACAATCGCGAATATTGCCTTGATTGCTAACGTATTCCTGCTTTTTGGAGTGCTTGCATCGCTTAATGCGGTTCTTACTTTGCCAGGAATTGCGGGTATAGTTCTTACGATGGGTATGGCTGTTGATGCCAACGTACTTATATATGAACGAATAAGAGAGGAGTTAAGAGCCGGCAAGGGAATGAAACTTGCCATTGCAGATGGATACCGGCATGCTTATTCAGCTATTATAGACTCGAACGTTACTACAATTCTTACCGGTATTGTACTTTATATATTTGGAACCGGTCCCATAAAAGGATTTGCTACAACACTTGTTATTGGTATTCTGACTTCATTATTCACAGCAATATTTATTACAAGAATAATTTATGAAGGCCTGCTAAAGAGAGACAAACACCTGACATTCTCAATAAAGATTACTGCAAACGTGTTCAAAAACACAAAGATAGACTTTATCGGAATGAGGAAATACTTCTATTTTGTTTCAGGAGGCATCCTGCTCGCTGGTGTTGTTTCTTTATTTGTAAAAGGGCTTAATCCGGGTATCGACTTTACAGGAGGGAGAACATTTGTTATAAGATTTGATAATCCTGTTAAAACAGAAGACATTGCTTCTAAACTGAGCGTCGAATTCGGTGCCCTTCCACAGGTAGTTACCTTCGGAAATACAAAAAATGTTAAGATAACAACGAGCTACAGGATAAATGAAACAGGAGTCGATGATGCGGTTGATACTAAGTTATATGAAGGATTAAAAAGCTATGTACCCGCAAATGTCACCAAAGATGAATTTCTGAGTAAGTACAGAGTGAGTTCAGAAACAGTAGGACCAGTTGTCGCAGCAGACCTTAAGATAAATGCATTCTATGCTGTAGGGATTGCTCTTGTTCTGATATTCTTCTATATTTTCCTGAGATTTAGATACTGGCAATACGGTTTCGGTGCTGTAATGTCATTGTTCCATGATGTACTTCTTGTAATAGGTGTATACTCAATATTCTGGGGAATTATGCCATTTTCTATGGAGATTGACCAGTCATTTATAGCGGCTATCCTTACTGTTATAGGGTTCTCTGTAAACGACACTGTTATCGTTTTCGACCGGCTGCGGGAATACATCCCAATGTATCGTAAACGCCCTATGAAAGAGGTTCTTAACATGGCAATAAATTCAACTCTTAGCCGGACAATAAATACTACTCTTACTGTTATACTCACTATAGTAGCTATGTTCATCTTTGGAGGAGCAGTAATCCGTGGATTTATGTTCGCTTTGTTGGTTGGTATAGGAACAGGTGTTTATTCTTCGGTTTTTGTGGCAACAGCACTTATGTATGATACCACTCCAAGAACAAAGGAAGGAGTAACTGAAGAACCTAAGGCTAAAATTAAAGCATGATTTAATAATTTAAAATATATCAGAGGGTGTCAGAAGTGACACCCTCTTTTTTGTCCGGTAATAATTACTTTTGCTTGTCAACTACACCCTTATACCGCATTACCCCCTGCCGCTATGCGGCAGTCCCCCTAAAGGGGGACAAAATACCTTTCTTTAAAGGAATTTTACTGCTACATGTGCGTTTATAGCCCCCCTTTAGGGGGGTGGGGGGTTACAGGTAATGGATTTCAAAATGTACGAGTAGAAATACTTAAAGTGAGAAGTATTCATACGACATGGGTCAGTTTTCAGAACTTAATCAGATTTAAAACTCTGACAGTTTGATATTTCATTTTAACTATTATTGAGATTTTAATGGTTATGAATATCATTAAACTTTTCTAACTTTGCCAATTCATTTGGGAGAAAACATTTTATCAGAAATTGTTATGAGCGGACCGGAAATATTTGTTATCATCATTGTTGCACTTCTTCTGTTTGGTGCCGAAAAACTACCCGATATAGCAAAAACTATCGGCAAGGGGATGCGCGATTTTAAGAAAGCAACAGATGATATAAGGCAGGAAATTGAAACAAGCACAAGTGATTTTCGTAAAGATCTTACAGATGTATCCGATACCATAAAAAAAGATGTTACTACCTATTCTGAAAAACTTAAAAACGACATGAATGATGTTTCCTCATCAATCAAAAATGATATGAATGACGTCACATCAGATGTCCGTCAGAGCATGAACGATATGAATACCCAGATTCATAATGATGCCGCTGAAGTAAAAGATAATATTCAGAATATGGGAGAACAAACAAACACAACTAAAGTGGATCAAAAAGATACGGTGAAAGAAGCAACACCTGATGTATCGAATGAATATTATAAAGAGGTAAAAGATTAATTAAGGAAAAATTTTCGATTCCTTCCTGATACTATGATCACAACCACCGGAATCACCAAAGCTTATGGAAACCTGAAGGTTCTTAAAGGGATAGATATCCGGATATCTGATAGGGAAGTAGTATCTATAGTAGGTGCCAGCGGTGCCGGAAAGACAACTCTTTTACAGATTATTGGAACACTTGACCGTCCTGATGGAGGTACTGTTTTCTTTAATGATTCAGACATAAGCCGTCTTAAGGGTAAATCTCTTGCGGCATTCAGAAACAGTAATATTGGATTTGTTTTTCAGTTTCATCAGCTCCTTCCGGAGTTCACTGCTCTCGAAAATGTCTGTATCCCGGCATATATAGCCGGTAAAAGTAAAAGTGAGGCAGAGAAACGGGCTTCCGAACTACTCGGATTTCTAAATCTGGAAGACAGGCTCGAACACAAACCTTCTGAACTGAGCGGTGGCGAACAACAAAGAGTAGCTGTTGCGCGTGCACTAGTAAATAATCCATCTGTTATCCTGGCGGACGAACCATCAGGAAATCTGGATACTGAGAATAAAAATGAACTGCATAAACTTTTCTTTAAGCTCAGGGATACATTCGGCCAGACAATCATAATAGTGACACACGACCAACAGTTAGCCTCTATGTCGGACAGAATTCTTCAGATTAAAGACGGACTTATTGTAAATGAGTCTTAACAAGTCATATAACGGTATTTCTGCATCTGAAATTAAGGCATTCCTTGAAGAAAAATATCTTCAGTATAATAACCCATCTTTTATTGAATGTGACCCAATATCCATTCCTCATAACTTTACCGAGCTACACGACCGGGAAATTTCAGGTTTTCTTACTGCTGCAATTGCCTGGGGCAGAAGAGATCTTATCCTAAGAAGCAGCCGGGTAATGCTGGAACTTATGGACAATTCCCCTTATGAATTTATTCTGTCGGCTAATGAGAATGACCTTCTGAGATTTTCCCGGTTTGTGCACAGAACCTTTAATGAATCAGATATAACTTATTTCATAAAGGGACTCAGGAATATCTATTCCAACTTTCCAAGCATGGAAGATGTAATATTAAAGGGTATGGAAAAGAACAGTTCTTTGCGAGACGGAATAGCTAATTTACGATTAATCTTTTTCTCTCTTCCTCATGCAGTAAGAAATGAAAAACATTTCGCTGATATCAATGGAGGGGCTGCAGGCAAAAGGCTGAATATGTTCCTGAGATGGATGGTACGCAGGGATAATTTTGGAGTAGATTTTGGTATCTGGAAAAGAATTGACCCTTCGAAACTGTACATTCCACTTGATCTTCATTCGGGTAATACTGCACGAAGACTTGGCTTGTTAACACGAAAGATGAATGACTGGAAAGCTGTGGAAGAACTTACGGCAATATTGCGTGATTTTGATCCGTCTGATCCGGTGAAATATGATTTCGCCCTTTTTGGTCTTGGCGTGAATGAAAGATTCTGAAAATGGCCAATAATCATTTCAGCTTTAAACAATTTACAATTTACCAGGATAAATCAGCTTTTAAAGTTGGAACCGATGGGGTTTTGCTTGGTGCTTATGCCGATCTTACCAGAGTCACAAATATCCTGGATATTGGTTCAGGAACAGGTCTTTTATCCATTATGCTGGCCCAGAGATGTGAGGCAATGATAACAGCTATTGAACCTGACCATGATTCATTCATTCAGAGCTGTGAGAATGTCAACCTTGTTGAATGGCAGAACAGGATAAAAATTATAAATTCTGCTTTGCAGAATTTCAATTCAGAGAACGAAAAATTCGATCTGATTGTAACGAATCCTCCGTATTTCTGTGATTCACTTAAAAGTCCTGATCCCCGGAAATCGGCTGCACGTCATAATGATTCATTGACCTCCGGGGAAATACTCACGGACGTTAAAAGATTATTGAAAGAGGACGGCCGTCTTCAGTTAATTATGCCTTATGTTGAGGGTAACGTGTTTATTGCTGATGCCAGCAGATATGGGTTTTATTGCAATAATATACTTAAAATAAGACCTTTGCCGGAAAGCGAAATTAGAAGGTTAATACTGACCTTCACCAGAACTAAGAAAATTCCTGTCGAAAAATTTCTCACAATCGAGCATGGCAGGCACCAGTTTACTGATGATTATATAAATTTGACGAAGGATTTCTATCTGAAGTTCTAAATAATATATCAAACCAATGTAACTGCATAAAACTTTCCCCTCCTTCAAAAGGAGGGGAAAGTTGCAATTTTCAATATCTGTTGTTAGCGGAAATATTACTTTATCATCTCGCTCTCCGGCAAACCATATTCTTCCTTCATCTCTATTCCCATGGACTTTAATTCATCCAGAACGGGATTGTAAATCTCAGGAATCACTGGTCTGCATACCCCTTTTGCTTTTATCCTGTTATCTAGAATCATCCTGACGGCGATTGCTGCGGGCAGGGCAACTGTTCGCGAAATTGATGTATTTGTTGAAGGAGATCCGTAATCAAGCATCGATGATTTTATAACTTCTCTTTTTCCATCTGGATAAGATGCGAGAACAATATGCTGTAAAATTACCATGTCGTGTTCGTTATCAGCAAGAGGCATCTTTTTTATCATTCTGTCTGAGGTTATATCAAAAGGCGATGCATTTCGGTAGTTAAGTTTTTCATCACTGAAAAAGCCAAGAAAATCAAGTGATTTGATCGCTGTTTTACTGCCAGTTGTCCCCAGTAATTTTGCCAGATTATGTTTGAGATCAGTAATTTCCAATCCGGCCCTTTCTCCCATGAATTCTGCGTAACTTTTGTTCTGATAGTTTTTTATGGTATCGTCCAGCATCCCCAGAGTCTTCATTGTATCCAGAGTTTCGCACCAGCCTATGTATCTGAAAGTACCACGGTACATTGTTTTAGTTTCAGATATCCCATAGATATCAATAAAACTTACAGAATCCCGGTTAGGATAGACCTCAAGATCACCAATTCCGGGAAAGTTATAGATGAATGTGTCCTTAAAGAGATTAGAAGTCTCAATATTGACTTTCTTGCCTTTCTTAAGATAGAGTGCATTGTTCCTGCTTGCCAGAATGACTCCTTTAGGACTCCAGGTAAACTTATATTTTAACGGATTATCTGCCGCCTCAGGAGCTGGAAGCGCTCCGCACAAAGAATAGAATTCTTCTACTTTTCCATCTTTGCTGTGAATATGATCTATTATTCTCATAGCGGTCATATGATCTATACCTGGATCCAGACCAATCTCATTCAAAAACAGTAAGCCTGCTTTTTCAACAGCTGTGCTCAGTTCCTTCATTTCTGGCTGTATATATGAAGTTGTAACCATGGGTTTCCCATGGAGGAGGCATAACTTTGCAACTTCAGAATGATATTTATATGGAAGCAGGCTCACTGTGATATCATAATCAATGATCAGCTTTTCAAGCATGCCAGGATCATCCATCGACCAATCGATGGATGATCCGAGCGGATTCCCCTTTATCATTTCATCGGCACGGTCTTTCATCGGGGATGCAATCATTAAACCAATTTTGGTGCTAAGCAGGTATTCAACCATCGGTTTGACTACAAGTCCTGCTCCAAGAATTAAAACTTTCTTCATATC
>Ga0075521_10000612_pt1 | contig 10808 bp, 8 predicted proteins | sample NGEPerD_FD_74785 | JGI IMG/M metagenome (GOLD analysis project Ga0075521, IMG submission 74785) | Arctic peat soil microbial communities from the Barrow Environmental Observatory site, Barrow, Alaska, USA - NGEE PermafrostAB12-D | ecosystem: Environmental > Terrestrial > Soil > Wetlands > Peat ...
CTCTTCGGCCCCCGCCGCCGACGTGCGATCGGGATCGATCAGCACCGCCAATCCCGACAGCCCCGAGAGCAAACTCTCGCTCATGCGGGCGGCCGCGCCAAAGCCAGCTTCGCGATCGCCGTCATCGCGGCCCCCGCGCGAGCCGAGAGCGTGTCCGGCGATTCCGCCGCCGCCTCGAACGCGTACGTCACCATCGCATCGACCGCTAGCAGGTCGAGCGCGCGATCGCGCCCCGCGCAGTCGAGCGCCATCAGCTCGGCCAGCAACGACTCCGCGGTCGATAGCGCGGCGTCGTACGCGCTCGAGGAGCGATCAGCGCTGCGCGCGCCCAACAGCACGCGCAGCCGCGCCGCGAGCAAGACGGGTGGCGCGGGCGTGCGGGCGGAGAGCCACTCGCCAACCGTCACGCAGCTGCGACCAGTGCCGCGCGCACCACGGCCGGCGCGCGCGCAATCGCCTCGCCAATGCGCGACGCATCCGGAATTCCCGCCTGCGCCATGTGCGCCTTTCCTCCCCCGCGCCCACCCGCCGCCTCGGCAATCGGTTTGATGAGCTGGTCCGCGCGCACACCCCGGTCGCGCAAATCATCCGTGACGACGACGAGCAGCGTGCTCTTCCCCTCACCGAACGATGTCGCGAGCACACCCACTCCACTGCCGAGCTGCTCGCGCAGCGCATCGCCGAGCTGCTGCAGCTCCTTCACGTCGCCCGCGGTCACGCTCGATGACACGAGTCGCGACGCACCGATCGTCTCCGCGCCAGCGAGCAGCTGCTGCAGCTGATCGCCACCCCCGCGCAAGCTTTCCTCGAGTCGCTTCTCAAGCTTGCGACGCTCCTCGAGCAGCGTCTCGACGCGCTTCACGACGCCATCCGCTGGCGCGCGCAGCAGCTCGCCGAGCGTCTGCAGCTTGCGCTCTTCGCCGCGAATCATCTCGTACGCGCGCGGCCCAGTCACCGCCTCGATGCGCCGCACCCCCGCCGACACGCCCGTCTCGCTCACGATCTTGAAGAGCGCGATCTGGCCGGTGCTTCGCGCATGCGTGCCGCCGCACAGCTCCACGGACAATCCCGGGATGCTCACGACACGCACCACGTCGCCGTACTTCTCGCCGAAGAGCGCCATCGCCCCCGATGCGACCGCGTCCCGATACGGCCGCTCCACCGTGGTGACGTCGACGTTCGCCCAGATCCCGCGATTCACCAGCTCCTCGATCTCCGACAGCTGCTCGGGCTTGATCGGGCCGTGATGATGGAAGTCGAAGCGAAAACGATCGGGCGCGACGAGCGACCCCGCCTGTGTCACGTGCTCCCCGAGCACCTGGCGCAGTACCGCGTGCAGCAGATGCGTTGCGGTGTGGTTGCGCTCCGTGTCGCGCCGCCGCTCCGTCGGCACGCGCGCGTGCACGCGCCCGAAGTGGAAGTCGCCCGTGAGCTCGCCGATCGCGACGTGCCGGCCATCGACCTTCTTCACCTCGTCGACCGCCACGCTCCAGCCATCGCCCACGATCTCGCCCGCGTCCGCGATCTGTCCGCCGGACTCCGCGTAGAACGGAATCTCCTGCAGCACGAGCGCGATGCGCTTGCCGGGAAGTCGCCGAATCGCCACGACCTCGGTGTCAGCCTCGGTCACGCCATAGCCGACGAAGTTCGACGACTCCTTGCTCGCCGTCACTCCAGGCCGTCGCTCCCACGTCGCAAAATCCGCGAGCCCCTCATCCGCGACGCCGAGGTCGCGCCCCTTCCGCTCCTCGCGCGACTGCGAGCGCAGCGCCTGCAGCGCCTCTTCGAACGCGACGATGTCCACCGAGTAGCCGCGCTCGTGCGCCATCAGCTCCGTCAAATCGATCGGGAAGCCGAAGGTATCGTACAGTCGAAAGGCATCGCCGCCGCTGATCGTCCCGCGGCTCGCGGTCGAGCCCTGCGTCGAGCTTGCGGGTGCGAGCTGATCGAAGCGCAGCATCCCCTCTTCGATCGTCGCGAGGAAGCGCTCCTCTTCGGCGCGCGTCGTGTCGACGATCAGCGAGCGGCGCTGCGCGAGCTCGGGATACACGTCCTGCATCTGATCGACGACGACGCTCACGAGCTTGTCGAGCGTTGGCTCGCGCCGGCCGAGGAGCCACGCGTGACGCACGCCGCGCCGAAGGATGCGGCGCAGCACGTAGCCGCGCCCGTCGTTCGACGGGAAGACGCCGTCCGCTATCAGGAAAGTGATCGCGCGCGCATGATCGGCGAGCACACGGAACGACACCGCGTCGTAGGTCACCGGTCGGTTGCCTGCCGGCGGCACCGCGGGCCACACTGCGGAGCCCACGCCCGCACCCGGCCGATCGTCGTACGACATGCCGAGCACCTCTTCCGCCTTCGCGATCAGCGGGACGAAGAGATCGGTGTGGTAGTTGTTCGTGACGCCCTGCAGCACCGCCGCGATGCGCTCGAGCCCCGCGCCCGTGTCCACCGACGGCTTGGGGAGCGGCTTGAGCACGCCGTCCGGCTGCCTGTCGAACTGCATGAAGACGAGATTCCAGATCTCGAGAAAGCGCCCGGCTTCCGCGCCCTCGACGAATGCATCGCGCGAGAACTCGGTGCGCTCGGTGTCCGTCCATTCGCCGGTCGCGCCCTCCGGGAACGCCCAGTCGCCCGCGATGTGCGCGAGGTCGACGTAGATCTCCGTGCACGGGCCGCACGGCCCGGTGTCCGCCATCTGCCAGAAGTTGTCGTGCTCGCCGAGCCCGTAGATGCGGCTGTCGGGGATGCCGCACAGCTCCTTCCAGAGCTGACGCGCCTCGTCGTCCGACTCGTAGACCGTGACGCGCAGATGCTCCTTCCGAATTCCCAGCTCGACGGTGACGAACTCCCACGCGAAGCGAATCGCGTCGCGCTTGAAGTAGTCGCCGAAGGAGAAGTTGCCGAGCATCTCGAAGAAGGTGTGGTGGCGCGCGGTGTGTCCCACCTGCTCGAGATCGTTGTGCTTGCCCCCCGCACGCACGCACTTCTGCGCGGTGGTCGCGCGCACGCCGAACGACGGCTTCTCCTGCCCGAGGAAGATGCGTTTGAACTGCACCATCCCGGCGTTGGTGAAGAGGAGCGTCGGATCGTCGGCGGGGACGAGCGACGAGCTGGGACGGACCGCGTGCGCATTGCGCTCGAAGTACGCGAGAAAACGCTGGCGAATTTCGGATGCGCGCATAAGGCTCACAATATACCGCGCCCGTGACCGCGGGGCACGGGCTATTCGAGCGTGTTTGCCTCGCTGTCTCCGCTGGCGGGAAGCGCGTCCATCACGCGCCGGATCGCCGAGCCGTCGTAGCCGCGCCGCGCGAGAAAGGCGTAGAGACGGCGGCGCGCGGTCGCGGCGTCGAGCGAGCGCAGCGTGCGCAGCTTCTTCGCGGCCACCTGCGCGATCTGCGCACTTTCGTCCACCTCATCCACTTCGAGCACTTCTGCAAGCGCCGCGTCGATGACGTCGCGCGCGACGCCACGCCGCCAGAGCTCCGACTGGAGCCGGCGGCGCGAGAGCCCCGCGCCGGAGATCTTCGCGCGGATGAACTGGCGCGCAAACTGGGCATCGTCGAGCGCGCCGAGCGTGATGAGGCGCTGGACGGCGGCCGCCACGTACTCGGCCAGCTCTCCCTTGCGGACGAGCATGCGCTCGAGATCGCGGGCCGCGCGCGGGCGGGCGGCGAGCATCGCGAGCGCGCGGTCGAAGGTGTGGAGCGCCGCGGCCTCCACGGCCACGCGGTTCGCGAGCGACTCGCCGTACGCCACGCCTAGTCGCACGCCCAGCCGCTCGATGCCGTCGAGCGAGAGTATGGCGACGGTGGACCCGTCGACGAGGATCTCGAAGCGCCCGGGGTGGCGCGCGCTCGCGGAGATGCCTGTGACACGCGCAGGACTCTCGAGCGACTCGGCCGCGTGTTCCGAGCCGCCAAGAGCAAGCGATGGCGAGGAGAGCTCAGTCATGCGGGTGCTTCGGTTCGCTGATGCGGATCACGTCCCTCCCAGATGCACGAAGTGCCGAAGGGGAAGGGTGCGACGAAGACAGTTTCCGGGTGCCTTCGCCACTCCACCTCGCCCTTCGGCACGATTTCGCCGGCGTGCGTTCGTGCTAGTCGTCGCTTTCGACCTCTTCGACGGCTACTGCGCCTGGATCCTTGATACCCAGCACGACTTTCACCTTCTCTTCGATTTCGAGCATCATGCTGTTGTTGTCCTTCAGGAACATCTTCGCGTTCTCACGCCCCTGCCCGATGCGTTGGCCGTTGTAGCTGTACCAGGCGCCGGACTTCTCGATGATGCCCGACTCCGACCCAATGTCGACCAGCAGAGACGTGTGGCTGATCCCTTCGGCGTACATGATGTCGAATTCGGCCTGCTTGAACGGAGGCGCAACCTTGTTCTTCACGACCTTCACGCGAACGTGCGAGCCGATGACCTCTTCCTTTTCCTTGACCGGCCCGATGCGGCGAATGTCGAGGCGAACCGACGCGTAGAACTTGAGCGCCTTGCCGCCCGTGGTCGTCTCGGGATTGCCGAACATGACGCCGATCTTCTCGCGGAGCTGATTGATGAACACCACGGAGGTCTTGGAGCGCGCGATGGCGCCCGTGAGCTTCCTCAGCGCCTGGCTCATGAGGCGCGCCTGCAGCCCCATGTGGGAATCGCCCATCTCACCCTCGATCTCCGCTTTCGGCACGAGCGCCGCGACGGAATCGATGACGACGATGTCGACGGCACCCGAGCGCACGAGGATCTCGCAGATCTCGAGTGCCTGCTCGCCGGTATCCGGCTGCGAGACGAGGAGATTCTCGATGTCGACGCCGAGCTTCTGCGCGTACTCGATGTCGAGCGCGTGCTCCGCGTCGATGTAGGCGGCGACGCCGCCGGCGCGCTGCGCGTTCGCAACGACGTGCAGGCAGAGCGTGGTCTTGCCGCTGGACTCCGGACCATAGATCTCGGTGACGCGGCCGCGCGGAATTCCGCCGACGCCGATTGCCGCATCGAGATTGATGGCGCCAGTCGGGATGACATCGATCCGTACCTTTGCTGCGTCGGCACCCATCTTCATGATGGATCCCTTGCCGCAGCTCTTTTCGATTTGCGCGATCGCCAGATTCAGCGCTTTCTTCTTTTCTTCCTGTCCTGTGGAGACAGCCATGCGGTCACCCAACCCGTGAAATCGTGAGACTGCCGAATCTGGCCTGGCGATAGAAAATCTACCGTCGGGGCTACCTATTACCACTGCCCGAACAAACTACGAAACCCCTGTCCGACTGTCAACAGCCGGATCGGACGGAGAACGCGTTCTCGATGTGGCGGACTCGAGTGCTCTCGCCACTAATCAGCACTCCGACCACGTCGAATCGAAACAACCGTTCCCCGCCCCCAAACCGAGCAATCCAGACGGCCGCAGAGCGCGACAGCTCGCGCTGCTTCCGCCAATTCACCGCCTCCACCGGGTGCCCAAAGTCCTTGCCTCGTCGAGTTTTGACCTCCACGAAGGCCACAACCCCGCTCCGCTCCGCCACCAGGTCCAAATCCCGGTGGCCATTCCGAAAGCGGCGGTCCAGAATCCGCCACCCCCGCTGAGCCAACCACGCCGCAGCGATGCGCTCGCCCTCCTCGCCCAGCACCTGCGACGCCGCCGTCATGAACGCAAAGATGCGGGCGCCCGAGTGGACGCCCGCATCGAAGGAACTCATCCCGGACCCACGCCGCGCACGCGCGCGCGGGGCGGGACTCGTGGTCAGCGCATCACGGCTTCGGCGTCTGCCCCTGCCCCAGAAGGAGCTCGACCTTGGCGGCAGCGATCCCGGCAACCGGCGTCTCCATCTTGAGCATCACCTTGTCACTCTTCCGCACCCAGAGATGCTCCTGCGTCTCGCCGACCTGCAGCGTCACCGTCCAGCAGTCGAAGGTGCCGTCGGGAACGAGCAGGCTGTCCTGCCCAGTCACCCAGAGTTCCATCACTACGTGCGCCTGATCGCGCGGGCCAATGAATACCGTCGTTGCGCGTCCCTTCCATCCCGGCGCGAACGGCACCGACGCGAGCAACGGCTCGATCCAGTAGATGTTGCCGACGAGATTCGGCTCGTTCTTCATGGCCACTCGCACGTTACCACCACTGTCGCCATCGAAGGTCGTCAGGATGCTGTCCTTCGTGTAGTGCGTCGTGATGTCCTGGTCGGCCGTGAGCACATTGCGGTGTACCGGCTCGAGCGTCGTCTTCGCGACGAACAGCGAATCCGTGAGCGTGATCTTGTTGATCTGCCGCGACTCCGCGAGCAGCCACACCGGCTTCCCTTCGTACGTGGACTCCGAGAGCTCCAGCGTACGCCAGCCGAGCTTGTGCGCCTGCCCGTCGGAGAAGAGACGCGCGACGTAGATGCGCTTCGAAGGCTTGAGCGACGCCGCCGACGGCGCGACGAGCGCCGGATTCGCGGCTGCGGCCGTGGCAGCCGGCATCGCCGGTGCGGCGGTGTTCGTGGCCGGGAGCGGGTGCGAGGGCGCCACATCCGCCGCGGGCTTCGCGCCGTGCGAGCACGCCGACATCACACCGGCGCATGCAGCCAGCGCCATCACGAACGAACCAGTCTTTCGAGCCCTCACGATTCCTCCATAAGTGACAATCCGCTCACCCCGCACACTAGCTCGCGGGGCCGCAGATACGATCGATGTCATCGAGACCTACGAGCACTTCGCGCGCTTTGGATCCATCCGCAGGCCCGAGGATCCCGGCCTCCTGCAGCTGATCGATGATTCGCGCGGCACGTCCATAGCCAACCTTGAGCCTGCGCTGCAACAGCGACGTCGAGCCCAACTGATTCTGCACGACCACCTCTGCCGCCTCGCGAAAGAGCTTGTCGCGCTCCCCCGCAATCTCGGCGTCGGCTGCATCACTCGTCGACACCGCCTCGCGCTTCCGCATCTCCTCGAGAATGTCCGGCTCATGAGACACCGGCTCCTCGACAATGAGCCCTTCCGACTCGAGCACGCGGCGCCGCTCGAGCTTCTTCCCCTCGTACCACCCCATCAGCGCTTCGGTGTCCTCCGAGGAAATATACGCGCCCTGCAGGCGCGCAGCCTCCGACTTCCCCGGCGGAATGAAGAGCATGTCGCCGTTGCCGAGCAGCGACTCCGCGCCCATCCCGTCGATGATCGTGCGGCTGTCCACCTGCGAGGCGACGCGAAACGCAATGCGACTCGGAAAGTTCGCCTTGATCAACCCCGTGATGACGTTGACGCTCGGCCGCTGCGTCGCGAGCAGGAGATGGATGCCGATCGCGCGCGCCTTCTGTGCGAGCCGCGCGAGCGGCGGCTCGACCTCGCCCTGCACCGTCATCATCAGGTCCGCGAGCTCGTCGATCACGACGACGATGTACGGGAGATGCTTTCCCATGTACTCGGTGTTCTCGAAGGCGACATCCTTGCGCGTTGCGACCTTCAGCTTGTCGCCATTCTTGAGACGGCGATTGAAGTCCTGGATGTTGCGGCATCCATTCGCAGCCAGCAGCTCGTAGCGCTCCTGCATCTCCATCTCCGCCCACTTGAGCACCGACGCCGCATCGCGACTGTCCGTGATCACCTTGTGGCGCAGATGCGGAAGCGTGTTGTACACCGAGAGCTCGACCATCTTCGGGTCGACCATCAGGAAGCGCAGCGTCTTCGGCGTGTGCTTGTAGACGAGGCTCGTGATCACCGTGTTCACGCACACGGATTTTCCGGAGCCCGTCGCGCCAGCGATGAGCAGATGCGGCATCTTCGCGAGATCGGCGATCACCGGCTTCCCCTCGAGATCCTTGCCGAGCGCGATCGGGAGTGCGGCGCGAGCGTTCTTGAACTCGGGCGACTCGAGCAGCTCGCGGAAGGCGACGATCTCCGACGTCGGATTCGGCACCTCCACGCCCACTGCGCCGCGCCCCGGGATCGGCGCCACGATCCGGATGCTCGCGGCGCGCATCGCGAGCGCCAGATCGTTCGAGAGATTCGCGATCTGCCGAACCTTCACGCCGGGCGCAGGCTCGACCTCGAACTGCGTCACCACCGGCCCCGTCGTGCGCCCGACGATCTCGGCTTCCACGCGGAAGGTGCGGAGCGCGTCGGTGAGCTTCACGCCCATCGCGTCGAGCTCCTTCTTTCCGAAATCCGGATTGCGCGGCGCCGCTGGCGTAAGCAGCTCGGGCGGCGGAAGCTCTTCGTCCGCGAGCGACGCTTCATCCGTCGCGTCGATCGCAGCCGCGATGCGCTCATCGTGCTCGGCGCCCAAGTCCGCGCGCGATTTCTTCTTCTTTTTTCCGCGCGCATTGTCATCGAGGATTTCCCCCGCGCTCTCGCTCATGAGCGTCGCGTCGATCTGCGGCATCTCCTCGGGCGGCGGCTCCAGCAGCGCCGCGGGCACGACGAGCGAATCGATCTCCTTCTTCTTCTTGCGCGAGCGTGCCGGCTGGGCCGCCATCGCCTCGAACAGCTCGGGGCGCTGCACGCGCACGCCGATCAGCACGCGAATCGGATTCCACGCGAGCGTCAGCACCGTGAGCCCGCACAGGAGCATCGAGATGACGAGCCACGCGCCCACCGGCCCGAAGAAGGCGTACAGATAGTAGGCGACGAATGCGCCCCACACGCCATCCACAGCAGTGACCAGCCGCTCGCCGTGCTCGACGCCCAGTCCGCACGCCACCGGTAGCAGCACTACCAGCCCGGCGAGAAAGAGCATCCACGAGCGATCGGTGTCCGAGCGCATGCGCCCGAACAGCCGCAGCGCATGCACCGCTGGCACGAGCGGGAGCAGAATCGTCGCCGGAATGCCCAGGACCTCGAACAGCCCGTAGCGCAGACACGAGCCGACAGGACCCATGAGCCCGTGCGCCTCGATGCACGAGCTGGTCACCGAGCTTCCCTCGCCCACCAGAATCGTGACGGCGAGGAAGAGCGCGAAAACCAGCAGCACCACCCCGACGAGCTCGCGCTTGAGCCGTCCTTCCATCGCTACCGCTCCCGGTCGGGGCCGAGCAGCGTGATCTGCCGATCCTGAAAGATCGGGATCACAGGGCACGAGTCCACCGCCGCGCAGCTCTCGAGATCCGCGGCGAAGCCCGCCTCGACCAGCGCCTGCCCCGCCTCCGAATCCGCGAACAGCTGATCGAGGCGATCGCCGTACTTGCGATCGATCACCGTGCACGCGAAGGCGCCGTCGCCGATCTCGACCTTCGAGAGCCGCTTCGCGATTGCACGCACGTATCGCCCCGCGCACGCCGCATCCTCGAGCGAGAAGAGCTTGTCGCGCCCCGCACAGATCAGCGTCACATCGGTTCCGCCACGCGCCGCCGTGCGCATGAGCACCGATACCGCCTCGAGATTCACGTACGACGCAACCACCACGTCGCGCGCGCCCTGGAGCCCCGCCATCGCCGCGGTGCCGTTCGTCGTCGTGAGCAGCACGGTCTTTCCCTCTACCGCCTCGCGCGTGAACTCTCCCGGCGAGTTCCCCAAATCGAAGCCCGGCACGATCAGCATCTTCCGTTCGCCCGCGAGGCGCACCTCGCCCCTGTCGAACTGCTTCGCGCGCGTGATGACCTCGTCCGCGCTCTCGAGCGGGACGATGTTGCGCGCGCCGTTGCCGAGTGCGACCGTGATGCTCGTCGACGCGCGAAGCACATCGATGACGGCGACGACGCGCCCGGCGACGAGCGCAGGCGTGTTGGTGGGCGGCCCAAAGACTACATCAATGCGCATTACGGCTCCCGCAGCAGATCGCTCTCGCGCTCCAGAAACTTCGTGTCCACTTCGCCGGCCTGAAAGCGTGCATTCTGCATCACGCGGCCGAGAAAGGGGATCGTCGTGGTGACGCCTTCGACGATGAAGAAATCCAGCGCGATCTGCATCCGCTTGATCGCCTCCATCCGCGTACTCCCCTGGCAGACCAGCTTCGCCAGCAGCGAATCGTAATACGGGGGCACCGTGTAGCCGGTATAAATGTGCGTGTCGACGCGCACACCGGGGCCGCCGGGCGGATTGAAGACGTCGATGCGCCCCGGCGACGGCTGGAAGTTGCGCGCCGGATCCTCGGCGTTCACGCGTACCTCGATCACGTGCCCGCGCTGCGGCGGCATCGATGTGATCGACAGCTTCTCCCCCGCCGCGACGCGAATCTGCTCCTTCACGAGATCGACGCCGGTGATCATCTCCGTAACGGGATGCTCCACCTGAATGCGCGTGTTCATCTCCATGAAGTAGTACGAGCCGTCGGTGTCGAGGAGCATCTCGATCGTCCCCGCGCCGACGTAGTCGATCGCCTTGGCGCCGCGCACCGCATCGTCGCCCATGCGCTTGCGCAGATCGGGAGTCATCGCGGGACTCGGCGATTCCTCGATCAGCTTCTGGTGGCGGCGCTGCACTGAGCAGTCGCGCTCACCGAGATGGATGACGTTGCCGTGCGAGTCGCCGAGAATCTGGAACTCGATGTGGCGCGGGCGCGCGAGATATTTCTCGACGTACACCTCGTCGCTGCCGAACGCCGAAAGCGCCTCGGAGCGCGCGAGCTGAAAAGCGCGCGCGAAGTCATCGGGATCGTTGGCGACGCGCATTCCCTTTCCGCCGCCGCCCGCGGCCGCCTTGATGATGACGGGAAAGCCGATCTCGCGCGCGAAGCCGAGCGCCTCCTCGACGTCCTCGACGGGGCCCGGCGTGCCTGGCACGATCGGCACGCCCACCTCGGCCATCGTCTTGCGCGCGGTGGCCTTGTCGCCCATGAGGCGGATCTGTGAGGCGGTGGGGCCGATGAACGTGATGTTGGACGCGGCGCACGTCTC
>Ga0075521_10000613_pt1 | contig 10806 bp, 8 predicted proteins | sample NGEPerD_FD_74785 | JGI IMG/M metagenome (GOLD analysis project Ga0075521, IMG submission 74785) | Arctic peat soil microbial communities from the Barrow Environmental Observatory site, Barrow, Alaska, USA - NGEE PermafrostAB12-D | ecosystem: Environmental > Terrestrial > Soil > Wetlands > Peat ...
CTTCAAGAGAACGTAAGACAGTTGAAGGATTTCCAAGAGAGTATTTTAAAATGAATTCCATTCCAGTTGGTTCATAGAGTTCTTTTTCAAGAGCAATTGCTTTCAAAAGATCCCATTGCGGGCGGGTGAGCATGTTCCTGTAATTAAAGAAAACAGGTTCCTGTTCTTCAAGCAGAATCCGGGCCTGATCTTTCCATGTTTGTGCTTTAATGTCAATAATATCAGTAAGAAAAATACGATTACAGATAAGCTGGACGTAAAATGTGTGACATCTGGTCCAGTCAAGAATATCTTCCAGTACCGTATCATCTACCTGCCTTTTATTACGGATAAAGTGGTTTTTTATAAATGGCTTATATATTCCGGACTCTATCTTTTCAATTTTTAATAATGATGCACTATTATAAAAAGGGTTTGACGGTACCGTAAACATTTCATTTAACAAATGATGCTGACTTCCTGCAAAAATGAAAACAACATTTTTCAATTTTTGAATTATAGTCCTGAGCCTCGAATCAGTGTTTTTTTCCGGATAATTAACTATTTGTTGAAATTCATCTATTGCAATTACATATTTCTCGTCCTGCTTTTCAAGAAAGGAAAGAATCTTTTCAATCTGAAGGTTAATTTCATTTTCTTTGAGTGTAAATGAAACTTGAGGTGAACCGGTAAGCATATCAAAGCTTACAGTTGTTTTTAAGGATTTTATAAATTCCCAAACTTTTCTTCCGGCACCTCTCTTTTCCGGCACCTTTTTAATTACTGCGCTGGCAAGTTCGTTCAAAAACCCTGAAACGTTTTCTGTAGGAAGAATATCAAAATAAATCCCTTTCGTACCTGGCTGTAATTTTTCAAAAACATGATGAATTAATGCAGTTTTGCCTATTCGTCTCGGCGATGTCAGAATCGTTGACTGACCTCCGCGAATGTTTTTAAGAATCTTCTGAGTCTCATCCTCTCTGTCACAGAAGTAATGTGACCCATAATATCCGGTTGTCGGGAAAGGCGTTAATGGTTTTTTCATAACAAATATTTTACATTTTGCAATTTACAAAATGTAAATTGCATTTTAGCAAATATTTATTTTATTTATGAAAAAGGCCGCACCTGAATGCAGCCTTTTCTCTCGGTCCCTTAGTCCCTAAGTCTCAAGCCCCTAAGTCTATTCTCCCCTTATCGCAGTAATCCCCGGTAATTTCTTGCCTTCCATATATTCCAGCATTGCACCACCTCCGGTTGATACGTAACTAACTTTGTCGGCAAGACCATTCTTATTAATTGCAGAAACAGAATCTCCGCCACCGATAAGACTGTATGCGCCTTTTGATGTAGCTGCAGCTATTGCTTTGGCTATTGCTGTCGTGCCTTTTGAAAATTTCTCCATTTCGAAAACTCCCATGGGACCGTTCCAGAGAATGGTTTTAGAATTTTCAATTACAGTAGTAAATTCCTTAATGGTTTTCTCAGCAATATCCATACCCAACCATCCGTCATCAACTGCATTAACAGCAGTTACCTTCGTGTTGGCATCATTATCAAATTTATCTCCATTAAGACTGTCAACAGGCAGGTACAATTTAACTTTTTTCTCCTTAGCTTTTTCTATGAGTTTCAGGGCAAGATCAAGTTTGTCTTCTTCACAAAGTGATTTACCTATTTTACCGCCCATTGCTTTAATGAAAGTATAAGTCATGCCACCGCCTATTATAAGATTATCAACCCTGTTAAGGAGATTTTCGATGAGCATTATTTTATCTGAAACTTTAGCACCTCCCATTATAGCTGTAAAAGGACGTTGAGGATCTTTGAGAACTTTGTCCATTGCGATAAGCTCACTGTTTATAAGGAATCCGAACATTCTTTTGTCAGTTGGAAAAAAATCGGCCATAACAGCCGTAGTGGCATGAGCACGGTGAGCAGTACCAAATGCGTCATTAACATAAATCTCAGCATATCCTGCCAGTTTTTTTGCCATCTCTTTCTGTTTGATTTTCATCTCAGCCTTGGCAGCTTTTTTCACCTCTTCGGTCACACCCTCAGGCAGAATTGGTTTTCCTTCTTCTTCAGGATAAAACCGTACATTTTCGAGCAAGAGAATTTCTCCCGGTTTAAGGGCAGCCGACATTTTCACAGCAGATTCTCCAAGACAATCATCAGCAAAGAGAACTTTCTTTCCCAGAAGCTTTTCTAGAACCGGGAGTATAGGCTTAAGGGAATATTTCTCCATCCGTCCTTCTGGTCTTCCAAGATGTGACATCAGGATCAGACATCCGCCATCATTAAGGATTTTATTAATTGTCGGTAATGCTCCCCTGATACGGGTGTCATCAGTTACTGTAAATGTCTTTTTGTCGAGGGGTACATTGAAATCGACCCTGACTATTGCTTTTTTTCCTTTGAAGTTGAAGTCCTGAATCATTTTCATAGATCAAAATATTTTTATTAAACACAAGAAATTCTCAAGTACAAACCTACATTTTTTTTTGGAAATATTCTCCTGCATTAATCATTCAAAACAAAACCTCTGTGTATCTCTGTGACATCACTGGGTCAGTTCCTGAAAATTTTTGTTACACAGAGTGTCACAGAGAAGCACGGAGAGCCACAGAGTGAACAAAGATATTATGATTGCTTCTCTTCATAAAAGATTCATTAAATTTGGCAGGAGTAATAAAGGAATAACCATTCATGAATTTTTCCCGGATTCCTGGTCAAAAAGAGATTAAAGAAAAACTTATCCGTTCAGTAAAAGAAGAACGGGTAAGTCATGCTCAGCTTTTTGCCGGGCCTGAAGGATGCGGCAGTATGGCTCTTGCATTGGCTTATGCCAGGTACGTAAGTTGTGAGAACCGGACAGAACACGATTCTTGCGGAATATGCAAATCGTGTGTTAAATATGAAAAACTCATTCATCCCGATCTTCATTTTGTATTCCCGGTAATTAAAGGCAAAAAAGCCACTGACCCCGTAAGTGATACTTACATTGAAGAGTGGAGAGAATTTGTAAATAAGTCGCCCTATTTTACGCTAAATAACTGGATGGATTTCATAGAAGTCGGAAATTCCCAGGGGATGATATTTGCGTCAGAAGCATCGGAAATAATAAAAAAGCTCAGTCTTAAGACATTTGAATCTGACTTTAAGATAATGATAATATGGTTGCCTGAAAAAATGCATCAGGCAACTGCCAACAAGCTTTTGAAAATGATTGAAGAACCACCTGAAAAAACTCTTTTTCTTCTCGTTTCAGAAGAGCCTGATAAGGTTATCCCTACAATACTTTCAAGGTGTCAGTTGATTAAAATTCCTTCCATGGGAACCCATGACATAGAAAAATATCTTATTGAATCATTAAAAATACCAGTCGAAAAAGCAGCAGACATATCGCGTGTTTCAAACGGTAATATAACCAGGGCAATTGAACTTTGTGAGAATGAAGATTCTTCACTGGCAAACCTTGAAAGATTCAAAAGCCTGATGAGGTTTGCCTGGAAGCGCGATGTCATTTCTATCGTTAGCTGGTCGGAGGAGATCTCAGCGACCGGAAGGGAAGCTCAAAAAAACTTTGTTTCTTTTGCTTTGCGATTACTTCGTGAGAACCTTATGTTATCTCTCGACCAGCTTAAAAACAGTCTGGTGTATCTTACAGGGGAAGAGGCATCATTTTCCGGAAAGTTCCACCCATCTATAAATCAAAACAATATATATCCTCTTGTTGAAGAGTTCGATCTTGTCTATTCCCATATTGAATCAAACGGGAATCCAAAAATAGTCTTCCTTGATCTGGGACTCAAAATAATCAGACTGATCCGCTGACAAGACACCATTATTGAAAATGATTCATAAATTCACTACTTTTGCAGAGAAATTTCTGAATCTAAAAATTTTTATGATAGAAAATGAAGATATTCAAGGGCAGACCGGGGATGATCTCGGGATGCCAGATATAACTTATAAGCCCGGATATAATAAACTTGATTCTTTCAACTGGCTGAGTGACTTGCCTGAAACTTCCGATATGAGCGATATTGTGGAGATACGGTTCAAGAATACGCGTAAAGGATTTTTTAAGAATGTAAACGGACTGAGACTTGAAATCGGTGATGTTGTCGCAGTAGAGGCTTCTCCCGGTCATGATATAGGCAGGGTTTCAATGGTGGGACACCTGGTTGAAGAACAATTGAAAAGGCTTAAGGTACATCCGTCTCCTGATGATCTGAAAAAAGTATACCGGAAGGCAAAAGCTGTTGATATACAGAAATGGGAAGAGGCTAAAAAGCTGGAAACCCCGACAATGTTACGCTCAAGAAAGATTTCCGAAGAGCTGCGCCTTAACATGAAGATCGGAGATGTGGAATACCAGGGTGATAAGACAAAAGCAATATTCTATTATATCGCCGACGAGAGAGTTGATTTCCGACAGCTTATAAAGGTTCTTGCAGATGAATTCAGGGTGCGTATTGAGATGCGACAGATTGGTGCCCGGCAGGAAGCAGGCAGAATTGGAGGTATTGCATCATGTGGCAGAGAACTATGCTGTGCCACACATATCACTAATTTTATTTCCATTACAACAACACACGCAAAATACCAGGAGCTTTCGCTTAATCCTCAGAAACTTGCCGGCCAATGCAGCAAACTAAAATGCTGTCTTCATTTTGAACTTGATTGTTATGTCGACGCTCAGCGCTCATTCCCTCCGAGAGATGTCCCGCTGGAAGCACTTGACTGTACTGCATACTTCCAGAAACTGGAAGTTCATAAAGGTCTTTACTGGTATTCTACAGACCCTCACTCAAATGCAAATCTTATAGCTATTCCTGTTCAGAGAGTAAAGGAGATTCAGGCCATTAACAGAAAAGGAAAAAAAGTTGAGAAGCTTAAACTTGTAGATGAAGCATGGGAAGTAACGCCGGTTTCACAGGACCTTCTTAAAAATAACAGTCTGACAAGATTTGATCCACCTGAAAAAAATACTCAGGAAAGGAATCAACATAAGAAAAAAAACAGAAGATTCAATGATAAAAGGGACAAATAGATTTTCATTTTCTATAACATTGATATTCGTTTTATTACTCTCCTCGTGTAAAAGTAATGTCGTCTATACCAGTTCCACTGCAATGGGGCAGGAAACCTGGAAACTGATGGACATTGCAACATTCAAAGTTCCAATAACTGATACTATTAACAGTAACAATGTTATTTTTACCATACGCAGTGGCACAGCTTATCCTTTTCGGAATATCTTTCTTTTCGTAACAACTTCATCACCTGACGGAAAAAGTATTACTGATACTCTCCAGTACAACCTTGCAGATGAAAAAGGGAAATGGCTTGGCAAAGGTTTTGGAGATGTCCATGAGCTCAACCTGCCTTATAAATCAAATGTATTCTTCCCAGCAAAAGGCATATATGAATTCAAAATTCAGCACGGTATGCGCGTTGAAAATCTGAAAGGCGTTTATGATTTCGGATTGAGAATAGAAAAAATAAGAAAATAAAATCAGAAGGTGGGAAAGAATAAACTGGCCAGATGGATTGAATTGGGGTCATATGATAATGTAATTCAACCACTTATCGGAGATATTTCAACTAAAGATCACCCCATTAAGGGCGAATGGAATCAGCAGCTTTTCAAGAGTATGAATCCTATTGTCCTCGAACTTGGTTGCGGCAAAGGAGAATATACGATTGGCCTTGCAAAAGCATTTCCTCAAAATAATTATATCGGAATTGACATTAAGGGAGCAAGAATGTGGAGGGGCGCCAAAACTGCTAACGAACAGAATTTGCCAAATGTTGCTTTTTTAAGAACAAGAATTGAATTTATAAACTCTTTCTTTTCTGAAGATGAGGTTTCTGAGATCTGGATCACTTTTCCCGATCCGCATCCGGGAAGAAGAAACTCGAATAAGAGACTGACTTCTCCATGGTTCCTTAACTCATACCGCCATTTCCTTAAGAATAATGGATTGATTCATCTTAAAACAGACAATAAGGAACTTTACGATTTTACTACCAGGGTCTTATCCGATAATGACCTTGAAACAATTTTTACAACAAATGATCTGTATTCTGAAAAGATTACCACAACAGATCTGCCTTCAGAAAATTCCGGAAACACTTATTCATTTTTTGAGGATATACTTTCTATCAGAACTCATTATGAAAACATTTTTCGGGAAGCAGGTTTAAGGATCAATTATCTCTCATTCAGACTTGATAAAAGCAAAATTATCCAGGATGCCATCTCCAAAGAAAAAAGTGAGTGACGACTTCTTCTCAAGGGTATATGAGGTTACAAAGAATATCCCCTATGGAAGAATAACTTCATACGGTGCAATCGCACGTTATCTAGGGTCGGGAAGATCCGCACGAATGGTCGGCTGGGCACTTAATGTCAGTCACCACGATCATGAATTCATCCCCGCACACCGCGTTGTAAACCGGAAAGGACTTCTTACAGGTAAATATCATTTTGGTAATTCAACAACCATGGCACAGCTTCTCGAGAATGAGGGTATTATTATTGAAAATGATCAGATTATCAACTTTGAAGAAAAGTTCTGGGATCCCTCGAGAGAATTGTGATTCTTCTAACCTCCAGACCGCCACTTTACCTGGAAACCCCCTGCCGCTTTGCGGCTGTCCCCCTAAAGGGGGACAAAATCGGAAACATTAATAGATTTATCTCAAATATAGAATTTTAGCCCCCCTTTAGGGGGGTTGGGGGGCTTGAATAATAGATTTCGACACGTTCGGGGTCAATATCCTTAGCAGATTTTCGGATGTACATTTTGCATTTCGCTAAAAAACAGGTAAACTTGCACTGTTTATATTTAAATCAAATAAAAATAAGGCATCACAAATGTTCCCGAAAGATCAGATATTGAACGCCCTTACAAAAGTCATTCACCCCGATAAGAAGAAAGATATCGTAACGCTTGGAATGATTTCTGAAATTGAATCTGAAGAAAATGGTATTTCTCTGACCCTTACTCCTGATAAATCAAATGATCCTTTTATTTCATCTATTAAAAGCACAATCGTCAGAACCTTAAAAGATGCACTTGGTCCCGATGTTGTCATTAACGAAATAAAAGTGCAGCCTAAGATTATCGTAGGTAAAAAAGAGGAGAAACCATCTGAAATCTTATCTGGCGTATCGAATATAATTGCTGTTGCTTCAGGGAAAGGCGGTGTGGGAAAAACAACTATTGCTGTAAACCTTGCAATTTCTCTTGCGCGTTTGGGATATAAAGTAGGTCTGCTTGATGCTGATATCTTCGGACCTTCCGTTCCAAAAATGTTCAACGAAGAAAAGTACCGACCGGAAGTAACAAGAGATGGAAATGGTGATCACATTATACCATTAAATAAATTCGGAGTTAAAGTACTTTCTACCGGTTTTTTTGTTGATCCGGCTGATGCAGTTATCTGGAGAGGCCCTATGGCATCCAATTTCCTTAAACAACTGATACTTCAGGGTGACTGGGGGCAACTCGATTTTCTGCTTTTTGACCTGCCTCCCGGTACGAGTGATATTCATCTTACCCTTGTTCAGGAAGTTTCTGTTACCGGTGCTATTATAATCAGCACACCACAACAGGTTGCACTGGCTGATGCTATAAAAGGCATTGCTATGTTCCGGAGTGATAAAATAAATGTTCCTGTACTGGGTTTGGTAGAAAACATGTCGTGGTTTACCCCTGCTGAGCTTCCTGAAAACCGGTATTACATTTTCGGAAAGGAAGGCTGCAGGAAGCTTGCTGAAAAAATGGATGTGCCTCTACTGGGACAAATCCCCTTGGTTCAGAGCATCTGTGAAGGCAGCGATAGCGGACAGCCTGTAGCATTAAATGATTCTATAACCGGAAATGCCTTTCTTGCTTTGGCAGAGGAGCTTGTAAAAAGAGTTGAAATAAGAAATAAAGAGACAAGGCCAACTGTTAAATTGCAGATAACGAAATAATCTGGAACCTCTCCCCAACACCTCCCTTGAAGGAGGGATTTAGTGAGAGGCCAAACGAGAGGAGAAATTCAGGGAGTGCCATAGGTAGTTAGATGGCAACTGATTTTAAAATATGTATTCAATATTTATAAATATTTACAGAAATGAGTGAGACCAAAAGTATTAAAGAACGCGTGTTGAAAGCACTTGAAAGGGTGAGACCATATCTTCAATCTGATGGTGGAGATATTGAGTTTATTGATGTTACCGATGATATGACTGTAAAAGTAAAACTTACAGGCGCGTGTCACGGATGTCCTTACAGTATGCAGACTTTAAAAGCTGGAGTTGAACAGGCTATAATGAAAGAAGTACCCGAAATAAAGAGAGTTATTGCTGCCTGAAAAAGTATATCAACTCAATTTTATATACCTTTGAAATACTATACACAAAATTAGTCAGTTATAGTATTAAAGGTCAGTTATTGGCTTCATACAGGACACTATATAAATATCTGTTTCTATCAGGCGCATGCCTGGTATTGACTTACTGTTCGGTAGAAAAAAACACTGGCGCCAGCCGGTTTTATCAGGGCATGACTGCCAAGTACAACATCTATTTTAATGGTTATGAGAGCTTTAAAGCTGGTCTGGTTAAAATATCAAGAGGCTATCAGGATGACTATGGAGAATTACTGAAAGTATTTGAATTTAGTGATCCGTCAACTGCATCTCTTTGTTCTTCAGACATGGAAAAAGCGATACAAAAAGCATCAAAATTAATTTCACTGAAGTCTATTACAGCAAAACCCGATATAAAAGATACCCCTGATTTATCAGAGAAAGACAGAAAATTCCTTGAGAGAAAAGAATTTAACGATTGGGTTGACGACAGCTATCTTCTAATCGGCAAAGCCAGGTTTTATAAACATGAGTACAAAGATGCAACTTCAGTATTTAACTACTGTATAACTAACGCCAATGATCCAGATATTAAGAAAGAAGCTGGCCTCTGGCTGGCAAGGATCTACAACGAGACAGGTAATTACAGTGAGTCATTAAGACTCCTCAATGGGATGGATATAACAAAGGATTTTTCAAAGTATTTAAAATCCATGTACTTCTCAACGCGTGCTGATTTATTCATAAAACAAAAAAAATATCAGGAAGCAATAGATCCTCTTGGAAAGTCAATTACACTGACTTCTGGTAAAAGGGCAAAGTATAGATTTACTTATCTCCTTGCACAGTTATGTGAAAAAACTGGTGATGCAGCGCGCGCCACTTCACTCTATCGTAATGTAGTCAGACTGAACCCGCCATATGATGTTGAATTTAATGCCGAGATAAATATTGCAGGTGTCTTTGATGTAAATTCCGGTAATCCGCAGGAAATAACGAAAGAGCTTCAGCGAATGCTGAACGACTCGAAGAATAAGGAATATCTTGACCAGATTTACTTTGCTCTGGGGAATATATCAATGAAAGAAGGGAATGAGGCTGAAGCCCTGAGGTATTTCAGGAAATCGGCTGTTGCAAAATCACAAAATCAGAATCAGAAAGGAAGATCTTATCTGGCACTTGCAGGATATTACTTTAAAAAACCCGATTATATGAAGGCGGGAACCTATTATGATAGTGCACTCTTTTTTCTTGATCAAAAATATCCTGATTATCAGGCAATTAAATTGAAATCACAAGGACTGAACTCGCTGGTTACCCATCTATCCATCATTCAACGTGAGGATAGTCTGCAAAGAGTTGCAAAGATGTCTGAGTCTGAGCGGAGTGCGCTGATCTCATCAATAATAGCTAAGCTTGTAAAAGATGAGAGCGAAGGAAAGACCAACTCAAATGCGGACAGGTATAATCTGGGACAATACTATGAAAATGAAAGGCGCTTTCAGGGGAACATAGATCAGGAGGGTAAGTGGTATTTTTATAATCAGGCAGCGCTTACATTCGGACGGACTGAATTTCGTAAACGCTGGGGAGACAGAAAATTAGAAGACAACTGGAGAAGGTCAAACAAAACCAGAGTAAGCAATACACAATTTACGACCAATCCAAACGAAGTAGCTCCGCGTATTACAGATACTGTCGCCGCTGTTACAAATAATAAGATGCCGGCATTCTACCTTAATACTCTCCCTTTAAGCGATTCATTGCTAATGATTTCTAATGATAGAATTGCTAATGCCATGCTTAATGCCGGTAAAGCTTATGCCGAACGTATTCCGGATATTCCAAAAGCAACTGAAACCTTAGAGTCATTGATTAACAGGTTTCCATCAAGTGAATTGATACCGGAATCCCTGTATTCACTTTATAATATTAATAAGGACGTAAATAATGTAAAATCCGAGACATACAGACAACGACTGCTTCAAAAATATCCCGATAATGAATTTGCAAAGATTCTTTCAGATCCGGCTTACTATGAGAAAAAATTAGCGGAAATGAAACTGGCAGAAAAAAATTATGATGACGCTTATTCTGCTTACAAAAATGAAAATTTTACTGACGCAATTTCAATCTGCGATGAAGCAATCAAAACATATCCTCATGATCAGCTGATTTCTAAATTTTCACTTCTCAGAGCCTACTCGATCGGGAGAACAAGTGATGAGAGAACTTTCAAGGAACAATTAAGTAAACTTGTTAAATTATGGCCTGGGACAGCTGAGAGTAAAAGAGCGGAAGAGATGATTGCATATCTCAACCAGAAAACTCCTGAGCTTAAGGTTGAAGAAGATAAAAAAATTGCTACAGAGATTTATTCTGTGGCAGACACAACTGCTAAACATGTATTTATACTGATTATATCTGATCCATCCTTCAATTTGAACCAGGGAT
>Ga0075521_10000614_pt1 | contig 10797 bp, 11 predicted proteins | sample NGEPerD_FD_74785 | JGI IMG/M metagenome (GOLD analysis project Ga0075521, IMG submission 74785) | Arctic peat soil microbial communities from the Barrow Environmental Observatory site, Barrow, Alaska, USA - NGEE PermafrostAB12-D | ecosystem: Environmental > Terrestrial > Soil > Wetlands > Peat ...
GTACTCCCGGTATAATACTTTTGAAGTGATTCACTAAAAAGGATATAGACGTAACACATATATCAGACCAGCGGCCTTCCCGCCTCAGGCGGGACGCGCTACCGGGCTGCGCTACGTCCCAAATTTTCCGCCCTCACGGGGTGCAAATCTACAATAAAAAATGCTTGGTCGAAAATGAATTGATTGCTAAACCTTATCTTCGCATAATTCCTTATAGATGAAGCTGCTAATAAAACAGGCTTGCATTACTGACCCGCTCTCTTCCCATAATGGAACCATCCAGGATATTTTAATCGAAAACGGTAAAGTCCGGAACATCGCACCTGTAATAACAGAACAGGCAGACCGGGTGCTTGAACAAAAAGGACTTCGGATCAGCCCCGGATGGGTGGACATATTTTCCAATTTCGCTGATCCAGGTTATGAATACAAAGAAACCCTTGAAACAGGCTCTGCCGCGGCAGCAGCTGGTGGTTTCACCGATGTATTTCTCATTCCTGACACCATGCCGGTTACTGACAATAAATCGCAGGTCGAATTTATCCGTCACCGCAATGGTGGATTACCCGTGACGATACATGCGATTGGTGCGATTACTAAAAATCTGGATGGCAGACAGCTTGCCGAAATGTACGATATGAGAAACAGCGGTGCTGTGGCATTCTCTGATGGGTTACACCCGGTTCAGTCATCAGGGGTGCTGGTAAAAGCGCTGCAATATGTAAAAGCTTTCGGTGGAGTGATCATACAGATCCCGGACGATACCAGCATTTCTCCCAACGGTCTGATTCATGAAGGAATTATCTCCACCCGGCTGGGCCTTCCCGGCAAACCCATCATGTCCGAAGAACTGATCATTGCCCGGGATATTAAACTGGCCCGCTACACAAAGTCTCGGATGCATTTTACAGGCGTCACTTCTCCCAAATCCCTGGAATATATCCGGCGTGGTAAGGACTCGGGGCTGGATATCACTTGCTCGGTTACACCCTATCACCTTTTTTATACCGACGAAGCCCTGACTGAATACGACACCAACCTCAAGGTATTTCCGCCCCTGCGGCCGGAACCGGTTGTGAAACAATTGAGGAAGGCAGTTGAAGACGGAACGATAGATTGTATTGCTGCACATCATATGCCTCACGAATACGACAGCAAGGTGCTGGAATTTGAACATGCTAAATTCGGGATGATGGGATTGGAAACAGCCTATGCTGTAATTCAAACCTTGTTTCCTCAATTAACTGCTGAAAAGATATACGCTTTATTTGGCGGGAATGCCCGTAAGATCTTCAATCTGGGGCCTGCTACGATTGAAAAAGGAAGCACTGACCACCTTACCTTGTACAATCCCGGTACCCAATGGATATTTGACCTGGCAAAAACGCATTCCAAATCAAAAAACTCGGCGTTTCACGGTAAGTCATTTACCGGGAAAGCAGTCGGGATCATTACCCATGGTAATTTGCATTTGAATTAATCACCATTTATAAAACAGCCATTATGAAAAAAAATTCATCTGACGTTATGAGTAAAGCCATCCTGATCTCCCTGATTTTAATTGTCGTGGATCTGATCGGCGGATTTGCACACCTGAGATTTGCAAGCTGGTTCAAATGGGTTTCGATCACTGTATTAATAGTGGGATTGATCGTTGCCTGCATTAATTGGGGGAAACAAAAAAACGATGAAGTAAGTTTTGGAAAAGTTTTTGGGTATGGCTTCAAGATTACCGCACTGGTAACACTATTTATGATTATATATACTGTCCTTTCCATTTTTCTAATCTTTCCGGAATTCAAGGATGAACTTTTAGTATATACCAGGACGAATATGGAAGCAAAAGGCGGACTTACTGAAGATCAAATTGATAAGGCCGTGTCATTTACTAAGGAATATTTTGCGGCTTTTGCTTTCATCGGAACTATTTTCTTTACTTTAATCGTTGGGTGTATCGGATCCTTACTGGGTGCGGCTTTTACCAAAAAGAGCGAGGCAAGTGTTTTCCAGAATAATCCATAATCTGACATGAACCCGACCTCGAAATATCAATCTGCCGTACGATATGGACTGATCACAGGATTCATTTATATCATCCTTCTTTTCATACGGTATCATTTTTCTTCATCAAACCCCATTTTTTTTGGCCTTTTTGCCATTGCCTCTTATGTGGTTATTTTATTACTGTTTCTTTTTACGGGCATCAGGAGAAAGAAACAACTGGGTGGATCAGGGGAAATGAAAGATATTTTTCAAGCCATATTTATATCCATCCTGATCGCCGAGTTGTGTTATGTGCTGTTTAACTGGATATATTTCAAATTCATAGATCCTGCATTCTGGGAAAAACTTAAGGCGGCTTCCCTGGTCATCATGGAAAAAGCCAGGCTTCCCCAGGATCAGATAGATGAGAAAATGAAGAATTTTAAAGACGTGGATCAGCAGACCAAACCCTGGGGCCTCATCAAGGGCTACGGAACCGGTGTGGTGGTGGACAGCATTTTCGGACTGCTCTTTGCTTCCATACTCCGAACGAAAAAACCGGTAGTCATTTCAGAAGTTCCTAAGAATTAAAAGCATGGATATTTCAGTCATCGTACCGCTGTTGAATGAGGAGGAATCACTTCCCGAGCTGACCGAATGGATCGCAAGGGTCATGAATGAACATCAGTTTAGCTATGAAGTGATCCTCGTTGATGATGGCAGCACCGATACCTCATGGGAAGTGATTGAATCCCTGCATAAAAAAAATGAGCGTATCCATGGCATCCGTTTTCAACGCAATTATGGAAAATCGGCCGCGTTAAACGAGGGTTTCAGGTCCTGCCTGGGCCAGGTGGTGATCACCATGGATGCCGATCTGCAGGACAGTCCGGATGAGATTCCGGCACTCTATCAAATGATCACGCGCGGCGGATATGACCTGGTAAGTGGATGGAAGAAGGTTCGGCATGATCCCATTTCCAAGACCCTGCCCTCCCGGTTTTTCAACTGGGTTACTTCCAAGGTATCTAAAATAAAACTGCATGACTTCAACTGTGGGTTGAAAGCTTATCGGCTCAGTGTGGTGAAGGGTATTGAAGTTTATGGTGAGATGCACAGATATATTCCACTGATTGCCAAGTGGGCGGGCTTTAAGAAAATTGGTGAGAAAGTAGTGCAGCACCATGCCCGGAAATATGGGGTTTCCAAATTTGGCATGGGAAGACTGATTACCGGTGGGCTCGACCTGGCTTCCATTATGTTTGTAGGCAAATATGGCAAAAGGCCCATGCATTTTTTTGGGTCCTGGGGCATGTTCTTTTTTCTGTTTGGATTTATCGTTTCCTTCTATCTTTTCATTTCTAAATTCTTTTTTGATAAAACCGGTTTAACGCAAAGGCCTTTGTTTTTTGCGGCATTAGTGGCCATGATTATTGGAACACAACTATTTGTTACCGGATTTTTAGCTGAAATGATTTCCAGGAATTCCCCACACCGAAATGCCTATCTGGTTGAAAAGAGAACCGGATTATGAAAGTGATCATTATCGGACCGGCATGGCCCCTGCGTGGCGGACTCGCAAGCTTTGACCAACGGTTATGTAAAGCTTTTCAGGAAGAAGGTCATGACTGTTCCATCTATTCCTTTTCATTACAATATCCCGGATTTTTGTTTCCGGGCACAACCCAATATTCAACCGATGCGCCTCCCGTCGGTACCTTGATACATTCCGTGATCAATTCCATCAATCCATTCAATTGGCTCCTCATTGGCAGAAGGCTGAAAAAAGAAATCCCCGAACTGATTGTGGTGCGATACTGGCTCCCATTCATGGGACCCGCTCTGGGTACCATTTTAAGGAGGGCAAAGAAAAACGGTAAAACAAAAGTCGTAGCGATAACCGATAATGTATTACCACATGAAAAGCGACCGGGCGACAAAGCCTTCACCAGATATTTTCTAAAGCCCTGCGATGCGTTTGTTACTATGAGCGATGCGGTGATGAAAGACCTGAGGGAATTTGAAAAAAATAAACCGGCCAAACAGGCCATCCATCCCCTGTATGATAATTTCGGCGAAATCATTTCCCGTACCGAGGCCAGGCAATTCCTGAATAAAAGAAAAAACTGGAATATCGGGCCTGAGGAAAAAATCATTTTATTCTTCGGCTTCATCCGAAAATATAAGGGCCTGGATATTTTATTGCGGGCCATGGCTGAACCCGGCATCCGGGAAGCGGGCATCCGACTGATGGTGGCAGGAGAATATTACGAAGACAGGACCCTTTACCAGCAACTGATCAGGGAATTGCAAATCGAGGACCTGCTGATCCTGAACACCGATTTCATCCCGGATACGGAAGTGAAATTTTATGTATGCGCTGCAGATGCGGTCATTCAGCCTTACCGAAATGCAACACAAAGTGGTGTAACGCCACTGGCCTACCATTTCGAGAAGCCCATGATCGCATCCAATGTGGGTGGTTTCGCTGAGCAGGTACTCCACGAAGAAACCGGGTTGGTTACCGATCCCACACCGGCCTCGCTGGCCGCCGCCATCCTGCGTTTCTATGAATTAGGAGTTGAATATTTTATTCCTCATCTTCGCAGCGAGAAGAAAAAATATTCCTGGAAAAACCTTGTAAATACACTTCTTGGCTTATCCCATGACATACAGAAGTAAAGCACCCCTGAGGATAGGGCTGGCCGGCGGCGGCACGGACGTCAGTCCATACAGTGATCTTTATGGCGGCGCCATCCTCAATGCCACAGTTTCCCTTTTTGCCTACGCGAATATTGAAATCACCGAAGGAGAAGAAGTTCATTTTGAATCCATCGACTATAAAACAAAACAAATCATCCGCAAAGGATCTCCGGTAGAATTTAACGGGGTCCTGGATTTGCATAAAGGTGTTTATGACCGGATCCGCAAGCAATATCCGGGTATGCCTGCCGGTTTTAAATTGTCAACTTTTGTAGATGCACCTGCGGGTTCCGGACTGGGTACCTCATCTACCCTGGTCGTTGCTATTGTGGGTGTATTTGCAGAAATGCTCAAATTACCCCTGGGCGAATACGATATAGCCCACCTGGCTTACGAAATCGAGCGCAAGGACCTGAAAATGGCCGGAGGTAAACAGGATCAGTATGCAGCGACTTTTGGCGGTGTAAACTATATGGAATTTTTTGGGGAAGACAAAGTAATCGTCAATCCCCTGCGGGTGAAACAACAATATTTGTTCGAACTGGAAAATAATCTCCTGCTGTACTATACGGCAACCAGCCGGGAGTCCGCTAAAATCATCACCCGCCAGAGTCAGAATGTCCTGGATAAAAAAGGAGGTTCGATTGAAGCCATGCACCAGTTGAAACAACAATCCATTCGAATGAAGGAAGCCCTGCTCAAGGGCAAGCTGCATGAGATTGGTGAAATCCTCGACTTCGGATTTCAGCAGAAACGACTCATGGCAGAAGGCATATCCAACGACCGTATGGAGGAAATTTATATGGCAGCCAAATCGGCGGGTGCAACAGGAGGAAAAATTTCAGGTGCAGGAGGCGGTGGCTTCATGATTTTTTATTGTCCGGGTAATACGAAATTTGAAGTCATGGCCAAACTTAGTGAATTCGGTGGTCAATGTAAAAGATACCAGTTTGTAGATCACGGACTGACCACCTGGACTATATAAATCGATCATATGACCGACCACATCAAAAAAATAATCAGCGCGTCGATTTCCGTCAAACAGAAAATTCTGACAGACGAAAACATGCTGGATAAAATCCAGCATGTGGTGGAATTGATCGTCAAAGCATTCAAAGATGGAAAACGCGTGTATTTTGCCGGCAATGGCGGCAGTGCGGCTGATGCCCAGCACCTGGCCGCCGAATTTTCCGGACGTTTTTATATTGACCGTCATGCACTTCCTGCGGAAGCGCTGCATTGCAATACATCTTATCTGACGGCGGTTGCCAACGATTACAGTTATGATGAAATCTACGCCCGACTGATCCGGGGCATTGCTCATCCGGGTGATGTGCTGATTGGACTTTCCACATCGGGAAATTCCGGAAATATTGTAAAAGCATTCGAAGCTGCCCGGGCAAAAAATGTGATTACCATTGGATTTACCGGTGAAGGCGGTGGAAAAATGAAAGGGTTGTCTGACTATCTTTTCAATATTCCTTCAACAGACACACCCCGCATACAGGAAGCGCATATATTGCTGGGACATATCATATGCGAACTCGTAGAAAGGGAATATTTTAAATCCGGGTCGATATGATTCGCGAGGCAATCGTCCTTGCAGGTGGTTTAGGAACCCGGTTGAAACCCGTGGTGGGCGATCTGCCCAAAAGCCTTGCCCCTGTTTCCGGCAAACCCTTCCTGGCCTATTTGCTGGATTACGCCAAAAAACAGGGTATCGAAAAATTCATTTTTGCCCTGGGCTATAAGTCGGAACTTATCGAATCCTTTATTAAAGAATATCTTCCCCGGAGCTCTTATATTTTTTCGGTGGAAGAAGAACCACTGGGTACCGGAGGCGCTGTGTTTAAAGCGTGTAAAGAAGTTTCAGGTACAGATACCATGGTACTCAACGCTGATACATTTTTCGGAATATCATTTTTAAATATTTCCATCATTCATGAGCTTAGGAAGGCTTCCTGTACGCTGGCTTTGAAACCGATGAAATCCTTTGACCGGTACGGTGCTGTCGAAATTGAAAATCAGGTCATCACCGGATTCAGTGAAAAGAAATTTCATGCCTCAGGATTGATTAACGGTGGTGTATATGCGCTATCTGCGGTCGATTTTCTTCAACACCCCTTCCCTCCAGTCTTCTCTTTTGAAAAGGATTTTCTGGAGAAAGAGTATAAAGGAAGAAAAATTATGGGTATGGTTTCGGAAGCTTATTTTATAGATATCGGAATACCGGAGGATTATGATCGGGCGCAGCGTGAGTTTTTTGAGATGACGGTTGACGGTTGACCGTTAACCGTCAACCGTCAACCGTCAACCGTCAACCAACATCGAACAACGTTTTCAATTCATTCCGCCAATGTCCACATTTGATCTTTCACAAATTGATAAAAGCTGGACCCTTTTCCTGGATCGCGACGGAGTCATCAACTTTGAGAATCCGGGCACTTATGTGCGAAACTGGTCGGAATTTATTTTCTATCCCAGGGCCATTGATAATATTGCTTTTTTCAACACGAGGTTTCAGCACCTTTTTCTGGCGACTAACCAACGGGGTATTTCAAGAGGATTGATGACACTTGCAGACCTTCAGGATATTCATACACGCATGCTGAATGCCATTGAGAATGGAAAGGGTAAAATTGACCGTATTTACTTTTGTACCGATGCCGAGCCATCCAGTCCCTGCCGGAAGCCCAACCCGGGAATGGCATTACAGGCGGTCACCGAATTTCCTGGAACCATTCTGGAAAAATCCCTGATGGTGGGAAATAATATCAGCGACATGCTTTTCGGGAAAAATGCAGGCATGAAAACCATTTACCTGAAAACGACCAATCCTGATTTGAGCCTGCCTGACGATGCCGTTGATCTTTATTTTGAAAACCTGGATGCATTTACAGGGGCATTGGAGAAATCCTAAAATTTTGAAAGAATTGGAAGGATTCCCGGGAGTTCCTGATCTTCATTGTAAATTGTGGTCTGAATTAAATGGTATCCATGACCCTGAAAAAATGCTCATTGGTTTTATTTGCAGCGGCCTGCCAAATGGGCTTATTCTGTTACGGTCAGGAGGTACCCGGAATGCATCTTTCAGTAAGTGAAAAATTACAGCTTGAAAAACAGCAGGATTCCCTGATGCGTTTTGCTTTTGATATTGTGAATGCGCCGGAAGCAAATCAGCGTTTTCGGTCAGACAGTGTTTTTATCCGCATGCTGGTGAGGTCCCTCAAGCTTCCCAACTCCTTTTATTTCCCTTTTGATTCCCTGCAAACCATTTCCAAATTATACGCGCCGGATAGCAGTTTCCGAATTTTTACCTGGCAAATAAAGAAGGATGTGTATGTATTCATCCAGCGTGGTGCCATACAGATGCGCACGACGGACGGATCCCTGAAGCTCATCCCACTGCACGACGTCTCTATGTTTACAAAAAAACCGGAAGATTCCGTCAGGGGCGCCAATAACTGGATTGGTGCGATTTACTATAAGATCATCCAGAAAAATGTAAACGGAAAAAATATCTATACACTGCTCGGTTTTGATGATTTTACCATCAATAGCAATAAGAAGTGGATGGATGTTTTAACTTTTAATGAAGAAGGTCAGCCTGTTTTTGGGGGCCCCTATTTTTCATTTAAAAATGACTCGGCCAAAGTTTCCAAAAAACCGGTCTACCGTTTTTACCTGGAATACAAAAAAGAAGCAACTACCACATTCAACTACGATTCATCTATGAATATGATCATCTATGATCACCTGATTTCTGAAACGGAAGAGCCCAACCGGAAAGAAACCTATGTGCCGGATGGAGATTATGAAGGTTTTACCTGGCTGAATGGGCAGTGGCTTCACGTGCCTAAAGTATTTACGGCCACATTACAGGAAGGCCAGTTTCCGGCAGAAAAGAAAATTCTCGATGATGCCGGCGCTATTGACGAAGAACAATTGCGTCAGCAGTCTGATAAAAATAAGAAAGCGGAAAAATAGTTGGGGAGTCGGGGGAATTGGGGAAGTCTGGAACTACATTAACCCAGACTCCCCCCACTCCCAGACTTTCCTCCCTATTCGTCCAGTTTGAGAACCGCGAGAAAGGCTTCCTGTGGAATCTCCACATTGCCCACCTGGCGCATGCGCTTCTTTCCTTCTTTTTGTTTCTCCAGTAACTTTCTTTTCCGGGAAATATCACCTCCATAACATTTGGCGGTTACATCTTTGCGCAGGGCACTGATGGTTTCGCGGGCAATTACTTTGGAACCGATGGCGGCCTGGATGGCAATCTGGAATTGCTGGCGGGGCAAAAGTTCTTTCAGTTTTTCGCAGAGTTTGCGTCCGAAATCCGCAGCACGGCTCCTGTGAATCAGGGCACTCAGTGCATCAACTTTTTCGCCGTTTAACAGAATGTCCATTTTAGCAATGTCTGCGTCGCGGTATTCAATGGGATGGTAATCAAAACTTGCATAACCGCGGGTCTGGCTTTTCAGTTTGTCATAAAAGTCGAATACGATTTCTGTGAGCGGCATTTCGAAATGAAGCTCAACCCTGGTAGGAGTTAAATAATTCTGATCCAGAAGAATACCACGCTTACCTAAACATAAAGTAATGATATTTCCGATATATTCCGGTTTGGTGATGATCTGAGCTTTGATATAGGGTTCCTCGATACGGTCGGTTCTGGTGGGATCGGGCATTTCTGAGGGATTGTTCACCATAATGGTTTCACCCTTTGTAGAATGCGCGATAAAACTCACATTCGGAACCGTGGTAATCACCGTTTGGTTGAACTCTCTTTCCAGCCTTTCCTGGATGATCTCCATATGCAACATGCCCAGGAATCCGCAACGGAAACCAAAGCCAAGCGCCTGGGATGTTTCAAGCTCATAGGTCAGGGAAGCATCATTGAGCTGCAGTTTGTCCATGCACTCCCGTAATTCTTCGAAATCCTCCGTCAATACAGGAAAGATTCCCGCGAACACCATGGGTTTTACTTCCTGAAAACCCTGTATCATTTTCGGATTGGGATTGGAACTCAGTGTAATGGTATCCCCCACTTTTACTTCTTTGGCATTTTTGATTCCGGTGATGATATATCCGACGTCCCCGGCACTGACTTCAGGTTTGGAAACCAGGCCCAGTTTGAGAATACCCACTTCATCGGCGAAGTATTCCTGTTCTGTAGAAACAAAACGGATTTTATCGCCCTTTTTCAAGACGCCATTCAGAATGCGGTAATAGACGATGATACCGCGAAATGAATTGAATACGCTGTCGAAAATCAGCGCCTGCAGGGGTATATCCGGATTGCCCTTAGGAGCTGGAATACGCGCTACAATGGCTTCGAGGATGGCTTCAACGCCCAGTCCGGTTCTTGCACTGGCGAGCAGAATGGATTCTTTTTTGCAGCCGATGAGTTCGATGATCTGGTCGGTCACTTCTTCCACCATGGCTCCATCCATATCAATCTTGTTGAGTACCGGAATAATCTCCAGGTCATTTTCTATGGCCAGGTAGAGATTGGAAATGGTTTGTGCCTGAATGCCCTGGGAAGCATCCACCAACAGCAAAGCGCCTTCACAGGCTGCCAGTGCCCGGCTCACCTCATAACTGAAATCCACATGGCCCGGTGTATCGATGAGGTTTAAAATATAATCCTCTCCATGCTGACTATAATTGATTTGAATCGCATGGCTCTTAATGGTGATACCCTTCTCACGTTCCAGGTCCATATCGTCGAGCACCTGGTCTTTCATTTCCCGGTCGCTGATGGTATGGGTTAGCTGCAGCAGGCGGTCTGCCAGGGTTGATTTACCATGATCAATATGGGCAATAATGCAGAAATTCCGTATATTCTTCATGGAGTTCCCCCTCATTTTTTGGAGCCGCGAAGGTACGTAAAAAACCTAAGGCCTGCGGCCTTAGGTTTTAGTGTGGGAATGTGGAATTGTGCGAATGGGAAAATGTGGAAATGGAATGTAAAATGAGAATCTATCAAACAACGACTTCCTTCTGCCAACCGCCAACCGTCATCCGGCAACCGCCAACCGTCATCCGGCAACCGTCAACCGCCAACCGCCAACTTTGATCCGGTGAACACGTAATTTTAAAGTATGGAAT
>Ga0075521_10000615_pt1 | contig 10789 bp, 9 predicted proteins | sample NGEPerD_FD_74785 | JGI IMG/M metagenome (GOLD analysis project Ga0075521, IMG submission 74785) | Arctic peat soil microbial communities from the Barrow Environmental Observatory site, Barrow, Alaska, USA - NGEE PermafrostAB12-D | ecosystem: Environmental > Terrestrial > Soil > Wetlands > Peat ...
CAGGCGAAGGACACGGGAGCCAACTACACCTTCCACCCAGTGGCCAACGGCCCCTACAAGATCGCCAGCTACACGCCGAACAAGTCCATGACAATGGTGCGCAACCCCAACTGGGACCCGGCGACGGACAAGGTGCGCAAGGCGCTGCCGGACACCATCACGATCACGATGGGTCTCGACCCGAACGACATCGACAACCGGATCATCAGCAACCAGGGCGACGTCTTCCAGGACCAGACCGGCGTGCAGCAGGCCGCACAGGCCAAGGTTCTGACCACCCCGGCGTTGAAGGACAGGTCGGAGAACCCCATCACCGGCTTCCTCCGCTACCTCGTGGTGTTCCAGAAGAACAAGCCGTTCGACAACATCCATTGCCGGAACGCGGTGGCCTGGGTGGTCAACAAGAAGGCCCAGCAGTTGGTCCGTGGCGGGCCGGTGGGTGGTGGCGCGATCGCCACGACCATGATCACGCCGACGTTGAAGTTCTACCAGCCGTTCGACCTCTTCCCCTCCGACGGCGGCCAGGGCAACGTGGCGAAGGCCAAGGAGGAGCTCAAGGCCTGCGGTCACCCGAACGGGTTCAGCACCAAGCTGGCCATCCGGAACAAGGGCAAGGAGCCGAAGCAGGGCGAGGCCATCCAGGCGGACCTCAAGAAGATCGGCATCAACGCAACGATCGACACCTACGACATTTCGCAATACTTCGCGGCGCATTTGGGCATCCCCGCGAACGTGCACAAGTCCGGGTACGGGATGGGCCTGACCGCGTGGGGGCCGGACTGGCCGTCCCCGTACGGCTACTTCAACGCGATCGTCGACGGCCGCAAGATCCTGCCACAGGGCAATAGCAACTATGGCGAGCTCAACTCGGCAACGGTCGACGCCAACATGGACAAGGCGCTCGCGACCGCTGATCCTGCGGCGCAGCAGGCAGCCTGGACCGCAGTGGACAAGGGGGTCGTCAGCTCCGCGGTGTACGTCCCGCTGCTCTACGACAAGGCCCTGAACCTCAACAGCCAGCGCACGACGAACGCCTACGTCCAGCAGGCGTTCGGCATGACGGACTTCGTCTCACTGGGCGTCATACCGTAAGCCTCGGCGGTGGGGTCGGCCGGACGTTCCTACCCGGTCGGCCCCACCGGGCTTCTCGCTAGGGTCCTCGTTCAGGAAGGCAGGTGAAGACGACCCCGCGGTCCGTCCTCCGGGTCGTCGCCGATCATGACTCGCTACATCATCCGTCGGCTCATCGGCGTCGTGGTCATCATGTGGCTGGTCAGCGTGATCACTTTCACTATCTTCTTCATGGTGCCGAAGGCACTCGGCTCCAACCCGGCGGTGCTCTTCGCCGGTCGGACGCCGAGTGCCGAGGTGCTGGCCGACGTCACGAAGCGGCTCGGTCTTGACCAACCGTTGATCGTGCAGTATGGCAAGTTCGCCAAGGGCATTGTCGTCGGTCGGGACTTCAACAACGGTCCGAGCACCGCACACTGCCCGGCGCCCTGCCTCGGTTACTCGTTCAAGAACAACCAGCCCGTGTGGCAGCTGATCGTCAGTGACCTGCCGGTGACCCTGTCCATAGCCGTGGGTGCTGCCGTGCTGTGGCTGGTCTTCGGCGTCTCGATCGGCGTCCTGTCCGCGCTGCGAAAGGGGTCGATCTTCGACCGGGCGGCCATGGGTGTGGCGCTCGCCGGCGTCTCGTTGCCAATCTACTTCACCGGGTTGCTGGCGTTGTCCTACGTCAGCTACCAGTGGAATATCCTGCCCAACGTCCACTACGTCGGAATCACCCAGAACCCTATCCAGTGGGCGCGCAACCTGTTGCTGGTCTGGATCTGCCTATCGTTCCTCTTCGCCGCGCTCTACGCTCGGCTGACCCGGGCCTCCATGCTGGAGACCATGAGTGAGGACTACGTGCGCACGGCGCGGGCCAAGGGGCTGCCCGAACGCACGGTCATCCGTCGCCACGCCCTGCGGTCCTCGCTGACCCCGATCGTCACGATCTTCGGTTTGGACCTCGGCGCTCTGCTCGGCGGCGCGATCCTCACTGAGGTGACCTTCGGCTTCCACGGCATCGGCAAGCTCTCACTCGACGCGATCGGCAACCAGGACCTGCCGATCGTGCTCGGGGTGACCTTGTTCGCCGCGTTCTTCATCGTCATGGCCAACCTCATCGTCGACCTGCTCTACGCGGTCATCGATCCGCGGGTGACGTTTTGACCGGGCGCCCGCTGACCATCACCATGACAAGCAGGGGGGGATCCGGGGATGTTTCGACGTAGCTCAGCCGGCGCCGGGTCGAAGGCCGCCACCTCCGCCGATGGCTCCGGAGCGGGCACGGGTGCCACTGCCGGCGCGACCACCCTCGTGTCCGCCCCGTCGGTCACGCCGGTGGAGTTGCACAGCGTTCCGCCCCGGTCCTTCCTCGAGGTCCGTGACCTCACGATCCACTTTCCGACGGACGACGGGGTGGTCAAGTCCGTCGACGGCATCTCGTTCTCCCTCGAGCGGGGCAGGTCCCTCGGCATCGTGGGCGAGTCCGGGTCCGGGAAGAGTGTGACGAGTCTGGGCATCATGGGGCTGCACAACCGGAAGAAGACCCGGACGTCCGGGGAGATCTGGCTGGACGGCGAGGAGCTGGTGTCCGCCTCGCCGGAGCACGTCCGCAAGCTTCGCGGCAAGAAGATGGCAATGATCTTCCAGGATCCGCTCTCGGCCCTGCACCCGTACTACACCGTTGGCTCGCAGATCATCGAGGCCTACCGGATCCACAACAACGTCTCCAAGAAGGTGGCCCGAGCCCGGGCCATCGAGATGCTCGACCGGGTGAAGATCCCCAACGCGGCGAAGTGCATCGACGACTACCCGCACCAGTTCTCCGGCGGCATGCGGCAGCGCGTGATGATCGCTATGTCGCTGTCCTGCAACCCGAGCCTGCTCATCGCCGACGAGCCGACCACGGCACTCGACGTCACCGTGCAGGCGCAGATCCTTGAACTCATGAGGGAGCTTCAGCGGGAGTTCAACTCGGCCATCGTGATCATCACCCACGATCTGGGCGTGGTGGCCGAGGTGGCCGACGACATCCTCGTGATGTACGCGGGCAAGGGTGTAGAGAACGGGTCGGTCGAGGACGTCTTCTACCGACCCGAGCACCCCTACACGTGGGGTCTGCTCAGCTCCGTGACCCGACTGGACCGGGTGCGCGCCGACCGCCTGCTGCCGATCGCCGGTACGCCGCCCAGTCTGATCAACGTGCCTTCCGGCTGCGCCTTCCATCCGCGATGCGCGTACTGCTCGCTCAACGGGGACCGCAGTACCACCGAGGTCCCGCTCATGCGGGAGACCGACCCGGGTCACAGCGTGGCATGTCACCTGCCGCGCGACACCCGCCGGCGGATCTGGACCGAGGAGGTGCGACCGAAGCTGTGAACGAAACCGAACCTCGCGGAGATCGGAGTCAGCGGTGACCGCCACGGCCAGCGAGCCCTCGGCCCGGTCCAAGCGCGCCCTCGGCGCGGAGCCGATCCTCGAAGTGGAGAAGCTCGAGAAGCACTTCCCGGTCAAGCGCGGCATCCTGTTCCAGAAGACGGTCGGCGCGGTGAAGGCGGTCGACGGGGTGAGCTTCAGCGTCCGGCCAGGGGAGACCCTCGGTGTCGTCGGCGAGAGCGGCTGCGGCAAGTCGACGATGGGCCGGGTCGTGACCCGGCTGCTGGAGCCGACCGGCGGCCGGGTGCGCTTCGAGGGCACCGACATCAGTCACATGAAGCAGGGCGCCATCCGCCCGCTGAGACGCAGCTTCCAGATGATCTTCCAGGATCCGTACTCCTCGCTCAACCCCCGGCACACCATCGGCACCATCGTCGGAGCACCGTTCAAGCTGCAGAAGATCCAGACCGAGAAGGGCACGAAACGGGCCGTCCAGGACCTGTTGGAGCTGGTCGGGCTCAACCCGGAGCACTACAACCGCTATCCGCACGAGTTCTCCGGCGGGCAACGGCAGCGCATCGGGGTGGCCCGGGCCATCGCGCTGCGGCCCAAGCTGATCGTCGCCGACGAGCCGGTGTCCGCGCTCGACGTGTCCATTCAGGCCCAGGTCATCAACCTGCTCGAGGATCTGCAGTCCGAGTTCAACCTGACGCTCATCTTCATCGCGCACGACCTGTCCGTGGTCCGGCACATCTCCGACTCGGTGGCCGTGATGTACCTCGGCACGATCGTCGAGGTGGCGGACAACGTCGAACTCTACGAACACCCGTTGCATCCCTATACGCACGCCCTGCTGTCCGCGGTGCCCATCCCGGACCCGGACAAGGAGCAGCACCGGGACCGTATCCTGTTGCAGGGGGACGTGCCGAGCCCGCTGAACCCGCCGGAGGCGTGCCGCTTCCACACTCGGTGCTGGAAGGTCCAGGAGATCTGCAAGACCGTGGAGCCACCGCTGCTGCAGATCGCCCCGAACCACAAGGTGGCCTGCCACTTCCCGGAAGAGAGAGTTCTCATCTAGTGACGGTGTTCCTGTCGGGGCTGGTCATCATCACCAGCGTGCTGCTCGTGGTCTTCATCCTGCTGCACCGGGGCAAGGGTGGCGGTCTGTCCGACCTCTTTGGCGGCGGCATGTCCTCCTCGCTCGGTGGGTCGAGCGTCGTGGAGAAGAACCTTGACCGGATCACCATTTTCTGTGGTCTGGTGTGGTTTGCCTGCATCGTGGGTCTCGGGCTCTTGCTGAAGAAGTGAGTCCTGGCTGAGTCAGGGCGTCCCTGCGGGCCGTCGGGGGCGCCGCGGCCCGTACACTTCTCCCAGGTTGGCTCTGGATGACGACTGTGGGGGTGGCTGAAATGGCTGGTGGCAACGCCATCCGAGGCAGCCGGGTCGGTGCCGGCCCCATGGGCGAGTCGGAGCGGGGCGAGGCCGCGCCGCGGCGGCGCATCGCGTTCTTCTGCGCGAACGGACATGAGACCCGGCCGTCGTTCGCTGTCGACGTCGCGGTTCCGGAGAGCTGGGACTGCCCGCGGTGCGGGTGGCCGTGCAGCCAGGACCGGGAGAACGCGCCGCAGGCGCCGCGCAACGAGCCGTACAAGACGCACCTGGCCTACGTCCGGGAGCGGCGCAGCGACGAGGACGGGGAGTCCATCCTGGCCGAGGCGCTCGCCAAGCTGCGCGGCGACGAGGAGTAGCGAAGACTAGACGCTGGGCCGGCTCACGGCGACGCCGAGCGTGCCATACCGGCCGGTAGTCGGGCCGCCGCCGCCCGGTCCAGCAGCCACAGCGTGCGCGACCGCCCGTGCACCCCGGCGGCCGGGATCTGCACCGAACCAGCCCCGGCTAGCGCGAGGTGCACGGCCGTCGCCTTCTCCGGTCCGCTCGCCAGCAGCCACACCGCCCGGGCGGCGTTGAGCGCGCCCAAGGTCAGCGACAGCCGGATGGGCGGCGGTTTAGGCGCGCCGCGCACCGCGACGACCGAGCGGGCGTCGTACGCGGCCGGTGCCTCCGGGAACAGTGAGGCGACGTGGCCGTCCGGGCCGATGCCGAGCAGCAGGACGTCGAAGCTCGGCACCGATCCGTGATCCTCGGGGCGGGCGGCCCGGGCCAACTCCTCCGCGTAGCTCGCGGCCGCGGCCTCCGGGTCGCCGAGCCCCGCGGCCGGAGCCGGCGGCAGGGGATGGATCCGTGCCGGGTCGAGGTCGAGGGCGTCGAGCAGGGCGTCGCGGGCCTGGGTCTCGTTGCGGTCCGGGTCGCCGGTCGGGAGGTAGCGCTCGTCCCCCCACCACAGGTCGACCCGCCGCCAGTCCACCGCGTCCCGGGCCGGCGCGGCCCGCAGCTCCCGCAGCACGCCGGTCCCGATGCCACCGCCGGTGAGGACGAGTGAGGCGGCGCCGCGGGCGGCCTGGGCATCCACCAGACCGGTCACGAGCCGGGCGGCGACGGCGCGGGCCAGCAGGGGCGCGTCCCGGTGGACGACGATCGAGCGCCCGCTCGCTCCGCCGTTCAATCCGCCCGTCCCTGCCGGGTGCGGGCGGCCCGTTCGATCGTGGCCTCGCGGGGGGTACGCGGGGGTGGACTGGACCGCCGGTTGCTGGCGCCGCGGGAAATCTGGCTGGCCGTCGGCGGTGTGGCGGCGATCCGCCGTCCGGTGGTCGCGGCGAGCGTTGCCGCGTAGATCTGGTCGGCGTCCAACCGGCGCAGCTCCTCGCCGATCAGGTCGCCGGTCTCGCGGCGGGCCAACGGCAGGTAGCGCTCCGGTTGTCGGGACCGGGCGAGGACCGCGGTCCGGCCGTCGTGCCGAGTGAGTCGTATCTCGACCGGCTCCTCGTCCCCGCCAGCATCCTCCGCCAGGATGTCCTGCGCCGGGTCGACCCGGATGGAGACCTCGGTGATGCCGGGGCCTGCGGAGGAGGCACTGTCGACCTCGATCCCCAGCCGGCACTTGAGCCAGCCGGCGAGCAGCGCGGCGCTGGGGTTGCCGATCTCGGCCTCCACCCGGGCTGTCGCGGGCTGGCCGGTGATGGAGTCGAAGGCGGCGGCGAGCACCGAACGCCAGGGTGTGCACCGGGTCCAGGCCAGGTCGGTGTCACCCGGGGAGTAGTCCGCTCCCCGCTCCTTCAGCGCCCGCAGCGGGTTGGCGGCCTGCGCGGTGTCGGTGATCCGCCGGGTGGCCAACGCGCCGAGGGGGTCGACGCCGGTCTTCTGCGGCGGAGGGCCGTACCACCAGGTGACCACGGGCGAGTCCGGGGCCAGCAGCGGCAGCACGACGGATTCGGCGTTGCGGGCCAGCCGGCCGTACATCCGCAGCACCACCGCCTCGCTGGTGCCGAGATGACCGCCGACGCGAACCTCGGCGTCGAGCCGCGCGGCGCTGGCGTCCGGCCGTCGGCGGATCACCACCAGCAGCCGGCACGGATGGGCCGCGGCACCCTCGGCGGCGGCCGCCATGGCCTCCTCGGCCCGGCGCTCGTCGACCACCAGCACGAGGGTAAGGACGACGCCGAACGCAACCGCACCAGCGATCCGGCGCTCGGCGGAGAGCGCCTTGACGATCTCCCCAGCGTTGGTCTCCCACAGGGTGGCCATCAGGGCCGCCGCCAGGAGCGGCCCTCTGCGGCCAGCATCTCCTCGGCGGCCCGTGGTCCCCAGGTTCCGGCGGGGTAGGCCTGCGGCGTCGTGTTCGCCCAGTATTCCTCCAGCGGATCGACCACCCGCCAGGACATCTCGACCTCCTCGTGTCGTGGGAAGAGCGTCGCGTCCCCGAGCAGGACGTCGAGGATCAGTCGCTCGTACGCCTCGGGCGAGGATTCGGTGAAGGCCTCGCCGTAGAGGAAGTCCATGGCCACGTCCCGCACCTCCATGGTCGTCCCCGGGACCTTCGAGCCGAACCGCAGGGTCACCCCCTCATCCGGCTGGACCCGGATGACCAGCTGATTGCGGCCCAACTCCTCGACGTCGGTCGCGGTGAACGGCAGGTGCGGAGCCCGCTTGTAGACGATGGCGATCTCGGTGACGCGTCTCGGCAGCCGCTTCCCGGTGCGCAGGTAGAACGGCACGCCACCCCAGCGTCGGGTCTCCACGCCGAGCCGGACCGCGGCGTAGGTCTCCGTGCGCGAGTGCGGCGGGATGAGCCGCTCCTCCAGGTAGCCCGGCACCCGCTCGCCGCCCTGCCAGCCCGCGGCGTACTGCCCGCGCACCGCGTCCCCCTCCAGGTCAGCGGGCAGCGAGACGGCCCCGAGCACCTTGAGCTTCTCCACCCGCAGCGCGTCGGCGTCGAAGGCGACCGGTTCTTCCATCGCGGTGAGGGCGAGCAACTGGAGCAGGTGGTTCTGCAGCACGTCCCTCGCGGCGCCGGCCGAGTCGTAGAACGCGGCCCGGCCGCCGATGCCACCGTCCTCGGCCATGGTGATCTGCACCGAGTCGACGTAGTGATTGTTGTAGGTCGGCTCGAACAGGGAGTTCGCAAACCGCAAGGCGAGCAGGTTCTGGACGGTTTCCTTACCCAGGTAGTGATCGATGCGGAAGACATCCTGCGCCGTGAAGACCTCATCCACGAGCGCGTTGAGCTCGCGGCTGGAGGGCAGGTCGTGCCCGAACGGCTTCTCCACCACCACCCGGCGCCAGCCGCCGCGCTCGTCGTTGTCCGCCATCTTGGTCCGGGCGAGCTGCTTGAGCACCAGCGGGAACGCGGCCGGCGGGATCGAGAGGTAGAAGGCGGCGTTGCCGGCGATCCCGTGGGTCGCCTCCAGGTCGATCAACGTCTGGGCGAGGAGGTCGAAGGCGTTGTCGTCGTCGAAGGAGCCGGGGATGAAGCGCACGGACTCCGCGATGCGCCGCCAGACGTCCTCCCGGAACGGGGTCCGGGCACCATTCTTGGCCGCGTCGTGCGCCATCGCCTCGAAATCACCCGTCTCCCAGTCACGGCGGGCGAAGCCGAGCAGGACGAAGCCGGGGGGCAGCAGCCCACGGTTGGCGAGGTCGTAGATGGCGGGGATCAGCTTCTTGCGGGCCAGGTCACCGGTGATACCGAAGACGACGACCGCGCACGGGTCCGGCACGCGAGGCAGCCGGCGATCCCGTGGGTCGCGCAGCGGGTTGGCCAGACCGCGGGCGCCCACCGTCACTCCGGCGCCGACCGGGACCTGCTCCGTCACCGGGCGCGGAACCTCTCGAGTTCCGTCGCCACCGACTCGATGAGCTCGTTCCAGCTGGCCGCGAACTTCTCCACGCCCTCCACCTCGAGCAACTCGACGACCTCCTCGTAGTCGATGCCGAGGGCGGCCAGCCGGTCAAGGTGCAGGCGCGCCGCGGTGTACCCGCCGCGGACGGTGTCCCCGCGCACCTCACCGTGGTCGGCGACCGCGTCCATCGTCGGCTCCGGCATGGTGTTCACGATGCCGCTGGCGACGAGCTCGATCACGTAGCGGGTGTCGTCGTACTGCGGGTCCTTGACCCCGGTGCTCGCCCAGAGCGGCCGCTGCGGTCGGGCACCCCTGGCGGCCAGCGCCGCCCACCGGGGGCTGGCGACGACCCGCTCGTAGCGCTCGTAGGCCAGCCGGGCGTTGGCGATCGCGGCCAGGCCGCGCAGCTGCTGGGCCTCCGGCGTACCCAGCTTGTCCAGTCTCGGGTCGATCTCGGTGTCCACCCGGCTGACGAAGAACGAGGCCACCGATCCGATCCGGGACAGGTCGTGACCCGCGCGCGCGGCCCGCTCCATGCCGTCGAGGAAGGCATCCATCACCGTGTCGTACCGATCGAGGCTGAAGATCAACGTGACGTTGACACTGATGCCCTCGGCCAGCGCCTGGCTGATCGCCGGCAGGCCCTCCACGGTCGCCGGGATCTTGATGAACAGGTTCGGCCGGTCCACCAGCCACCACAGTGCCCGCGCCTCCGCCGAGGTGGCCGCCGTGTCGTGGGCGATCCGGGGGTCGACCTCGATCGACACCCGGCCGTCGAGGCCGTCAGTGGCGTCGTAGGCGGAGCGCAGCACGTCGCAGGCCGCCCGCACGTCGGCGGCGGTGATCGCCCGCAGCGCCTCGCCGACGTCGACCTGGCGGATGGCCAGATCGCGAAGCTGGTCATCGTAGACGTCGGAACCGCTGATCGCCTTCTGGAAGATGGTGGGGTTGGTGGTCACCCCGACCACGTAGCGGTCCCGGACGAGGTGAGCCAGCCCGCCGGAACGCACGCGGTCCCGGGACAGGTCATCCAGCCAGATCGAGACGCCGGCGGCGGAGAGGTCTTTCAGGACGGACGTGGGCTGGGACATGACGATGCTCCTTCAGGTGCCGGTGGTCGACCCGGAGGTCGCCCCGACCTTGGACAGACTGGAGTAGGCCGCCGCGACGACGCGCTCCGGGGTGAGACCGAACTGCTCGTACAGGATGGTGTAGGGCGCGCTGGCGCCATAGTGGTCCAGGCCGAGACTCTCCCCGTCGTCGCCCACGAACTCCCGCCAGCCCATCGTCACGGCCGCTTCGACAGAGACCCGGGCCCGGACGCTGGGCGGCAGCACCATCTGGCGATAGGCCTGGTCCTGCTCGGCGAACCACTCCTGGCACGGCATGGACACCACCCGGGTCGGCGTCCCCTCGGTCTCCAGCCGCTCCCGGGCGGCCAGTGCGATCGACACCTCGCTGCCGGTGGCGAGCAGGATCACCGCCGGCATGCCGCTGCCGGCCTCGATCAGCACGTAACCGCCCTTGGCCACCAGGTCGGCCCCGGCGAAGACCGAGCGGTCCAGGGTCGGCACGGTCTGCCGGGTGAGGCAGAGCCCGGCCGGGGAGGAGTCCCGCAGCAGAATCGTGCGCCAGGCGACTGCCGTCTCGGTGGCGTCGGCCGGGCGGACGACGTCGAGACCGGGGATGGCCCGAAGCGCGGCAACCTGCTCGATGGGCTGGTGGGTCGGGCCGTCTTCGCCGAGACCGATGGAATCGTGGGTCCAGACGTAGGTCACCGGCAGCTGCATCAGCGCGGCCAACCGCACCGAGGGTCGCATGTAGTCGCTGAACACGAGGAACGTGCCGCCGTAGGGTCGCGTGCCGCCGTGCAGCGCCATGCCATTCATGGTCGCGCCCATGGCGTGTTCGCGGATGCCGAAGTGCAACACCCGGCCGTACGGTGTGCCCGTCGGGTTGCCGTCCGCCTCGAAGGAGGCCGCCCCGTCGATGGTGGTGTTGTTCGATCCGGCCAGGTCCGCCGAACCCCCCCACAGCTCGGGCAGCAGCGGGCCGAGAGCGGTGAGCACCTGCCCGGAGGCCTTGCGGGTGGCCATCGGCTTGGCCGGGTCGAAGCTCGGCAGCGC
>Ga0075521_10000617_pt1 | contig 10768 bp, 10 predicted proteins | sample NGEPerD_FD_74785 | JGI IMG/M metagenome (GOLD analysis project Ga0075521, IMG submission 74785) | Arctic peat soil microbial communities from the Barrow Environmental Observatory site, Barrow, Alaska, USA - NGEE PermafrostAB12-D | ecosystem: Environmental > Terrestrial > Soil > Wetlands > Peat ...
CATCGACAGGTAACGGGAAACCTGGAAAAGCAACAACAGACCTTGCAGTTGTGGGCGCAAACCTATCCACGAGATCGAGACGCCCACGGATTGATGTCGGGATTTGCTTCGCAAGGCTTGGGCCAGTATGAAAAGGCAATTGAAGAAGGCAATATCGCGATCGGGATCGATCCGGATTTTGTTATCGGATATGTAAACGTCGCCTCTTCTTATTTTCTCCTCGACCGCTTTGCGGAGACTGAGGAAACCATCCAGAAAACCTCCAAGTACGAAGACGAATTACCTGAGCTCTTGATGGCCCGATATTATCTTGCATTCGTCAACGGCGACACGGCTGGGATGGAACGCGTGGCGGCCCTGGCTCAAGGCAAGCCCGGAGTGGAGGACTGGATGTTGCACTCGGAGTCCATGGTCGAGGCGCGTTCCGGCCGCTTGCAGGCGGCCGGGAGGATGTCAGGTCGATCCGGGGATATGGCTCAACAAGCTGGCCAGGGGGAAAAAGCTGCTACCTATCAAGCCGGAGAAGCGGTGTGGCAAGCGCTTTTCGGGAACGCCCCTGAGGCAAGGCGGAGCGCGACGGAGGCACTGCAGCTTTCCAATGGACGGGATGTGGAGTACAGCGCTGCTTTTGCTCTAGCGTTGGCGGGCGATTTGCCCCGTGCGCAGACACTTGCAAGCGATCTGGAGAGGCGCTTCCCGGAAGATACTTCAGTCCAGTTCAATTACCTACCAGCGCTGCGCGCACTCTTCGCGCTAAACCATGGCGAGCCCGCCAAAGCGATCGAACTGCTGCAAGTCGCAGTTCCTCATGAGCTGGCCGTACCGGCGGTCGACTACAACGCGTTTTTCGGTGGCATGTATCCGGTCTATGTGCGCGGGGAGGCGTACATGGCCGCAGGGCGCGGTGCGGAAGCCGCTGGTGAATTCCAGAAGATTCTCGATCACCGCGGGCTCGTGGTCAGCGATCCCATCGGTGCGCTGGCGCATCTGCAACTTGGACGCGCCTACGTGCTCCAGGGCGACACCGCCAAAGCCAAGGTCGGCTATCAAGATTTCCTGACACTCTGGAAAGACGCCGACCCGGACGTTCCCATCTACAAACAAGCCAAAGCGGAGTACGCGAAGCTGCAGTGAAGCGGCCCGTACGGAGGGTCGAGTGCCTTCAGGGTGTAAAGACGACGCGAGCGAATGGCAAGCCAATCCGGGCAGGCAGCCAACTGATCCCACACAATCCGAAACCGGGATTGCGTGGTGGACCCGGCGAGGGGCACACAGCACCCTGCGACGGCTTACTTCAGGCCTTCCACCAGGTAGAGATCTCCCACCGTCCGATGGAAGCCATAGACGTAGGACTTGCCGTCGGGCGTCATCACGATGGGGCCAATGGTGGAGACACCGGTGGGGTCGAGTGGAGCTATCTGCCTCCACACGGTTTTCTTTCCCGTGGCCAACTCCAAGCGATACACCTTGGCGGGAACCTCGCCGGTGCGGTAGAGATAGATGGAGTGGCCGTCCTGACTGAAGTTAATGGGAAGGTCACCGGGTTCGAGGCCGTTCACGACCTTGGGGTCGCCTCCCGAAACCGGATACAGATATCCCTTCTGGTCGCCGCCAACGCCCACTACATACTGGCCATCGGGCGATACCGCGAAGGCCAGCGCATCGGCGCCTTCCGGAGTAATCGACTTCGGCGTGCCTCCGGAAATGTCCTGGACAAAGAGGTGCACGCCGCGTCCGGCTTCGTTGCCGGCAAAGACAAACCGCTTGCCATCGGGAAACCACCGCGCCCACTGGTGATTGATGGCATCGTTGGTGAGCGATTTGGTTTCGCCTGCGCCAGTTGGTAAGAGGCGAAGTTGCGCGGGCGAATTGGGAGTGTAGATGATGACCCATTTTTGATCGGGAGAGAGCGCAGTGGCGCCGCCCTCGCCGAGCCGAACCGCAGGCGAACCGTCGGTATTGCGGATGTAAACGGCATACGTCAGGTCTTGCACGTCTCCGTATTGCACGCCGCCGCCAATTCCCTCTTCATCGAAGAGAAGGGTCTTGCCGTCGGCGGAGATGTCGGTGGGATACGAGTAGTCGAGCCAGGACAGGTCGCGCTCCTTGGCAGCTCCGGGACTGAGTCCCATGGCCTCGCGACGGCGGTCAGCGCGAGCCAGGAGCACGCGACCGTCCTTCCAGATATCGAAGATAACCAGCGAACCGGGGACGCGAGTCACCAGCCTCTGCTGTTTGGCCAAATTGACTGCAGTGGTGTAGTGAAACAGTCCCAATTCGCTGGCGGTGAACCAGATTTCCTGGCTGTCGGGAGTCCAGGCCAGACCTTGCGTGCCGTACCACTGGCGAGTCAGGGTCTTCTTGTTTCCGGAAGTATCGACGACGGCTACGGAACCGCCGTCATCGCCCTGGTTGGGGTGGTCGAAGAAGGCGATGTAATCGCCTTTGGGCGAAACGCGCGGATAGCTGATCCATCCGCCGCTGGTCTCGTAGAGAACCTTGCCGATGGGATACTCCAGCCGATCGCGGCCATTCACGCTCCTGACGACTGCCAGGCTGCTTCCGTCGGGAGACCAGTCGGCCCACTCCACGTCCTCGAGGACCGGTCGCGGTGCGCCGCCCGCGAGGGGAGCACGCGCCAGCGTTCCGACGTTGACCCAGGTGCCGACCGGGTGGCTGCCGAGCAAAACGGCCATCTCTCCCTTGGTGGAAATGGCCAACAATTCGGCGCGGCCCAGTCCCAGAGAGCGCGACTCGACCATGCCCTGACGCGCGGAAAATGTCTCGACGGGGTTTCCCTGCCATGCGGCGCTGTACAAAATGGTCTGGCCATCGGGGGCAAAGCGGGCGGAACGAATTTCGCCACGGCGGAATGTAATCTCGTGATACAGCGGCGCGCTGGGCCCCGAAGATTGCCACATGCGCTTGCCAACTGGTAATCCAACTGCTGCGGCAACCAGAAATCCGGCACCAATGAGAATCGGGAGCAGCTTGCTGCGCTTTTCTGCAGGCGGCTTAGCGGCAACTGGAATTTCTGTCGCGACCGGAGTCGGTGCTGAGGCAACGGATTTGGCATGCGTGCGCGCGGAATCGGTGTCGCGCTTCAAGCGCTTCAGATCAGCGCGCAATTCGGCCGCGCTTTGGCAGCGCAGATCGCGGTCCTTTTCCAGCGCCTTATCCAGGATAACTTCGAATTGCGGTGGCAGACCCGGATTCAGTTGCACCGGCGGAGGCGGTACCTTGTTCAGAATTGCGTCAAAGACTATGGCCGAGGTGGCTCCGGTGAACGGCTGTTTGCCCGTCGCCATCTCATACAGGACCACGCCAAAGGAAAACAGGTCGCTGCGAGGATCGAGGGTCTCGCCGCGGGCCTGCTCGGGAGACATGTACCCGATAGTGCCCATGGCAGTGCCGGGAGTAGTAAGTTGATCGGCGCTTAAGGCGGTTGGCGGGCCTCCCGTAGCATCGGCCGCATCGCTGTAGTGCTGCCTTTGCGGCGTCTGCTTTGCCAGGCCAAAATCCAGGACCTTCGCCTGTCCGCGCTGGGTGACGAAGATATTGGCCGGCTTGATGTCACGGTGCACGATGCCGCTGGAGTGAGCGGCGTCGAGAGCGTCGGCGATCTGAATGCCCAAGTCGAGCAATTGCGCGGTCTTCAGCGGATGGCCCTCGATCATGTGCTTCAGCGTCGTGCCTTCGAGGTACTCCATGGCGATGTAGGCTCGCCCGTTCTCCGTGCCGATGTCGTAGATGGTGCAGATATTGGGGTGGTTGAGGGCGGAAGCTGCCTGGGCTTCGCGCTGAAAGCGACTTAGAGTCTGGGGATCCTGGGCGACATCGTCGGGGAGAAACTTGAGCGCCACGAAGCGGCGCAGACGGGTGTCTTCGGCCTTGTAAACCACCCCCATGCCGCCGCCACCAAGTTTTTCCAAAATGCGGTAATGGGAAATGATCTGTTCGGCCATTTTTTTGAAGTGGACCCGCGCTCGGGTTGTTCCATATTAGGGATGTGGCAACCAGTAGTCAACGACTACGCGGAATTCTTCCCATCAGTTTCGAGTTTCAAGTTTCGAAATCATCACGCGGCCAGAGACGACCGGGTGGGGCAGCCGACGGAACGCTAGAGGGGAACGTCAAAAGGCCCACCCAGGCAAATCGGAACGAGCCACCCCCTTATTATTTATTTAGGGGATTGCGATAATGCTCCCTTCACATCGTCAGAACGACGCGGAACTGTGCGTTGCCGCTCATCATGCGCGCATAGGCCTCGGCCGCTTTTTCGAGCGGGTATGTCTCGATCATGGGACGCACGCCGCTGAGTTCGGCAAAGCGCAGGGTATCCTCGGAATCAGCTGGGGTTCCCGCGGCCCAGCCCTGGATGGTGCGACTTCCATTAATGAGCTGTATCGGCGTGACCTCGATGGGATCGACGGTCGCACCAACCACCATCAGCTCGCCGTTGGGGCCCAGACCGTCGATGAGTTCCGACATCGCTTTCGAGTTTGGAGCCGTGGCTAGAATCACTCGCGCGCCGCCCAATTTTTGCAATGCCTCGGCTGGCTTCGTGGCCTGGCTGTCGATGTACACGTTGGCGCCGAGCTTCTTGGCCAGTGACGCGTTTTCGGTGCCGCGGCCAATCGCCACTACCTGATAACCAAACTTCTGCGCAAATTGAATTCCGAGATGACCTAGACCGCCGATGCCCTGCACGGCAACAAGGTCGCCGGGCAACGCTCCACTATGGCGCAGCGCATTGTAGGTAGTAATTCCGGCGCAGAGCAGCGGTGCTGCATCGGTGTCGCTTAGAGTTTCGGGGATCGCGACGAGTGCCTCCACGGGAGCCAGCATGTATTGCTGGTATCCACCGTCATAGCTGATGCCACATACTTTCACATTGCGACAATTGCGGAAGTCTCCGCGGCGGCACTCGCGACAGGTGCCATCGTGGCCGCCATGCCAGCCGACACCCACACGCTGGCCTTTCTTCCACGCGGAAACACCGGTGCCTACGGCATCGACGATGCCCGCGACTTCATGTCCGGGAACGCGGGGATACTCAATTCCAGGCCACAAGCCTTCTTTGGTGAGCACGTCACTGTGGCAGACTCCACAAGCCTGTACCTTGATCCGCACTTGGCCTGCGCCGGGCGCGGGAATCTCGCGCTCGACGATCTGGAAATCCGCTCCGGGCTTGGGAACCTGCGCGACTTTCATGGTTGTTACGGCGGCTGTTGTTGTTGCCATAAGTCCTCCTATGACTGGTTGAGTATGGTTGATGCGCGCTGGCTGATCGACGGACCACGCGACATAATTAATAATTTGGTCTGGTTATTAAGGTGCGTAGCGGGTGTAGACAAAGTCGCGAGCTTTGGCCGGCTCGTGGCAGGGGAAGCAGGTTTTGAGCGCCGTCTCGTCGGCAGATTTGCCGTCTTTAAATTGACCGAACCCCCATCCGCCGGTCGAGGCGTATTTGGTTGAGTCCTTGACCATCAACTGGATGTTGATCGGAGCCCCGGCAACGAAAGACTGATCGCGGCCAAAGACTTTATTGTTTTCAGCAGACGGAGTGTAGGCCCAGGCCAGGCGGACGATGATGGTGCCGTCAGGGAACGGCAGCGTGGCGTCCCGATAGGCCTTGATCGCCGTATCGTTGCCGAGAACGGCGCGAAAATCGTTGAGGTCACCAGCCTCGTGGGCCACGGAGATCAATTTCCAGTCGCGGTATCCGGGGGGAACTGTGACTCCGAAGATGGCGCCAACCTCGTCATCGGGATGTCCCGATGCGTGGGCGGTGAAGGCGATTACGCCAGCGACGGCGGCAACTGCAAGCAGCAAGAAAGCGATGCGTTTCATGTGTGTTTCTCCTTCTACATTCTTGAGCATCATCCCTCGACGAGAGTTCGTTCCCGGTATCACGGCGCATAGTGAGTAAAGACAAGGTCGCTGGCTTTCGCCTTCTCGTGGCAGGGGAAGCAGGTTTTCATAAACGCCGCGTCGCCAGGTTTACCGTCTTGGAAGTGAGCAAACCCCCAGCCGCCGGTTGCGGCGTACTTGGTTGAGTCCTTGACCATAAACTGAATGTTCGTGGGGGCCCCGGGAACGAAAGATTGGGCCTGGCCAAAGACTTTATTGTTTTCCGCTGATGGAACGTTGCGGTAATGCAAAGCGGCAATCACTGTGCCGTCCGGGTACGGAAGCTTGCCTTCCCGGAAGGCGTTGAACGCTACATCGTTTCCCAGGACGGCACCTAAACTGTTGAGGTTGCCTGCTTCGTGGGCCGAGGAGATCCACTTCCAATCCCGGTAGCCGTGAGGGATTTCGGTAACGAAGGTCGGGGCGGCCTGGTCATCGGCATGTCCAGAAGCCTGGGCAGTAAAGACGACAACGCCGGCCAGCGCTGCGATTGCAACCAGCAAGAAAGCTATGCGTTTCATGGTGCCTTCCTTTCAATATGCTTATTTCAGCTATGCGTTACTCGCGCTCCGTCCGCGCATCACGGAAGCCTTTCGGATGCGTTGTTTTCTGGCACGGCAAATGTGATCGAGCCTTTGTCGATGGGCTGATGGTTCGCATTAACCAACTCCAGGGTCACTTTGTGGGGGCCTGAAGCAAGACCCTGCAGGATGATTGGGTTTCCACTGGCATCGACGGATAGCAGCGACATACTTTTCGAGCTTGTGAACTTCAGACTTGCCATGTTCGTTCTCCGTCGTGTCGGACGAGGATCGATACTGCCGATGGGCGTGGCCTTCCTGCTTGATTTGCCTTAGATCACCAAGGGTATGGGCCTACCAGGAGTAGGAACTGTCTTCCGGGGACGAGTGACGCATCGGGCAATGCCGATGGGCGTAGACTTTATCGCCGTTGAATGTTTTGTGTCAACCGGGGCAGATCGCAGACGGGAAAGGGCGAAAGACCCAAGCGAGAAACATCGGCTTGACGGGAGCACCCGGCGATCGCTCGGTCGCCCGCCTTATTGCGCGAAGGAAGTAACCTGTGCAGACTCCGCACGGAAAGCGCCAGCGCGAGTCACGAGAAAATAAAGGTTCACGCCAATCACGGCAACTCCCAGGAGCATGCTGTAGCGCATAAATGTGACCGTCGTCTCGGGCGCCATGGCAGAAGATGCCGGCGCCCCGACCATCTGCCCATAAAGTTCGAAATATTGGTGCACCCGGTTCGGCACGAACCAAAAGACAACGGTATTCGCCAGATACACGAAGTTAGCCGCGATCGCCACACGGCGGCCCATGTCCGACAGCCTCAGTAGCGCAATCCCCACATAAACGCCGAGTGCTCCCATCAGCAGGGTAATCACTTTGCAGGCATATCCCGTGACGATGAAACCGAAGAATATATTCGCGCGCGTCCAGAAGGCAAACGGGACGAGGAAGATCGCGCCGAACAGGCTGAACGCTGCAATCACGAGGATACTCAACGGCACCCGCCGGCCTCCCACCAGAATGCCCTTGGCATCCGCATTGGTGCCCGTGTCTGACTGTATGAAGACCGACCTAATCGAAGCCCGGTTGAAGTAGTACAGCCACGCCGCGCCCAGCACCGCGAATCCCAGCGGAAAGGCAGCCATCACGAGTCTAAGCATTGGTGTGATCGCGGCCGGTGAGTCCGCTCCCGCTCTCGAGGGCATGTCTGGTACCGGCATCAACGCAAATCCCAGCGCCGTGATCAATCCCATCACGACGACAAACCCGGCAAAGATGAGGGTCGAGTATCGTGCCCAGTTCTTGAGTCGAAACATGCCGATTGCGGTGAGGAAACCCAATACCGCAAACAAGCCGTAAACCGCAGCCGCCCCATAAAAAATCTGGGGTTCCATCGGACTGGGTGGTGTGGGTCTGGGAGTGCCGCGCATGAGCGCAGGCATGAACAGCATCAATACAGAACCAGTTAGGACTAGCAGACTGCCCAACACCTGCACGACAGCGGTGAGGATCACGCCGACCGGACGTTTCATAGGCTCACCCCGGGAAGTATAGTCCCGTGCGGAAAACATTCTGATCAAAATATCGCGAGTTCAGAGGCGCTACATCCCCGGCATTTTCATGCAGGCCATGCGGCGGGCGAAGCTGGGCTTGCCCATGCCCTTAAGCATCTTGCGCATCTGGGCAAATTGAGGCCAAGACGACACGCTTGCGGTTCGGCGCTATTCCTTCTGCAGACGCGCAGCTTCCGCCTCCAGCTCTTCCTTTGGCATGGCGACCACTTTGCCGTCGCGCCAGATGTAAAAGGGCGCTCCCGTGCGGGCGTGCTCGACAATGAGCTCCTCCACAGCCGACTTGAAGGCCATCACAGCACGTTCTTCCAGCGGCAATTCGAGAACATTGAGAGGTGTCTTGGTCATGGTGCTTCGTAGCGATCGACTAGTAAGTTGTAGAGCCTGGCATTGATTATACGGAGGCCGGATCGTTCGTGACCAGCAATCGGTTCTGGCGTGGCGCCGGAATTATCAACTAGAAGCCACGAACTCGCGATCGGCCGATATCTCACAAAGAAGTTTTGGATGGAACGATCAAATCGACGTCGCACGACGGGTTCGGGGACGTCATGACCACCTTTCGAGACCCGATCTTGGATGCGGCTCATTGCAAGATCAACAGTGGGCAGCCAGAGAAAGAAGATGTGTACCTCATAACCTCGCTGCCTGAGATGGCGAATCAGTTCCAGGTTTGTCAGGCCCGAAAGCGTCGTCTCAAAACCGAAATCTTCGCCACGGTTGGCGTGCAACTCGATTTCTTCCAGCATTAGGCGACCTGCTCGAAAGGCAGCCGCTTGGGGAGTAAACGGGGACACACCCTCCGCAATCAGGTCGGCGTTGATGAAAATCCTGCAGTCTGCGTAGTTTGGCAGGAACTTCCAGGCGAAGGTCGTCTTGCCTGCTCCGTTTGGCCCAGCGATAACGTAAACGTGATGGCTCATTGGTCAAGTAGGTTGGCAATTTCCTACATCCCCGGCATTTTCATGCCGGCCATGCGGCGGGCGAAGCTGGGCTTGCCCATCCCCTTGAACATCTTGCGCATCTGAGCGTACTGGCGGAGGAGGTGGTTGACTTCCTGCACGCTGGTGCCGGAACCGCGGGCGATGCGCTTGCGGCGGCTGCCGTTGATGGACTCGTGATGCTCGCGCTCGTAGGGCGTCATGGAGTTGATGATGGCTTCGACGCGGCTGAGTTCACGCTCGTCAACGTTGTCGGCGGCCTTCTGCATGTTGGCGAAGGGGCCGATTTTGGGCATCATGCCCATGATGCTCTTGATGGAACCCAGCTTCTTCACCTGGCGCAACTGGTCGCGGAAATCTTCCAGCGAGAATCCTTCGTGGCTCATCGCCTTGGCGGCGAAGGCTTCGGACTTTTTCTTATCGAGGGTGGCGTCGGCCTTTTCGATGAGCGAGAGGATGTCGCCCATGCCGAGGATGCGTCCGACGATGCGGTCGGGATGAAAAGGCTCGAGCGCTTCGTACTTTTCGCCGACACCGATGAACTTGATGGGCTGTCCGGTGACATGGCGAATGGAGAGCGCGGCGCCACCGCGGGCGTCACCGTCCATCTTGGTGAGCACCACGCCGGTGAGGCTGAGCTTCTTGTGGAACTCGTCGGCGGAACGGACGGCGTCCTGTCCGGTCATGGCGTCGGCGACGAAGAGGATCTCCTGCGGATTGAGGATCTTCTTCAGCGACTGCATTTCTTCCATCAGCAGCTCGTCGATGTGCAGACGGCCGGCGGTATCAACGATGAGCACGTCGCAGCCGTTGCTGATGGCGTCGCGACGGGCTTCTTTCACCAGGCGCTCGACATTGGCGGTGTTGGCTTCGCCAACTTCACCTTCGTAAAGATGGGCCTTGACGGCCTGGGCGACGACCTTGAGCTGCTCGCGCGCGGCGGGACGATAGACGTCAACCGAAACCAGCATGGGGCGGTGTCCGCCCTGCTTGAGCCAGTGCGCCAGCTTTCCCGAAGTGGTGGTCTTACCGGATCCCTGCAGGCCCGCCATGAGGACAACGGTCGGGGGCTGCGAAGCGAACTTGAGCTTGGCAGTGTCCTTGCCGAGGATGGCGATGAGTTCGCTGTGAACGATTTTGATGACCTGCTCGGAGGGCGAGAGCGAGGTCATGACTTCCGTGCCGAGGGCCTTCTCGCGAATGTGCTCGACGAGTTCCTTGACGACGTTGAAGTTCACGTCGGCTTCGAGCAGGGCCATGCGGATTTCTTTGAGCGCGTCGCCGATATTCTCTTCGGTCAGGGTGCCCTGTCCGCGGAGGTTCTTGAAGGCGCGCTGGAGTTTATCTGTAAGATTCTCAAACATTGTTGGGATCCAAATCGATGGGTGTGGCAGCGCAGTTTTCGCCGCGAAATATCAGGATATCACGCAAAATGAAGGCGGTTTGGAAGCCGAATGTCGTAGAGTGCGACCCAAACATCAGCAGTACCCGCGTGAAGCGGGTAAATCACCTCAGAGGCTGAAGCCCGGCGTCAGGGCCGGACGTCTATGCACCGATGAACAGGTTGCGGAAAAAGTCGATGTTTTGGTAGAGCCTGCCTTTCGAGTCCGCCCGGTTACTTTAGTTTCTCGCTGCCCCCAAATTCTCTTGCGTTTGCCCTTCCGTCCCGCTACAACCAACTCTGTGAAGCTAGGGAAACGTGTCTCTAGCTGGCTCGCGGCGATGCCGCGAGTGTAAATCGCTCTTTGACAATTCCCAAATTGGAACGGAAGCGCGCTCAAAAGTGCCGCAAAAACCTAGCTAAGTCCCACGC